>Ga0182024_10026095_pt1 | contig 10280 bp, 10 predicted proteins | sample P32metaG_FD_120480 | JGI IMG/M metagenome (GOLD analysis project Ga0182024, IMG submission 120480) | Permafrost microbial communities from Stordalen Mire, Sweden - P3-2 metaG (Illumina Assembly) | ecosystem: Environmental > Terrestrial > Soil > Wetlands > Permafrost | place: Sweden: Stordalen...
CGCATTCAGGCTGGCGGTGAGACTGTTCAGCGTCGTGTCGCCAGGCTGGCCCGTCAGATTGACCGGAACAAGCGTGCTGCTGGACAAACCCGTTTGGGTATTCGTCGTGGTGAGGACAAAGCTGCCGTTGACGGGTTGGAACGGCAGATCGGCCGCAGCGCTGTTCAGCGCGCTCGTGGGGTCCTGCACCTGATTGGTGCCGGTCACGCTCGTGACGCCGTTCAGTCCCTGGCCGCTGGAATAGATGGAGTTCAGTCCGAAAATCAGTCCACCGGCCAGGGAATTAAATTGCTGTTGAACGGTGCTGAGCTGCGTTTGCGCAGCGAGGGTCGCTCCGATTTGCCCGCTGGTCGCCTGGACCGAGCCGCCGTTGGAAGAAAAGACCAGCGAATAATTCGGCTGGCCGTTAACCTGGCTTTGCTGGACGGTCAATCCGTTGCTGGTCGTGCCGACGACGAGAGGCTCGGAGCCGATGTAAACGTTCTCCGTGCCGTTGCTCTGCGTGATGGTTTGCACATTGACCAGTTGCGCGAGGTTCTGCACGGCGGCATCGCGCTGATCCAGCAATTGGCTGTCCTCGCCGCCGGCGCCCTGGCTCGTGGCAATCTGCTGATTGAGCCCGGCAATCTGCTGCGCCAACTGGCTGGCATTGGCGGACAGGGATGTGAGCTGCGAGCCGACGGTCGTCTGCATGGAATCGAGTTGCGTGCCGAGGCCGTTGAATTGCTGCGTAAGCGACTGACCATCCTGAAGAACGACCTGGCGCTGCGCGGTATCCGTGGGATTGTTGGCAAGCTGAGACCAATCGCTCATGAACGTGGTCATTTGCGTGTCGAGGCTATTGCTGCCAAGGGCGTTGAATACTGTTTCAATTTGCCCACTTAACTGTTGTGTGGTGTTGGCCGCCTCATAATCGCTGGTGGAGGAATTGAGCCGGCTGTTGATCGACTGGTCAACCTGCCGCTGAATGGCAGAAAGATCGACACCCGTCCCGATATACACGCCGGGCGAGAGCTGCTGATCGGGCAGGTCGGTTGTGACGGCAACTTCGCGGGAGTAGTTGGGGTTGCCGAGATTGGCAATGTTGTTGCCCGTAACCTGCAATGCCGACTGGGCAGTCGTCAGTGCATTGGCCCCGATGTTGAGTGCTCCGTTGATGGACATTGCAAGCTCGAATTATCCGATGGCGTCCATGACGCCGACGCGTGAGACGACGCGCGGAATTCCTTGTTTGTTGTATAGCCCCGCTCGTTCGACGGCCCCGGCCAGAAGGCGGACGACCGTGTTCAAATGCCCCAGCACGGCCGATGCGAGGCGAGACGAGCCTTGCGATCGCCGCAAAATCCGGGTGGCCAGATCGCGCAGCTCCTGGCGAGCCTTCAGCAGACCGGCGGCCTGCGGCGGAAAAAGCTCCGCCAGCCGGGTTAGACGGGGCTCCGCGGGAAGCTTGAGGGAGACCGTGATTTGCCGCATCAGATTTCGACGCCGGCCCTCCAGGTCGTTGATGCGCAGCCGTGTTGCTTCGCTGCGCGTGATCCAATCGGCAATGACGGGAAGGTCGAATTTCTTCATCGCGGCGTGTTGGGCCTCAAGCTGATCGAACAGCTTGCGATGCTCGGCCGCCAACTGCGAGAGAATGGCTTGCAGGTCAGATATATGGCGGGACATGTTGGTCTCCGGAGAGAACAGGCCTGGCCGCCGCGGCACGGGCGGCTCGCACGCGATCCGCCCCTTCGCGCTCGGCGTTCAGACCGCTGTTTACGCGGCCGGGGTTGGACCTTTTGGCCTCGATTCGCTTGACGATGGACTGAACCAGCGTATCGGAAGCGCTGCTGGCCATGCGTTCGGCCAATCGCTCGTCATACATCGCGCCGAACGCCTTGCCCGCCTCGCCGCCGTCGAGGAGCGTGCTGTGAAACGGACTCTCCCGCATTTGCTTGAGCATCGGCTCGAAGAAAGCCATCGCGACCCACTTGCGCGTCTGCTGGACAAGCTTGTCGTGCTGCGACATCGGCCCGCGGATGCCGAAGTTCAGAATGGGATGCCCCGCGCCGCGCCGCGTCGTTGGAAATGGATGTGTTGAAAGAGTCATGTTGCTCCTTATTCCTCGATCAGCTCCGCATGCAGCTTGCCGGTCTTGTAAAGCTCCTCAATGATCTGAATGCGATCCTGAGCCGGCACCTTCAACTCTTCCATGGCCGCGACAAGATCCGACAGGTTTCCGGTTCCCTGGCCCGTGGTCGAGAGGGCGATGGCCTGATGATCGGTAATAAATGGATTGCGGGGCGTGGCCACCGGCGGCGGCGTAACCGTTGAGATCGACAGGCCGTTGTGGCTGATCACCACCGGGCTGATCTCAACATCGCCGGTCATGATAATCGTGCCGGTCTTTTGGTTGATCGTGACTCGAGCCCTGGATGAAAGCAGTTGGACGGGCAATTGCTGGATGCGGCCGATGAAGCTGTCGGGGACATCGCGCTCGTTGGTGGGAATGGTGACGATGATATTCTTGCCGTCGACGGCGGTCGCGAGCGTCTCTCCATTCGTGGACTCGGAATCGTTGATGATCTTGGCAATTCGGCTGGCGGTTCCCCAACTGGCGGAATATTCGTCGATGATCAGCGTGAATCGGCCCGCGGAATCGATGACGCGCGCGGGAAGGTCCGTCTCCATCACCGCCCCGCCGGCGGCGGCGCGGATCACGCCAACGACCGGCGTGCTGGGATCCTCAAGATTCACCGGCCCTTCGGCCAGCGCCAGAAGCGGCCCGCCGGGCAACGGTCCCTGCATCGGGGTAACGAAAAGCCGGCCGCCCTTCAGGCTGGCGGCCGCGCCGACGCTGGAGACGTGCACGTCCAGATGATCGCCATCGCGAGCCCCTGCCGCTGGAACAGTGGCCGTCACCATGACGACGGCGACGTTGGCGGCGTTATTCAATTCCTGCACCGTAACGGGATCGCCGAATTTGGAGAGCATCGACCGCAGGGGTGCGATGGCCGCGGTGAAGCTGCCGCCGTCGCCGGTGCCCTTGAGCCCGTACACCAGCCCCAGGCCCGTAAGGATGTTCGTGCGTTCACCTCCGATGCGGGTGATATCCGCGATTTTGACGGCCGCGGCGGGCGATGCCATTAGTGCGATCGCCAGAAGAATAATTGGAAGGCGGATGGACATGTGCCTCATCTTCAAAAGCCCGCGCGTTTCACGCATACGACCGATAACCATCGTCAGAATGGGTTAACCCAGTCAAAAAATCGCTCGAACCAGCCGCGCTTGGTCGTGTCCTTGACAGCGCCTTTGTGCTGCTTGCTCAGCGAAAGGTTGAAAAGCTGATTGCTAAGGACGGTATTATCGGCCGTGATGTCCTCGACCCGGCAGGTGCCGACGAGAGTAACCTTTTGCTCCTCATCGTCCGTTTTTATGTTTTCCGTCGCTTGAAGAATGAGCGTGCCGTTCGGCTTCACATCGACCACTTCCGCGGTGATGCGGCCCGTGTATGAATCGTCGCGCTCGAGCTGCGCGGTCCCTTTGAAATCCCGCTGACCGTTGGTTTTCAACTCAATCGGCGTGGCTGGCGTATGCTCGGCAAGGGTCGGACCCTTTTCCCATCCGAGAGTGACGTAGCTGTCGATGACGGCATCCAGATCATTTTGACGCTTCAAATCGGTGGTGCCGTTGGTCTGAAACTGACTGTTTTCGCGAATGACAATCGTCACCAGGTCGTGCTTGCGGAGCAGCTTGGGCTTGGCCGGCGGAACGTTGTAGTAGCTGGCGACTTCGGGGGTCAGCGCGCCGCCGTTGGACTGGCCGGCGGTCTCAGCGCGCAGCAGCGATCCGCCTGTGTGCTGAACCAGCACGCCGATCGGCAACGCCGGAGCCGACGGATTGACCGGCGCCAACCCGGCTTCGTCGGGATTCGTGGTATAGGCCGACGGAGGCGCCTGCTGCGGCGCAACCTGCGCGATGGCGGCCCCCATCGCGGCAAGAGCCGCTGCCATACCGATTGTCCCGATCAACTTTCGCGACGGTTTGGGCATGTGCGAAACTTCCTTCAATTGGCCTGCGAAACTTCATCAGCCGGCGCGGGGTCGCCGAGGCGAGCTTCCTGCGGGCCTGTCACCGTTACATCCAGCAAATCACGCGTGTTTTCGTTTCGAACCTTGATGGTTTGGCCCAGCGCGCCCTGCTCCAAAGCGCGGGCGACGGCGCGAAGTTGCACCGTGCCGCGCGTCAGATTGACCGTGACGAGTTGGCCGGCCTTGACCAGCGGCACGGGATCAACGAGTTGAGCCGTCATCACCACGCCGGGCCGAAGTTCCGTCGCGGCCTGCTGTCCGACGCATTGGTCCATACCCAGAAGCTGATGGTCTGAAAGGGAATCAACCAGCACGCGATGTACGGCGAAGTCGGAATTGGAGAGAACCTTGTGAATGGCCAGAGGCCGGCCCACGGTCACCTGGTTTTCCCAGGCGCGGGCAACGGCGTTGATCGTCATCTTTTTGCTCGACGTGTCGGTCAGGACCTTCACATCCCACGAGACATTTCCCAAGGCGCGGGCGCGCGAGGGGCGAATATCAAACTTAAAGCACGGCTCGGCCAGCGAAATCACCTTCTCGTCCTCCGGAGCGAAGGACAATTGCAAGTTCTCGGGCAAAATGCTCAGCCGCTGGGCTAGATCGCTGACCAGCAAATCGTGAAGGGTATGAAAATTCGGATCAACCGCGCTGGCATTCTGAGTCAGGGTGGAAGGAATCGCGGGCTTGGCCGAACTGGGTTGCTGGGCGTCGATCCATTGCTGGATGGACGTTTGCGTATCCCCGGTTTGCGTGTCGCTGCGCGTTACGGTGCAGCTTGTGACGCCGGAAAAGTTGATCATGGCGATGTTGACGCCCGCGCCGTGCAGCGTCTGGCGGACATCCTCGATGCTGATCGTGCGGAACGAGACCCCGTCGGGCAGATGCACCAGCGTCAGATCGGCGATCGGCGTGAAAACGGCCGCGTCGGCGTCGGACCAGCGGCAAACCTGTTTGAGTGTGATGTCCGCGCCGTAGACGGAAGCGTCCTGCCGAAGTTCCAGCGTCCCCGCGGGCGTGCTGTTCGCATCGCCGGGAACAAATTTTTCGGCACCCGGAATATCGGGCATGGCCGCCAGCGCGGCCGCGTCGCTCAGCGGAACGGACGGAACCTCCTGCCCATATCCCCACTGATGCAGCAGCGTCTGCGTCGCCCACGCGAGAATGGTCAGGAGAACCAGCAACTGAACTTGCTTTCGCTTGGTGAGCCTTCGGTTATTCATGGCGACCTCTTACTTCCTGCTAGCGTTTATTGGCGCCCCAGATTGGTGATGGTCTGGAGGGCTTGATTCGCTGTCTGAATCGTCTGGCTGTTCAATTCAAATGCCCGCTGGGTTTGAATCAGGGTGACGAGTTCGTTGACCGGATCGACGTTGCTGGCTTCGAGGTAACTCTGCAGGAGCGTGCCCGAGCCTTGGTCGCCCGGAGTGGAATCGAGCGCCGGGCCGGACGCCTCGGTTTCCTGGTAGAGATTCCCGCCGAGCAATTGCAGACCCTGAGGATTGACGAATTGCGTAAGCTTGAATTGCCCTAGCTGCGTCGGCGCGGTGGTGCCCGGCTTGGTGCCGGTGATGATGCCATCCTGGCTGATCTGTATGTTGGTCACGCCCGTCGGAATCGTCAGCGGCGGGTCAAGCTCGTAACCGTCTCCCATCCCGACGACCAATTGATTCGCGTTGTTGACGAAGAACTGTCCGTTTCGGGTGTATGCGGTTCCATCCCCCAGCGTGCTCAAAACTTTCACGCGAAAAAATCCGGGGCCCTGGATGCCGACATCCAGCGTGTTGCCGGTGTTCTGCATGCTCCCTTCGGTCAGGTCGAGCTGGGTGTTGCTGATCCGCGTTCCAAGCCCGACGAAGATTCCGGACGGCGAGATATCGCCGTTTCCGCTGGTTGTGCCGGGCGAGCGCTGCGTCTGATAGAACAGATCCTCGAAGTTGACCCGGCTGCCCTTGAAACCGTTGGTTTCGGCGTTCGCCAAATTGTTGGCGATGACGTCAATGGCGGTGGAAAGCCCCCGTAATCCGGTGGCTGCGGAATGTAGCGCGGTAATTGCCATGTGAAATCCGTGAGTCCCTTAACTCGTCAATCATCCGATCTTGCCTACGTCGTTCACGAGCTTGTCGAGCGTTTCGTCCTGAATGTGGATCATGTTCGCGTTGGCCTCGAGCTGCCGCTGCGTATCCATTAGTTCAGTCAATTCCGTTGCGGGATCGACGTTGGATCGTTCGATGAATCCCGTGCGCACGACCGGATTGGCCTGTGTCAGCTTTGTCCCGGCGGGGACCGCCAGGAGCGTGCCGCCGTCCTTTTGAAGCGCTGCCGGATCCCCCGCGTCGAAAATGCCGATGCGCGCCACCTTCTTGCCGACCTGGGTGATGGTTCCATCGGACGCAATGTTGATTGGCTGCGTGCCATCGATCGTGATGGGGGCTTGCTTATCATCCAGAATCGCCTGGGCCGGATTGTTGGATAGAGCCAGTGTGCCGTTGCGATTGAGGATGAATTGCCCGTTGCGGGTCAGGTGCATTTTCCCGGTGCCCTTGACGGCGAAGAAGCCGTTGCCGTCCAGGGCGAGATCCATGTTGTTGCCGGTCGGCTCGTAGTCGCCGGGGCGCGTGTCAATCGCGAGGCGCGCCGCCAGGAGCCCGCCGCCGATGTTTTCCAGCTGAGAATTGCTCTGTTTTTGCTGGCCGAGTTCCTCCGCGGCGGTTGGGCGCTGTTGTAGAATCGCCAGATCCTTCTTAAAACCGACGGTTTCGGAGTTGGCGATATTGTTGGCAATGACGTCCTGCCGGTAGGAATTGGTAATCACGCCCGAAGCTGAGAGATAGAGACCGTAAATCATTCGGCCTCCCCTTCGGCAAATGCGCCGTCGAGGGAGTTCTTCGAGCGAGGCGCGAAAACGCCGCCGTCCACGGGCGATCCGCCCTCCGCATCGGCTCCGCCGATTTGAGGTTCAAGTCGGAACGCGCGCTGGAGATGAAGAGCAACGGCAAGGCGAGCGGCCTCGACGATGCGCCGACCCAAATCCTTCGGGACATCCTGCATACGCACTTGCTCCGCAAAGCGACCCAACGTCCGACGATGCCAAACAAGCCGCGTGCCAGCGGGCGGCGCGGAAGGGCCAGAGCAGGTGAATACGATGGGTTGGACGGATCGAAATAGCCGGAAAAACAGCCTCAATCACGCAAAATACACCTTTGAATTTTCGTCGGGCACGGTCCAGAACGACGAACCCCCGAAACGGAGAATAGGCGCAGAAACTGCGGCCATTCCGGCAAATTTCTGCACCATCTTGAAATCCCGCCGAGAGAGGCCATCATGCGACCAACTGAAACTTGAGGCCGCACAATGAATGAGTTTGTCGAAAAACTGAAGGCTAACTACGACGCGGTGGCCTACGGCGCCGGGGAGCACTACCACGCCCATCCCGATCGGATCGCGGTAACGGCCGCGCTGCGAGGTCTTGTCCCGCCGCCCGTCGATAACTGCCGCGTGCTTGAAATCGCGTGCGCGAGCGGAGGCAACCTCCTCCCCATGGCCGAGCAGATGCCGGCAAGCCGATTCGTCGGCATCGATTTATCCCCGCGTCAAATTGAAACCGGGTCCGCGGTGGTTCGCGAACTGGGCCTGACCAATATCGAGCTGCGCTGCCAGGACCTGATGGATCTTCCCGAAAACGCCGGAACTTTCGATTACATCATCGCGCACGGCTTTTACTCCTGGGTGCCCGAGCCCGTGCGCAAGCAATTGATGAGGGTCTGCCAACGACATCTGACGAAAAATGGACTGGCGTTCATCAGCTACAACACCTTTCCCGGCTGGCGACCGAAAGGGGTTATCCGCGACATGATGCTTTACAACGCCCGCAACACCACCGATCCCATCGAGCGCATCAAACGCGGGCGCGAAATCGTCAAGTTGGTGGCCGACCACACTCTGCAGAAGACTTCCTACCGGGATATGGTGTCCGAGTTCAATAAATCGATCTCCGATGAAGTCGACAGCTATCTTTTTCACGATCACATGGAGGTGGTTAACGAAGCCGTTTACCTTCGGGATTTCGTCAGCGAAGCCCGGGCACACGACCTGACGCACCTCGGCGACGCCAATGCCAAAGACGATTTTTGGGGCAGAATCCCGGCGCCAGTGCGCGAGACGATTTCGAAGATGTCAGCCGACGTCGTGGAGCGGGATCAATACATGGACTTTCTGACGAATCGCACGTTCCGTCGATCGGTCTTGTGCCGGGCGGAAGCGGCAGCCGGCGCGGACGACGCGGTAGCGAGCCACATTCGCAAGCTGTACATCGCGGGCAATCCGACGGAAACACCCATCGGCACGAACGCCGACGGGCGAACCGCGATTCGGTTCGGAACGGAGGAGTCCCAGGTGCAGCTTTCCGATCCCCGGCCCATTGCCACGATGCGACATCTTTGCCGCGCTTGGCCGTCGGCGGTGCCGTTTTCGGAACTGGTGACGGTAGCCCTTGCCCACGCACCCCCCGACCAACAATATCCCGAGAAGGCCGCCGTCGCCCTGGCCCAGGTGATTGAAACCTGCCATGCATTCGGCATCCTCGAGCTATGGAGCCGTCCAACGGACCATATCTCGCCCGTGGTCGGCCAATATCCCCGAGTCACGCGATTCGCCCGATGGCAGGCGGGTCATCTTTCGAGAATAACCTCGTTGCGCCACTTGCCGATAAAAACGGAAGATTTGCTCCGCCAGATCCTTCCGCTATTGGACGGCACGCGAGATCGCGAAGCCCTGGTGGCGGAATTGGTCAGACAGAATGAGGCCGCGGGCCCGGCCAAGGCCGAAGGTCCGTTAGCCAACCGTGACCCGCAGAGCCTCAGGCAATTGGTCGACTTGATACTTCAACGAATGGTAACGGTCAGCTTTCTCGTAGGCAGCTGATCTTGGGGCTAAATTCTCATAACGATGAGTTCGGCGCGCACCTCCAGCGATGGAAACCAATATCCCCTCTCTATCCATTGCGCGAACGTGAAAGTTTTAGACGTATTTATCGAAAAAAAATCCATTGATTTCAAAATTCTTCGCAACCGAAGAGCCAGGACCGCCGCATTTGCCCTGCTATTCTGCGGACGCGTCATACGGCTGCTGCAGGCGACCGATCAACTCCTTGCGATCGCCGGCGGCCAGCGGCTCCATCGTCAACGTGATCTCGCCCTCGACAACTTTAATGGCGGTTAACTTCGCCGGCATTCCGCGGCGGAGGTTGGACATGTCAAAAGGAATCAGCAGGACCGGGTCGCACGGGCGGTTGTTCATCGCCGACAGAATCAGGCGAAGCCAACCCGCGGCCAGGGCTGAACCATTGGCAGTTAGCGCGGGATCAATTTTTACATCGGGCTGCTCGAGGGCCAATTGTTGTCGAAGCAGAGATTGGAGACGCCGCATGTGGCCTGCGACGGCGGACAGAGGCACGGGAAGACGTCCGGCGCGCAGGGCGGCGAGATCGAGATGCAGATTGCCCCGGGCATCGACGCGGGGGTCGAACTCAGCGCTCGCCAGCGTGCGAAACTCATGCGACTGGCCGGCGAGAATGATCGCGTCATCCTCAAAGACGTTGCGGCCGTCCGTGAAATAACGGGCAATTCGCTGCTGGAGTTGCGAGGAACCGGGGGTATGCCAACTGCTGATGAACGAATTGATCTCCTCTTCGTCGAACGTGACGGTTTTTGGCCCGATGGGAACCTCATTCGGGCTGACAATCCCGCGGAGATTTCGGACTTCCTGCGCCTGCGCGCTGGCCGCCCAACTGAAGAGATCGAGCAGTTTCTGATCGGCGCGATTGGCGGCATCCCGGGTTTGCTCCGTCGTCGCGATGCGCGGGCGATACCAGCTTGGCGTGCCGCGGTACAGATAGGTGCCGAATACAGATGTGGCCAGCAATGCCAGCAGCACGAAGGCGACGAAATAGAACAGGCGTTTGAACCAGCTCATGTTGAGTGCCAAATGCCGATTGCCAAATGCCGAATGAAATGCCCCGCATTTACACTCGGCATTTGGCAATCGGCATTCGGCATTCCGCCGGCTAGTTTAGCGACACAGACGGAAGATTCGACATAGACCGCAACCGGCGCCCGGCCGGGTGTCGCGAAAAGCGCCTGTTTGAGGCTCCGCGGCCGGGACATGGGGTAGACTGCGGAATGATGTTGAGGTTGACATATCGATCGGGGA
>Ga0182024_10026096_pt1 | contig 10280 bp, 6 predicted proteins | sample P32metaG_FD_120480 | JGI IMG/M metagenome (GOLD analysis project Ga0182024, IMG submission 120480) | Permafrost microbial communities from Stordalen Mire, Sweden - P3-2 metaG (Illumina Assembly) | ecosystem: Environmental > Terrestrial > Soil > Wetlands > Permafrost | place: Sweden: Stordalen...
GGGTGAGACGGATCGCCCGCGAGAGGCCGGCGAAGGCCTCGGCCGGATCGCGCCGGCGGCCCCGCGCCTCGTCGGCGGCGGCGTCGGGCGCCTCGCCCTCGTCCGCCGGCGGGGACGGCTTCAGCGCCCGGGCCAGCTCCATGCCGATCTCGGCGAGTTCTGCGAGCAGGCGCAACCGCCGCTCGGCCCGCAGCACGGCGGGATCGGGCGCTTCGTCGGCGTGAGCGGCGTCTTCCGGCGCGGAGGGAAGGATCGACATGGCCGTCATGTTTGCATATCGCGATACATTTGTCAAGAGCTTTGTGACGGATTGCGGGGTAAACCGGACGGCGGCGCCATCTTCGGACTCGGAAGGTTCTTGCAATTCGACATATTAACCCCGGCCATCGGTCGGCTTCGCGCCGAAGTTGGCTTAGTCTCCGCGCCAGATGTCAGAGCAGCGCCGCGGCCTTCTGCAGGGCGATGTAGAGGCCGATCGCGAAAGGAACGCCGACCGCCAGCCAGGCGACGACGCCCAGAATGCCGAAGCCGCCCCGCGCCGCCGTCTCTGCGTCTGTAGCCGCCATGTCCTCATGCTGCAGCGAGCGCTCACGGAGCAGCGCCTCGTCGGTCATGTAATGCTTCCCGTGCACCGGCCGGATCAGAAGGTTGCAGATCAGTCCGACAGCCAGAAGACCCGCCATGATGTAGAGCGTGCCGTCGTAGACGAGGTTCTTGGGCACACCGCTGTCGAGCTGCGCCTGGCGCAAGGCGGCGATCAGCATGGGCCCGGCGACTCCCGCCACCGACCAAGCTGTGAGGATGCGGCCGTGGATGGCGCCCACCATCTGGGCGCCGAAGACATCCGCGAGGTAAGCCGGAATGGTGGCGAAACCACCGCCGTACATGGTCAGGATGATGCAGACCGCGGCAATGAACATGAGGGCAAGGCCCATGTGCCCAAAGGTCGGAAGGCTGCAGTAGAGGATGATGCCGAGGATGAAGAAGATGAAGTAGGTGGCCTTCCGTCCCAGAGAGTCCGACATCGAGGCCCAGAAGATGCGCCCTAGGCTGTTAAACAGGCTCACCAGGCCGACAAGTCCTGCCGCCGACGCGGCGATCGCCGCCTTCTGAGCGGTGGACAGCGCCACATGCGCATCAAGGCCGAGCAGCCGTCCGCCGAACACCTCCTGAAACATGGGGCTGGCCATGGAGAGTACCGCGATGCCGGCGGTGACGTTCATGCAGAGCACACCCCAGATCAGCCAGAATTGCGGCGTCTTCCAGGCTGTGTCGAGGTGGACGTGGCGGCCGGTGACCATGGCCTTGGCGGTGGCGGGGGGCGTCCAGCTCGCGGGTTTCCAACCGGTAGGCGCCACGCGAAAGCCGAGAGCCCCAAGGCTCATCGCGACGAAGTAGAGTCCGCCGAGCACCGTCAGGGTGGTGGAGACGCCCGGCGCGCCGCCCACCGCGAACTTGCCCATCAGCCAGACCGCCAGAGGCGAGCCCACCAGGGCGCCGCCGCCGTAGCCCATGATGGCGAAGCCGGTCGCCATGCCGCGCCGGTCGGGAAACCATTTGATCAGGGTCGAGACGGGCGTGATGTAGCCGAGGCCCTGGCCCATGCCGCCGATGACGCCGCAGCCGAGGAACACCAGCCACAGCTGGTGGATCGAAACGCCGTAGCCGCCGAGCACGAGGCCGCCGCCCCAACAGACGGCGGCGATCAACCCCGCCCGGCGTGGGCCAGCTCGCTCGAGCCAACCGCCCCAGAGCGCGGCGGAGACGCCGAGCATGGCGATGAAGGTTTCGAAGACATGGGTGACGTCGGCGACGGTCCAGTTACAGCCGGTGGCGGTCAGTTCATCGACGAAACCGGCGTGACATGCGCCCGCGCCGGGGATGAGCTTCGACATGGGTAGCCAGAACACGCTGAAGCCGTAGGCCATGCCGATGCACAGGTGAATCGCCAGCGCCGCCGGCGGCGTCAACCAACGGTTGAAGCGCGGCGATGCGATGGTGCTCTGGCGATCCAGAAATCCAGTGGCGCGTCCAACGCCTTCAACAGCTGCGGTGTTTGCCATGTCTGCTCACCTCCTACGGTTCGGCGATCGAAGCCCAAGGAATCTCGGGGAGGATGCGCATCCTGCATGATGTAGAATCGGCGACAAGAGAACTGAGCACGCCTGGCTGGCGCGCGCGGCGTCAGGCGCCATCGCATAAGGCGCAACGGCCGCCTTTCTTTCCTGGCGCCGGCGCCTCGCCGAAGCCGCAAAGCCGGGTTGTCTGGGCCGGGCAATGCCGCCGATTCCGCCCCCGCCGGATCCCGCCCCGATCGTGGCCGCCATGGCCCCCGAGGGATTGGGCGACGTCGATTGCCTTGCGGTGGCGGTCTATTTCGAGGCGCGCGGCGAGAGCGCGGCCGGGCAGGCGGCGGTGGCTCAGGTGGTGCTCAACCGCCTCAGGGGGCCGTAGCGTGAAGAACGGGGGCGAGGGCTGAAAGCGGCAGCTTGTTGACGCGGTAGGACTGAACTGGCGCCTCAGACGCTACCGCCGGACATATTCGTATTCCGCGGGAAGACCGTTGATCCCCCGATCCGGCGGCGCGATCCATGACGCCATCATCCCCGGCGCGGTCACCGGTTTCATGAGGCTGTGCACGAAGGCGCGGTCGGTTTCGGTAGGCAACCAGTGGTCTTTCCGCGCGTCCCAGGCTTCGCCGCTGATCGGGTTCCCTTCAAGGTCCACGGAGCTCCCGGCCCAGGCGCCTATGCCGCGACGGAAGCGCGTGCTCGGCAGGCGGTAGCGGAAGGCGAAGCCTTCCTTCTGGATCATGCCGTTCCAGCGTTCCATGAACAGTTCGCACTCGGCGACGTAGGCATTTCGCGTGACTTCGTTCATGGCGTTGCGCAGCGGGATCTCCTCCGACGCTATCCCGCCCAAGCCATCGGGAGACTCCAGTCTGAAGGACCCTTCCAAGGCGAGGTGGTCCTCATATCCGATCTCGTCCGGCCGGCCCTTGAGGCCGCTGGCGAAGTAGAGTGCGGCGTTGGAGGATGACTCGGAACCGAAAAGGTCGAGCGCCGATGAGAACCAGTAGTTCACGTATCGCTGGATGGTGGGCAGGTCGATCGCGCCCGCGCCTCGAATGGCCCCTGGATCGTCCGTCGCCAGCTCTTTCATCACCTCGAGCGTGCGCTTCGTCACCCGAGCGAGGCCCGTGTGACCGATGAACATGTGGTGCGATTCCTCGGTCAGCATGAACCGGCACGTCCGCGACAAGGGGTCGAACGCCGATTCCGCGAGAGATTTCAGCTGATACTTCCCATCGCGGTCGGTGAAGAACGTGAACATGAAGAAGCTGAGCCAATCGGAGATCGGCTCGTTGAAGGTGCCGAGGATCCGCGGCTTGTCGGGATCGCCGGAATGTCGAACGAGCAGTTCCTCGGCTTCGTCGCGACCATCGCGCCCGAAATAGGCGTGGAGCAGATAGACCATCGCCCATAGGTGTCGGCCTTCCTCCACATTCACCTGGAACAAGCCACGAAGATCGTAGAGAGACGGCGCCGTCAGGCCCAGCAGGCGCTGCTGCTCGACAGACGCCGGTTCGGTGTCGCCCTGGGTGACGATCAGTCGCCGCAAGGTCGAGCGATGCTCGCCCGGCACCTGGCGCCAGACCGGCTTGCCAAAATCATCGCCAAAACCGATCATCCGATCAGCTTCCTGCTCGGCCAGGAAGATCCCCCACCGGTAATCCGGCATTTTCACCGAGCCGAACGAGGCCCAGCCCTTGCGGTCGACCGAAACGGCGGTACGCAGATAGACGTCGGCGCCTTGATAATCCGCGGGTCCAAGTTCTCGCCACCAATCGAGGAATTGCGGCTGCCAGTGCTCGAGGGCGCGTTGCAGCGTGCGGTCGGACGCCAGACCGACGTTGTTGGGAATCCGCTCCCGATAGTCGATGGTCACTAGACCCGCTCCCAGTTGAATTGTGGCTTCGACCCGGTTCCGAAGCGTTTCAATGCGCCCTGCTCGCCGGTGGCGTTGGGCCGATGGAAAACCCAGTTCTGCCAGGCCGACAGCCGGCCGAAGATCTTGGTTTCCAGTGTTTCCGGGCCGGCGAAACGCAGGCTCGCCTCCATGCCGATCAAGGCGTCGGGCGAGAGGCTCGCGCGCTCTTCGAACGCCACCCTGATCTCATCGTCCCAATCGAGTTCGTCCGATGTGATCGTGATGAGGCCATGTTGGAACGCCTGGCCGGCGTCGAGGGACACGCCCTTCAGTTCTTCCAAGCCGGTCATCCGCGCCAGATCGCCCGAGAACCTCAACGCGAGTCTCGCTTCGCCTTGGGAGGACGGAAGAAGGCCGAAGTTGAGTTCGTCCAGGGCGACGGTCGGCGCCCTCGCACCCTCGTCCAGCAGGGCGAGCATGTAGCTGCGGTCCGCCGCGAGCGCGAGTTCGAAGAGCAGGCCCGCGAAGCAGGAACCGGCGTCGATCACCGCGTAGAGGCTGCGCGAATTGGCGTCGAGCCGACGAAGCGTTCGTCGCAGATACCCCAGGGTCTCGCGAACCATCCAGTGCTCGCGGTGGTCGATGAGGGCGCGATCCGCCGCAATTACGGCTTCGAGGTCGCCTTGCGTTCTCAGGACCCACAAACCAAGTTCCGGCTCGTTGGTGCGGAGCATCAGGATCGCGTCATCCAGTTCGCGGGCGATGGCCAATGGCCACCACCGGTCGCCGGCCGCCATGATCTCGTCGGGCGTACGAGGCCCTTTCATGTCGGGCCCGCGTACGGTCAGGGTCGCCGACCGCGCGGGGCGATCAAACTTCACGGTCACGAACCGATAGCCAAGCCCGTCCGGATCGATGCGGCGCTCGAGAGGATCGAGTTTCACCCCAACGGCGTCGGCGGGTCGTGGCGAATTGGCCGCGAGCGCGGCGGCCCGTTGCTGGACCTCGCCGGGAAAGGCGTTGGGGGATGCGATGTGATCCACGAGGCCCCAGGCCAGCGCCCTTTGAGCCCGCACTCCGTCGGCGCTGGTGCAGAAGACGTCGGCCAGATCCCGCCGGACCTTCCTCTTGTCCACCACGCGGGTCAGGCCGCCGGTCCCCGGGAGGACTCCGAGGAGGGGGATCTCCGGAAGGCTCACGACCGTGGAGCGGTCGTCAACCATCACGATCTCATCGCAGGCCAGAGCGATCTCATAGCCGCCCCCCGCGGTCGTACCGTTCAAAGCCGCCACGAACGTCAGACCGTCATGTTCGCTCGAGTCCTCCATGCCGTTGCGGGTCTCGTTGGTAAACTTGCAGAAGTTCACCTTCCAAGCGTGCGACGAAGACCCGAGCATGTATATATTGGCCCCAGTGCAGAACATCTTGTCCATCGCGCTGGTGATCACGACGCACGCCACCGAGGGATGTTCAAAACGGATTCGCTGCAGGGCGTCGAAGAACTCGATATCGACGCCGAGGTCGTAGGAGTTGAGCTTCAATCGATAGCCAGGGACCACGCCCGCCGCCTCATCCACGTCGAGAAGAAGCGTGGCGATCCGACCGTCGATCGACATTCGCCAATGCCGGTATGCGTCGGGTTCCCGGTCGAAGGTGATCACGGCGCAGCTCCCATTGTGGCTTATAATGCATATCTCGGCCGAGCACTAAATGCATTATCATGCACAATCGCCGAGGTCCAGCTAGGATTTCAGAGCGGACATCAGGTCTCGGAGGCTCTCCTGCGGCGTACGTCCGCTGGTGACGATCGCCGCGTCGGCGCGGGAATAGAGCGGGCCGCGCGCCTGCAGAATGTTTTCCAGATCGGACATCGACTCGCGGTTGTCCGCCATCGGCCGCATGTCGCCCTGAGCGATGGTGCGCTGCATGTGTTCGGTTGGGCTCGCCCTTACCCAGACAGTGAAAAAGTGCGTCAGGAGACGCTCGTAGGTAGCGGCGTCCGAGACCAAACCGCCGCCGGCCGCAATCACGGCCCGAGGATGGTCGGCGATGGCCTTGTCCAAAGCCTGCCTTTCGAGACGACGGAATCCGGCTTGGCCGTACAAGTCGAAAAGCGCAGCCAGTGACATGCCGCTGGCCTTCTCGATCTCAAAATCGAGCTCGACAAAGGGCGTCGCCAAATGTTCCGCCAGCATCGCGCCCAGAGTGGATTTACCTGCGCCCCTGAGGCCAATCAGCGCGACCCTTTCGCGGCTCAGCTTTTCCCGCACCCCACCGAACGCCTCGGTCAACCAGAGAGCGGCCCTCTCGAGTTCCGCCGCGGACAACCCGCGCAACACTTCAATGCCGCGCCCCAGGTCGACGGAAGGTTCCTCGCGTTCGCTCACGAGCTGTTCCAACGGAGCGTACAGCGCGTGCGCGATCTGCCGCAGCAGCAGGATCGACATGTTCCCGCGCCCGCTTTCGAGATTGGCGAGGTAGCGCTCGGATACTCCGGAATCGCGCGCGAGAAGCTTGCGAGTCATGCCGTGCCGCGCCCGGAGTTCGCGTACACGCAGTCCCAAGCGATGAAGGTAGGCCACGTCCGCGCCGTCGGGCCGATCGGCAGTCGATGTGGGCGCGGCTTCACTCATGAAGGTCTTCGATCACTGGTTGACATGCAATATGACGCTTGCGGTGGCACGATAGTGCACTACCGTGGATGCATGTGGATTGCCAGGGCGTCGCGCGGCCCAAGCTGTGGCGGGCGCACATGGAGGAAATTGGTTTTGACAGCGGATCCGCGCGTGGCTCGAGGAGAAGCCTTGGGCGACTACAACGCCGCCGTCGACCTGATCGGGCGAAATTTGAAGGTTCGGCCAGACAAGGTCGCGGTGATCGACGACGAAGGCGCCCACACCTATCGGGAGTTGGCCCGCCGCGCCGATCGGCTTGGATCCGCGTTCAGGGAGCGGGGGCTGGACCCTGGCGACAGGGTCGTCCTGTGCATGCTCGATGGCGTCGACTTCATCGCGGCCTTCCTCGGCGCGATGAAAGTCGGGATCATTCCTGTCCCGATCAATACCCTCTTTCAGTCGGCCGACTACGCCTACATCCTCGGCGACAGCGGGGCCAAGGCGGCTGTCGTTTCCGACCAGACGCGGGAGCGGATCATCCAGGCGGCAGCCCTGGCGGACTGGGACGGCGTCGTCATGGTCGCGGGCGAAGCGGCGGCGAATACCGTGGCGCTGTCCGCGCTCGCGGCGGCCGGGCCCGGTCTGGCGGAAGCCCGCCTGACGCGTGCGGAGGCGCCCGCCTTCTGGCTCTATTCGTCGGGATCGACGGGTCAGCCCAAGGGGGTCGTGCATCGTCACGCCAGCCTCCTGGCGACCGCCGATTGTTTCGCCAGGAAGGTAATCGGCGTGCGGGATGATGACGTGATCTACTCGGCGGCGAAGCTTTTCTTCGCATACGGACTGGGCAACGCGCTCACCTTTCCGATGAGCGTCGGCGCCACCTGTGTTCTCCACGCCGATCGAGCCACGCCCGAAGCGGTCTGGAATCTTCTTCTGACCCGGAACATCACGATCTTCTGTGGCGTGCCCACGCTGTTCGCCTCACTTCTCGCCTCACCCCACGCTCCGAAGCATCGCCCCGCGGCGTTGCGTCTATGCACCTCCGCCGGGGAGAGCCTGCCCGGCGAGGTTGGCCGCGCCTGGACAGAGCGTTTCGGAACCGAGATCGTCGACGGTATCGGGTCGACCGAGATGCTCCACATATTCGTATCCAATCGACCCGGCGCGGTGCGTCACGGCGTGACAGGCGTGCCGGTCCCAGGCTACGAGGTGCGGTTGGTCGACGACGTCGGCCAGCCGGTTCCGGCCGGAGAGATTGGCGAGCTTTGGGTCAAGGGACCCACCGCGCCGATCGAATATTGGCGCAAACCGGAAAAGACCGCCCAAACGATCGAGAACGGGTGGCTGAGGACCGGCGATAAATTCCGCCTGAATGAGAGCGGTGATCTGGTCTACTGTGGACGCAGCGACGACATGCTGAAAGTCAGCGGGATTTGGGTATCGCCAGCCGAGGTCGAGAGCGCCCTGGTCGAGCACGACACCGTGTTGGAAGCGGCCGTCGTCGGAGCGGTGGATCCAAACGGATTGATGAAGACCAAAGCCTATGTGGTCTTGAAGCCGGGGGTCGTGGCGGAGCCGACCTTGGCCGCTGGACTCCGCGCCTTCGCCAAGTCGAGGCTCGCGCCCTACAAGCGGCCGCACTCGATCGAATTCGTAGAGGAGCTGCCCAAGACCGCCACGGGAAAGATCCGCCGCCACATCCTGCGTGATCAGCAAACCTATTGACGGTTGCAGCGAACAGACGCGGGGAGACGATGCTGGCTCGCGGCCTCGCCGCTTATTCATGGTCGCCCCCGGCGGCTTCTGATCGGCGAGGTCGAGCTCCGGCCGGAGACGCTCGGAGGCCTTCTCCGAGTGGCAGCCATGGACCAACGCCAGGTCGGGTTTGGGTTTCCGCGCCATCGGAGGCAAGTTGCCATTGGACTGACAGCACCGCCAGCGACCCCCCGAACTCGGATCCGGTTCTAACCGATTCGCACAACCCCCGATGGCGGCGCGGTCCGAATTTCGCTGGAAACGCTTTGGCGGCTCCTCGCCCCCCCGAGGACGAACCCCCCTACTCTTGAGACACTCTCCATCCTCAAATCGCGGCGCCCGGTTTGCGACTGATCTGCCCCAGCAATCAATCGGCCATCGCCTCCGAATTGGCGCCGCCGAAACCACAACGTAATCTGGTCAGCGATCTATGCAGAGTTAGCCGCCGGCCGGATGATTCGGCGGACAAACAAGCAAGATTGAATAGGGGGAGGATGTGACCGCCGTGCCTGACTTCGTCACCGGGGTTGTCCCCAACCGAAACGCAACAACATCGCCCCCCCTCACTACTCATTTTGGCAGGCGCGCTGCGAGGTGGTCGGGGCTGCAAAGGACTCTACTACTTACGACAGCTCTAGCTTCTGGCTGCGCATACCTCGGTCTGCCCGCTCAGGCGCGATCGGAAGCGACGGCATCAGCCAAAGGATCTGACCAGAAAGACAACACCACCACACTTGATGTCGTAGTCGTGACGGCTCGAAAGCACGTCGAGAAAATTCAGACCATCCCCGAGTCCATCCAGGCGCTCGGCGCTCAGGAATTGTCCAACGCACATGTGACGCAAGTCGGTGACTTGGGCAATCTCGTGTCGAACCTCAATATCACCACCCGAGCCGACCAAACCCCTGACGTCGTGCTGAGAGGGGTCGGGTCTTTCGGCATCGTGAACGGCGTCGGCTTCTACTCCGACGACGTGCAGCTATTCGACGGCCAAACCGTCCGACCCGATGACCTCGAGCGTGTCGAGGTTCTCAAAGGGCCGCAAGGAACACTCTACGGCGGAAGCAATATCGGCGGCGCAATCAAATTCATCACCAAACTCCCGACGGAGTCCTACGAAGGTCAAGCGACCCTCGAATATGGCAGCTATGACACCCGAACGTTCTCCGGCGCGCTGTCGGGCCCGATCATAGCCGACAAACTCGGCGCCCGGCTGAGCGTCTTCGATACCGCCACCGACGGGTATATCTTCGACCCGATTTTGAACCGAACGTTGAACGACGGTCAGGAGGAAGGGGGCCGCCTCACGCTTCAATACAAGACTCCCTCGACCATCGTCACCCTATACCTCAACGCCGAACATCTGATTTCGCACGCGTCCAGCCTTTACTATAGGCCGGCATCTCCCACCGATTACTCACTCGACGTTTTCGACGGCACACTGCCGGAATTTCGCCGCCACCTCTATTCCGGGACTCTGAACATAACTCAACAACTTGGCGACGGTGTGGACCTCACCTCGATAACGTCCTATTTTCATTCCTCCGAGCACACGCTGACCGACGTCGACAAGGGCCCCTTGCCGTTCCTGACCGGGTTGGAGGACTTCAAGCGCGACGTCTATAGCGAGGAGTTGCGACTCTCCGGCGGGGGCGCCGGCTCGGCGAGATGGCTGGTCGGCGCCTTCGTCCAGGGGAACGATCCCGATGAATTGATCGTCAGCACCTCATTCACTGGCGACCCATCGAACCCAGCCAATTTTTCGGACCCGACCCAGTTTGCGACGCAGACCGATGACTTGCACCAAACCCATCGCGAATATGCTGTCTTTGCGAATATACAATACCCATGGCGCCGCTGGTCGGCCGAGTTGGGGTTGCGAGCTGACTATAATGACAGCAGGATGGTCGATCAGACATACGGGTTATCGCTGACCCAACATGGCGCCGAAATATTGCCTAAATTTTCGATCTCCTATAA
>Ga0182024_10026097_pt1 | contig 10280 bp, 15 predicted proteins | sample P32metaG_FD_120480 | JGI IMG/M metagenome (GOLD analysis project Ga0182024, IMG submission 120480) | Permafrost microbial communities from Stordalen Mire, Sweden - P3-2 metaG (Illumina Assembly) | ecosystem: Environmental > Terrestrial > Soil > Wetlands > Permafrost | place: Sweden: Stordalen...
CTCTGGTTTCCGGTGTTGGTCGCAGCACTCCGGTCTCCGGTGTTGGTCGCAGCACTCCGGTTTCCGGTGTTGGTCGCAGCACTCTGGTCTCCGGTGTTGGTCGCAGCACTCTGGTTTCCGGTGTTGGTCGCAGCACTCCGGTATCCGGTGTTGGTCGCAGCACTCTGGTATCCGGTGTTGGTCGCAGCACTCTGGTCTCCGGTGTTGGTCGCAGCACCCTTGAAGTCCGCCTTGTCGAGGATGAATTTCGCGCCAATTCCACAGATAGCGCTCAGGGATAACTCGGCGACTACTTTCAGTCTCCTAGCGACGCGCTTCGAGTCGCCGTCGGTTTTACTGCTTACCTCCGACGCCTCGACCTTGGCGAAACGCTTGGTGGGATCGTAATAACCGAAAATGTCGAGGGGGGTTTCGGTGAAATGGAAGCCTTGGCTGCAAAGTTCCACCGGGCCTGCGTGTTCGTATTCCTTGCCTACTTCGTACTGAAAATCGTGGCATTTTAGGTTCTCGTCGAATCCTTTGTAGCCAACCACTACTTCTTTTTCTGTGCTCAACTTAATCCTCCGCGTATGGCAGGTTGGCGCTGGCCACGATGTCTGCCGGCTTGGTTCTGCGTTTTGGTTTGGTGTATTCCGTACGCGCCAAGCGGATAAAGCCCTCTTGCTCTCCGCCCTCGGCCCGGATATGAATTGGAGCCGGCGAATTTCCGGCCTTGGTCAAAAACTCCATCTTTCGAATCCACGCACTGCGCTCATCGTCGGGATTTTCCGTCGTGATCCCGATTCCCCACTCCATAAATCCGTGAATCGCCGACGCTCCACGAGCTCGCTGGAAGATGTCTCCTAGTCCATCTTTGCGCGCGTGGTGGACAATTCCGATGCCGCACCCGACCTCTGCCCGGATCCTTTTCACGCGATCGAGAACCTGCTGCATCTCCGTGTTGTCACTCTCGTCGCCCATAAACAGCACGCGGAACACGTCCATCGCCAGAAACTCAACTTTACGGTCCTTGAGCCGCCGTATCAGGTCGGTCACGTCGGCATCGTTGTCGAGATACCAAGTCGCTTCCTGTGCTTGCGTATTCACGAACAGGCCATCCTCCGAGAGGTAATCAATTTCCTGCGAAGTAATTTTTTCGTCGCGTACCATGCCGCGGGCAAAGTGCTTAATGCGCCATGCCGTTAAGCCCCAGTAATCCTCGCGCGCCAGCATGGCCGTGCGAAAAGCACGAGGAATCGTGAAGCCCATCCAGTTCTTGCCCAAGGAAAGATGGATCATCATGTCGAGCACCGAATAGCTTTTTAAACTCTTGGGATCGGCTACAACGAAACCGTTCCATCCCGCAGGGATGACACCGCTAATCATCCAATCGATTTCGTCGGGCACGGTCACGGCTAGGCGCATCGCCGGGACAAAAAAACCGTCTTGCTCTGTAACCTCGGAAGCAACATGGAATCGCTTCGCCTTCCGCACCTCGGCAATTAACTCTTCGGCGGCGTGGTTCGCGAGGTAGTCAGAGACGTCTCCCTTTTCCGGCAATCCAGGCAAGGCTATGATCTTTACCCCGGCAGCGTATCTACTAATGGAGTGCGCAACTTGTTCCGCGTGCTTGCGGCCGGTGTCGTCATTGTCTGGCAGGATAAATACCCTCTTCCCGGTTAGGAATGGAGAATAATCATCCTGCCACTTCCCGGCGCCGCCAGGGTTGGTGGTTGCCGTGACCTTGGCGTCGCTGTCGTGGCTGGAGAGCTTCAGGCCGCGTAGATTATCTGCATCCTTCTCCCCTTCCACGACGAAGACTTCATTTGAAACAATTACCTCCGGCAAGTGATAGAGAACCCTGCGGGCAGTGTTTCCCTTATCCCAACCCTTGCCGTTATAGGATTGCTGCTGAAAACTCTTTTTGCCTTCTTCGTCGCGGGGATAGCGCACCACGCGAAACAGCGGTCTTGCGAATTCGTCCTCGTAGACGTATACAGCCTGGGGGCGACTACCGGAAACCGCACTCCCCATGATTTCCTGAATCGCAACCCAGGCTGTGCCATCATCGCACTCGCTGAATTTCTTTTCAAAATCAACTATCCCCCCATTGCCGCATCCGGTGTGGCAAAACCATATCCCGCGATCCAGGTTCAGGCTAAGACTGGCAGAGCCGTCATCGTGGAATGGGCATTGCACCATGCACTGCGTTCCGCGAAACGAGACTCCTGGAAGCCGATTCTCAAAATACTTGCGGATCGAGTCGGCGGGGAAGTGAGTCACCAGTAATCCCCCCAAGAAGCCCCGTTCGTCTGGAAGTTAATGCAGTGCTTTTTCCCGTCCTCGGAGGTAAGGAGGATACGGTGTTTGTTGGCGCAGGTCGACGTGTGGCCGATTATGGGCTTGTCGCACTTAATACCCCACGACCAGAGGGAGTAATGTTCACAAGCTGGATAAGCTTCTGAGATAGCTGGTATGTCCATCGGCTCAGGCGGAACAAGCACTATTGCACAATAGTAGCCATCTTTATCGTGCTCAACCACTCCATGACATTTTCGCCAATCATCATTCTGCATTCGGAAGGTTGAAGTTTGTCCCCATCCCGCCCGACTCAGACACAACAAGGCCAGTAAGAGAGTTTTCATGGCTTCTCCTTCGCAACGAACTTACGTTTTTTCGCGTCGTACACCATTCCAAGTCGCTCTTTCTCGTGCTCGTAACACAACCCCGAAAGGCCAGCCCAGACTTCCCGGTTACACTTGGAGCACTTGGGGTTATCGCTCATAGCAACTCAATCCAGGTGTTCTGGTAGGCCGCTTTATGCTTGAGAAGCAGTGCGGCTCCGGTGAACGTGCATTTCGCAATCGTCCAAACCCGTTGCTTAGTGTTCTCGATGACTACATCACTCATGGCGTAAGAAAATCCGTATTCGGACGTTCGTCCGGCACGCACCGCGTCAACTACTTCTGGAAAATCTTTGGCAAAGATAAAACCGGCGATCTCGATGCGCTTCTCCACGACTTCAGCGTGGGTGATAATTCCCACTTTCCTTCGCGGGTCGTGATGCGTACTGGAGGGGTGATGGTCGATTCCCATACCCAGCAAGGTGTGAATTGCGTTCTCGGCCGCTAAGCGCGTAATGACGATCCGCCGCCCGCGTGCGCCACTGACTGCCCGGTCCGATGGAACATCGATCCAGGTCAATAGTCCGCGAAATGGTTGACGGTTAGGGTGGCCCTCGCTTCCCTCTCGCCTGATGGCGCATAGGATGTTCTGGATCATCGGCGGTTCCGATCCTCGCTTAAACAAGCCAGCCAAGCTAATCACTGGCCCTTTCCAACCATTGTTCGAATTTGTCCGCTGACCGAAACAGTAGTTCCCAGTCGTTGTATTTCTTTTTTGCGTCGTTCCTCCCTTGATGGAAATCAGAGGCCACCATGGCGTCGATGGCACACTTCATCAGGATAACAGCTTCCGTCTTCCGGCCGCCGACTTTCTTGAGCGCCTCGGTGTGTCGCTTCAACCCCATCTGGTGACGTTTCGGCGTCATCGTGTAGAGGGCGGCATTCTTTTCCGTTTGCTGGAGGTAGTAATCCCAGACTTCTTTGATTGGAGAATCACCATTGAACCGAACAGCGCTTGAGTGTTTCGGAGATTCCGCAGGACAAAAGTCGAACTCGTTCGACGTATTGTTTTGTTCTTTATTGGTATGGTATGGTATGGTATGGGTATTGGGTTCCTTGTGGCTACCCAGTGGGTCCGCATTGGCATCCCATCGTTTACGAGCCGATTTGGCGCCATCCTCTGATCTCTTTTTTGCTAGTAACCACTCTTCGTGAAGTCGCTTATTTCTGATGCGTGGTTCGTCTCCAATTTCGCAAGGAACCTTCTCGAACTGCTCAAGTACTCGCGGGGATATCGCGGGGATACGCAGAAGCCGGGCGAGGTATTCCGGATCATCCGCCAAGGTTGCATCTTTCTCCTCGATCCAGGAGTGACACAGCAGCAGCGTATATTGTCCGACTTCCTCCATGGTCATCATTAACACCGACTTACTGGTAACGAAACTCAGCGCGTCCATGTCGAACCTCCGCATCGTCCTGTTCCGTTCACCGGCCATCTCTCTCCCTAAAACAACGTCAAGCCGCGGCGCAGAGCACCCTTCTTAAATAATCCACGCTCGGTAAGAATCTTGTGCCAGCGGTCAAAGGCCGGGCCGTGCTCATCACGCAATTTGGTAGCGACGTGAACCATCTCGTGAACCAATGTGCCTAAACGTAGGGTAGGTTGGTCGCGAAGAGACGTGTCGATAACAATCTGGTAGAGAGGTCGCCCATCGCCTTTATAGGCCCATCCACAAGAATCCCTAATTTCGCAGCCTTCTGCCACGAGCTGAGCATCATCCGCCCAGCGCACACATACGTTGTCAGGAAGTTCGTTGTCAAAGAACTTGGAATTAATTTCCCGGAACCAGGCTTTCAATGTGCGGTCGGATCGCATCTATGCCACGTAAACTGTTTCTGTTGATTTCAATGCGAGCTCCGTGCGGTTCCAGACTCCAAACTTGTCAAACAATGGGCGGAGAAAATTTTTCGTGACCTGAACTGAGTGGCCCACGGCAGAGGCGATTTCAGTATTACTTTTACCCTCCGCCACTAGGCGAAATATCTCCTCCTCTCGCGGCGTCATTCGGGGATAGACTGCGACGGGTGAGGGCTCCGCCAGGATTGCGCGGTAGACGAGCGCTAGCTTTGTTCGCTTTGATCCGCTGTTGATCCGGGCCCGCAGGCATAGCACTCGAAGATGCGACTTGACTGTGCCTGGGCTGATTTTAAGTTCAGTTGCAATCTCTTTATTGTCGGACCCCTGAAGCAATAGCTTGAGAACGTCTGCCTCTCGTGGCGTTATCTTCATCGCGTATCCCCCGGTATCCCTGTACGGATACGTAGAAGATAGCAATACTGCCAAAATCAGTCAAGGAATAAATGCAAGGACAAAAGAAAAAGACCCGCACGAAAGTGCAGGTCTATAAGTAATGCGTCCCCTACCGGAGGCTTACGGTTTCACCTTTTAAGCTGTAAATCTTGGGTGAGTTAACGATCGCTAGCTTAACCTGTCGCTTCGGATACTTTCCCCACGTTATTCCCCCATCTGTCAGCGCTTTCCGTATCTCGTCTAGGCTTGCCGATCCGCCCTTGGACTGCATGAACTGCCTAAGCGCAGAACCCACTGTCTGGCCCTCGTAAATGCCAGAGGAAGCGCTCGCCATGATGCTATACGTATCCTTCCCATAAGAACCGGCCCTTAACCCCGCTAGAAGTGTTTTGGCGGCCGCCAAGTTGGCCTCCCTTTGCGCGACCTCTTCTTCGACGACTTTGATTATTCGCTCTATACTCATATCCGCACACCGATCCTTTCTTAACACTTGCGTTCAGTGTAGACAGTTAAAGTATATTGTCAAGGATAAAATAGTAAGCTACGCCCGTGGAACTCAAACAGGGCGCAGCTTTTTGTGTCAGGATGTTTCCCTCGAAGGGAAGCGATTTTCTTATGGCGCATCCCCCATGTATCCCATGGCGGAACACAAAAGGGACAGTTTGGCAATTCGCGCTCGTTCCATGGCGGAAGCCTTGGACATTTCGGTAAGTATGGTTTGGAGTTGAGATGTGAGCGCAGCCCTGGGAGCGCTTTTTGTTTCTGTTTTTCCTGTTTTAGGCATTAACCCCCTCCGCATCGTTTCTAAAAAGGTAACCGACTACAGCTCCGGCCGTAAGAAACTACAGAATTCGCTGTATTGTTATTCAAATATCTTCTTTTTGTGGGGGATAAGTCAAGCGGTTTTTGTCCCAAGACAACAGGCGTCGGAGCGTTAATCCCGCAAGGCTAGCGTTTTCTTGTACATGCTCACCGCGGGGCAGTTTACAAAATACGAACACGGGCCGACAATGGCTGGACTTGTGCACAGGAAGAAAAACCCTAACGCTGTTAAGCTCGGCAAACTTGGCGGAAAAAAGAGCGCCGAAGCCCTAACATCCAAACAGAGATCCGATAAGGCACGTAAGGCTGCAGAAACTAGGTGGTACCGGGAGAAGAAAAATAGCCAGAGCTAGGGTTGAGCAGACCAGGTGTCAGTCCGTAAGCAAGACCCAGACGGGCGCGTGTGCCTTTGCCCGTCGGGTGTCGTTCTTTCCGCATGGCTGTTCTTGACATCCGCCCAATTTGCAGGCGGCGGAATAGGCGACAGAAACCGCCGTTGATAGACATGAATCACCACAAATCAGTAATCCTCCGTATTTCTTGAACCGAGGCACGTACTGGCTCTGCTGGCATTCTCGCTTTAAGCAAATACAGCATTGTGGATGTTCACAGTTCATAGTTCTCCTTTGTGACGCGTGGTCTCGTTAACCCCTAATCACCACTGTGGTAAGTTTTGCGTCAAACGTTTTTTGCTGTTCTTCTAACCTATTGATTCCGCTTGCTGCCTTGTAGCCACTATCTCCGTGCGGGAAACTATCTTAAGTGGTTTATTTTCAGTTCACAACTAACTCAGAACACTTAATTAAGAGTCAGTTGCTCTGCCAATTGAGCTACGCGCCCTCAACAACTTACAGACAGACTACGCCGATTGTGACCGATTTTGCGTCGCGGCGTCCAGTTTAGATTGCAAGCCGGACACGTTCGGGTGCTGGTAGCCCAAGGCTGTTTTGGCGTCTGAGTGTCCCAGTGCTTCCATGACCGTTTTCAGGTCCACCACGGCCGCCAGGTCCGTCCCAACTCCATGCCTTGCCGTGTACAGCACTAGAGCGCCAAGATCAGGATAGGCAATCTTGCGCGCCGCAGTGTACGCTTTGTTGATGCCGACCATGTGGCCACATTCCGAGTCGGACGGAAATACCCAACCTTGCGCCGGGAATCCTTGCTCGAAATGTCGCCGCTTTAACATCTCCATCGATCGGCCCAGAAGCGGAACTGCACGTCGAGCCGTTCTGGTTTTGCCCGCCGGGTTTTGATAATATCCGTCCTGGAGTCGAAGATTCTCCCATCGCATCGAGAAGCATTCCTTGGGGCGCATTCCGTTTCCTCTCAGGATCAGGAGTGCATCCCGTGGATCTCCCGGCTTCATGTGCGATGCGATCACTTCGGCCTGTGCCATCGTCATCGCCACGCTGCGTCCCCACACCTTGCGAAGTTTTATCTTCGGTTTGCGGAACAAGCGCTTCATCTCGATTGCCTTACCAAACATCCGGCGAAGCGTCGAGAGTGCTTGATTCGCGTTGTAGTTTCCGCCAACAATGGAAATAGTTTCGCAATCGTGGTTCTCGATCGCCCCCATGTCCATGGTCGCTAGTTTCGTGTCCTTCAACAGGCGCCAGCCGTTGCGATAGAAGTCTTTTGTCTTGTCGCCGATGGAGTGAGCGTCGTTCACCCACGCTAGGAACTCCACAGAAAAATCCTGCAGAATCGGACTCGATCGCAAGAGTGCCTCTACTCCCTGCTCCCGCGCCTTGGTCATCAATTCGCCTTCCACGATCCCGGCCAGTTGTTTCTTGGTTTGTTTGGTGCATCCACGGATACGAGTTCCACGGAAGGTGAAATCGTAGTGGTAAAACGGGCTGCCTTTGCGTTTATATACCGACATGTGATTCCTCCCGTCTCCCGCACAGAGAAGCAACATATCCTTTTTCAATATAAGCGATAAGCGCATCTTCTGAATAGCGGAAAGTTGCCGGACCCACTTGGACTACTGGTGGCCCTTTGCCGGCGTAGCGCCACCAGCGCAGCGTGGCGGGCGAAACTCGCAGCAACGTAGCCGCTTCCTTTGGCTTAAGAAGCGTCATCGCGCCAGCCGTAATCCTTGAGCACCCATCTATGCCAATCTTTACGAACATCATACCAATCCCACTCATCTGGCGAGAACACGACGGTTAGTGGAATAGCGAACAGCAGCGCAATCGCGAAGAGAAGGCAGCGAATCGGAAATCCAATCCAACGGATCATTTTCATTTCTCCTTCTGAGATCTGCTCATCACTGCACTCCTGCGGATACGAGGATATAGCACAATATGACACCTAATCCAAATGCCGCCAAGATTCCACCGAAGGCCACAACCGTGTAGTACAAAACAGTTTTCATTCTACCGGGACTCCTTAATCGCTTTCCGGCGTTAACCGCTGGTCGCCTGAAATCAATTCTTAATCCGAACACGGGAACTGGAAAGACATACAGTCGTCTTTTCGTAGCGTCCCAGAACAAGCCAACCCAGAAATCGTACCAAGCGAATGGGAATTATATACATGACTCGCTAACGCTGTGGCACAGACGCTCGGCGGGTTGCACAATCACAAGCACCGGGAGCCCCGCATTCGCAAGCTTTTAGCGGACTTCCGAGAACATCTTCTCCACGTTCTTTTGCTTCGGTTACAATTTGCGACCACGGTTTACACGCTTTTAACTCTTCAACTGTTTTGTGACCGAATCCGCAGTTATCGCAGGAAATCATTAGCGTACCCTCTTCCGCAGAGCCTTCAACAGAGCCAAGGCATCTTGACGATTCTTGAAGTACAGGTTGATTTTGTCGGTGCAACCGCCGCGCAGCCTAACTACCGTCGTTCCATCTTGCGTTTGGTAAGTGTCCACGCTCATAAAGCCTCCTTAACTGCCTTCATGGTAGAGATTTTTATGGGCACATATGCCCCATGTCGTCGTTGATCCGCTCCTTGCATTTTGGGCAAATGTCGCGCTGGTCAAACGGTGTCTTGCAGTTGCACTTCCGCCACAATTGTCGATAGCAGTCGATAGCGTCCTGCTCCCGCTTATGGAACCAACCATCGACTGGAGTGTTGTACATCTCCTTCCCGCAGTGTTCGCAATTCATAAATTGCTCCTCCTGACTGGTGGTCTCGTGAACTCGGTTGAGCAGACCGCTATTCAGAAACGAATCCGCACACTCTTGCTTTTTAAGTCGGCGTCAGTTGGTAAATCTCCGTGCGGCCTCAGTGGTCCCCTTAGCGGCTTGCGCGGATCGTGGACATAACTTTCGCGTAATCCGCACCACCGACACCACCGCTGGTAACGTCCATCCTCGAATGGGCCGCACACTCTGGCATGGTGCCAGTCATATCTGTGCGCGAGCCTCATCAGCATCCGGTAGAACCATCCGTAGAATGGAATTGTCATCACCCCCCAAGCGTCTTGATCCGGCATATCGTCTCCTTTGTCTGATGGTGTCGTGAACCGCTGGTCAGTCCCACCAATACTGAATAAATCTCAATGTCTTCCCCAAGTGGGCTGCGTCTTGGCGAGACATATATTCCGAGTGTTTTGCGATGCGTCGGCACTCGTGATCAGGCAATTTGCACCAAGTCTCGGGGTCGTATCCCGCTTTCTGAAAGTATTCATCTGCGAGCATTCGGTCGCACAGTGCGATTACCACTCTTAGTCGTTTAGCCTCACGCTCCGCGCCGCTATGGTGCGAACCAACGGTTTGGGCAACTAACATCTGTTGGGCCGAGACCTTCAAGAGCGTCGCCATCCCCGTCCAATCCCATGAGCGGAACCACCAAACCGCCTCGAAGAATGTAAGCAGATTGCGAACGCCGTTGCGAATGTCCCAGAACCAGTGGTCAACGTTTTTCCAAGCGGTTCGCCAAAGCCAACGATACGGATTTGACACTAATTTCATTAGTTTACCTTTTGGCCCGGTGGTCTCGTTAACCATGTGTCAGAACTTGATACCCTTTTCCTTGAACAGTCTAAACATGAGGTTGATCGGCTTGCGGAACTTCCCCTTACCCCACAGTTCTTTCTTTTCCGTGAAGTCGCACGCACGTTGCACGTTCACGTCCTTATAAGGGCAAGGTCCGCCCGCTGCCCATCTGTCGAAGGCGTTTTGGTCGGGATGACAAGATGCGTCGTACATCATTAGATCGGCGCTAAGTTCAGCCGATACGCTTCTCCAGTTCGCCATGAGTACCATAGTTGGAGAGGGTAGCTGTGCTTTCTGCAGGTTCGCCAACTGCAGGTCCGCCGACCGCAGGTCCGCCGACCGCAGGTCCGCCGACCGCAGGTCCGCCGACCGCAGGTCCGCCAACTGCAGGTTCGCCGACTGCAGGTTCGCCGACCGCAGGTTCGCCGACTGCAGGCTCGCCGACCGCAGGTCCGCCGACCGCAGGCTCGCCGACTGCAGGTTCGCCGACCGCAGGTCCGCCGACCGCAGGTCCGCCGACTGCAGGTCCGCCGACCGCAGGTCCGCCGACCGCAGGTCCGCCGACTGCAGGTTCGCCGACTGCAGGCTCGCCGA
>Ga0182024_10026098_pt1 | contig 10280 bp, 8 predicted proteins | sample P32metaG_FD_120480 | JGI IMG/M metagenome (GOLD analysis project Ga0182024, IMG submission 120480) | Permafrost microbial communities from Stordalen Mire, Sweden - P3-2 metaG (Illumina Assembly) | ecosystem: Environmental > Terrestrial > Soil > Wetlands > Permafrost | place: Sweden: Stordalen...
CCGAAGCAACGCTCTTTGGTGGATTCTGGGAATCGTGGCCGCCGGCATCATCTTCATGGTGTTTTGTAGCCTGATGGTTGCCGGACTTTTCATTCGCCATTTGAAGATAAAAGGTTCCGGCGACAAAGTAGCTATCGAAACTCCCGTCGGCTCCTTCTCAGTCAATGGCGGCACTCCGCACGCCACCGGACTCGAAATCTATCCGGGCGCCCTCCCTTCATCCGGTAACAAAAATACGAGCATCAACCTCCACGCAAATGACACCGGCGTAGGAATCGCCACCGAGCAATATCAAACGAAGGACCCAATCGACTTTGTGCAGGCCTGGTACAAGAAACATCTGGGCCCGGATTTTCACTTGGAAACAGGTAAAGACAGCTCGATACATTCAAGCGGCGCCGTGAAATTGAACGACGATGATGTCTCGTTCGTAGACGACCGCCACAACGGGGTGCGCGTGGTCGCTCTAAAGAAAAGTTCCTCAGGTACCGAAATTACGCTCGTACGCGTAGGCAAGAAAGAAACGCAGTAATTCCAATTCACATTTAAACGAGTTCTAGCTGCGCCGATTACGCACTCGGGTTTTCGGTGTGCTTGTGGTCGATGAGACGTTGCTACAAAGGGTAGAGAGGTGCAGAAGTCTGAAACGGGTTGGCACAGCCGGATCGCTCCGGCTGTGCCATCGTCTGTGGTTGATGGGTTAGGGTTTTTTTACTTTCTTGGCTGCGGCAGCTCCGAGCGTTGACGTCGCTTGGATCTGCCCGCCAAATACGCTGCTGAGGCCATCGGCCCCATCTTCTATCCAGAACAATTGACCAGAGCTTGCCTGGTAAACGTTTGCCCCGTATGAAACTACCGCTCCCGGGGCGGTTGTAATAGTCATGGCGAGCGGTATGGTGAAGCGGCCTGGATTAGCGCCATCCGCCGTGATTGCACCCGAGAAGGTTGCACTGTCGACCGTCGCGGCGTTCAACACTTCCCGCGGGTCGCTAATGGTACCGCTTCCTGTGAGCGACGTTGTTGCCGTGGCGTTGCCGACGAAATCCGCCTCGCCGGAATTAAGAGGAGGTGGTGGACCGCCGGGGAAGAGATCCTGAAATCCGACAGCATAATTGCCCGAGAAGCTTCCGGCGGCTTGAGGGACCAAACTTCCTACGCCCAGCACGTTCGTGCTGAGATCGACAATCAGAGCCCCTCCGCCTCCGGAAGTGTTATTCGGATCGTTCACATTGATACTGGAGTCCACCATGTATACTCCAAATTCGGTGACGTCCTGAAGAGTCTGGGGAGTAATAACCAAATCTCCGTACCCGTTAACCCCGCCAATGCCAATCGTGTAGGTACCGGCGATTCCAACCCCATCCGAAAAATCAGGTGCGCCAGTGCCCTGCTCGTTGATATCCGCAACCCCGGTAAAGTTGCCGCCGCTTGGAGCGATTTGACCCACCGCCGCATACAAAAACGATTCAGTGAAATTGCCTTGGTCAATAAAAACCGAATTCCCGAGTGAACTGTTGGAGAAAGTGCCCGTTCCCTGAGAAAACGCCGAGCCCACAGCGGAATCGGTGGTGTCCATATCGATGACGCGTATCGCATTCTGATTGATCGTATAGAAAACACCATTCGTGCCGAAAGGCCCATTAGTAAGTGTGCCGCGCCCGAAAGTGTCCACCACTGCTCCCAGGGTCGCTCCTGTGAAAGTGGTGCCGGAAACAGGCCCGTTGATGGCATCGTTCCTGTCAAAAGTTCCGGCTGCGGTGTTGCCAGTGATCGTAAATACACCTCCAGCGGCCACTCCTTCGCCTGACGGCCCGACCCCAATGACGGCAAACGAATACCCGCCACTGAGAGTGCTGGGCAGTGTTTGCAGATCAAGGCTCCCACTAGATGTGCTGCCATCGGACTCAATAATGAGCGCGTGGCTATTGTTCACGAAGTTGACGGTGAAAGTTTCTGTGCCTAGGACCCCAACGCTAGTATCGGCCGTCACCAAAGTCAGCGTTCCTGAGCCATCGGCGGCGACAGACAGAGTTCCGCTTGTGATCTGGTCGGAAGCCGTGATCATAAATCCATCGTTGAAATCCTGCTCGCCTGTCAGGGTGCCGTCTGAGTTGATTAGAACTGCGCCAGCAAGAGAATAGGGGTCTTGGTTTTGGTCGAGACCGGCCAGGTAGAAAGCGAAATTGCCCGCGATTCCCTGATTGGCCTGAATTGTTACGTTGGCGTTGGCGAATGGCGCACCCTTGGCCTCGGACGTCGCAGTGATCATGACTGCTCCCACAGCAGTCGCTGGCGCTGTGTACATGGTGGCTTGACCGCTGGTGGTGGGAGAAACTGAAAACGATCCACAGGTAGCGGCACTATTTCCGGGAGTGCACGTCCAATCGATTGACGCCATTGTGCCAGTTTCAGTGGCGGCAACTTGCACGGATGCACCGGGTGCAAGTGAAGCCGGGGGAGGTGTGCTTATTGTAATACCGAGATGTTTCGGGTTGTTACTACAGCCGGCGAAATAAGCGGTGCTGAATGCTACAAGAATGACCAGGAGAAGTTTGCGGTTCACAGTTGGCCCCCTTTTGACTCCGTAATCGAAGCGGCGTTGCGCTCCGGATGTGCGAGCGGAAACCCGCGCATGGTGCGGATTTGATAGGTATGGCCACCGATCTCAAGCGTGCGAACCTCAAGAACCTGCTTGGTTTGGAAAGTCATCATCACGCCGGTCACCTTCACCTGCTGCCCCGGCATAATAGCGATGCCACCCTTTTCGTTTTGAGCAAAGGGAGTCAACCTGCCATTGACCAAGCCTGAGTTTGTTTGGAACACGAGAAAAGGTTGCTGTGCCTGTCCGTGAGAAGAATTTTCGGGTACGCCTACTACGGTACCGCTAAGCGTGATTTCCTTGCTGACATCATATCTGAGCGGTACGGTGGGTTTGGTCGTTGCGGAAGCCGTCTGCGCATAGCCCGGCGCTGCGAGCGAGAAAAAAACCAGAAGAACCAAGGCCCCAAGTCCTGGATACAATCTTTTCATTTCTTCCTCCCAAGGAATTTTTTGCTGAAAGCCGGGCCGGTCTAGCAATGTCGCAATCCCGTGGAGCGGGAAGCAGCAGTGTGGCGGACCGCTTGCAGGAAATTTGTTAAGACCTCTCGATCGCCTAGAGCCAATCTTGAACATTCCGCGTCAGCGGTTTGAATCCCGATGAATGGCGCTGAATGTTTCAGCCGCGGCTGCCTATAGCCGCCCTAAAAACCCAGAGCAGATAATAAGCCAGGCGCTGCTAAGAATCTCCGCAAAGGCGCACCCAGGTTCCGAAGTAACAACACAAGCCGATACTAACGCGACACCAACCCCAATGCCCGACAAAAGTTCTCTAAATCCGGCTGCAAAGCTTTTGATGCAGCTGAGGAGCCAAGCGTGACTCAATTTTCGGCTACGAGCCTGGACGAAGCGGTTTGACCGATTGAAGATAGGCCGCTATAATTGGGGTTTCGATGGCGCTCAATGTTTGCGCTGAGCAGGGCTTTGCGATTGTTTGCCGCCCAGTTGAAATGCCCACCGTTTGCTTGCACTAACCCGCAGGTTTGCGAATCTTGGCGAACGGTGGAGAAACGTCTCGAAAAAAGAGGCCAGGAGCACCCATGCTGAAGTCAACTCAGTTGCGCCCGGGAATGATCATCATGCACGAAGGCGATCTCCATGTGATTTATAGCGTGGACCATCGCACGCCCGGGAACAAACGCGGCTCGATGCAAACGAAAATGCGCAACCTGCGCAGCGGTTCGATGATGGACTATCGTTTCCGCGCTGAAGAATTCGTTGAAAAAGTGACTGTGGACGAAATTGAATTCGAATACCTCTATAGCGATGGCGATGGCCACCACTTCATGAATTCGCAAAACTACGAGCAACTCGCTCTGCAGAATGACATTGTGGGGGATACCAAAGACTATTTGATCCCCAACCTGCCGGTGAAGATCGAGTACTACGATGACAAGCCCATCGGCGTTTTGCTGCCGGATACCGTTGACCTGACGGTGGTGGATACCGAGCAGACCATCCAGAAAGCTACCGCCAGCGCTGTGATGAAGCCGGCAAAACTTGAAACGGGGCTGGTAATTAACGTGCCGCCATTTGTTGGCAACGGCGACAAAGTGAAGGTAGATACCTCCGAAGCCCGCTACATCCAACGCATCCAGTAACGTCATCGTGACATTGTGATAGCCTGATTTCGAGGCCGTGCGCGAAGGCGGATCTCGTTGCAAAACTTTTTCGCTTTCCTTGTGTTCTGTATTTCCGTAAATCGTTTATTTGGTGAGTCCGGATGAAGCCATGAAAAGTTGTTTTCGGAGAGCGCTCTGCGCGTCTATTGCGCTGTTTTTCGGCGCAGTTTCCACCTGTTTAGCCCAGACACCACAGAAAATTATCGATGACTATTTGCATGCGGAAGGTGGTGCGAAGGCGTTGGCGAAAATTCAGACCCTGACCATCGCCGGAAACTTGAGAGAAGATGCGAGCGATACGAGCGGTTCATATTGGTTGATTACCAAAGCGCCCAATAAATTTTATTCCGAAATTCTAATCGAGCCGCAACACACCATTTCGGCATACAACGGAATGTCGGCTTGGAGCCAGGAAGCTGGCGGCGCACCACACACCCTTACGGGAACAGACGCCATTGAATGGGCGGGTACCGCACACTATCTGAACGAGCGACTGGTGAACGCGAAGAAAAACAAGCTCGGAGCGAAGTTCGTGGGGATGGAAAACGTGGCCGGGGGCTCAGCGTACCATGTGGAGTTTTCGATCGCGTCGGGAGTGACTCGCGAAGTTTTCTTCGATGCCCAGACGCATTTGATCGTTCGCGAAATAATTCCGCCTCCCACGCCGAGACTCTTACCCGCTAGCGACCGGGGGAATTCTCAACCGCATGACCAACAGTCTGCGCGGACCGCGGACGAAATCGACTACTTCGATTACAAGCCGGTAAACGGCATTTTGGAACCTAATCGCATGGAGTTACGTCGTGGCGGCCACATCTATCAGATCGCCATTACGCGAGTGGAAATAAACGCGACGGTTGCGGATTCCATTTTTGATTTTCCACGCGCGGAAGACCGCCCGTTGCCGGATGTGGCCAAACTCCTACTTGATATCGAGAAAAACCAAACGGCTGTTGAAAATATCTTGAAGCAGTACACCTGCCATTTGAGCGAAGAGGAAGAAAAGACGGATTCGAATGGACAGGTGACCTCGCGCTCGGTGAAGGAATACGACATGTTTTACATTGGCGAGGACGAAGTCCGCCACATGCTTGCTAAGGACGGGAAACCGCTGGAAGGCGACGAGAAGAAAAAAGAAGACGAGCGCTTCAGCAAGGATTTCGACGAGAAAAAGAAAAAACAAACCGAACTGGAGAATGATCCGAAAAAACAGGCCAAACGGGACGAAGAAGAACAGGCGCAAATCTCCGATTTCCTGCGCGCTGAGCGCTTCACCAATCCTCGGCGCGAACTTTTCCGCGGGCAGGAAGTAATCGTGTTCGATTTCGGGCCGAATCCGGATTACAAACCGAAAAAGCTGATCGAAAGCGTCGTACAAAAGCTTTCCGGAGTGCTTTGGGTGGACGAGCAGGCTCGCGATGTGGCCCGTCTGGAAGCGCGCTTCAACGATAACGTGAAGATTGGCGGAGGAATTCTTGCGTCGCTGTCGAAAGGCTCCAATCTAGTTTTGGAGCAGACCATGGTGAACGATGAAGTTTGGCTGCCTTCATACTCGGAGGTGCACGCAGCCGCCCGTGTGGTTTTCTTTAAGGTGAAACAGAATGAGATCGACCGCTATAGCGATTACAAGAAATTTTCGTCGGAAGTAAGGCTGGGCGCTTCTACGCCGGTTGAAGAAAAACCCAAACAATAGTCAGGCTGCCGGGAATCGCCGATCAGCTAGCGACGGAAGATTTTGCGCCGAAAACGCGGCGGAAAATCTCATCCACTGCGCGGAGCTGGCGTTTCAAATCAAAAGTGTGCGCTAAAGCTTTTTCGTCGAGAAACTTTCGGATATTTGGATCGGCTGCGATCCGATCTTTGAAGCCGGTTTCCGATTCCCATGCGGCCATGGCGTGGCCTTGCACCCATTTGTAGGCGTCTTCGCGCGACGCGCCGTGCTCCACCAAATCCTGCAAAAGCTGGCCCGAGAAAATCAGTCCCATCGTTGAATCCAGGTTCCGCTGCATGCGCTGCGGGAAAACTCTCATGTTGCGCACAATTTCGGTGATGCGATGCAGCATGTAGTCCACCAGAATCGTGGAGTCGGGGAGAATTACGCGCTCCACCGAACTGTGCGAGATGTCGCGCTCGTGCCATAGCGCAATATTTTCCAGGGCGGCCGTGGAATTGGCTCGCACCACGCGCGCAAGGCCGCATATTTGTTCGCTCGAAACCGGATTGCGTTTGTGGGGCATAACAGAACTGCCGCGCTGCTCGCCGCCGAATGGCTCCTCCACTTCGCGGACTTCGGTGCGCTGCAGGTGGCGAATTTCCAGCGCAACGCGTTCGAGCGAAGCCGCCACGATAGCGAGCGTGGAAAGATATTGCGCGTGGCGGTCGCGCTCGATTACCTGAGAAGTGATAGGGGCTGTGGCCAGGCCGAGCTTTTGGCAGATTTTCTGCTCGACCTCCGGGCCGAGATGGGTACACGTTCCCACCGCGCCGGAAATTTTCCCTACGGCCATCTGTTGCGCTGCGGTTTGGAAGCGCGCAAGGTCTCGGCGATTTTCCGCGTACCAATTGGCGATTTTCAGGCCAAAGGTGATGGGCTCGGCGTGAATGCCATGAGTGCGCCCGATCTCCGGCGTGTCTTTAAATTCCCACGCGCGATGTTCGAGCACTTCGCCAAACGCATCCAGATCTTTTTCGATTAGGCGAGATGCTTCGCGAATCAGAAGAGCTTGCGCAGTGTCCACCACGTCGTTCGAAGTGAGACCGTAGTGCAGCCAGCGCGCCGCTTCCGGATCGTTGACCGTTTCCTGCACCGCAATGGTGAATGCAATCACATCGTGCTTAACTTTTGCTTCAATTTCATTGATGCGCGTGACATTTATTCTCGCGCGCTCGCGCAATTGTGCAGCAGCTTCGCGCGGAACGATACCCGCATCGGCCAGCGTTTCAGTGGCAGCGAGCTCGACGTCCAGCCACTTCTGAAATCTGTTTTCTTCGCTCCAGATGCGGCCCATCTCCGCGCGGGTGTAACGTCCAATCAATGTTGTCTCCCTGAATTTCTAAATTTGGCGGGGGAATTTCCCTGTTCCATCATACCTGATAAGGGCCCTATGGGATTGACGATCCCGTTTGAAGAATCGCGCTAGAGCACTACAGCTCGAAGGGGCCAAGAGGAACGCGTTGCGAGGCAACATGCAACGTGCCGTGGAAGGCGAATTCAGGGGCGCGACGGCCGAGCGCTTCTTCTGCGGAAATTCGCGCAACGTCAGGATTATTGTTTTGTTCGGAGAGATGCGCGAGGACGACGTGGCGCGCGTGCCCATCAAATACTTCCGTATCGGCCAGGAATTCGCTGACTACTGCGTTCGAAAGGTGCCCGGTGCGGCTCATCACGCGCTGCTTGATGTACCAAGGGTACGGGCCAACCTTCAGCATCTCAATATCGTGATTCGATTCGAGAATCAGCAAATCCGCTTCGCGCAGGTAATGCTTCACCAGCTCGGGCATATAGCCGAGGTCGGTGACGATCACAACTTTTGTTCCATTGGAACGGAAGCAATATCCAACCGGGTCGGCAGCGTCATGCGGAATAGTGAAAGGCGTTATTTCGATGTCGCCAATTTCGAATGGCGCGCCACAGCGAATGTATTCAATGCGCTCGATTTTTCTTACCGGGCCGTCCTCGCACAATTTCAAAATCTCGCGATGGGTTAGCTCGGTCAAGTAGGCTGGACATTTCCACTCGCGCGCCATTTGCGCCATGGCGCTGGAATGATCGCTGTGTTCGTGGGTGATCAGAACGGCGTCCACATGCTCGGGACGCTGGCGGCCCAGGGCCTCAAAGCGCCGTAACATTTCTTTGCGGCCCAAGCCGGCATCAACGAGGAGAGTGGTATGGCCTGTCTCGAGCAACGTGCAGTTGCCCGTGCTTCCCGACGCCAAAATGGATACGCGGAACGAGATCGCTTCCCTCAGTCAGGTTCTGCAGCAACTAGATGCGCGCGCAAGAACCGCGAAGATGATGGCAAACTGCAGAGCCTACGTCAACAAGCGGAATGCAGTTGATGAATTAAAGTACAAGCTGGTCGCGAGTGAGCTGAAAGCCGTTGAGGTTCCCGACCACGGACGCGGCAATGCGTTCCGATTGAAAAAACTCTTGAGCGAGCTTTTGAACGTCCGCGGCAGTTACCTCTTCCAGCATGGCGATCAATTCCTGCGCGGTATAGTGCCGGTCGAAATAGATGTGATAGCGCGCAAGGCTGGTCATGCGCTGTCCGGTGCCTTCGAGAGCCAGAAGTGTGGCGCCTTTTAGGTGGTCTTTTGCGCGGCGCAGCTCTTCTTCGGGAAGTGGTTCGTCCTTCATGCGGCGAAATTCTTCGAGGACGGAGCGCACCAACTGTGAAACTGTTTCCAGCGACGTGCCAGCATATACAGAAAGAACTCCTGCATCGCGATAAGAATTCATCTCGCTGAAAATCGCGTAAGCCAAGCCCTGCCGCTCGCGAATATTCTGAAAAAGGCGCGAAGACATGCCGCCGCCGAGCACGTTGCTAAGCACGGACACGGCGAAGCGCCGCCGGTCGGTCATAGGCAGTGCGGAAACGCCAAGACAGAGATGTACCTGCTCCAGTTCATGTTTGGTGCGCACAGTGATATGCGGGGCGGCTACCGGCCTGGTCTCAGACGTCAAAGGTTTGCCGGCTGGCCGGTCGGCAAAGCGCGCGGCAACGAGATCGAGGAGTTTCGCGTGGGTTAAGTGTCCCGCGGCGGTGATGACCATGTTGTTCGGCGAATAACGCTCGTGAAACCACGAGCGCAATGTATCGCGCGAAAAAGCTCCGACGGTTTCGGGCGTGCCGAGAATCGGTTTGCCGAGGGCATGCGGATACCAAAAATTCTGGGTGAAAAGTTCGTGCACCAGGTCTTCTGGATTGTCCTGAGTCATGCGAATTTCTTCCAGGATGACCGACTTTTCGCGCTCGATTTCATCTTCGGCAAATTTGGGCTCGAGGACCATGTCCGCAATCACGTCGAACACTTTTGCCAGGTGCTCATCGAGTACGCGGGTGTTGAAGCAGACCATTTCTTTGGAAGTGAACGCGTCCAGCATGCCGCCCACGCTATCCACTTCACGCGCGATATCTTCCGCGGACCGCCGCGTAGTGCCCTTGAAAACCATATGCTCGATGAAATGGGAAATACCGTTCAGAGCAGTAGGTTCGCGACGCGAGCCGGATCGCAGCCAGATTCCCACCGACACGGAATGAACGTGCTCCATCGGCTCGGTGATGACCACGAGACCGTTGGGGAAAACTTCCCTTTGAACTTTATGCGTTGTATCGACCTGCACGGTGTTGGGCATATTTTTATCTATTCTGGCATGGCGGAGACAAAAATGTAATGGGCCGGAAGCCTAACTGTTCCAGCCTGATTGCAGAAAAACCAGCAAGATTTTTTACATCAATTTTTCGTCGGGGGAAAGTTTGCCATATTCGCTGGAATAATGAAGCGGAACGTCCGCATAGACTCCTTTGTCGATGGAATAAACTTCGCAGGATGAATACGGATAGGAATAAATGTGAATGCTGGTTGAGCGCTGGCCGAATTCCGGAAGATTCAATACCTGATGAACGGGCTCTTCGGGCTGCACCACGGCGGGATGTTCGGCGTCCATGTCGTACGCTTCCGACGGAACCAGATGGCAGGTGGCTTGAGCGGCGTCGCGATGATCCACGCGAAAATTTTGAACGCGCAGACGCCCGATGGGAGTAACCATCCAGCAATTTTGGTCGCGGTGATTGTGAATGCGACTAACCTGGCCGATATCCCAGCAGATCGCCATCACTTCAAAAAGATTACATTTGTAGATCAAGTTTCGCGTGTAGTGGCTCTTTGCGTAAAAGAGATAGGGCGAGAGCGTCTCGGGCTGAATGCCTTTCTGGGCCGTGAATTCAAAAACCCGCGGAATTGAAAAATCGGATTCAGGGATAGCGCACAGCTGCTTGACCCATTGATCGATTGACAGGGTTTCCATCGGAACGCCTCCCAGCACGAGGAAAGTAAGCG
>Ga0182024_10026099_pt1 | contig 10279 bp, 7 predicted proteins | sample P32metaG_FD_120480 | JGI IMG/M metagenome (GOLD analysis project Ga0182024, IMG submission 120480) | Permafrost microbial communities from Stordalen Mire, Sweden - P3-2 metaG (Illumina Assembly) | ecosystem: Environmental > Terrestrial > Soil > Wetlands > Permafrost | place: Sweden: Stordalen...
AGGCACTAGGTTGCAGGCTGATTCACAGAGAAACCGATACCAACACCGCGATGATATAATAGCCGGCGGTCATGTTCCCCGAAGATGAAAACGAAAAGCCGACTGGCCCTCAGTACGGCTCGCTGATCGAGTATCCGAAAGAATCTCCGGCGCAGACCGGCGTTAATCCCGAGTCGCTGGTTCTCGAGGACGAATCGGACGCGATCGATCAGAAGTTAGCGGCCACTTCGACCGAACCCGGCATCTACCTGCTGCGCGATCGCGGGGGCAAGGTGCTCTACGTCGGCAAGGCGAAATCGCTGCGCACTCGAGTCCGCGCATACTTTCGCGAGGGCGGCGACGGCCGCTACCAGGTTCGCTTCCTGATGAAGCGCGTGCGTGACTTCGACACCATCGTCACCTCGAGCGAGAAGGAGGCGCTGATCCTCGAGAACAACCTGATCAAGCAGTACAAACCCAAGTACAACATCCGCCTCAAGGACGATAAATCCTACCTGAGCGCGAAGATCACCAATCACGCGTGGCCGCGAATCACGGTCACGCGCAAGATCGTGAAAGACGGCGGCCACTACTTCGGCCCGTTCGGCTCGGCCGACGGACTGCGCGAGACGATCGACGTCATCCGCAAAGTCTTTCCGCTGCGCACCTGCACCGACGCGGTGTTTCGCAATCGCTCGCGTCCATGTCTCGAATATCAGATCAAGCGATGCCTCGGGCCGTGCTGTTTGCCTGTAGATCGCGAAGAGTACGGCCGCCATTTGCATGCGGCGCAGATGCTGCTGGAAGGCAAAAATCTCGAGCTGCTCCGCGAGATGCGCGATCTGATGAAGGACCACGCGTCGCGGCTCGAGTTCGAGCAGGCCGCGCGCATCCGCGACCGCGTTCGCGCGATCGAGAAAACCGTCGAGCGGCAGACCGTCCTGCATCACTGGGGAATCGACCAGGACGTGTTCGGCATCTATCGCGAGGGCGGCTACATCGAGGCGATCGTGCTGATCGTGCGCGGCGGAAAGCTGACCAGCACGCAGGGATGGAGCTTCCAGGACCTGGAATTTCCGGTGCACGAAATTCTGTCCGATCTGCTCACGCAGTATTACTCCGGGGCGCGCAACATTCCCGATGAAGTCATCGTGCCGGTCGAGCTCGAGGACGCCGCGGTGCGCGCGGAGCTGCTCTCAGAGCGGCGCGGAAAGAAATGCGAGGTGTTTCAGCCGCAGCGCGGCGAGAAGCTCCGCCTGCTCGAAATGGCGATGGACAACGCGCGCCAGAGCTTCGCATCGCGCCGCGACAACGAAAAGACGCGCGAGCAGATGCTCGAAGATCTCCGCGTCAAGCTCGGCCTGCGCAACTCGCCCAAGCGGATGGAGTGCTACGACATTTCGAATCTGCAGGGTTCGATGGTTGTCGGCTCGCAGGTGACCTTCGACGAAGGCGAGCCGTGCAAGAATCTGTACCGCCGCTACCGGATTCGCAGTTTCGAAGGCCAGGACGACTTCGCCAGCATGTACGAAGTGCTCAAGCGCCGGCTCGAGCGGGCGGTACGCGAAAACATCTATCCCGATTTGTGGGTCATCGACGGCGGCAAGGGCCAACTGAACGTCGCGCTTGAAGTGCTGCGCGAGTTCAGGCTGCTCGATCAGATCGATTGCGTGTCGCTCGCCAAGCAGCACGTGCTCAACGACGGTCGCGAGAAGGAAGTGACCAAGTCGGAGGAGCGCGTCTTCGTTCCGCGGCGCAAGGATCCGATCGTGCTGCCGAAAAACTCGACCGCGCTGTTCCTGCTCGTGAGGATTCGCGACGAGGCCCATCGCTTTGCGATCACCTACAACCGCGAACTGCGGCGTCGCGCACGGCTGCGCTCGGTGCTCGACGATATCGACGGCGTCGGCCCGGTGCGGCGGCGTGCGATGCTTCGTCATTTCGGAAGTCTCAAGCGGATTCGCGAGGCGACGGTCGATGAGATCGGGGCGGTGAAGGGACTCAACCGCGAACTTGCCGCCAAGATTCGCCGGCACCTCGATGAAATGACGGCGCTGCTCGACGTCGAGGAAGTCGCGGACACAGCGGATCAGATGGCACTTCCGCTCGAAACGCCCGCGATTCCTGCCGACAAAGGTGATGCGCCAGTCAATGACACGCCTGTCCGCGGTTGACGTAAGGGTTCCCTAAAGCACACATCGTTTGTCGCGCTATCTGCTTGTGTTGGCGCATAATCTTCGAGTCAACATCGACCGCATGCCACCGTTGATGCGCAAAGGAGTGCGTACCTATCGCTGCGGGAGCACTTTCAGTAAGACGCTCCGTCTCGCGACCCGTCGGTCTGGAGTCGATCCGGTCTCGCGAGATCTTGCCGCCGTTACCGGCCTTCAGCCCGGTCGAACGGATCGCTCCGATCTACGCCGTCGCAATCGCGGTAGTCGCCGGCGACGCGCTTGGCAACTTTCACCTCGCGATTCCGCTGTGGCTCGCATCCACGCTTGCCCTCGTTGCGCTCGGCGCATTTCTCAGCTCTCGACGAACGCTCGGTCTTGCGGTCGCATACCTGGCGATCGCGATGACCGCGAATGTAGCGGTCGCGAACATGCTCGAGCCGCAGCGCAGCACGCATAGCGTGGCCGCGATGGTGGAAGGTTCGCGCGTTACGATCGAAGGACGCGTGTACCGCGAGACCGAGCACGAAGCTTATGGCGACCGGTTGTACGTCGCGGTCGAGCGAGCCGCCGGGAAGGGCGCAACTCTGTCTTCGTCGCGGGGTAATGTGCGGATCGCAGTGCTCGGCGGCGGGACTTTCAAGCTGGGCGATGAAATCAGGCTGAGCGCGCGAATTCATTTCCCGCGCAACTACGGGAATCCCGGCGAATTCGACTACGTAGGTTTTATGGCGCGCGATGGCATCGACGCCACGATGACCGCGTCGAAAAAGTCGTTCGGCTCGCCTGCGTTTCAGATCATCGGGCATCGTTCCATCTTTCCTTCAAGCCAGATCGAGGCGATTAGAACTCGCATCGGCGATTTCTTCGATCGGAACCTCGCCTATCCTGAGAACGCCGAGATGCGCGCGCTGGTGATCGGCGACCAGGGCGAGATTGGCGAGCCGCTTCGGCAGACGTTCGCGCGCACCGGCATGGCGCATCTGCTGGTTATCTCCGGGCTCCACTTGAGCATCGTCGCGGCCGCGATGTTCGCAGCGGTCCGGCTTGCGATGATGCTGTTACCGGCGCTGGCGAACCGCGGCTACGCGAACAAGGTCGCCGCGCTCGCCGCGATGCTGGCGGTGTGCGCCTACGCGTCGATCGCGGGCCATCACGTGTCAACGGTGCGCGCGCTGGTGATGGTCCTCGCGTACATGCTGGCGGTGGCGATCGATCGTCCGCGCGAAGCGATCGCCTCGCTGGCCCTTGCCGCGATAGTGATTTGCGTCGCGCTTCCCGGCTCGACCGCCGACATCGGTTTTCAGCTCTCGTTCGCGTCAGTGATCGCGATCGTACTCGGGATGCGCCGATTTGCAGCGTGGTTCGCGCGCAGCAAACGCGTCGGGATGCTGCGCGGCGAACCTACCTTGCCTCGATGGCGATTTCTGGAAGCTGCCACCGCCTATCTGGCGGTATCGTTCTGGGCGATGGCCGGGACGGCGCCTCTTACCGCGTACCATTTCAACCAGTTTGCGATCGTTGGAATCGTCGCGAACGCCGCTGTAGTGCCGATCATGGCATTCGGCGCCACGATCAGCGGGCTGGTTGCGGCCGCATTGAGTTTCTTTTCGGAGTCAGCCGCGCGCCCGCTATTGCTGTTCGGCGCGAACGCACTCTCGGCCGGCAACTGGCTGGCGGCCTGGTTCGTGACTTGGCCGATGGCGTGGTTCCGCATCTTCACGCCGACAATTCTCGAACTCACAATCGCGTATGCGTTCCTGGCGATTTGGCTGCTCGCGCCACTCGCGGTAGCGATCACTGGAAAGCGATCGCGCGAGAAGGTTCCCGACATCGCAAGCCGGTCCGGATTCGGCTGGCGTGCGCGATGCGCGGTCGCGCTTGCCGTCGTGCTGACAATTGACGCGGGATACTGGATTTACGACCGCTTCTTCGATCCCGATTTGCGCGTGACGTTCCTGTCGGTCGGCGAGGGTGACGGCGCGATCGTGCGCTTTCCCGGCTCACGCGTGATGGTGATCGATGGCGGTGGCTCCTACGGCGGCTTCGACGCGGGTGAGAGAATTGTCGCGCCGTACTTGTGGTCGCAAAAAATTATGCACGTGGACTACATCGCGCTGAGTCATCCCGACCTCGACCATTTCGGCGGCCTGGATTTCATCGCGATGAATTTCGCGCCGCGCGCGTTCTGGACCACCGGAGTGCCGAGCGTTGACGTGACCTACGCACGGCTGATGGAGGACCTCGAGCGCGCCGGGATTCCGACGGTGCAGGTGGGAGAGACGGCGCCGGTCGCATCGATCGGCGGCGTTGCGATTTTTTCACTGAACGGCAGCGCCGGTCTCGCCAGGACCCGGAACAACAGCTCCATGGTTTTGCGATTCAGTTTCGGCAGGTCGTCATTGTTGTTCACTGGCGATGTCGAGTCGGCCGGCGAGCGCGCGATGCTGGAGGGCCGCCGCGATTTTCGAGCGACGATCATCAAAGTGCCGCATCACGGCAGCGCGACGTCCTCGACGGCGGCTTTCATTGCTGCTGTGCATCCGGAGGCCGCGGTGATCTCGGACGGATACTTGAACAATTTTCACTTTCCCGCCGACGCTGTCGTCGCACGCTACGTCGAAGCAGGCGCCACCCTGATGCGCACCGACCTCGACGGCGCCGTGATGGTTGCCGCCACTCCCGATCGAATGACCGTGCAAACTTTCCGAACGCGCAGCGGTTCGATCAAGATCGTCGCGCCCGAGCGGTGAGTCGCCGGAGCCGGATGAAGGCAGTGACAGACAGTGCGGCAAATACGATCATCTGCGTGGCATGGATCCACAATCACGCATCCGGGCGGGGCTGCGCAGCCTCGCTGCGGAATACGAGTGTGAAGAAGACCAGCAGTCCGAGGACGTGCACCACTATTCCAGGAAGAATCGATTTGGTCAGGTAGGCCATCGCACTGAACGTGAGGCCGGTGAAGAAAAACAGAATCAGCTTGGGCCACAGCACGACGTGTATCGGAGGATGCGGCAGCAGCGCGAACAGAATCGCCGTCATCACGATCGCTGCCGGGCCAGAGAACGTTCGTTCCAACATCGACTGGCAATATCCCCAGAATCCCGCCTGTTCCAGGATCGGCGAAACGAGCGAGCCCATCACGACTGCGAGCGTCGTCGTGAGCCACGGATATTTCGACATGTCGGGAAGCACGCTGCCGGAATCGCTGCGAACTCGGACGCCAGCTTCCACCATCCGGCCTGCGCGACGATCGACAGCGCGCCGGCAATCAGCGCCCACGCGAACACGTTGCCCGGCAATGGGTTGGCGCGAAGGCGCTCGCGGCGTGCATGCGACGTGCTCCGCGCCACCATCTGCCAACGAGGTACTGCCAGATCAGCCATAGAGCGACGGTCATAACTCCGACCGCCCACGGAATCGCGGGCGTCGTCGCTAGATTTGCCGCGATCAATGCCGACCACACGCCCTGCCGAAGAGCGCGATGAAAATTCCCAGAATTGCAGCCGAGGCTGCCGTCAAGATTCTGCCGTACCACGGACGCTTCGTGGCCACGTTACTCATGGTCGTCCATCATGCAACGCGGGCGTTCGGTCGGGAAGCGCAATCTTTATTAGGCGCTGTAGGAACGTCAAGTCTGAACAAGCGTTCAGAGCGTGGCGTAAAATCGGCGCGCGATTCTATCGACCCCGCCCATCACTCTGAGCTACTTTATGAATCGAGATGGATCTGGAACTCTCTGAAGCGCAACGCGGCGCGCGCGACGTTGCGCGACGCTTCGCTCGCGAGAAGCTCGGGCCGATCGGCGTCGAGGCCGACCGTTCGCATCGATATCCCGCCGAAGCGATCGACGAACTTGCCAAACTCGGGATGCTCGGCATCTTCCTGCCCGAACAATATGGCGGCGCCGGCCTCGATCACGTTGCGTATTCGCTGGTGCTCGAGGAGCTCGCGGTCGAATGCGCATCGACTGCGGTTATCATGTCGGCGCATTGCTCGCTCGCGTCGTGGCCGATTCTCGGACTCGGCACCGCCAAGCAAAAAGATCATTTTCTGCCGAAGATGGCGACCGGAAGCTGGCTCGGATGCTTCGCGCTCACCGAGCCGCAGGCCGGCTCCGACGCTGCCGGTCAGAAGACGCGCGCCGTGCGCGACGGCGACTCGTATGTGATCAACGGGACCAAGAATTTCATTACCAACGCGCCGCAATCGAAGGTCGCAATCGTGTTTGCGATGACGCAGCTCGACAAAGGACATCATGGGATCAGCGCGTTTGCGGTCGAGACCGATACGCCGGGATGGGCGGTCACGCGGGTCGAAGACAAAATGGGAATTCACGGCGCGCATTCGGCGCAGTTGAGTTTTTCGGATATGCGCGTGCCGCGCGAGAACCTGCTGCTCGAGGAAGGGCACGGTTTCAAGGTTGCGATGAAGACGCTGGACGGCGGCAGAATCGGAATCGCGTCGCAGGCGCTCGGGATCGCACGCGCGTCGCTCGAGGCGTCGTTGAAGTACGCACAGGAACGGCTGACGTTCGGCAAGCCGATCGCGCAGCACCAGGCGATTCAGTGGAAGCTTGCCGACATGGCGGTGGAGATCGACGCGGCGCGCCTGCTGACCCATCGCGCGGCCACGCTGAAGGATCGCGGCGAGGCGTGCACCAAGGAATCCGCGATGGCGAAGCTGTTCGCCGCTGAGACCGCGATGAAATCCGCGACAGAAGCGGTGCAGATTCATGGCGGCTACGGCTACACCAAGGAATTCAAGGTCGAGCGCTTTTTCCGCGACGCCAAGATCACCGAGATCTACGAGGGGACGTCGGAGATTCAGCGCCTTGTAATCGCGGGCAGTGTGCTCGAAAACCGATGAGGATCGTTTGGTGAGCAATAAAAAGAAATGGCTCGACACGACCTACAAACAGGCCAGCGCGCGGCCGGTCCGTTTCTCGACGGTGTCCGACATGGAGCTCGATCCGCTCTACACACCTGACGACGTGACCGGCTCCTACGACGACGCGCTCGGCAATCCCGGCGAGTTTCCGTACACACGCGGTGTGTACGGCTCGATGTATCGCGGGCGGTTGTGGACGATGCGCCAGTTCGCCGGCTTCGGACTCGCCGAGGACACCAACGCGCGCTTCCACTTTCTACTGGGCCAGGGCCAGGACGGACTCTCGACCGCGTTCGACATGCCGACGCTGATGGGCTACGACGCCGACCATGAACGCGCGCTCGGCGAAGTGGGACGCGAAGGGGTCTCGGTCTCGACGGTTTACGACATGGCGGCCCTGTTCGATCGAATTCCGCTCGACCGGGTCACCACCTCGATGACGGTGAATTGTTCGGCGTCGATCCTGCTCGCGATGTACCTGGTGGTGGCCGAGCGCAACGGAATTCCGTGGGAGCGCGTCGGCGGCACGATTCAGAACGACATGCTCAAGGAGTACATCGCGCAGAAAGAATGGATTTGCCCGCCGCGCCCGGCGCTGCGAATCGTCACCGACATGATCGAGTTCTGCGCGCGCAAGGTTCCGCGCTGGCATGCCGTGTCGATCTCCGGCTACCACATCCGCGAGGCCGGCTCGACCGCCGTGCAGGAGCTGGCGTTCACGATTGCCGACGGGATCTGCTACGTCGATGAAGCGGTCAAGCGCGGGATCGCCGTCGACGACTTCGCGCAGCGGCTCTCGTTCTTCTGGAATCTGCACAACGATTTTCTCGAAGAGGTCGCCAAGCTTCGCGCCGCGCGCCGGATGTGGGCGCGAATCATGAAAGATCGTTTCGGTGCGAAGAATCCGAAGTCGATGATGCTCCGCACGCACGCGCAGACCGCGGGCGCCTCGCTGACTGCGCAACAGCCGATCAACAACGTGGTGCGTGTTGCGATCCAGGCACTGGCGGGAGTGCTCGGCGGAGTCCAATCGTTGCACACCAATTCGATGGACGAGACGCTCGCGCTGCCGACCGAGCAGGCCGTGATGGTCGCGTTGCGCACGCAACAAGTCATCGCCGAAGAGACCGGAGTGACGAATACGATCGATCCTTTCGGCGGCAGCTACGCGGTCGAGGCGCTGACGGACCGGATGGAACGCGAGGCCAACGATTATATTCGGCGCATCGACGAGATGGGCGGGATGGTCAAGGCGATCGAGACGGGCTATCCGCAGCGCGAGATCGCCGAGTCTGCATTTCATTTTCAGCGTCAGCTCGAGCAGGGGATCAAGACGGTGGTCGGGGTCAACAAGTATTCGATTCCTGAAGAAATTCCGATCGCGACGCTCAAGATTGATCCCGAGATCGAGGAGCGGCAGATTCAGCGCGTGAGGAAAGTGAAGCGCGAGCGAAATTCCGTCGCCGTCAAGGAAGCGCTCGCGCGGGTTTCGGAGGCGTGTCGCTCGGGCGAGAATTTGATGGAACCGATTTGCGAGGCGGTGCGCCGCGACGCGACCGTCGGCGAGGTTTCCGATATATTTCGCGCCGAGTTCGGCGTGTACACAGATCCAGGCTGGATTTAACTGATGGCAGAAAAGAGACTAAGAATTCTGGTCGCGAAACCCGGACTCGACGGTCACGATCGCGGCGCGAAAATTATCGCACGCGCGCTGCGCGACGGCGGCTTCGAGGTCATCTATACCGGACTGCATCAAACGCCCGAAATGATCGCGGAGGCCGCCGTGCAGGAAGACGCCGATGCGGTCGGGCTCAGCGTCCTGTCGGGCGCGCACATGACGCTGTTCCCCGAGGTGATGCGCCTGTTGAAGGAGCGCGGCGCCGGCGAGGTCGCCGTGTTCGGCGGCGGGATCATTCCCGACGACGACGCCGTCAAGCTCAAGGAGATAGGCGTGCGGCAAATCTTCACTCCGGGCGCGTCGACTGAAGACATCGTCAAGTGGGTGCGCGAGAACGTCGCAGCCCGCACTTAGGTCTAAATGAATTTCGATCTGACCGAAGAGCAGCGGCGCATCCGCGAAACGCTGACCGACTTCGCCGAGCGCGAGATCAAACCGCACTCGACCAAGTGGGACAAGGAGGAGAGCTTCCCGCGCCATATCATCGAGCAGCTCGGCCAGCTCGGCTTTCTGGGCGTCGCGTTTCCGGAAAAGTTCGGCGGCGGCGGCGCGGATACTCTCTCGCAGGTGCTTGTCGTCGAGGGACTCTCGCGCTACGACGCCTCGATCGGCCTCACCTGCGCGGCGCATATGTCGCTCTCGACCGGACATATCGCGGGATTCGCGTCGGACGAGCAGCGCGATCACTACGTTCCCGACATGCTGCAGGCGAAGAAACTCGGCGCGTGGTGCCTGACTGAGCCGAGCTCGGGCTCGGATGCGGCCGCGATGCACACGAAGGCCACCCGCGTCGGCGACAACTATTCGATCACCGGCTCGAAGATGTTCATCACCAATGGGACCGTCGCCGACGTTTATGTCGTGATGGCGATCACCGACCAGGCGCGCGGACGCGACGGCGTGTCGGCATTCATCGTCGATCGCGGCACGGCGGGACTCTCGAACGGAAAGAAAATTGAGAAGCTCGGACTGCGCGCGTCCGACACCGCAGAGGTCATCTTCGAAAACGTCACCGTTCCGGCGCGCAACCTGGTCGGCGAGCTCGGCGCAGGTTACCGACAGACGCTGAAGGTGCTCGAAGCGGGACGGATCGGAATCGCGGGCTTCGCAGCGGGAATCGCGCGCGGCGGCTTCGAGGAAGCGCGCGCGTACGCGCTCGAACGCGGGCAGTTCGGCAAGAAGATCGCCGAGTTCCAGGCAATCCAGTGGATGTTCGCCGACATGGCGACGAGAATCGATGCGTCGTGGGTGCTGATCTGCCGCGCCGCCGCACTCAAGGACGCCGGCAAGCCGTTTGCGCGCGAGGCCGCGATGGCAAAGCTGTTCGCGTCGGAGACCGCGATGTGGTCGACGATTAAGGCTGTGCAGATTCACGGCGGCTACGGCTACGTCACCGATTTCCCGGTCGAGCGCTACATGCGCGACGCGAAGCTTTCGGAAATCGGCGAGGGCACCAGCGAAGTGCAGCGCATGATCATCGCCAAGTCGCTGCTGCGCGACGGCTACCTGCCCGCCTGATCGCTCAATCTTCCAACAGATCTTCGAGGATGATTGCCAG
>Ga0182024_10026100_pt1 | contig 10279 bp, 11 predicted proteins | sample P32metaG_FD_120480 | JGI IMG/M metagenome (GOLD analysis project Ga0182024, IMG submission 120480) | Permafrost microbial communities from Stordalen Mire, Sweden - P3-2 metaG (Illumina Assembly) | ecosystem: Environmental > Terrestrial > Soil > Wetlands > Permafrost | place: Sweden: Stordalen...
CGATCAGGGACGCGGGCGTCGACGTGCTGGACGTCATCTCCGCCCTCGACGAGATGGGCTACGAGGAGGAGGCTGGACGCCTGCTCGCTCTCGGGCGGGCCCGCCTCGCCGGCGACTACCTGCAGACGTCGGGGATCTTCGACGAGGACATGCGGGTTCTCTCGCTCGTGACGGACGCGAACGACTATGAAGGCCCGGGCACCGGCTACGAGCCGACACCGACGCGCCAGCTCGAGATCGACGCCGTCCGCCAAGCCCGCACCGTCGACGACCTGGCTTCGGAGCAATTCCTCGACCACTCCGAGCTGCTCGCGGCGGTCGGTCCGGCTGCGCCCGGCACCGACGCCCGCGATGTCGTCATCGGGGTCTCACCGGCGGTGGGACGGGCCATCTGGCGCACGCTGTCCGGGCTGCTCGTCACCGATGTCATCTCCGAGCTGCTCGCCGGGCTCGAGGAGGAGGGGTGCATCGGCCGTGTCGTCCGGGTCAACGATTCCCTCGACCTGGGCCGCATCGGTTTGACGGCCGCCAGATTGGCCGGCTCGGGAATCGCCGTCGGGCTGCAGGGCAAGGGTACGGCCCTCATCCACCGGAGGGACCTGACTCCCCTCGCCAACCTCGAGCTCTACTCGGTCGCGCCCGCGGTGACGAAGGAGCTGTACCGACTGCTCGGATCGAACGCCGCTCGCCACGCCAAGGGGACTACACCGGATCCGGCCCGCAACCCCTACACCGACGAAGCCATCGAAGCGCGGTACCACACGAAGGTCATCGCCCTCGTGGCCCTGGAACGGACGTTGGTGGACGAGACGGGAGCACCCGAGGAGCTCTCGACGCGGGGGCTGCGATGACGGATCACGACGGCGGCACGGGCGGCGTCCGGGCCGTCTCGGGCCGGGCTGCCGACGACGTCACGCTTGCCGCCCTGCGTCGGCACGAGCTCGTGCTCGATGATCTGCGCATCCACCCCGAGGCGCTCGAGCATCAGGCACAGGTGGCCGAGGCACACCGCAACCCGCAGCTCGCCGACAACCTGCGCCGGGCCGCTGAACTGACAACGCTCGGGGACGGCGAGGTGCTGGCGATCTACGAAGCTCTGCGGCCGCACCGCTCCACCGGAGCGGAGCTCGAGGCGCTCGCCGCCTCGCTGTCCGAACGCGGTCTTCCCCGTTGCGCAGCGCTCGTCGCGGAGGCCGTGACGACGTACCTGCGCCGCGGCCTCTGCCGTTGACCGTCGTCGCAGGAATCGACGTCGGGAACGCCACGACCGAAGTGGTCTTCGTCCGCCATGAACGGGACACGATGACCATCGTCGGCGCCGGCCGCCTGCCGACCCGTGGCCGGAAGGGCGCTCCGGAGTCACTCGCCGGTGCGGCCGCCGTCGTCAGGCGGCTCGAGCGAACGCTGGAGCTCAGTGTCGATGCTGCCGTCGTCGCCCCCCTGCGGGCTGTCGACACCTCGACGGCGAGCGTGCCGGTGCTCCCACCGGCGACCGGCAGGCTCCGGCTCGTTGCGGCGGGGGCAGCCACGCCGGGCGGTCGAGGCGCCGTCATCGCAACTCCGGTATGGCTCGAGGACCTGGAGCTCTCCGGTCAGCCCGGGAGCGCCGTCGGCCCGGAACACCTGGGTGGCGCCGGCGCCGGCCAGGTCTGCGTGCTCGTGCCACCCGGCCTGGACTGGCGAGCCGCCGCCGAACGAGTCGGGCGGTTGCTGGCGGCGGGTTCTCGCATCGGCGCGGTGCTCGTGCCCGGTGACGAGGCCGTGCTCATCTCGAATCGCCTCGCCGCCTCCGTCCCGGTGGTCGACGAGATCGACACCGAGGCGTTGGCGGCGTCAATCCGCCTGGCGATCGAAGTGCGCGGGCCTGGCGAACCGCTCCGCCTGCTCGCCGATCCGGTGTCCCTCGCCGCAGGCCTCGGCCTCGCTCCCTCCGAGCGTATCGATGCCGCCGCGCTCGCCCGGCTCGTCGTCGACTACTCCAACGCCGTCGTTTCCCTCGAGCAACGTGCGGCGGGGTCGCCCACCCAGCTTCCGGCGTGGATCGAGATCGGGGGGGAACGCCGCCCCTTCGGCGAGGCAGTGGCGGTCCTCGCAGAGGGTGCGCCCGGCGCCGTCACCGCACTCCTCCTCCCGCCGTCAGCCGCTCCGATGCAGGTGGACGATCTCTGGGTCGTCGACCTCGGAGCCGCCGCTGACAGCGCCAGCCAACGGCGCGGAACCCTGTCCTCAAGGGATTTCGTGATCGCCGCCCTGAATGGGACCCGCATTGTCGAGGCGCCGGCCGCGCACATGACAGACCTGCTCGAGGTGCCGACGGTTGTCGCCGAGAGCGAGAACGTGGCGGCCCGGGCCGGAGCCCTCACGACGCCCGGGGCCGACCCGGAGGCGATGGTCGTCGACGTCGGCGCCGGCACGATCGACGTCATCGCCGCCGATCGGGACGTCGTCGCAGCGGGCGCGGGCGAGATGCTCACCTCCGCCGTCGCGGCAACGCTGGCGATCCCGAATGCCGCAGCCGAATGGGTGAAGCGTGGTCCGAGCATCCGAATCGAGGGCGGCCAGCGGTTCGAGACCGAGCACGGTGGACGTGAGTTTCTCGACACACCCCCACCGCCGGGCTCGACCGGGATGCTCGCCGTCGCCGGCCCCGCCGGCCTGCTCCCCTTCGCCCGCGGGCGCTCCCCGGCGGAATGGCGTGCCCTCAGGCTCGGCCTCAAGGAGGCGATCCTGGCGGCCAACCTGACGCGGGCATTGCGGGGTTTCGATGGGTCTTGCCGGAGTCCGGAACAGGTGCTCGTCGTCGGGGGTGCAGCCGGGGACGACGAGCTGCTCGGCGTACTCGCCCGGTCGCTGCCCCCTCAGGCGGTGGTCGGGAAAGGCAACGTCGGTGGCGCGATCGAAGTGGCCCCGGACGTTGCCGAGCTCCCGGGCGGCGGGCTCGGGCACCGGTACTCAGCTGCGCTCGGACTCGCGATGGCGTGGCGGAGCCTCTCGTGAGATCCCCTTCAGGCGGAGGAGGGCCAGCCCCGACCTCCGATGACGCCTGCAGGTTGGCGCCGACACGGCCGTGACACGACGCCCGTAGCGAAGCTCATGGCAACGAGGAGAGTGCGCTGAAGACCGCCCCGCCGCCGTCGAGCTCGCCGGCCGTGTCCCGAGCGGCTCGCGCCCTCGACCCGACGGCGTCGAGCAGGCGAGCCTGCTGGCGCCAGTTGTACGGGCTGTCGGGGTTGACCGACAGACGCTCGCTCGAGAGCTGGCGGGCGATGTCGGACTCGCCGAGCCGAATGGCCGCCTCCAGCAGGGTCCGCTGAACTGCGTCCCGTTGCGCGTGGCTGCCGCCCACAAGGTTGATCCGACGGCGCATCGGCCAAAGCGTGTGCACGACATCGCCGTATCGCTCCTCGCCGAAGGCGAGCATGGCCTTGCAGACGGGGAGACCCACCTCGGCGGTGACCATCCGATTCGTCTCCCGCGGGGCCGCCGAGGAGACGTAGTCCTCTCGGGCCTTCAACAGTGCGCGGGCACGTTCTGGCATGCCGGCGCCCACATAGGACATGACGGCGTGCATGTCGTTGAAGGCGTAATACGGTGTCGCCATCTTCGCGTCCCAGGCATCGGCGAGGGCGCGGAAGCGGACGGTCTGGTCGTCGCCCCCGAGGTAGAGTCGCCACAACAGGCTGGCGGCGTCGAGCATCTCCATCACGAGGCCCTGTGACTCCTCGTTGTCGAGAACGGCGTCGTAGATGCGGAGGGCGAGATCGGGCCGTCCAGCCTCGAGCGCGTAGAGGCAGTAGTGCCACCAATTGTGGACGTTGAAGTAGTTGCCGCCGCTCCAGTCGGCGACCCGCCCGTCGAGGAAGGCGAGACCCTCGCCGAACCGCCCTCGCATCTCGTAGGTGTGCACGACGGCGTGGATGGCCCAGACGTCCCGGCCATCCCGGTCGACCGCTTCGGCTCCGACGTCCCCGCTCCGCCCGTACAGGCCGCTCTCCTCGAGACCGAAGGCGAGCATGCCGAGCACGAATCCGTAGCCACGCTCGTCGGGCGACCAGGCGGCGAGCGCGCCGGCGATCCGGTCGCGGAGCATCACGGCGTCACCTGTGAAGAAGTCGATCTGGTGCCCGACGGCGAGGGCGAGCAGGTCGCGGGGGTGCGACAGCGTCAGCTCGGCGAGGGTCCGTCCGGCGCCGATCATGTCGCCGTCGAGCCACGCCTGCGCGGCTGCGACGTGCTGGAGCTCCCGCTCGTTCATGGGGGCATCCGCAGCCCGACACCGCCAGCCGGTGAACACGTCGCGGGCGGCGGTGGCATCGGCCGCTTCGGTCCCGAGCAGCCCGAGGTATGCGGCGAACACCTGTCCCATCGGAATGTCCGGTTCGGCGGAGAGCGCCTCCTCGATCTCGCGACCGACGGCCGCCCGGAAGTACAGCAGATGCTCGAGAGCGGCCTCGCAATGCCCGACCGCCTCGTCAGTGCCGGTCATCGCCACGCCATCAGTGAGTTCGCCCATGGCAGCCCTACCCTTTCAGCTCGACGACATCTGCCCGCCCCCGGGCGGCTCTCGTGATGCCGCCTCGTCCCGGCGTCCGCACCACGATACGGGTCCGATCCCCACGGAAGAGGTCGAGCGAGTACTCGATCGGGTCGCCGTGGTTGTCGTTCGTGGTCCTCATGATCGACAGCAAGGGAGCCCCGGGCTCGACCTCGAGCAGCGCGGCTTCGTCGACCGACGCCGGCGCCACCTCGATCCGCTCGACGGCCTCGGCAGGCCGCACGCCGTAGCGTTCCGCCAACAGCTCGTACAACGAGCCACCGAGTGGGAGCTCGAGCAACCCGGGGAAGCGGTCGGCGGGAAACCGGGCATGTTCGACCGAGATCGGGCGGCCGTCGGCGAGGCGGATCCGGACGATGCTCACGACGAGTGCCTCCCGGCCAATCCTGAGCTCTCTCGCCGCCTCGGAGTCGGTCGGGACGATGCTGGCGCTGAGGACACTCGATCCAGCCTGGATACCCTGACGCCTGAGGAGGGCCGGGACACCGACGATGCTCGTCAGGTCCCGTTCTACCTTGAGATGGTCGACGAAGGTGCCACCGCCGCGACCGGGCACGCGCCTGAGCACACCCTCGGCCTCGAGAGCGCCGAGCGCCTGGCGCAGGGTTGCGCGGCTCACGCGGAGCTCGGTGGCGAGGTCGCGTTCCGCTCCGAGACGCTCGCCCGGACGGAGCCCTCCCGAGGCCATCCGCTCGAGCAGGGCACGACGAACCTCGCTCGCCGTCTGCCCGACGGCCAGGCCGTCTACCACCTCAGCCCTCGAGCGCTGCGAGCGACTCCGGCAGGATCTGTCCGCCGTCGACGATGATCGCCTGGCCCGTGATGTAACCGGCCTCGAGGCTGGCGAGAAACAGGGCAGCGTGCCCTATCTCCTGGGCCGTGCCGAGCCGGCGCATCGGGATGGACGCCACCATGGCGGCGGAGTACGAGTCGCCCAGGTCGCCGAGCCCCTCGGTGGCGATGTTCCCCGGCAGGATGGCGTTGACCGTGATCCCGCTGCCCGCAAGCTCGATGGCGGCCGTGCGCATGAAACCGAGCTGTGCGGCCTTGCTGGCGCCGTAGTGCGACCAACCCGGGAAGCCGGTGATAGGCCCGGTGATGGACGAGGTCAGGATCACGCGCCCTCGCCCGGAGCGCTCGAGGGCGGGAAGGCAGGCCTTCACGAGCAGGATGCACCCCTTCAGGTTCGTCCCGATGACGTCATCGATGTCCTCCTCCGACATCTCCCTGATCGGCCGTTGCGGGAAGATGCCGGCGTTGGCGCAGAGCACGTCGACGCCTCCGTACCGCTCGGTCGCCGCCTCTGCGATCCGGTCGCAGTCTCGCCCAATCGAGACGTCGGCGCGAACGAAGCTCACCTCACCGCCCGATGCCGACAACTCCTCCGCCGCGGCTCGACCTGCGTCCTCGTCCCGGCCGACGAGCAGGACACCGGCGTTCTCGCTTGCAAAGACGCCAGCGATTCCCTTGCCGATGCCCTTCGTCCCGCCGGTAACGATGACGCTCGATCCTCGAAGTGAACTGAACACCTCACCCTCCTCACCGTCTGTTGTCACGCGAATGTTGTCTACGCGAAGTCGCTCAAGTAGCGCTCGGCGAGATCGCACGTCTCGCCCGTGTAGCCGACGCCGAGCTCCCGGGCGACCTCGACGGCGCCGTGCGACCCGATCCAGGCGACGAGGAGCAGCCGCCGGAAGAGGATGAACGTCCAGATCTCGGCCTCTTCCGCCGCCGGCAGCTCGAGCAGGCGGCGGTAGCCCGTGAGCCAGATATCGATCAGCTCGGGCACGTGCGGACGATGCTCGAAGAAGCTGAACGCCGTCGCCAGGTCGTACAGATACCAGCTGAAGCCGCAGTCGTCGAAGTCGATGACGCTCACGCTGCCGTCGCTGTCGTCGAGGAGCAAGTTCGCGAGACGCGTGTCGGCGTGGATGAGGCCGTAGCGTTCGTGCCCCGTCCCGAAGGCTGCGAGGCGGCGGTGCAGTGTCTCGTCCAGCCGGCTGAGAATGGAGACCTCGCTCGGCCCTACGCCGACCCCTTCCTGCCACCGCCCCCATCGAGCCGTGTCGCCGAACGCGGCGTCGTAGTCCCACTGAAAACGGCGAAACTCCCCCGGCATCTCCCATGACCTCGCATGCCGGTGCATGGTGGCCGTGATCTCGCCGAGACGATCGAAACTTTCGAGATCGTGCTCGAGCGGTTCGCGGCCCGGAAGGTGCTCGAACATGACACAGAACCGCTCCTCCTCGAGGCGCTCGTCACGAAGGGCGACAACGATGCTGCCGTCGGAGGCTGCCAGCACCTTCGGCGTGCGGATGCCGGCCTCATCACGCAAGGCGTCCATCCACGCGAGCTCCGACTCGATCTCCAGGCGGGAGTGGTAGCCGAGCCGGTGAACCCTGAGTACCGCTTTGCCGCGACTCGGATGTTCGATCAGGTAGGTGGCGTTCTCGGAGAGATTGAGGAGCTCGACGGAGGCCGAGTCCGGCCATCCGTGCTGCGCCACGGCCCGCCTGGCGATCCGGCCGACGCGGTCGAGGACATCGCCCTCGCCGGAAAGGTCGTGGACCGACACCGCCTCTCGGACGCCTCAGTGGTCGCGGCTGTCGCCATGGTCGCGGCCCTCGACGGCGCCGAGTACACGGTCGATCGCCGCCTGAGCGGCGACGACGTCCCCGGTGTCCCCACTCAGGTAGATGCGGCCGACGGCACCGATCATCGAGACGTCCACGAGCGTGACTCCGGGGGCCGCACGCTCCGCCTCATTGGCCGCCACCGCCGCGAAGAGCGCAGGTCTCATCTCGACGACACCGAGCGTCTCACCCGGCATGATCATCGACGCCTCCCGATTGCGGTTGATGATCACCGCCTGACGGTCAGTGATCGCTTCGACGACGTCAGAGTAGAGGATCTCCGGCTTCAGCTGGTCCGTGGCCCTGGCGCCGATCCCGTCGAGGATCGCTTGGCCGGCACGCTGCAGGTCCTCGAGATCCTTCGCGTGCACCTCGAGAACGCCGAAGAGCCGCTCGACGAAGAGGATGCCCGGCTCGACGCTCGGGACGGCCCGGAGGGCGTGATCGGTCACTCGCTCGATGGCGAGGCCGGGTGAGACCTCCACGATGAGAGAGTGACAGCCCTCGAACGGCGGATAGCCCCTCGCCCGCGTCGGTGTCGCCATATATGCCGCGAACTGTCGCTGCAGGTCGCGGACGAGTAGGTACACCCTCAGCTCGGGCCGCGGTGACGTCGGCGCCACCCCGGCCACGATCACTCGCCTCCGCTTGCCTTGAAGTGCTTGGCGAGCTCGGCGTGGGGCCGTGGGATCACGTGCACCGAGACGAGCTCGCCGACGCTCGACGCCGTCTCGGACCCGGCTTCGGTCGCCGCCTTGACGGCGCCGACGTCGCCGACGATCGTCACGGCCACGAGCCCGTCGCCGACCTGGTCACGGCTCACGATCGTGACGTTCGCCGCCTTTACCATCGCGTCCGCCGCCGCGAGGGCGGCGACATATCCCTTCGTTTCGATCATGCCGATCGCGGTGTTCGCCATTGTCTTGTCTCCTTGTCTGTCGTGTCGTCTCTCTGGTCGTTGAGTTGTCGCGTCCCGCCGTCATGGCGGCTGCCGAGTCCTAGGCCCGGCTTCATGTCGCCGCCCTCGGCGAAGCGGTGTCCCCGGCCGACGCGGCCGCCTGTCCCTCACCAGCCGTCGCGGCGGCCTGCCCCGGAGCCTGATCGCCCGGAGGGTCGATCGATCCCACGATGAGCGCGTCGATGGGAGGTGGCTTCCCCGGGAACCAGGCGGCGGCGACGGAGCCTTGGGCGACGAGGACCCGCTCTCCATCCCCGCTGCCGAGGATGTCGAAGGCAACGAGACGCTGGCCCGTACCCTCCACCTCTACTTCGAGGAAGGCCCCCTGCGGTAACTCGGCCACCCGGCGGGTCGACCAGACGTTCCCGACCACGGTTGCGGTGATCATGAGCCCTCCTTGGAGATCGTGACGCCCTCGGCCCGGGCGCGGTCGCGGGCGAGCGGTGTGAGGACGGCGGCTGGCCCGAGGACGAGGCGGGCACCTGATCTGGCGGCGTCCCGTACCGCCTTCTCGGTGACGGCGCCCCGCTCGATCCGGTGCACCGGTTCGTATGACCCGGGGCCCGGGGGGCCCTCGAGGCGGAAGCGGAGCCGTCCGGCCCGAAGCTCGTCGCGGTGCTTGGGGTTCTCGAAGAGGTGCAGCAGCCGCAACACGAACGAGGCGAGGTCGGCGTCGCTGCGGATGGTCACGGCCTCGGCTGTGCCGGCAAGGTCGGTCACAGGGGCCGACGTTGACGCCATGGGTGGCGGGAGCGAAACCGCCCGTGCCGGCCCCGACACCGGCGGCGTGCCGTTCGCACCGTGGTGCTGAGTCCCCGGCGGCCGGGCGGGCAGCAGCTCGGCCAGCACCTCCCTCACGAGTGCGCGGACGTCCTGTATCCCGCTCCCGCCCTGCGTCACCGCAAGCTCCGCAGGGCCGACTCGGCGGCGTCCGCGGCTTGACGGACGTCTGCCTCCCGCCCGGACAGATAGACCCGCCCGGTTGCCCCGATCATGCGGTAGTCGACGACCTTCACCTGGGCGGCCTTTTCCGCCTCGTTCGTGGCGAGGATCGCGTACGACGCCGGTTGCATCTCGAGGACGAAGAGCGACTCGCCCGGGAGGGCCATCGATCCGAGCTTGTTGCGGTTGATGAGGAAGCAGTGCTGCGGGTCGAGCATCGAGATGATCTTCGAGGCGAGGATCTGCGGGCGAGTGGCGTCGCGGGCGGAGGCGCCGAGCTCCTGTAGCACGGCCGAGCTGGCGGCGAGCACCTCGTCGGTGCTCCCGTGAATCTCGAGATAGCCGAACTGCCGCTCGACGACGAGGATGCCGGCCGAGACCTCCGCATGCTTGAGGGCGACGTCGGTCAGGGGTTCGATGTCGAGCCCGGGGGCGATCTCGATGATCTGAGCGGCGACGTCGCTTCTCGGAAGGCTCCCGCGAATCCATGTGGCCAGATAGCACATCGTCTGCGGTTGCAGGCGGTCGAGGAAGATGAACGAGCGGAGCTCTGCCATGGTCAGCGTGGCCCCACGAGGGAGGCGAGCTCCTCGATGACGAGCCGGCGGATCTCATGGCGCAGGGCTTGCACCTCCCGCTCCTCCGGAGTCTCAGTCCGGCCGGACGCGCCGGCGGGAGCAACGACCGCATCACGGCCGAGGTTGGAGGCGTACGGGTACGGCGGCGTCGGGCCGACGGCGCGTTCCCAGGGATCGAGACCTGCGAAGTTGGCGAGCGGCTCCGAATGCTCGAGGTTGTAGGCGAGCTCGGTCCATTGGACGAGATGCTTCGGCTGAAGGTTCTCCACGAGGCTCGAGTGGCCGAAGTAGCCGGTGCCGACCGTCATCGTCGGTGCGAGGTTCGTCTCGAAGCCCGCCGCGCCGAGACTGGCGCCGACATTCACCGAGATGCGCAGGACAGGCACGGCTGCTCCGTAGTTCATGATCGTCCTCGCATCAGTCGAGTGGATCGCAGCCGAGTGGCCGGCCCCGGCGATTCGGAGCAGGGCCCGAGCGGCCTCGATCCCTCTCGAGGCAGTCTCGACCCGGACGAAGCCGAGCACCGGACAGAGCTTCTCGTGCGCGAACGGCTCCTCCGGAACGATGGCGTCGAATGCAGCGAGCAGGATCCGAGTACGCGGACCGACGCGGA
>Ga0182024_10026101_pt1 | contig 10279 bp, 6 predicted proteins | sample P32metaG_FD_120480 | JGI IMG/M metagenome (GOLD analysis project Ga0182024, IMG submission 120480) | Permafrost microbial communities from Stordalen Mire, Sweden - P3-2 metaG (Illumina Assembly) | ecosystem: Environmental > Terrestrial > Soil > Wetlands > Permafrost | place: Sweden: Stordalen...
AAGGCTTCGCAGTCCGCGCGCAGACGCGGGTGCTCCGGGTGGCGCGCGGCGGCGCGACATACCGTGTCGAGCGCGTCGATGAGCGCCTGGCTATCCTTTTTGGCGCATTTCAACTTCGAGAGGCGGGCCCAATCGGGCCAAGAGAGCCGCTCGCCTCGCCGAGCCGCCGTGTTGATCGGGCGAAGGAGCTTGAGAGCCGCTTTGCCGTCATTGCCCAGCACGGCCGGAAACGCCGGCAAGGCGGCCGCAACGGCGGCGGCCAAGGCTTGATCCAGAGCCTCGGCGCTGGCCGCCGGGGTCGGCAGCAGGGCCAGGAAGGTCTCAACCGATCGGTCAGCCGAGTGGGCCAGCCCGGCAGCACCAAGGCCGTTGGCCCGGGCCAGTTCAATCAATCGGCGCACCGTCGATCGCCAGTCTGAGCGTTCTGCGTCCGCCGCCCGCTTTGGTTCGAAGAAGCCCATGGCTTCGGCCAGGCCATTGAGCGCTGGCGCATGTCGCTCGATCGCCGTGTCGGCAGAGATAGCGAACAGCCGCGACACACCATCTTCGGGGATCACCTCGGCACGTGGCGAGCGGCCAAGGTCTATGGCGTGTTCGCCGACAATCTGGCCGCAGATCGAGTTGACCGTTCCAAACCGCGCGCCGAGCAGCCGAGCGGCCTGCTCGGCCTTGCCATGCTTGAACAGGTGAGCTCGCGACCGCTCGATCAATTCGTCCGCCGCCTTCACCCCGAAGGTGGTGGCGACAATCTCTTCCGGCTCGCGGCGTTCGACCTCGCCGGCGATGTCGCGCACGATGCGCGTCGTCTTTCCTGCGCCGGCCGAGGCGACGACAGTGTTGATTCTGGGGGCGCTCATGGTCAGTTCGCCTCCACGGTGACGCGACAAAGGCTCGTCAGTTCGCAATATTGGCAAGGTGCCTCGCTGGGAGCGATCCCCAGACCCCCTGGAAAATGTTCGGCGGCGTCCGGCAGCCCGGTCGCCAAGGCGCTGCCCTGGGTGGCCAGATCTCGCCAGAGGCGCCAGGTCTCCATGAGGTCCGTCCAGGTTTGGGCAAGCGACCGCACCGCTTCGATTTCCTCGTCGGCAACGAAGGCGCCAACCGGTCCGATCAAACGGCGTTGGTTCAGCAGGTAGTAGGCGCCTGGCGCCGGGGCGCCGCCAGCCGGGTCTGCGATCGCGCCGTAGGTGGCCAGTTGCAGGGCGCGGCCTTCGGCCAGCTCAGTGCGTCGCCGATTGGCGCTCCGGGTCCATTTCAGGTCGATCACGCCCAGGCCCTGCGTCGCGTCGCGGACCACTAGGTCGAGGCGGCCGACGACGGAAAGGCCGTTGGCGAACACCGCCTCTCGGTCAAGTTCGGTCCCGACGACCTCAAGGCCTTTTTGGCGCATCAGGCGGGCGAGCTCGGCCAGGGCGGCAGGAACCCGCGTCCTGGCCGCGGCCAGTTCTCCGGCGAACTCGGGCTGTTGCAACGGCGCGGCGATGGCGCTCAGCAAGGTGTCGAATACCGCATCGACTTGGCGCAAGACCTCGTCCGCGTCCGCCACGGGCCCCGGCCGCAGCACCCGGTTGGCGATCTCGTGCGCGAGGTTGCCCAAGAGCTGATCCGGCCCCGGGATTTCCGCAAACCGGCCGCGTGAGAGGCGCAGCACATCGAGCAGCATCCAGCGCATCTGGCAGTCCGCCAGATGCTCGAAGCTCGACGCGCTTTCCTTCCGGTCGGCCAGCCTCGCGATTGCGGTGGCGGGGAGGGGCCACTGGGCGCGTGCTTGCGGCGGCGAGACAGTCGCGGCGAGCTCGCGCGGTAGGCTCCGGCCGGCCAGATCGTGCGCCGCGTCGTCGAGAAGCTGTTCGGCGCTCCAGCGGATCCGCGCACCGGCCGGCTGGGTCAAGGGATTGAGCTGGTGGGCGAGCGGATGGCTGACGGTCTCTTCGCCACCGGCGAGCGCCGGACGAATGAGCATCACCCCCTTGCGCGTCTGATGGATGGCGTTGGCATATCCCCAGCCTATCCGCGCCGCCACGGTGGCCGCGGGCTCCAGCTCGCATCCGACCGCCGCCAGTGCGGCTATCTCCGCCCGGCTCCACGGTGTGGTCGGCACGCGCTCGCCCGGCCCCTTGAAATCCCACCATACCAGGCGCGCGAGCGGCCCCCAGATGGCGGCAGGGCTTTTGACACACCGAAGACCTCCGGCCGTGGCGATGTGGTCGGGGTTCTGGGCGCCTTCGGCCAGAACCTGCTCGATCATCCGCTCGACCAGAAGGGCAGGGAGTGGATCCTGCCCCAAGACGTCGATCGCCTGCACAAAGGCGCTGGCGGCGCCGGCCACGGTCAACAGAAGGGGATCGGAAGCCCCAGCGTCGGTCTCCACGGCGCACTGGCCGACGCGGGCGGCGATGCGGCGGGCGGCCTCGGCCGGGATACCGTCGCTGCGGCTGTACAGCCCGCCCGTCGTCCACTCGCGCCAGCGCGTCTGGCGGCGCGCGATTTCGGCTTCAGCCGAGGGATGATCCGCGAAACGCTCCGTAAGATCGGCCTCGAGCTCCGCCCAGGCTCGATCCCATGCAGCGGCGCCCGTGCCGGGCTCGCGGGCCAGAGCCCTGGCGAGCTTGCGCGCGGCGCTGCGCCCAATCGGCGGCCGGGGCAGCAGGAGGAGATCAAGTAGCGCCTTGGCGTTGAACGGAGCCCAGCTGGCCGCGAACGCCAGTGGCAGGACCTGTAGCGCGCCGCGCCAAGGTGACGCGGCCGATTGGCCGAGCGCGGGAAGCCCGCGCGCCTGCAGGGCGCGGTCGAGCAAGGCGGTGTCGCCATCGCTGCTGAGGACCACGGTGCCAGCGAGGTCCTCTTCCGACCCCGCCGCAAGCCATTCCGCCAGGGCCTCGGCCGACATCAGCGCAGTGTCCGACTCCACGGCCATGAAGGCGCCGTCTCCGCTCAGCGGTCGGATCTCGCCGGTGCGGAGGAACGTCTGGACACGCTGCAGGTCATTGTCCCCGCTCAACGTCGTGGTGGTGGCGGCAAGGATCGAGACCCCACATCCCTCGAGCTGGTCCACCAGCCGGCGATAGGGCGGGGTCAACATCGCACGCGGCTCGACCAGGTGGAGGCTGGCGACGGAGAGCGGCGGCCGATCAGCGAGGGCGAGCAGTACGCCTTGCAGGCGATCCGGCACTCCCGGCGGCAGAGCCGGCGTTTCGCTTTCTACGCGGGCAAGGTCATCCACACGCCGGGCGCCGATCGCCTGGCCATTCCAGCCTGAGGCCATCAGCTGATCGCGCCACCCCAGGAGGGACTTGGCCGTGGCCCAGGGATCGCGGGCGAAGGATGCGGCGAAGAAGGCGATGGGGTCCATGGCGAGGCTCGCGCGGAGCTTCGCGGCGTAGGCAGCGATGCGGACTGCTTCGGCCCCCCGAGGACCCGTCAGACCCAGTTGGGTTTCCAAGATTTCGATGAGACCAGTCGGACCCAGCACAGCGGCGTTGAACACGCCCCCTCCCAACCCTGGGAAATCAGGATATGCGCGGCCATCGCACGCCAAGCCAAAAATCAGGTCCATCCCGTTCTTCCTGCCAAACTCATCCGCCACCATTGGTGGAGGTTAGGGTGGTGCTACGACAATTCCGGTCGCGTGGGTGTCGCCTTGTGCGAAGCGGTCGCGCTTTTCAGCCCCGAAAGCATCAGCTCGCGGAGCCGGGGAGGGTGCAGGACCTCCACCTTGTCCGCCCACGTGAAGAGGTGCCACGTCAACTCGAGCATCCCGCTTGCCCGAAAGCTTACGAGCACCGATCCGTCGGGCTGTTCGATGACATGTTGATTGGGGTGAAAACGCCAGCCTAGGGCGTCCGCAGCCCCGTGCGGCTTGATGCGCAGCACAACATCTTCCGCATCGCCATGGAATACTCCGAAAGAGCTGCCGGCGAACGCCGAGAGGCTGAAGCCCTCCGGCGCGGTGGCGGGCACGTCGAGGATGGTGAGTTCGCGGATACGATCGAGGCGCCAGGATTTCGACTCATCGGAGCCCAGTTCGGCAGCGACGAGGTAGTTCGTTCGGCCGAACATGAGGCCGAACGGCGCCACCTCGCGAGCGCGCCCCGGAGTCGATCCGCCGTCATAAAAGAACCTCAAGGCGCACATCGCCTTCACCGCGTGACGCACCGTCGCCAACACGGTCTCGTCTTCAAAGGGGCGAGGGCCGGCCTGCACCGCAATCGTTTCGGCGTGGAGGAATGCCTCCATGTCAGGGACCAGCTTGCGCAGCGCGGAAGATCGCATCGAGGCTCGGATCTTGGTTTCCACCGAGGCAATCGCGGCAGCGCGATCATGATTTCCAGCCGCTCTCAGCGCCTCGGCCGTCGTGCTGAGCGCGACAAGCTCCTCTGCGGTTGGCGCCTGGAAAAGCCCGTCGAGCCCCGAAGTCATGCGGTAGCGCTTGGAGGGCGGCTCCTCGATCACTTCCATCTGCGGAAAGAGCTGTTCGAGGGCATCGCGCATGCGCTCAACGGTGCGTCTCCCGACGCCGGCCGCTTGGGCCATCTCGTCGAGCGTCAGGCCTTCGGCCGTTCCCGCGAGCACTCGGGCGAGATGCAATAGAGCCTGGGCTTTCTCGTGCCGCATCCAATCCCCCGACACCGACAATCGCCAACATACCAACGGTTGTGGGCAGGTCGAGTCATTCACGACCGATTTTGTCGGGTGAGGTCGCCATTGATGCAATCATCAGGACCAGGAGATTTCACGATGACCCTCTCGCTTTCCCATCACGCCGCCATCCGCCTCCAGCAGAGGGGGCTTCCGCACCACCTCATTGAGGCCTTGATGAGCCACGCCGATTACGAGGCCCCGGTGGGCGGAGGGTGCATGGTCCTTCGCATGAGCCGGGATCGACTCAGAGATCCGGAAGTGGCGTCCTCGCTCGGCGCTGATCGCGAACGGTTGCGCGGACTGAGCGTCGTATGGAGCGAGCAGACCGGCGAAATCGTCACAGTTTTGCGTCCGCGGCGGCGACCGATGGGCCGACGCTATCGTCGAGGCGGCCAATAGTAAGAGGGGACTCTTCGCGCCAAAGTGCGAGGCCCCGGGAGGCTAGGATGCGGTGAATAGTGCATCACTCTGTTGCATCCTGATGAGCTCCTCGGTAGGGTCTCGCGCTGAGATTGTGGGGGGTGGGATGAACGAGCGTCCTCGGAAGGCGACGCGGCTGACCGTGAGCCTGGAAGAGCAGGACTATCGGACGCTCAATGAGATCGCATTGGCCCGCGATGCTTCCATCTCGTGGGTCATCCGCCAAGCCATCCGGCAGTTTATCGATGCAACGCCTCGGCCGATTGATCAGCTGTCCCCGCCGCCCAGCGGCCTTCCGCGTCGTGATCGATGAGGCTTCTCCGAAACAGTGGAACGGATCGAGCGGTTGATCTTCTGCGCGGTTGGCTGACGCCGGGGACGCGTGTTGATCTTGTGTCGTCCTCGTTTTCGCTTTGGGCGTTTGCCGAGCTGAAGGACGCCCTTGAGCGCGTCGATCGGTGCCGGCTGCTGCTCGGTGAGCCGAATTCAATCGCCACGTCACTGCTCGGTGGGGACGGTGACATCGCCTTCAGGGGGCAACTTCAAGGGCGTTGGCTCGCTCGTGCCGCCGCCGACTGGATCGCCAAGAAGGCCGAAATCCGGAATGCGCGAAAGGTGCCGCCCCAAGCGCTGATCTTCGTTCGTGGCAACCCGACGCCAGGCAAGGCCATGATGGGCACCTGCTCGTTTACAACGGAAGGCCTTGGGCTGACCCCGGGCGGGCTGCTTGGTCTCGTGCAGGCGACGGATGTCGATGCCGAGGCTGCGAGCTACGCTGAATGGTTCGAGTCGAACTGGAATGATCTTCGCGCGGAACCGGGTGCCAAGGCATCATTCCTTGCTGCTTTGGAGGATATGGCGTCCCAGCGTGCGCCATCGGTCGTCTACTTCCAGATCCTCTATCAAATGTTCAAGGATTTGGGCGACGAGCTGGATGAAGAGCGGATCATCAAGTCCGCGACTGGTATTCGGGATACGGTGGTTTGGAAGAAGCTTTTTCGCTTTCAGCGCGATGGTGTAACCGGAGCTATCGACAAGCTTGAACGCATCGGCGGTTGCATCATCGCCGACAGTGTTGGCCTCGGAAAAACCTTCGAAGCTCTTGCCGTCATCAAATATTACGAGCTCCGCAACGATCGCGTCCTCGTGCTCTGTCCCAAACGGCTTCGCGACAACTGGACCCTTTATAAGGCCAACGACCGTCGGAATGTCCTGGCGCCCGACAGGCTGAACTACGATGTTTTGAATCACACGGATCTATCGCGGGATGGCGGTCTGTCCGGCGATATCGATCTCTCACACGTCAATTGGGGCAATTACGATCTCGTCGTCATCGACGAGTCTCACAACTTCCGGAACAAGCCGACCCATAAGGATCGGGATACCCGCTACGACCATCTGATGAAGCGGATCATCCAGTCCGGGGTGAAGACCAAGGTGCTGATGCTGTCGGCGACACCCGTCAACAACCGGCTCGCTGACCTGAAGAATCAAATCGCATTCGTGACAGAAGGGAACGATGTGGCTCTAGCGGGTCATGGGATTCCCAGCATCGAAGCGACGATCCGTAAGGCCCAAGGTCAGTTCAACCGGTGGCTTGATTTGGCCGAGGCCGACCGGCGGCCCGCCCGCCTCATGGATATGCTCGGCTTCGACTACTTCAAGCTGCTCGACATGCTCACCATCGCCCGCTCGCGAAAGCATGTTCAGCGCTATTACGGAACCGCGGAGACCGGCCAGTTCCCTGATCGGCTTCCGCCTGTGAATATCAAGGCCGACGTCGACCTCGCCGGCGCGTTCCGTCCGATCCGCGAGATCAACAACGAAATTCGCCGCCTGACCCTCGGCGCATATGCCCCGCTGCGCTACGTGGTGCCCCATAAGCAGGCGGCCTACGACGAGAAGTACAGCACGAAAATCCGTGGCGGCGAGCGTTTCTTCCGCCAGGTCGATCGCGAAGAAAGCCTCATTCACCTGCTGCGGGTGAACATCTTGAAGCGCATGGAGAGCTCGGTCGCGGCGTTCGCGCTCACCATTGAACGTCAACTCAGAGACGTCGAAGCTCTGCTCTCCAAGATTGATTCACATGACGACTCCGTCGAAGAGGTGCCGATCGACGACATCGATGTGGATGACCCTGCTTTCGAGCCGCTGCTGGTCGGCCGGAAGGTCAAGGTGCTTCTGCAAGATGTTGACCGGGTCCGCTGGCGCCAGGATCTCGTCGAAGACCGAGACCGCCTTCGCGCACTCCTGGCAGCCGCTCGCTTTGTCACGCCCGACCGTGACGCGAAGCTGGCGGAGCTCAAGCGGATAATTGCCGACAAGGTGCGCGCGCCGATAAACGCGGGCAACCGGAAGGTCCTGCTGTTCACGGCCTTCGCCGACACGGCGGACTACCTGTATCGCGACATTGCCACATGGGCGCGAGAGTCCCTTGGCATTCACTGCGCCGTGGTCAGCGGCACTGGTTCGAACCGAACCACGATGCCCGGCGTCCGCGGCGACATGAGCGCCATCCTGAGCGCCTTCTCGCCACGTTCCAAGGAACGTCCTGCCGAACTCGCATCGGAAGGCGAAATCGATCTTCTGATCGCGACTGACTGCATTTCGGAGGGGCAGAACCTCCAGGACTGCGACTTTCTGATCAACTACGACATTCACTGGAACCCGGTCCGCATTATCCAGCGCTTCGGGCGCGTGGACCGGATCGGCTCGCAGAACTCCAAAATACAGTTGGTCAACTTCTGGCCGAACATGGAACTGGACGAATATCTCGACCTCGAATCCCGCGTCAGCGGACGCATGATGCTTCTCGATGTGTCGGCGACCGGCGAGGAAAATGTCATCGAGTTCCAGGCCGGCAACGAGATGAACGACCTGGAGTACCGGCGGGCGCAGCTTCAGAAGCTGCAGGATGCGGTGATCGATCTTGAAGATCTGTCGAGTGGCGTCTCCATCGCGGACCTCACACTCAACGATTTTCGTATCGATCTTGCGGGCTATCTGCGAACCAATCGAAGCCGCCTCGATGCGTTGCCGCTCGGTACGTATGCGGTCACCGAGGCTCTTGGCGACGGGGAAAACCCGATTCCGCCCGGCGTCATCTTCTGTCTCAGGGCAGTTGGGGAGGCGGTGCTCGCGGTCGCGGAGCCCGGCTATCCGCTGGCGCCGCACTACGTCGTCCACGTCGGCGAAGATGCTGAGGTCCTGCTTCCGTACACGCAGGCGAAGCAGGTGCTCGACCGCCTGAAAAAGCTCAGCCTTGGTCACGATCAGCCTGACCAGGAGGCCTACAAGCGGTTCGATAAAGCGACCCGATCAGGCCGTGACATGGAGCCCTATCGCAAGCTTCTCGCCCGAGCCATCGGCACCCTCGTGGGCAAGCGCGAGGAGCGCGCGGTCGCCAGCTTGTTTCAGATGGGTGGCACGCACGCCATGAAGGGCGAATTCGCAGGGATCAACGACTTTGAGGTAGTCGCCTTCCTGGTGGCTTCTGCCCCCTCGACGGGTGCTGTTTCATGACGGGGATGGCGGCGATCGCCGCGATTGTCGCCGCTCTCGATCTCCCGCAGGGTGCGCGCGTTGACACGCGCGTGCCCAAGAAGATGCTGGTCGAGCAGGGCGCGCCAACGACCGCCGACAAGCGCGCAATCCAGGACGGCGTCGATGAGATGCATTGGCTCGCGGCGCTCAAGCCGAACACCATCGCCATTCCCGCCTTCACGGACGAAATTCACGACTATTCGGAAATTGCAGTCATCGCCGCGACGTTTCGCCCGGACGCGCGCGCTACACGCCTGACCGAGCTGATCCACCGCGCGATTCCGTATCCGGTGCTGTTGATTACAACCGGCCCTGGCGGCGTCGCCGTCTCGGTCGCGCCCAAACGTGCAGCGCAGAACGAGGGCGACAAGATTGTCGTTGAGCGCGTCGTCGTCGCCAGCGACATCGATCCTGCCGCGCCGCCGGCCGCCGAGCGCGCTTTTCTGGATAGTCTCGCGCTCGAACGTCAGCCCGCGCGCGATCTGTCGACCGTCTATGACGGCTGGCTTGCGCGGATCGAGGCGCTGGTGGCGGCGCGGCTGTCGGGCATTTACGAGATCAAAGACGAGAGCAGTTTGATTGATCGGCGTCGGACGGCGCTGGAAGAACACGCCCGTCTCGCGCGGGAAGCGGCACAGCTCCGGGCGCAGGCTGCAAGAGCAAAACAAATTAGCCAACGTGTGGATTTGAACCTGAAAATCAAAGCGATCGAGACGGCGATCGATCGAAACAAGCAATTGATGGTGGGGGATGGCGCATGAAGATTTCGACGGTCCTGGACCACATCGATAGCGGTCACATGGCGTTGCCCGAATTTCAGCGGGGTTATGTCTGGAACCGCGACCAGGTCCGCGGCCTGTTTGATTCTCTCTATCGCCGGCATCCAGTAGGCGGCCTGTTGGTTTGGGCGACGGAAGCGAAGACAGCGGCGCACCGGGGTGATGGGCCGCTCGCGGCCGGCATCGTGAAGCTGTTGCTCGATGGCCAGCAACGCATGACGTCTCTCTACGGCGTTGTGCGCGGGCATCCGCCGAAATTCTTCGACGGCAACGCACAGGCCTTTAGCGGGCTCCGGTTTCACCTGGGGACCGAGACTTTCGCTTTCTACCAGCCGGTGAAAATGCAGGACGATCCGCTATGGATCGACGTCACCAGCCTGATGAAGGCTGGGAACGCGGGCCTTGGCGCGCTGATCGCGCAACTCTCGGCTGACCCCGCCCATGTGGCGAATGTCGGCGCCTATGTCGGTCGGCTCGGCGCTCTGCTCGGTGTGACGGAGATCGATCTGCACATCGAAGAGGTGACCGGTCAGGACAAGACCCTCGACGTCGTGGTCGACATCTTCAACCGCGTGAACAGCGGCGGCACCAAGCTGTCGAAGGGCGACCTGGCGCTCGCGAAAATCTGTGCCGAATGGCCGGAAGCCCGCGACTCCATGAAAGCCAAGCTGAAGGAATGGACCGCCGCCGGGTATCAATTCAACCTCGATTGGCTGCTGCGCTCGGTGAACACCGTTCTCACCGGCGAGGCCAAGTTCAGTTACCTGCACGACAAGGGTGCGCTCGATATCCAGGATGGGCTTAAGCGCGCCAACAAGCACATCGATGCCTGTCTGAACTTGATCGCTGGCCGGCTCGGACTCGATCATGACCAGGTCTTCTTCGGGCGCTTCGGC
>Ga0182024_10026102_pt1 | contig 10279 bp, 12 predicted proteins | sample P32metaG_FD_120480 | JGI IMG/M metagenome (GOLD analysis project Ga0182024, IMG submission 120480) | Permafrost microbial communities from Stordalen Mire, Sweden - P3-2 metaG (Illumina Assembly) | ecosystem: Environmental > Terrestrial > Soil > Wetlands > Permafrost | place: Sweden: Stordalen...
CGTTGCATTTGACGCACCGCAGGCTGCACGCCTCCGTTTGCGCCCCGCTTTCGGCTTGGCGCTGCGTGATCAGCATGATCGCGTAGGCCGTGGGGTCTTTCTCGTTCTTGAGGAACGAGTTGACGCCGTGGACGCGGCCGCCGACAAAAACCTGGCCAGTGGCGAGCACGGCGCCATTCGCGGCAAGGGCGACGATCACCTCGTCCTGGGTATTGTGATGGAAGAAATGCCCGTAGCCCGCGTTCGGACCGCCGAGGATCATGGCGCCGGCGGCCACCATCGCGCCGGGATACAGGTAGGGGAACAGCGGCATCAGCTGCGTGTTGCCGTGCTGCATGGCCTCGAAAACGTTGGCGCGCAGCGGCGGACGGTCGGCGCGGGACGGCGGTATCGCGAGTTTGTCGTCGGACATGGCGATCTCCCAGTGCTAATCAGTTTTTGCCGTGTTGCTTGAGCATCTGCTCCATTTCGCCGCGCGACTGGGTGAAATGAACCTCGTGCATTTCATCGATCGGGAAGCCGAGCACTTCCATCTGCTCCTCGACCTGCTCCTTGGTGTCGGCCTCGAATACGGAGACGATCAGGCCCGATGCGAGGTTGACGTAGATCTGCTTGAACGATGCGATATTGGCGCCCAGCACATTCGGCGCGTTCTGCGCCAAATCGTCGGCCTTCAGTCCCGGCGACCGATGAATGGTGATGAATTGGGGCATCAAGCTTCTCCCTCGTTGGTTTCTAGAGCCCGACCTCTTGGGCCAGATGTTGCGTGCGCCGTTCGGACCAGTCGTTCCGGTCTCGGCTTTCGGCATCGAGCCGGCGCTGGATGCGGACGATCAGCCGCTTGAAGGCGCGGATTTCGCCTTCGGACAAATCCGCCATCGCGCGCTCGTTCACGTCGCGGATCAGCGGCGACATGGTCGCCGCCATGCGCCGCCCGCGCGGCGTCAGGCGCACGAAACTCTTGCGGCGGTCGTCGTCCGACTTCAGCACCTTCACCAGCCCTTCCCGTTCGAGAAGCTGGACCGCGACCACGGTCGTGGGACCCTGACGCCCGACCCGCCGCGTGAGCTCCCCGCTCGACAAGCCATCCTCCTCCCACAGCTCGCGCAAATAGCGCCACTGGCTCACGGTGACTCCCTGCCGTTCCGCCTCCCGGTCCATCGCGCCTTGCCAGGATTCGGCAAGCTGGCGGACATGGTAGCCGACGCTCCTTGCGAGCGGGACGAGATCGGCCTCGACATCCGCTGGGATCGTCACGGTAAGGGCGCGAAGATTGCTCATGCCAATTACATAGATATCTACTAATGTCCCGAGATTAGGCGCTGGCGCCGCTCTTGTCAAAGGAACCGATCCCGATGGAAGCCCGGCTCGACCGTCCGATCACGCTCCACATGATGGGCGATTGGGGCATCGCCAATCTCCACCGCATTTGCGGCTGGATCGGCGCCGAGCTGTGGCGACGCTCGCCGCCGGGCTCCAAATTCGCGACCTGGGCGGCCCGCGGCGGCACCGATTCGATCGCGGCCATTCTCGACGGCGAGGCGCACACGGCCCTGTTCGTGCCGGCCGGCTTCGCCCGCACGATCTTCGAGGGCCGCGGCATCCTCCATCGGCCGGATGTGGGGCGGTTGCGCGCGCTCGGAACCTTGCCGCAGGACGACCGGCTGGTCTTCGCGATCGATGCCCGATTCGGCGTCGCGAGCTTCGCCGATTTGCGTGCGAAACGCCCGGCGCTGCGCGTGACCACCGCGATGGACGATGGCGTCAATATGACCGGCTTTGCCGCGCACCGCATGCTGGAGGCGTCGGATGTATCGGCGGCGACGATCGAATCCTGGGGCGGCACGCTTCTCCCCGGGGAAGCGCCGTGGGACACGATCCCGCTGGTGACGCGCGGCGAGGCCGACGCCGTGCTCTTCGAAGCAGTGATGACGCCTTATTGGAAGGAACTCTGCGCGGCGCGGAAGATGAATTTCCTCCCCTTCGAGGATGCCGCGCTCGATGCTGTCGAGCGCGAGTTCGGCTGGCGCCGGGCCATGGTTTCGCAGGACCGCTTTCCCGGCTTGGCCTCACCTTTCCAGGCGCTCGACTTCTCCGACTTCCTGCTCTTCTGCCGCGACGATTTCCCTGACGATATCGCCTATGTCGTCGCCGCCGTGCTTTGCGAAACGCCCGAACTCCTAGAGAGCCAATACCGGCACATCCCGCCGAAGGACAGTCCCGTCACTTATCCCTTGGACCCCCGCAAGATCGCAACGACGGCGATCCCTCTGGCCCCAGGCGCCGCGCGCTACTACCGGGAGCGTGGTTCCTTGTAACCTTTGCGAGACACGAGTACTTGGCTTCCGTCTCGTGCAGTGAAACCAAAGACGAGTTAGCGTCTCATACATCGTTGCGATTGCGCGCCATTCCCAAATAAACCTCGTCCAGTTTGTCGTCCACGCGAAGCCGGGACCGCAGCTGCGCCAAGACTAAGACCGCGAGATCGGACCTGGGAACTTTGGCGGTCACGGGAGGTTATCCGTGGTACCACTGGAGGCCGCGCTGAGACCGCCGAATTCATCCTCACAGCAAAATCTTCGCGGGATTTGGCCCCTCCGTTCGCTGAATTTTTTCATGGCCGACATGCAGGCGGGCGTCGGCCCGTTCCTGGGCGTATTTCTGCTCGCCCATGGCTGGCAGAGCGGTCTCATCGGCACGGTGATGACCATCGGCGGCGTCGCCGGCATGCTGATGATCGCGCCGGCCGGAGCGCTCATCGATGCGACCAAGCGCAAGCGCACCTATGTCGTGGTGCCGGGCATCTCTACCGTTCTTGCCTCCACCATCATCCTGCTGTCGCAGAGTTTCTGGCTCGTCGCCACATCCCAGGTCGCAACCGCCATCGCCGGCGCCGCGATTGGACCGGCCGTCACCGGCATCACGCTCGGCATCGCGCGCCAGGCCGGCTTCAACCGCCAGAACGGGCGCAACCAGGCCTTCAATCACGCCGGGAACATGGTCGGCGCGGGTTTGTCCGGCCTCCTCGGCTGGAAATTCGGGCTGACCGCGGTGTTCTATCTCGCCGCCGTCTTCGGCGTCCTCTCCATCGTCTCGGTCTTGATGATTCCCCGCAACGCCATCGACAACCGGGCGGCGCGCGGCATGAAGGAAGGCGGCAAGGACGACGACAAGGCGAGCGGTTTCCGAGTCCTGATCGAATGCAAGCCTTTGCTCATCCTCGCGGCGGCACTCGCCTGCTTCCATCTCGGCAACGGCGCCATGCTGCCGCTCTATGGCTTGGCGGTCGTGGCCGCCAAGCACGGCGACGCCGCGAGCTTTGTCGCCACCACGATCGTGGTCGCGCAAGGCGTGATGATCGTCGCCGCGCTCGTTGCCATGCGCATGGCCGAAAAGAAGGGCTATTGGCTGGTTCTCTTGATCTCGTTCGTGGCGCTTCCGGTCCGCGGCTTGCTCGCCGCCCATCTGATCAGCCGCTGGGGCGTCTACCCCGTCCAGATTCTCGACGGCGTCGGCGCGGGCCTGCAAAGCGTCGCAGTTCCCGGCCTGGTCGCGCGGATCCTGAACGGCACCGGACGCGTCAATGTCGGGCAGGGCGCGGTGATGACGGTTCAGGGTCTCGGCGCGGCGTTGAGTCCCGCGATCGGCGGTTGGATCGCACAGGCAATAGGCTATGGCCCGGCCTTCATGATCCTGGGCAGTTTCGCGCTCGGATCGATCGCGCTGTGGCTCGGATTCGCTTCCATCCTCAAACCCGCCTGCGCGGGGCAGCCCGATGGGAATTCCGAGCCGGCCGTCCCGGCAACGGCGCCCGCGTGATCTCCCAGGCGCCGCCAATCCGCTGATGTCGCCTCACGTGACGATCTGGATCATCGCGGCGATCGCCACGGCTGGCGTCATTGTGCGCCCGTTCCATCTGCCGGAGGCGATCTGGGCGGTAGCCGGCGCCTCGCTGCTCGTCGTGTTGGGGCTGCTGTCGCCCGCCGACGCCCTTGCGGGTGCGGGCAAGGGCACCAACGTCTATCTGTTCCTCACCGGGATGATGCTGCTGGCCGAGACCGCGCGCGGGGCCGGGCTGTTCGACTGGCTGGCGGCGCTGGCCACCGGGCGAGCAAAAGGCAGCGCAACCCGCTTGTTTCTGCTGATCTATGGCGTCGGGACGATCGTGACGATTTTCTTGTCGAACGATGCCACCGCCGTGGTGCTGACGCCGGCGGTCGCGGCGGCGATCCGGACCGCGAAGGCCAAGCAGCCGCTGCCTTATCTCCTGATTTGCGCGTTCGTCGCCAATGCCGCGTCGTTCGTGCTGCCGATCTCCAACCCGGCCAATCTCGTGATCTATGGCAGCCACCTGCCGCCTTTGTTGCAATGGTTGCCGCGCTATCTGTTGGCTTCGGCGCTGGCGATCGTCGCGACGTACATGGTGCTGCGATGGACGCAACGAGACGCGCTTCGCCAGGAGGTCGCGACCGACGTGCCAGTCCCGAAACTGTCGGGCAGCGGCAAGACGACCGCGCTTGGGATTGCCGCGACGGCGATGGTACTCCTCGCCGCGTCGGCCGTGGACATTCCGCTGGGCTTGCCGACCGCCATCGCCGGTGCCCTCACGGCCGCGATTGTCATGATCCGCGACAGGAAGGGACCATGGCAATCGATCAAGAACGTCTCTTGGGGAATCCTCCCCCTCGTCGCCGGCCTGTTCGTCCTGGTCGAAGGGCTCGAAAAAACCGGCCTCATCGGGACGATTCGCTCGATTCTCGATCACGGTGCGGAACGCTCGGCGGCAGGAGCGGCGTGGGGCGCCGGCATCGCGATCGCCGTGGCGAGCAACCTCATGAACAATCTGCCAGCCGGCTTGATCGCCGGCCATGTGGTGCAGAGCGCTCATCTCTCCGACCAGGTCACAAGAGCAATCCTCATCGGCGTCGATCTCGGTCCGAACCTGTCCGTGACCGGTTCGCTCGCCACCATCCTGTGGCTGACCGCGCTCCGCCGCGAAGGCGAGAGCGTCGGCGCCGGCACGTTCCTGACGCTCGGCATTCTGGTGATGCCGCCGGCGCTGCTGCTCGCGATCGGTGCCGCCATGCTGTTCGACTGAGGTATCGGCAACCGAACGCCTCAATGCCCGGACTTCACCGCCCTGCCGTCGATCCATTGTTCGGGCGTTTCGCCATAGGGCCTCGTGATCAGCTCGAAAACATGGCCGTTGGCGTCGTTGAAATAGACGCCGCGGCCGCCATAGAGCGCGTTGGTCTCGCCCGGCCCGGTGCCGTCGAACTCGGCATGGAATTTCGCGCCCGAGATCTTGAGGCGGGCCAGCGCCGCGTCGAACTCGGCCTCGCTGACTAGGAAGGCGCAATGCTGCGTGCGGATATTGGCGGATTCGGTGAAATCGATGGTGACGCCATTGGCGGTCCGCACCGGCACGAAATGCGCCCAGAGCGGTCCCGCCTTCAGCCCGAGAATGCCGGCCAGGAACTCGGCCGACGTCCATTTGTCCCGGACATCGACGATGATGTGATTGAGATCGACGCTCATTGGCCGCGATCCTAGGGAATGGGGCTTTGGAATTCAACCGAACCCCTCGGACCGACGCATTGCTTCCTGTCGCGGATTTGATACTCTTGCGTTTCTCGGCCGGTGCGCAATCGCGGGGCGGCATAAACAATTCGATCCGTGCCGCGGATCGAGCGAATGGAGTTGGAGGAAAAAATCATGATACGCGCGCTCGCAATCGCGACAATGTTGTGCTTGGTGTTGCCGAGCCTGTCGTTGGCCCAAACCGATTCGCCCAAGACCGACATGGCGAAGCCGGACAATGCGGCACCTTCGAAGCCCGACAGCGGGACGCCCCCGGCCGCCGCGCCGAACGAGCCAGCCAAGCCGCCGGAGTCCGCCAAGCCGCCGGAGCCCGCTAAGCCTGCAAAGCCGGCTCAACCCGGAAAGCCGCCACGACCGCGCGCCGGCACTCCTCCGTCCCCTGGCGCTAGTTCCGACAAGTCCGAGCGGACGCAATACGCACGGCCGCGGCCCCCGCGCGGCAATCAATTCTTCCATCGCGGCCAATGGATCGCCCGCATCCATGGCCCGGTCTTTGTCTACCCGTTTGGCTGGCACTATCGGCGCTGGTCTATCGGCGCGGTGCTGCCGTCGGTGTTTTGGGTGCCGACTTATTTCTATACCGATTATGTAACACTCGGTCTGGAAGAGCCCGAGCCGGGCTATGAGTGGATCCGGTTCGGCCCCGATCTGCTGTTGGTCAATATTACGACCGGCGCGATCGATGACGTGATCTACGGCGTGTTCCTCTAGCGCGGGCTATCGATCGAGCCAGCGCGGCACCGGCAGATTCTTGGAGCGCAGGAAGGCCGGGTTGAACAGCTTCGACTGATAGCGCGTGCCGTAATCGGCGAGGATGGTGACGATGGTGTGGCCGGGGCCAAGCGCCCTGGCCGCTCGCATTGCGCCGACGATGTTGATGGCGGAGGAGCCGCCGAGCACCAGCCCTTCCTCGGTCACCAGATCGAACAGCACCGGCAGGGCCTCGGCGTCGGCGATCTGGAACGCGCCGTCGATGGGCGCGCCTTCGAGATTCTTGGTGATGCGGCTCTGACCGATGCCCTCGGTAATGGAATCGCCCTCGGCCTTGAGCGTGCCATGCTCATAATAATTGTAGAGCGAGGCGCCCATCGGATCGGCGCAATAGATCTTCACCGCCGGGTTGCGCTCCTTCAGCGCGATCGCGACGCCGGCGAGCGTGCCGCCGGTGCCGACCGAGCAGGTGAAGGCGTCGACCTTGCCGTCGGTCTGCTCCCAGATTTCGGGTCCGGTGGTCTCGATATGGGCTCGGCGGTTGGCGACATTGTCGAACTGGTTGGCCCAGATCGCGCCGTTCGGCTCGGTCCCGGCCAGTTCCTCGGCGAGGCGGCCGGAATATCGGACGTAATTGCCTGGATTGCTGTAGGGCAGGGCCGGCACCAGGCGAAGGTCGGCGCCGCACAGCGCCAGCATGTCCTTCTTCTCCTGGCTCTGGGTCTCCGGCATGACGATGACGCTGCGATAGCCGCGGGCGTTCGCGACTAACGCCAACCCGATGCCGGTGTTGCCGGCGGTGCCCTCGACGATAACGCCGCCGGGGCGCAGCGTGCCGCGCTCTTCCGCGTCCTTGACGATGAACCAGGCCGCCCGGTCCTTGACCGAGCCGCCGGGATTGAGGAACTCGGCCTTGCCGAGGATAGCGCAGCCCGTCTCCTCCGAGGCGCGGCGGAGCTTGATGAGCGGGGTGTGCCCGATGGTCTCGATGAAGCCGTCGCGGGTATCCATGATCGCGAGACTAGGAGAGGCGGGCGAAGCAATCAAGCCGCCGCCGGGCAAGCTTGACCGCAAGACAAGCCGGAAATATCGTGATCGTTGAAACGCGAGGGCCGCGATGGGTGGGGCGCGGATTGTCGCCATCATCGGCGCAATTCTCTTAGGTGGCGTGCTTGCCGCGCCAGCGGAGGCGCTTACCTATCCGCCCGCGGAGTATTTCCAGTTCGGCAGCGTTTACGTCGCGCCCAACGGAACGGTTAACGGTTCGAGTTCCTACGAATGCTATCTGGCCGGCTACGTTCAGATCGCATCGTCGACGTTCTTGGGCACCGGAGGCCCGTGGGCGGAAATTTCGTTCAGCATTCCGCCAGAGTATTTTTACGAGGATCTTTCATCGAGGAAATCGCTCCCCCTTCTCGATGCAGTGTTCGGGACGGTAGCCACCCTTGGCTACGATTCGCCATCGAGCGGGACGATTACGTTCGGGTACGCCAACCAATATGTGCATGACGGCGCCAAGAAGATCGCGACGTCTTTTCCCTTCACGGTGAAATCGTCTGCGAGCGAGGGAAATTTAAGTTTTCACTTTACGATCCAGTTTCCCAATTGCGCTCTCGACATTCAGGGTATCTACCGGTGATGCGGGCGACCCGCACGATGTTGTGGGCGCTGCCGCTCGCGCTCGCCCTGGCTGCTGGCGCGGATGCGCAGCCGCCGTCGGCCCTGCAATATCCCCCGGACGAGACCTTCGCCTTCGGAACGGCGACTGCGGCGCCATACCAATCCTCGGATATGGAATTCACATGCGCCTTTGGCGTGGCGCCTTATACGGCCGCGAAGAAGTCGGCCTCACAACTGATAGGAACCGGCGAAGGCTTGGCCATCGTTTCATTCGGCTACCCGATCGGCTATGTCGACGAAAACAAATCCGGCACTTATGCCGCCTGGATCGGCAACACGGGCGCCTTGAACTATTCGTCGCCGACGGGAGGAACGATCACGTTCGATTTCGCAGTCACTGCGTTGACTTATAAGGGTGCCGAGCCGTTAGGAACATCCTTTCCCTTCGCGGTGAAATCGTCGAGCGTGAACGATGACGGATTCTTCGCGTTCGAGTTCACGATCCAATTCCCGAATTGTCCGCTTACGATCCAGGCGAGCTACCGGTGATGCAACGTCGGTCGGCGATTGGGAGTGCCCCGCGCCGCTTTCGGCTGCGACCAGCCGCAATAGTGGCGGGGGTGATGGTTGTTGGCGGGCTGATCTCGGCGGCGGCGCAAGCCTTGTCCTATCCGCCTGCGGGCGAATTCGATTTCGGCAATGTTATGGGCGCCTGGACCCCGACTACGACCGTCGACGGCGACAACTATGACTGCGCTTTCGACGAATTGCCGGAAGAATGGCAACAGGGAGTGTCCAGCGCGGGGTTCTCGCAATTTATCGGCACCGGCGGCCCCTTCGCCCAAATTTCATTCAGCGTGCCATTTTATTACGAGTATTTCAGCGGCAGTACCGAGGCAAAAAGCTATGTCACGTTCGGCACGACCGCGGATTTGAACTTTTCCTCTCCCGCCGGCGGCACCATCCGATTCGATTCCGTATCCGAGACGGCGACCGGCGGCGCTCCCAAAATCGGTGACTCGTTCCCATTCACGGTGAAATCCACCAGCGTCGAGGGGAATTTCACCTTCGAATACTTGATCCAATTCCCGAACTGTGCGCTCACCATCCAAGGGAGGTATCAATGATGCGTGATCCGCTTTTCGCGCTCGCCCTGCTCGCGGCGCTGGCACCGATTCGGGCCGAGGCTGCAACGTCCCAACTATATTCGCTGGGCACGGTGTACACCACCGGGCCGACGTATACGGTGGACGGAACGACCTACACCTGCGGGATCGGTTCCGGTCCCAACGACACCGAAATAGCTTCGTCGGTGTTACGATTGGCCCCCCAGGCCGCCAAGTTTTCGCTATCGCTTCCGATCGACTACAAAGTGTACGGCGGTACCTACCAGTACGAATTTTTGTATGGATCGTGGGCCATCATGACGTTCACAAGCAATAGCGCCGGGACGATCAAATTCGACCAGGAACTTGGTTTGCCCCCGGGCATCTTGGACAAGGGCCCGGGAAAAACCTTTCATTTCGAGAACTTTCGCTCCATTCTAACACCCCCTTCGTACAGATTTCAGTTCGATCTCATGATCCCGAACTGCAAAATGACGTTGTACGGGTCTTACCAAGAATAGGTCTCACCCACCAGCGTCCCGAGTAGCGTTGACTCGCGCCGCGAACGCACCTCATCATCGCCCGATGATGGAACTTCTCAAAAGGCTCTGGCTCGTCTTGCCGCTGTGTATTTGCGGCGCCGCGATAGCGCTCGCCGAGACGCCCAAGGACACGATTGTCATGGCGAAGCAGATCGACGACATCGCGTCGCTCGATCCCGCCGAGGCCTATGAGATTTCCGGCGCCGAGGTGATCGGCAACGTCTACGACCGGCTGATCGCCTACGACCCCAAATCGCCGAGCCATATTCTGCCCGGGCTCGCGGAGTCCTGGAGCGTCGACGGCACCGGCACGCGATTCACCTTCAGGCTCCGGGCCGGCGCGCGGTTTGGTTCCGGTGCCCCGGCGACCGCAGGCGACGCCGCCTTTTCCCTGCAGCGCGCCGTCAAGATCGACAAGGCGCCGGCCGTGATCCTGAATGCGATCGGCCTCTCGCGCGACAATGTCGATACCGCGATCGCAGCGCCTGACGATGCCACGCTGATCGTCACCTTGCCGCGCGCGCTGGCGCCCAGCTTCGTCTATTTCTGCCTCGGCGCGACCACCGGGAGCATCGTCGAGAAGAAGGTCGTGCTCGAGCATCAGGACAAGGACGATCTCGGCAACCAATGGCTGGCGGGTCATTGGGCTGGTTCGGGGCCCTATCGCCTGGTGAATTGGCGGCCCAACGAGTATTACGC
>Ga0182024_10026103_pt1 | contig 10278 bp, 10 predicted proteins | sample P32metaG_FD_120480 | JGI IMG/M metagenome (GOLD analysis project Ga0182024, IMG submission 120480) | Permafrost microbial communities from Stordalen Mire, Sweden - P3-2 metaG (Illumina Assembly) | ecosystem: Environmental > Terrestrial > Soil > Wetlands > Permafrost | place: Sweden: Stordalen...
GGACCCCCGACGGCGAAACCAGCTCGCCAGACGCGGCAGCCACCGGCGTTCCTGTCCGTCCCCTCGCGGGTGCCGGTGCCGACGGCGGGCCCAGCCTGCTCGCGCAGGGCATCGCCGCCTGTAACAACGCGGACCTGCACGGCCCGGGCGGGAAACCGGCCGGGGATCCGACCGAGGTCGCGCTGCTCGAACTGGCCGCCAGCCAGGGCGCGGACGTCTCTCTGGACGACCGGGAAACGGCCCGCCGCCAGCTGTTCCGGTTTGACCCCCGGCTCAAGCTCATGACCACCGTGGACGAGCAGGATGGCGCCCTGGTGGTGAACACCAAGGGCGCACCGGAGGAGGTACTGGCCCGGGTCACCCGGATCCACCACGGCCACCACGACATGCCGGTCACCGCGGCCGACCACGACCAGGCCGCGCGCGTGATGAAGGAGTACGCCCGCCGCGGCCTGCGGGTGCTGGCCGTCGCCCGCCGGGTCCTGCCCCCTGGGTCCGCCGTTCCCGCCCACCGCGAAGACGCCGAGCAGGGCCTGTGCCTGACCGGGATGGCGGCCATGCTCGACCCGCCGCGGCCGCAGGTACCCGCCGCGATCGGCCAGGTGCACCGGGCCGGCATCCGCGTCCATGTCGTCACCGGCGACAACGGCCTGACCGCCGCCGCGATCGCCCGCCGCACCGGCATCGGCACCGGCCCAGGCGGGATGAAGGTCATCACCGGCACCGAGCTAGACGCGATGAGCGAGCAGCAACTCGATGACCTGCTCGGATCCGGCCCGGAAATCGTCTTCGCCCGCAGTTCCCCCGAAGCCAAGCTGCGCATCGCTGATGCGCTGCGCTCGGCGGGCCAGGTCGTCGCGATGACCGGGGACGGGGTCAACGACGCCCCCGCGCTGCGCCGCGCGGACATCGGCGTCGCCATGGGCCGCTCCGGCACCGACGTCGCCCGCGAGGCCGCCACGATGATCCTCACCGACGACAACTTCGCCACCATCGCCGCAGCCGTCGAATCCGGCCGCCGGATCTACGACAACGTCCGCAAGTTTATCTGCTACATCTTCGCCCACGCCGTGCCCGAGGTCGTCCCGTTCCTGGTCTTCGCCCTCGCCGGCGGAGCGATCCCGCTGCCACTGACCGTCATGCAGATCCTCGCCATCGACCTGGGCACCGACACTCTCCCCGCGCTGGCGCTCAGCCGCGAACCCGCCGAGCCCGGGCTCATGGACCGCTCCCCCCGGTCCCGCACCCAGGGTGTCATCAGCCGCGCGATGCTGGCCCGCGCCTGGGGATTCCTCGGCCTCATCTCCGCCACCCTCGTCATGACCGGTTTTTTTGTCACCCTCCGCCACGCCGGCTGGCACGCCGGTGCCGCCACCGGGCCGGGGAGCCTGCTGCACCACGCCTACCAGCAGGCCACTACCGTCACCTGGCTCGGCATCGTCACCTGCCAGATCGGCACCGCGTTCGCGGTCCGCACCGACCACGCCTCGCTGCGCTCGGTGGGGGTGTTCTCCAACCGGTTCCTGCTCGGCGCCATCGCGGTAGCGCTCGCGTTCGCCGCCGCCCTGATCTACCTCCCCGCCCTGAACAGCGTCTTCGGCACCGCACCGCTCAGCCCCGGCCAGCTCGCCACCGTCACCCCCTTCCCCTTCATCGTCTGGGGCGCCGACGAACTCCGCCGCCTCCTGCTCCGCCAGCGCACCGCCCGGCGCGGTTCGCCAGAGGAGCCCGGACCAGATCCCCGTTCCGCCAGCTCAGGCCAGAGCCCGTCCGCCCGCGGGCATTCACATGCACAATGACGGGATGGCACCGTGACCGGATCAAGATGTCCCGCACCTTGCCTTGCAGCGCCTGACACTGCGCACCAAGGGCTGGTTTGGGCCATTACCGCCGGGCTGGCCGGCAACGCGGTCACGGCCTGGGGGTGACGCGGAAGGCGCCGTGGTCGAGTTTGGCACGCTCGCCACCGCGGGGTTCGACACCGACATCGGCGGCCTCGCCGCCCAGCCGGCGGGACCGACCCCCTATGGGGACGCCGTCACGACCACGACACGCGCCACGAAGCCGGCCAGGGCATCCTCGTGGCCCCCTCCGGAGGGGCTGCGCAACAGCGACAGGTGCGCGGCCTGGCCCTGGTTGTCCAGGTGGCGCCATCCTCCAAGTGACCCGCCTGCAGCTCCCGCCGGCCAGGACGGAGGTCCCGTGGATCAGGGCATTGGGCCCCTGCCTGGTGTGCCTGCGCAGCGTGAGAGTAGGAGCGGATTTATCCGACGACAATCATCTAGGAGGCCGTTATGGCCAAGCTGGCCCGCAGGCAGTCATCCGCCCGTTTCCCGGAGATATTCGACTGGCTGGAGTCGCCATGGGGACTGCTGCCGTTCACGTCCCAGGCATTCCGGCTCGAGGAATATGTCCAGGACGGCACCTATATCGTCCGCGCCGAGCTGCCGGGCCTGGATCCGGAGAAGGACGTTGAGGTCACCGCCGACGCCGGGACCCTGACGATCCATGCCGAGCGGCGCGAGGAGCACGAGGAGGGGCACCGCTCGGAGTTTCGGTACGGCTCGCTCACCCGGTCGGTGACGCTCCCGGCCAACGTGGACGCTGGCAAGGTCACGGCCAGCTACAACAAGGGCATTCTCCAGGTCAGCGCTCCTATCACAGACACCAAGACGGAGAGCCACCGCATCCCGGTCAAGCAGACGGCCTGAGCGGAGGCCGTGTCCCGCAGATGCCTGCCCGGCTCAGCCGCCCGGAGGATCTCCGTGGGCAGCGAGCGGGGCGAGCAGCCCCGGGGCGCGACCCAGCAGCCTGCCAGGGTGCGGGCCGTCCCGCAGCCTGGGGCGGGACCTTCGGCCCTGCTGAATATGCGGGGCCATGCATTCAGTGAGAAGTGACCTGTTTTCTGTGAAGGAGAAGAAAAATGAAATATGCCGCACCCGGGCAGCCAGGCAGCATCGTGAAGGTCCAGCCGCGGTACGAGAACTTCATCGGCGGGAAGTGGCTGGCCCCTGCGCAGGGGAAGTACCGGACCGACCTGAGCCCGGCCACCGCGGGGCCGATTACCGAGGTCGCGCAGTCCACCCCGGAGGACGTCGAGCTGGCGCTGGATGCCGCGCACGCGGCGAAGGACGCGTGGGCGGAGAAGTCGGCCACTGAGCGCGCCGCGGTCCTGAACGCGATCGCGGATGCGGTCGAGGCGAACAAGGAGATGCTCGCGGTCGCCGAGAGCTGGGAGAACGGCAAGCCGGTCCGCGAGACCCTCAACGCCGATATCCCGCTGGTCGTCGACCACTTCCGTTACTTCGCCGCGGCCGCGCGCGCGGAGGAAGGCCGGTCGACCGAGATCGACAAGGATCTGGTTGCTTACCACTTCCGTGAGCCGCTCGGCGTGGTTGGCCAGATCATCCCGTTCAACTTCCCGCTGCTGATGGCCGCCTGGAAGCTGGCGCCCGCGCTCGCGGCCGGGAACTGCACGGTCCTCAAGCCGGCTTCACCGACGCCGTGGTCGATCCTGAAACTGGCCGAGGTCATCGAGGACGTCGTGCCGCCCGGTGTGATAAACATCGTGACCGGTCCTGGTGCCGAGATCGGCAGGGCGCTTGCGGCGAATCCGCGGATCGCGAAGATCGCGTTCACCGGGGAGACGGTGACCGGGCGGCTGATCATGCAGTACGCGGCGCAGAACATCATCCCCTCCACTGTCGAACTGGGCGGGAAGTCGCCGAACATCTTCTTCGCCGATGTGATGGCCAGTGACGACGAGTTCCTGGACAAGGCGGTCGAGGGCCTGGTGCTGTACGCGTTCAACAAGGGCGAGGTGTGCACCTGCCCCTCCCGGGCGCTCATCCAGGCCAGCATCTACGACAAGTTCATGGCCCGCTGCCTGGACCGGATCCAGAGCATCCGGCAGGGCAACCCGCTGGACACGGAGACCCAGCTGGGCCCGCAGGTGTCGGCGGCGCAACTGGAGAAGATCGCCTCCTACGTCGAGATCGGCAAAGCCGAGGGCGCGGAGGTACTCACCGGTGGCCAGCGCGCCGATATCGGCGGGGAGTTCTCCGATGGCTACTTCTTCCAGCCGACCGTCTTGCGGGGCGACAACAAGATGCGGGTGTTCCAGGAGGAGATCTTCGGGCCGGTGCTCGCGGTCACCACGTTCACCGACGAGGCTGACGCGCTGGCCATCGCGAACGACACGCTGTACGGCCTCGGCGCGGGGGTCTGGACCCGCGACGGCACCCGCGCCTACAAGATGGGCCGCGGTATCAAGGCGGGCCGGGTCTGGACGAACTGCTACCACCAGTACCCCGCCGGCGCGGCGTTCGGCGGTTACAAGATCTCCGGCATCGGCCGGGAGAACCACCGGATGATGCTGGACCACTACAGCCAGACCAAGAACCTGCTGGTCAGCTACAGCTCCAAGCCCCTCGGGCTGTTCTGAGGCACCATGCCCCAGGCACCCGCCCGGGTCACCGCCACCCCGGAGGCACGCCAGGCGATCACCCGCCTGCGTGCCACCCGGGGCGGACCCGTCATGTTCATCCAGTCCGGCGGATGCTGCGCGGGCAGCACCCCGATGTGCTATCCCGCCGGGGAATTCATCACCGGCGACACCGACGTGCTGCTCGGCGAGATCGACGGCTGCCCGTTTTTCATCGACCGGCGGCTGGACGAGGCCTGGCACCAAGACCAGTTCATCCTGGACGTGGCCGCCGGCGAACCAGAGGGCTTCTCCCTGCCCGCTTGCGCCGGTCTGCGTTTCGTCACCCGGTCCCCGGCCTGCGCGGTGCCCGCAGCGCTGCCGCAGCCCGGCACATCACCCGGCGAGTGAGCGGGCAAACGCACGACCCTTAAGGAGGGGTTATGCAGACATGGGTCGTGGATCACTGCGCGCCGAACGACAAGCAGCCGCTGCGCCGCGTCCACCGCGGCGAACCGCAGCCGGGTCCCGGGCAGGCCCGGGTAAGGATCACCTGCTGCGGGGTCTGCCGCACCGACCTGCATCTCGCCGAAGGTGACCTGACGCCCCAGCGCCCGTCCGTGACTCCCGGCCACGAGATCGTCGGCCGGGTCGATGCCCTCGGACACGGCGCGCGGCGTTTCACCCTGGGTGAGAGGGTCGGCGTGCCGTGGCTGGCTGGCACGGACGGGACGTGCCGGTTCTGCCGCCGCGGCGCCGAAAATCTGTGCCTGCGCCCGCGGTTCACCGGCTGGGACACCGACGGCGGCTACGCTGACGCCTGCCTGGCCGGCGAACGCTACGCCTACCGCCTGCCCGGCGCTCGATGACGAGCACGCCGCGCCGTTGCTGTGCGCCGGGATCATCTGCTACCGCGCGCCGCGGTGCCGGCGGGTGGCCGGCTCGGCATCTACGGCTTCGGCGCCGACTCCGTCGGCGGTGCGGCGGACGCACCGCCGGAGCCGCGACGGGGCGATCCTCTTCGCCCCGGCCGGCGACCTGGTCCCCGTCGCGCTGCGCGCCCTGGACCGGCGCGCCACTCTGGCCGCCGCCGGGATCTGGCTGTCCGACATCCCCCCGCTGAACTACGCCGGCGAGCTATTCCAGGAACGGCGGCTGCGCAGTGTCACTGCGAACACCCGCAGCGACGGCGAGGAGTTCCTGGCCCGCGCCGCGCGGTTCCGCATCCGCCCGACCACCACCGCCTGCCCGGTGACCGAGGCACCCCGCGCCCTCGCCGACCTGGCCCACGGCCGGTTCAGCGGCGCCGCCGTCCTGCACAACTGAGAACCGTGCCAGCGGCACGCCGTCCCGCGGCCGGGGACCAAGGTCCGCCCCGGGCAAGGCACATCGGCCGTGGTGGCCACGGCCGCCTCCCGGACAGCATGAGAGATGCCGTGATCGTAGGGTTCCTGATCATTTCGGCTACTCGAACGAGGTACGCCATGAAGGCCGCAGCCATCACTGACTTCCACTCCCCCCTGCAGATCCAGGATCTGCCGGTTCCCGCCGGGCGCACCCAGATCATCGCCGTCGACCGCGAGCTCGACGAGGTCAACGAATCCGTCGATGACGCGCTCTCCGGCCGCATCCCGGCCCGCATCGTCTTCCAGCTCTGAAACCCGGCCGCCGGGAAGGAAGAAGGCGATCATGAACGCGGTGACAGTCGGCGTGGTACGGGAGGAGACGGCAGGCGAGCGGCGCGTCGCGCTTACGCCTGACGAGGTGGCCAGGCTGCAGGCCATCGGTCTTGAGGTCGCCGTGGAATCGGGGGCCGGTGACGGTGCATGGTTCCCCGACGCTGCCTACACCTCGGCCGGCGCCAAGGTCGCCGGTACGCAGGAGCTCTATGCGGGCTGCGATGTGCTGGTGTGCGTGCACCCACCTGGCCGCGCGGATTTGCTGCGGGCCGGGCAGGTGGTGATCGGCCTGCTGCAGCCGCTGGCAAACCCGCAACTGGTGCGCGACCTGGCGGCGGCGAAGGTGACAGCGATGAGCCTGGATGGCCTGCCGCGGACGCTGAGCCGCGCGCAGGCGATGGACGCGCTGACCTCACAGGCCAATGTCGCCGGATATAAAGCCGCCCTGGTCGCGGCGGACACCTACGGTGGCTACTTCCCGATGCTGATGACAGCGGCCGGGACGGTGCGGCCGGCGACCGTGCTCGTGGTGGGGGCCGGGGTCGCGGGACTGCAGGCCATCGGGACCGCCCGCCGGCTCGGTGCGATCGTCACTGGCTATGACGTGCGTGACGCCGCGCGCGCCGACGTGCTGTCAACGGGGGCGGCCTTCCTCGACCTGGGCCCAGGGGTGTCCGCGGCCGGGGCCGGCGGCTACGCGCGGGAACTGACCGGGGCGGAGCGGGACGCGCAGCAGGAGGCGATGAACACCGCCGTCAGCCGGTTCGACGTGGTGATCACCACTGCGCAGGTGCCGGGCAGGCGGCCGCCGGTCCTGATCTCCCAGGCGGCGCTGACCGCGATGGCGCCAGGCTCAGTCGTGGTCGATCTGGCCGCCAGCCCGCTCGGCGGGAACGTCGAAGGGTCGGTGCCCGGCTCAACTGTGATAACCAGCGGCGGGGTGACCCTCATCGGCGCCAGCGACCTGCCTGCGGCGGTGCCCCGCGCCGCGTCGGCCGCCTACGCACGCAACATCGCCGCCCTGTTGGCCCATCTCGTCCGCGACGGCCAGCTGCAGCTGGGCACTGGCGACGAGATCACCGCGGGGGTGCTGGTCACCCGGGACGGCGAGGTCGTCCATCCCGCTGTCCTCGCCCAGCTCGCCGCCTCCACCCAGAAAGACAGCCGATGACTTCCATCCTCTTCGCCGACATCACGATCTTCGTGCTCAGCCTGCTCGTCGGGTTCGAGGTCATCACCAAGGTGCCGGCCACGCTGCATACCCCGCTGATGTCAGGTTCTAACGCGATCCACGGCGTGGTGGTGGTCGGCGTCATGGTCCTGGCCGCCACGGCGGACACCACGGCCGGCTACATCCTCGTCCTGGTGGCCGCCGTATTCGCGGCGATGAATGTCGTCGGCGGCTACGTCGTCACCGACCGGATGCTGGAGATGTTCCGCCCCCGCCCAGTTCCTACGCGCCCCGCTCCGGCGCATGACGGGTCCGCGCCCGCCGCACCGCAGTCGAAGGCGGGCACGCGATGAGCGGATTCGGCACGGCCACCGACACCCTTTACCTCGCGGCGGCGGTCTGCTTCGTGCTGGGCCTGCACCTGATGAACTCCCCGGCGTCCGCGCGGCGCGGCAACCAGCTGTCCGCCGCGGGGATGGCGGCCGCGGTCCTCACCACGGTCGCCGTCTTGGCCCATGACCACATCATCACCGCGATCGCCACGACGATGCTGGCCATCGGCCTGGCCATCGGGGCCCTGGCCGGGCTGATCACGGCCCGGCGGATCAAGATGACGGCCATGCCGCAGCTCGTAAGTCTCTTCAACGCCGTCGGCGGCGGCGCTGCCGCGCTCATCGCGTTCGGCGACGCGATCAGCCACCATGGTTCGGCAGGGCTGGCCGACCTGCCCATCCGCATCACCCTCACCACGTTCCTGGACGTGCTGATCGGCGGCATCACGTTCTCCGGCTCGCTGGTCGCGGCGGGCAAGCTGGCCGGCCGGATCCCCGGCCGGCCGCTGGCCTTTCCCGGGGGCCGCGCGCTGAACCTGCTGCTGGCCCTCGTCGCGGTCGCCAGCGGCATCACCTATACGGCCGGATACGGCGGCCTTCCCGTCCTGGGCGTGCTGGCCGTCAGCGCGCTCGTCCTGGGGATCCTCATCACCCTGCCGATCGGCGGGGCTGACATGCCCGTGGTCATCTCACTGCTCAACGCGTGCACCGGCACCGCGGTCGCGATGGCAGGTTTCGTCATCAACAGCATCCCGCTGATCATCGCCGGTGCGCTGGTCGGCGCGGCGGGCGGCATCCTCACCAAGCTCATGGCCGATGCCATGAACCGCTCCCTGACCAGCATCATCGCCGGGGGTTTCGGCACCGGCGACGAGCAGGCCGGTGCCCTGCCCGCGCCAGGCAGAGGAACCGTCCGCGAAGTCACCGTCGACGACGCCGCACTGCAACTCGCCTACGCCAGCAAGGTGGTGATCGTGCCCGGCTACGGACTCGCTGCCGCCCAGGCCCAGCACGAGCTCGTCGAGCTGGCGCAAGCGCTGGCCGGGCACGGCGTGGATGTCAGCTACGGGATCCACCCCGTCGCCGGCCGCATGCCCGGGCACATGAACGTCCTGCTCGCCGAGGCCAACGCCCCCTACCAGCAGATGAAAGACCTCGACGAGATCAATCCCGCGTTCGCCAACACCGACGTCGTCCTCGTCGTCGGCGCCAACGACGTCACCAATCCCGCCGCCCGCCGCCCCGGCAACGCCGTCTCCGGCATGCCCATCCTCGACGTGGACAAGGCCAGGAGCATCATCGTCATCAAGCGCTCCCTTGGCCACGGTTACGCCGGCATCGACAACGAGCTCTACACCAACCCCAAAACCCAGATGCTCTTCAGCGACGCAAAAGTCGCGCTCTCCGCCCTCCTCACCGGCTTGGGCGCCTACGTCCACTAAACCGGGACAGCGTCCAGGGCCGCAACCAGGAAGGAAATAGTGACTGAACGTGACGGACGGGGCAAGCGCGGCCCGCCGGGGAACCCTGCGCGGAAGTGACGAAGACACAGAACTGGCGGCCCGCCCCGCCCTACATGCTCCCAGGCCGATCCTGGCCACTGCTGTGGCTGTCAGCCCCCTGCAGATGAGGGTGAGCGCCGGTTACGGAGGACGAAAGTCACGGCCCAAGGGCACCTCCGCCCCTGCCAGGTGCTGGTCCGGCGTGATGTCATGACAGGACACGGGGGTCACCGCAAGGCCCCCGGCCCAGGATGAGCGGAGTGAGCCATGTCCCGCCGGGATATTCACCTGGACGCATTGCTGAAGCACCTGGGCGCCGCGTACTACCAGACCCTGCGTGGCGACGCCACAGCCAGCGACGTGGCCCGGGCAGTTGAGGCCGTCACCGACCACTCCGCGGCAGTCAGCGGCCCTGCCGGCAGTCGGCACGGCACCCCGGCTGCCGTACTGCCCCCGGGTCACCTGGCAGGGAAACGGCGGGTCCGCGACGTCATGACCGCCAACGTCCTCACCGTCACCCCCCACACGAGCTGCAAGGACACCGCCCGTCTCCTGCACGGCAACCGCCTCAGCGCGGTGCCCGTGCTGACCCCCGACGGCAAGGTCGCCGGCATTGTCTCCGAGGCCGACCTGCTGCCCAACCGTGGCCGGCGGCGCCGGCGCCGCGCAGGCATACTGCCGGGCCGGGCCGTCAGGACCGACGCGCGGACCGCTGGCGAGATGATGACCGCCCCGGCCATCATCATCGGTCCAGACGCCCCGGCCGCCGCGGCCGCCGGCCTGATGCACCGTCGTCATCTCAAGCGCCTGCCCGTGGTCGATGCCGACGGCCAGCTGATGGGCGTCGTCAGCAGGCACGACCTGCTGAAGGTGTTCCTGCGCCCCGACGAGCAGATCGCCGCGGACGTCGCCGGTGTCCTGACGGACATCCTTCTGCTCGACCCAGCCTCGGTTGCAGTCTCGGTCCGCGATGGTGTCGTGACACTCGCCGGGCAGGCCAGTGACCCCGGCCAGATCCAGGCAGCCATCAAGCTGGCCGGCGACGTCGACGGGGTTATCGCAGTGACCAGCGAGCTCACCAGCCGCGCAGCGGACACCTGGACCCGGCCACCGGGATAACGCGGCCCCGCCGGCGAGCCCGGCGCAGCGAGCCAGGAGAGGTAGAAGGCCC
>Ga0182024_10026104_pt1 | contig 10277 bp, 7 predicted proteins | sample P32metaG_FD_120480 | JGI IMG/M metagenome (GOLD analysis project Ga0182024, IMG submission 120480) | Permafrost microbial communities from Stordalen Mire, Sweden - P3-2 metaG (Illumina Assembly) | ecosystem: Environmental > Terrestrial > Soil > Wetlands > Permafrost | place: Sweden: Stordalen...
ATTTGGCGATGCCGTCGCGGAAATAAATACGTAGAGGAATGAGCGTCAGGCCCTTGTCGTCCAGTTTTCGTTCCAATTTGCCAATTTGCTCCTTTCGCAGGAGCAATTTCCTTGTTCTAAGCGGCCCGTGGTTGAAAGGCCCTCCGGGAAGGTATTCGCCAATATGAAAATTGACCAGCCAAACCTCGCCGCGGCGAATCGTGCCGTAGGCGTCACGCAGGTTGGCCCTACTCTCGCGCAAAGATTTTACTTCGGTGCCAAGCAACACCATGCCCGCTTCCAGCTTCTCAAGAAGGTGGTAATTATATGATGCGGCACGGTTTTGGGCCACCAGCAGCTCTTCGACCTTTTTTTCCTTTTTTTGAGGCGGTTTCGGCACGGGAAGCTATCTTAGCCGGGTGTAGTTACTAGAAGCAAGTTCGCAGCTTGTTCGCGTTTTGAGTGGATGCTAGACTGATTCGATGCAAATAGTCAGAGTGGAGCGCGGATGAACATCCGGAAATTGTCTGGAATAGTGATCCTATCAGCGGCCGTATTCCTGTCAGGATGCCCCAGGGGCAGCCAGGACAACAACGCAGGAACGAAGGCAGAATCGCTGAAGGATTACGACACAGCCCTCGACTATTACAACAAAGCGCTACAAACAAACCCGGACAATACCGAATACAAACTGAAAGCGGCTCGCGCCCGCTTTGAGGCCGCGCAATGGCATGTCGATCAGGGCCGGCGATTTCAGCAGGACTCCAACCTGGAGTTGGCGCTTGCTGAGTTCCGCAAGGCGCAGATGATCGACCCTTCCAGCGCCATTGCCCAGCAGGAAGTGAAAGAGACCACGGATGCAATCAACGCCAAGAATGGTCTGACGCAAAATGCAGGACCGAGCGCCAGGTCCGCGGATGAGCCCAGGCTGATGGCCGGGCCGCCACAGGTGCAGCCCCTTTCGCGCGCACCCATCAACATGAAGGCCACCAACGATTCCAAGGCGGTATTCGAGGCCATCGGAAAACTGGCCGGGCTGACGGTGATTTTCGATCCCGATTTTACTTCGCGGCGAATTTCCGTGGAGTTGACCAACGTGACGCTGGAACAGGCGCTGAACATTTCGGCGCTGCAGAGTAAAGCCTTCTGGCGCCCGGAAACCGCCAATATTATTTTTGTGGCTCCCGACCAGCCGCAAAAGCGCAAGGATTATGAGGAAGAAGTCGTTAAGACTTTTTATTTGCGCAACACTGTGCTGCCACAGGAGCTTACTGAAATCGTGACCAGCATCCGGCAACTGCTGGATTTGCGCCGAGTGCAGCAAATCAACGCGCAGAATGCCATCGTGATCCGCGACACGCCCGACCGGGTAATGCTGGCGGGAAAAATTATCGACGACATTGATAAGGCCAAGCCGGAAGTGGTGATTCAAGTGATGGTGATGGAAGCGCGGCGCGACCGCATGCGCAACGTGGGCATCACGCCGCCGACCAGTATTTCCGCAACCTTCGCCAATCCCAGCACGAGCAGCAGTACGACGTCGTCTGGTTCTTCTACGCCAACAACGAACGGCGCAGCCACAATCCAACAATTTGAACATTTCCCCGGCATCCTCTCGAACGGGTACAGCATCACCGTGCCGGGGGCCTCGGCGTCTTTCCTGATGACGGACACATCGACGCAAATCCTGGACGACCCTGAAATTCGAGTAGTGGATGGGCAAACCGCCAAGCTGAAAATCGGCGACCGTATTCCGGTAGCGACTGGAAGCTTCCAGGCCGGAGTGGGCGCCAGCACGGGCGGCGCAATTAACCCCTTGGTAAACACGCAGTTTCAATATCTGGATGTCGGTGTGAACGTGGACGTCACGCCGCGCATCCACCCGGACCATGAAATCAGCATGAAGGTGAACATCGTGGTCTCCTCGCAGACGGGATCCTCGCCCATCGGCGGGATCGATCAACCGATTATCAGCCAGCGCAGCATCGAACATGACATTCGCCTGAAAGACGGCGAGGTGAACATCCTCGGTGGATTGATGGAGCAGACCGACACCAACACTGTCAACGGTATTGCCGGCTTGGCAAAGATTCCCGTCCTCAATAATCTCTTTGCAGGACACATCATTGATCATGAAAAAGATGAAATCCTGATCGTGCTGATTCCGCATATTGTGCGAATGCCGACCATCACGGCTGAAAATTTGCGCAGCATCGCTTCGGGAACGGATACCAACGCGGAAGTGCGGCTGGAAGATGCGGTGCTGCTGCCGGACGCTGTGAAACCTCCGGCTGCGGCTGCGCCCCAGGCGCCTCCATTTGCAGCGGTACCGCCAACTACAGCGCCACCGGCTGCGGCTAACACTTCCGCTTCGCCAAATGCCACGCTGCGGTTCGAGCCGGGCACGGCTGCCTTGAAGCCCGGCGAGAGCACCACCATTGGCCTGTCTGTCCAAAACGTTCAGGATCTTTATTCGATTCCCATGCTGCTGCAATTTAATCCAGCGGTTATTTCCGTCGAAGACGTTCGCCAGGGAGGTTTCCTTTCCGGCGGGACGCAGGAAATCGCCATCGTGGAACGCGTGGATAAGGAACGCGGACAGGCCATTATTTCGGCGACGCGCATGCCCAATACGCCCGGAGTAAGCGGCTCGGGGACAATTGTGGGCATCGTGATCAAGGGCGTGGCTGCCGGCAACTCGCAGCTTTCAATCGTACAGGTGAACGCCAAGGATTCTCAGCAACGTCCGATTCAGGTGGTCACCAACGAAGCCGCCATTAAAGTACAATAAGTTAGACATCCAGATTCCATGCGCCCACAGATAGCAGCCCCGCACGCAAAACGACACAACGAAGCGGGATTGACCCTGATTGAGTTGATCCTCACCTGCGGAATTCTTGTAGTTCTTTCCGCCGCGGCGATCCCCTTGGCTCAGGTGACCATCCAACATCGCAGGGAAGCGATGTTGCGCATTCGATTGCTGGAGATACGAACCGCCATTGATCGTTACAAAAAAGACGCCGACATTAATCTGATTCGCGCGGAGGTGGGCAGCCAGAATTATCCTCCCGACCTGCAAACCCTGGTCGACGGCGCGACGGTTGCAACCGGAGGTATAGGGGCTGGCGGCGCACCCGCAGGCATCAGCGCTTCGGCGCTGGCCGCAGCAAGCGGGACGGGCCAGTTTGGATCTGCCGGAACACAGCAACAGGGAGCGGCGCAGACACTGTCGACGAACCCCAACAAGGTTCGCTATCTGATGAAGATTCCCGTGGACCCCATTACCGGAAAGACCGATTGGGGACTGCGCGCCGTGCAGGATGACGCGGATTCGGACAGCTGGGGCGGGCACAATGTTTTTGACGTTTACTCCCAATCGCACGCGACATCGTCCGACGGGGTAACGAAATATTCCGATTGGTAACACATCGATGAAATCCTACCAATTCATGCGCTTCGGGAATGGGAAATTGCGGCGTGCAAGTTTGCGAACGCGGCGCGGCTTTTGCGCGGCTGGATTCTCTCTGCTGGAAATGATGATCGTCATCACCATTATCCTGATTCTGGCGGGCATCGCGGCGACCAGGTATGAGAAATCGGTTTTGCGCGCGAGAGAAGCCACGCTCAAGCAGGACCTGTTTATTATGCGCAATGCCATTCAGCAATATACGCTCGACAAGGAAGTGGGGCCAACCTCGCTTGACGATCTGGTTCAATCGAAATACATGTCCGGAATTCCCGTGGACCCAATCACGCACCAAAAAAATTGGGTGACGGTATCAGACCCGGTACTGCTCGACCCGCAGCAAACCGCGCCGGGTGTTACCGATGTTCACTCCGCCTCGGATCAAGTCTCCGCATTGGATGGCGCGCCTTACAATTCCTGGTAAATGCGGGCTTTCCGCTGGCCGAGACCAAGTTTCACAGCGTGCAGAAAAAATTGCCGCGCCATTTTTGTCATTCCGAGCGAAGCGAGGAATCTCTCCGCGGTCTTGTCCGACGAAATGAAAGAGAGATTCCTCGCTTCGCTCGGAATGACAAAAAGGTGGGGGGCCTTTTCTGCTGTCACCCAGCCATTTCTATGAAGTCCAATCCGGCAGCGCACTCTTCTCACATAGGACTTCGGCGGCCCAGCGGCCGAGGTAAACGGATTGCGCTACGCCGTGTCCGCTGAAGGCTCCGAGCACAATGGCGTGCGGGCTTCGCGGGTGACGCGCGAATACCGGGCGCCACTCGTTGGCGATCAAGATAGGGCCACCCCAGCGATTTTCGAAACGGACGTCTTGCATCGCGGGGTGCAGAGCACGGACACGCGATTCGAGCCGCGCGAAAAGTTCCGCTGATTGCCCCTTGGTGATTTCCAGGTTGAGGAGATCTCGCCAATTGTCCATGGAAACCAGGCCGCAGCCAAAAATGACGCCGCTCGTACGCAGCATCCTGCCCCACAAATAGGGAAAATCAATTGTGTAGAAGGGATTCCCCGAGGCCAGTCCGAGGCTCTCGAGTTGCGCTGCCGCGAAAGGTTGCGTGGCCACAGCGAGCGTGAATTTTGTTTGGCCTCGCTGGGCGAGATCGCTTAATTCCGTGGACATGGCGTTGGTGGCGAGGAGAAGTTTGCGCGCGCGAAGCGCGCCGCCGGAAAAACGCAGGCGCACGGATTCCGCTGCAAATTCAATTTCCTGGACAGGTGTATTCTCGAAAATTTTCGCGCCGCTCTGTTCGGCCGCACGCGCCAGACCGCCTACCATTTTCCCCGGGTCGATCGTTCCGCCGGGCACCTGATTCACTGCGCGCAGCTGGCCGGAGTCCGACCAGCGGATGGGCGAGTCGGGCAACCCGCCGCTGCGGCCAATCTCATAAACTCCGGGCAGCGTGAGATCGCAATCGACCGCAAGTTCTTTGAGAATGGTCGTGAAACCATCCAACACGTCTCCCAGGCCGGGAAGATCTCCGGCGGCGGTTTCGGCCAGCGCCATTCCACCGGTGTGGCCGCTTGCGCCTGCGCCGATCTGCGCGGATTCAAAGACGACCACGGTTTTGTCAGGTGCGAACCGGCGAAGCCAGGACGCGGCGGAAAGTCCCGAGAATCCACCGCCCACAATTGCGAAATCAGCCTCGGCGGGAATGGCAGCGAGCGTGGGCTGAAAATCGATGGTCCACGGAGGGTTGCCCCAGCGCGGATGGGAAATGTTACGCGTCACTCAATTTCTCCCGGGGTTTCGTGGCGCCGGCGTCCCGCCGGCGGGTTTCGTGGTGGCGTCGGGTCGTAAAACCGTCGGCGGGACGCCGACGCTACGAAACCCCGAACCGCCAATCGCTTTAATGTTGATCACTCGCCGAGGCTAAGAGCCAAACCCGTAAATCTGCGCTGAAACCCGTCAAATTGTCCTAACAACGGCGAGGGAGGCGTGGTGATGGTGCTGAAAACATCATGAGGGTTGTGCCGATTGGTGATATCCAGGGAATAGACCCCGACGCGGATTTTGCGAATCTTACCCGAAGGGCGCTCTTTGAACGGGATATGAATCGGAAAGTCCCGGTAAATTTTAACATCCAGCGAAAAATAGGTTGGGAAGCGGAGACTATTGGGAACGCTGGCATAGTCCTGAAAAACATTGAAATTCGAATAGGCAAAGCCCGAGTGGATATCCGCGACAGGGCTGAACACCAGGCTCCAGAACGGAAGATGGACAAAGCCCCAGGCGAGCACGCGGTTGGGAATGTCCGAAGGCTGGACGCCGTAAACATTGGGGCGAATCACAGGAATCTGGAAAGGAATAAACGTGTCCGAGAGGGTGTTGAGATCGCCGCGCGCGCGACTCCAGGCATAGGAGAAGTTGGCTTCCATCTTCTCGCTGGGGCTGTATCGTGCGGTCGCCTGGGCCTGGCGGTAGTGAGCCGTTCCGGTGTTCTCCAGAGCCAAATAGGAAGGTCCTGTGAGCGAGAGTATAGGTGTCACCAGGAAGAGATCGACCGTGTTGGTCTCGTAGTAACTCAAGCGCAAAGTGACGTTCTTGCGAATCGCGGATTCACTTTCGATGTTCCAGGTGAAGGTTCGCGGGCTGTTGCCCGGTTGTTTGGGGCTAGTGATATTGGCGAGCTCGCCGCCCGGGAGATATACATTCTGCAACGTGAGGGTATGGCCAGCGTACGGACTGCTTGTACCGGATGCAAAAGAAACTATGCGGGTTTGATTGTCGTCAAAATCCTGGGCCAGCAACGGGACATGGCTGTAAATCAATCCGGCGCCTGCGCGGATGACAGTCTTCCAATCTGTGAAAGAGTAGGCGATGCCGACCCGAGGTGCAAAAGCAGCGTCCAGTCCTATGGTCTGGCTGCTCAAGCGGGCGCCCAGGGTCAGTGACAGGCTCTTGGTCATGGCCCAATGATCTTCGACATACTCGGAGGCTTCGCTGTCCGATCCCTGTAACGCGCCGGAGCCGTTGTTAATCACGCTGCTGAAAGCGATGATCTCGTACGGCGAGCATAGATTTGCCTGGAATAGGGCAAACGTACAACCTTCGTTCAAAAGGTTGATGTTCTGAGAAATGCTGCTCCCAGTGAAATCTCGATATAAGAAATCAAATCCAATCCGGATGTCGTGTTTGCCGAACCACGATTTTGTTGGCAACTGCAAGGACGGGAGAAATTCCACCTGATCCGCGTCACGCTCGGAAGTATTGAAGTAATTTCCGTCCCAGCCTTCGGGATTGATGGTCATTTGTTCGGGACCCTGTCCGTGGGCGTCAGTGTGAAAATCGGTATAACGGACCAGGGTATTCAAAAGTATTCCGGAGTCAAACTGGTAGGTGTCCGAGATTCCGATAGAGCCGCCGCGGCGGCGGAAGTCCACGGAGGCGGTTTGAGGGATAAGTGAATCGATATTAGTATAAAGATTATCCGATTCAAACAGATTCAGATTGATGTTGACCAGGTTCTTGGGCGAAACGATCCACTGCAAGCTGGTGAAGGAATCGAAGGCATAGACGTACGTTTCATTGCGCGGCCAGGTCAGCCCGTGGATCGGGTCCCTGCGAAATTCGTAGCTCAGGTCCTGGGAGAAATTGAGCTTGTCCTTTACGATCGGGCCGCCGACCTCAACCCGCGGCGTAAAATTGGCGAGCCCCACCAGATGGTCGTTCTTCCCACGGAAAGACGGAAGGAAATCCAGAACCTTGTAATTCCACAACGCCGAGGGGGGCTTAAGATCGATGCGCGTCAAGCCGGCGGAAAATCCACCGTATGCCACGCTGTCCGGCGTGTTAAACACATGAATGGATTGAATGGCGTCGACCGGCACGGGAATGGCGAAACTTCCAGCGACGGGGTCCACATTCTCCGCGCCGTCCACAAGCAACATGCCCTGGCTTTCCGCCTGCCCGTTAAAATTCAAGCGGCCTTCCTGCGTTTTGATGACGCTGGGGCTGACGGAGAGCGCTTCGGTAAATTTTCCGGTGCGAAGGGGCAGCGTTTCAAGCTGTTGTTCGCTCACCGTTGCGGTTGCGCTGACGCTCTCGGTTTCAATTTCGGTAGCTTCCCCTTTGACCTCGACGGTTTCCTCGACCAGATTGAGTTGCAAACCGATGTCCTTCACGGCGGCCTGCCCTGCAGCAAGATCAATGGTCGCGGTCCACGGCTTGAAGCCCTCTACAGCCGCTTCTAACTTGTAGCTTCCCGGGGCCAGGCGATCGAACTCGAACCGCCCTTCTGCATCGGAAACTTGTTCTTGTGAGGTAGTTGCGGGATCTGGACCAGTCAGCTTCACGGTGATTGCGGAGAGGTTGTTGCTCACGCCTTGCGTGGACGCAACGCTAACCCTGCCCGAAATCGCGCCGGTTGCGGCCTGCGGAGGCAAACCAGCTGCGCGAGCAAATCCAGGAATCATGCAGCCCGAAGAAACGAGGAGTACGGCCCACATTGCGAACCGTTCCGCTTTGCCCGCCTTGCGTTGAAGCATATTGGACGACAATTCTCCCCCTGATGGATCGCTGACGATTCCCCGCTACGCCCATGTTAGATGGATTTGAACTTTGGAAGGTACATCCCAACGAATTGCAAACGGTTGCACACGTTGGCCATCCCCCCAACGTGGCCGCATCAATCAGATGTGAGCGGATTTAATCCGATTCATGCCGTGAACAGTTTCTATACTCTCTTTACCTCTATATCATCGCCTTTTTTGACTCGCCAGCTATATATAAGGTTGTATGCGATGTGTGCCACGGGTTACTCACAGGGAGACGTGTCTCGCAGGGTTGGAGCGTATTCCAAAAGGCGGTCGGCTGTGTTCGACGCAAGTGCAGCTACATTAGGTATTCTTGCGAGTTTGCCGCCGCCCGTTTTGTTTTAGTTGGTACTCAGAAGTGTGTCCACCAACGGCTGGATGTAACGTCCCATGGCAATGACCCCGAACCACAGGATTAACGAACTGGCGGCCACAAGCTTGGCGGAAATCGCAGCGTCATCCCCGGCTTTCAAATTTTCGACGTTTTCGAAAATATCCGTCAGATAGAATGCAGCGGCATTCAAACCAAGAAGCATCAGCCCTAACATCTTTATCCAAATAGCAATACTGTAAATGTAACCATCGGGCCTGGAGGCGAAAGCCAGCAGACCTGTCAGAATGTTCACCGCCAAACCAAGCATGCCCCAGGGAAGCAGACGGTGCAGAGGGGCGACCGGAATCTGCTTCAAAAATCCCATGATGCGTATATCGAATAGTCCGACGGATCCAATGATCATAATGAGTCCGATAAAATGCATGGCCATCATAAAGGTCCACCACCACTTGCTGAATGTCACCACGGCGCTGAATTTATCGGGATCGGGCTCGAACTTATTGATGATGGTGCCGAATGTTCCTTCCGTAACGGTCAAGGTATTGGGCGGGCGCAGTTCCGGATGGCGGATGTCACCGCCGGTATTTGAAGTTCTGGAAATGAGCACAACAGACAAAAGCGAGAAAATCAGGACGGCGATGACATTCCAGCGCGGCAGGTTCTTCGTCGTCTGGGATTTCCAGAGCCCAACCAAAGCAAGCGTGCCGGTAATCAGCATGAACCATACGGAAAGCAGCGCGGAGCTTTCATGTCTGCGAACCAAATCATCCACGCCCGGGCCCTTCACCATGCTCTGGGAGGCAAATCCGGTCATGAACGTGGGAATCGTAAACAGGGCGATGGTGGCGAAAAGGATGTAGCTGGTTCGCCTCAAATCTTCATTGCTCTTGCCGAAAAAAGAAACCAGAAATAGGCCAAGCGCAATGAGCGTTCCAATGACCGGGATATGATTCAGCAACAGGTGCAAGTGAGCGTAATTCACAATAATCTCCCTGGGTATTCAACAAATCGCATGTTCGGCCCCTGCGAGGTCTGCATCCAATCTTCCGCTTTCCGGTTGCAGGCCTGAGGTGTCATCCGCCCGCCGGGTGGCCATAGATAAAGTATCTGCTTGTTTCCGACAGCAGGCGGCCGCAGCAAACAGCCGAAAACCAGAAAAAGAGCGACCATCCGGCCATCATCTTCCCTTTGGCGATCATGGCCGCTTCGCTCATGCTGGCGTCGCCAAATACTTCGATGCTCATTTTGCGCATGGTGTATACGGCAAGCCCGATGAATGTCAGCTTCAAATAAAAATCCGGATTGGTAAGTTCCTTGGTCGGATAGGCCGTCAGGAGAAGAACGCCCGTCACCGCATTCAGTCCGAAACCCGCCCACATGATGCCGAAGAGCCGCTTCAGTGGCTGCAGGGGGATCTTGGAGGCCACGCCAAGAATGCGCAGGTCAACCACCATATTCGCGCCAACCACCAAGGACATGCCAAAGGTATGAAACAAAAGGATAAAATAGAACCCGAAGATCGATTGCGATTCGCGAAGCCACACGCTAATGCCGGATTGCTCGATGGTATTAAATATTACGGGTACGGCCAAGTTTAACTCCTTAATCGCGCGGTAAAGACCGCATCCCTTCCATAGACCGATGCGGACAGCAAAAAGTTTCAAAAAACCTGAGCTAGTCTATATCAATTTGTGGGCATGACCAAGTATCCCAACGTCGGATTTAGCATCAAGACTCGATCTCACCCTCCAAATGTTGCCCTGCGTTTACCCTATCAGGGGCTTCGTGCCGCGTTGACACTCTGCACCGGGCTTGGTATGTTTCCAACTCATTCAAACATGTTTCGTGCACGCGAACTGTTCCACGATTCGTGTGATCCACTGTGGCATTCCGTGCCTAAAATTCAAGAAAGAAGGACTGAATGAAAATCGATATCTTCTGCCATATTGTTCCGCAAAA
>Ga0182024_10026105_pt1 | contig 10277 bp, 12 predicted proteins | sample P32metaG_FD_120480 | JGI IMG/M metagenome (GOLD analysis project Ga0182024, IMG submission 120480) | Permafrost microbial communities from Stordalen Mire, Sweden - P3-2 metaG (Illumina Assembly) | ecosystem: Environmental > Terrestrial > Soil > Wetlands > Permafrost | place: Sweden: Stordalen...
AGGAATTCGTAGACCGGATTGCGACCGATCTCACTGCGCAAGACGTACTTGGTCTCGAGGACGCCTTCGTCGGCCAGTTGTTCGAGGAGTTCGTTGAAGAAGCACAGCACGGCGACCGGAGGGATATCCGCCCCGTGACGATGGAGCATGCGGGCCTCGAGGACGCCGGGCTCGGCCAGATCGTCTTCGCCCAGCGGTAGTTCCATCGTGGATCTACCGGGCGCTCGGGTGGGCTCGCTGTAGCCAACTGAGCAGCGGGACGATCGCGTTGATGTCACCGCGCACCTTGACGCGACCGTCGCGCAGGGCCGACGCGCTGTCGATGTCGCCGCCCGTGAGGGCGGACGCGTCAGCGTAAGAGAGTCGCACCATGGCGTCGGCCGCCAGGTGGTCACCCGATTCCACGCGCGCGCCGTCGGGACCGATCGTGAAGGTGATGGCGTGCGGTCCGATCTTCGGCGCGTCGGGGAACTCGATCACGATGCGCACCGTCGGCGCGTCGTTCGAGAACGGCACCGGTTGGGCGCTCTCCAGAGTTTCGTTGAGCTCCCGGAACCACTCGGTCGAGAGAAAGTCCGCCACGAACTAGGGGGCGGGCTGCACGGACGCCTCGGCGGCCGTCTTCTTGGTGCGTCGGCGAATCTTTCGACCGAGCCACGCGACGGGGTCGTAATCGGCGTCGACGACACGCTCCTTCAACGGGATGATCGCGTTGTCGGTGATGTGAATGTGTTCGGGGCAGACCTCGGTGCAGCACTTGGTGATGTTGCAGTAGCCCAGTCCCATCTCTTCCTTCAGGAGTTCGCGGCGGTCGTTGGTATCGAGGGGGTGCATTTCGAGTTCGGCGTAGCGGATGAAGAAACGGGGCCCGGCGTAGTGCGCTTTGTTCTCTTCGTGGTCACGAATGACGTGGCAGACGTCTTGACACAAGAAGCACTCAATGCACTTGCGGAACTCCTGACCGCGCTCGACGTCCTGTTGGAACATGCGGTAGCCGCCCTCGGGCATCGGCGGCGGGAGCAGGGCCGGTACGCGCTTAGCCATCTCGAAGTTGAACGAGACGTCGGTCACGAGGTCACGGATGATGGGAAAGGCCTTCATCGGCGTCACCGTCACCGGACCCTCCGGCAGTTGGTCCATGCGCGTCATGCACATGAGGCGGGGCTTGCCATTGATCTCGGCCGAGCACGATCCGCACTTGCCGGCCTTGCAGTTCCATCGACAGGCGAGGTCCGGGGCCTCGGTCGCTTGAATACGGTGAATGACGTCGAGGACGACCTCCCCTTCGTTCTGGGCGATCGTGTAGTTCTCGAAGTCACCGCCCGTCGCGTCACCGCGCCAGATTCGCATGGTCACGTCAGACATCAGTACGCCTCCTCGAGTAGGGCCTTCAGTTCGTCCGGCATCGGCAGTAACGGCCACTCGGCCGCCGAGATCGGACTGTCCCAGTTGCCGCCGTCGTTCGAGATCGCGAAGTTGAACTTCGCGAACTCGGGGTCGGGGTTCGGGTAGTCCTCTCGAGTGTGACCGCCGCGCGACTCCTTGCGCAGGCTCGCGGCGAGCGCCGTGGAGCGAGAGACGGTGAGCATCGACGGCAGGTCGGTCGCCAGGTTCCAGCCGGGGTTGTAGGCGCGCCCACCCTTGACGGAGATGTTCTTGACGCGCTCGGCGAACACCTCGAGCTTTCCCTTCGCTTCCTCGAGTTCGGGCCCGTTGCGGATGATACCCACGAGCTCCTGCATCATCTCTTGAAGATCGTGCTGGATGGTGTACGGGTTCTCGCCCTCGTCTCGGTCGAAGGGATCGAGCGCTTCCTTAACGGCCGCCTCGGCCTCTTCCATGTTGAATGACGTCGCGACGTCACCGGCTTCGATGTACTCCGCCGCGCCCATGCCGGCGCGACGTCCGAAGACCACCAGGTCGCTCAAAGAATTCCCGCCGAGGCGGTTCGCGCCGTGCAGTCCGCCGGCCGCTTCACCGGCCGCGAAGAGACCCGGGACGGACGTCGCCGCGGTGTCGGCGACGACCTGGACGCCACCCATGATGTAGTGACAGGTCGGGCCGATCTCCATGGGTTCTTTGGTGATATCGACGCCGGCCAACTCCATGAACTGGTGGTACATCGACGGCAGACGGCGACGGATGTACTCCGGGGTCCGTCGCGAGGCGATGTCGAGGTAGACCCCGCCGTGGGGGCTGCCGCGCCCGGCCTTCACTTCGGTGTTGATGGCGCGCGCCACCTCGTCACGGGGCAGGAGTTCGGCCGGGCGACGGCCGGCGGAGTGGTCGTCGTACCACTTGTCGCCCTCCTCTTCGGTGTCGGCGGTCTCGGCGCGGAACATCTCGGGCACGTAGTTGAACATGAAGCGTTTACCCTCGGAGTTGAGCAGGACTCCGCCGTCCCCGCGAACACCCTCGGTCACGAGCAGACCGCGCACGCTGAGCGGCCAGACCATGCCGGTCGGGTGGAACTGGATGCACTCCATGTCGATCAACTTGGCGCCGGCCCACAGGGCCATGGCGTGACCGTCGCCGGTGCCCTCCCACGAGTTCGACGTGAACTTCCAGGACTTGCCGACGCCCCCGGTCGCGATGATGACCGTCTTGGCCTCGAAGGTGACGAACTCGCCGGTCGCGCGCCAGTAGGCGACGCAGCCGGCGATTCGGCCTCCGTCGTCGTGGACCAGTTTCAGAACCTTGCACTCCATGAAGACGTCGGTGTCCATCGAGACGACTTTTTGCTGGAGGGTGCGGATCAATTCCAGACCGGTGCGGTCACCGACGTGGGCGAGACGCGCGTAGCGGTGGCCTCCGAAGTCACGCTGCAGGATCTTTCCGTCCTTGGTGCGGTCGAAGAGCGCCCCCCACTGCTCGAGTTCCCAGACTCGGTCCGGCGACTCCTTGGCGTGCAACTCGGCCATCCGGTTGTTGTTCAGGTACTTGCCGCCGCGCATGGTGTCACGAAAGTGCACCATCCAGTTGTCCTCGTCGGAGATGTTGCCCATGGCGGCCGCGATGCCGCCTTCGGCCATGACGGTGTGGGCCTTGCCGAGGAGCGACTTGGTGATGATGCCGACCTTGAGTCCGCGCTGCTGGGCTTCGATCGCGGCCCGAAGTCCGGCGCCGCCGGCGCCGATGATGAGTACGTCGTAGGCGTGATGTTCGTAGGGGGAGTCAGTCACTTGTCGTCTTTCTAGAAAATCTTGTAGTCGGTGATAGCGCCCGAAGCCACCAGGCGCACGTAGACGTCAGCGAAACCAACGAAGAGGAGGGAGGCCCACGCCAAGTTCATGTGCTTCGCGTTGAGCGGCGTCAGGAAATTCCAGAATCGGTACCGAAGGGGGTGCGCCTTAAAGCTCTTAACGTGGCCACCGAGCAAGTGACGACAGGAGTGACAACTGAGCGAGTACATCCACAGCAGCACCGCATTCACGCACAACACCACCGTCCCGACGCTCACGCCCCATCCGATACCTGGTTCGCGAAACGCCTCCACGGCGTCGATCGTGAGGAAGGTATTGAAGACGAGGCCGGCGTAGAAGAAGTAACGGTGAAGGTTCTGCATGACCAGCGGGAACCTGGTCTCGCCGCTGTACTTGCCGTGGGCGTCGGAGACCGCACAGGCCGGTGGCGACCACCAGAACGCTCGGTAGTAGCTCCGTCGGTAGTAGTAACAGGTGAAACGGAAGCCCAACGGGAAAATCAGAATCAGTAGCGCCGGGGAGAGACGGAACCAATTAAGGGCGAATCCGGCCTTCGCGCCGGGCACGCAGACCCCGCCGATACAGGGCGAATAGAACGGACTGATGAGGTCGCGACCCATGCTGGCACCTACGAAGTAATACCGGTTCTGAAAGGCGGCCCAGGTCGAATAGACGATGAAAATGGTAAGGACGAATGTGATCACGAACGGCTGAACCCACCAGCGGTCCTTTCGCAGAGTCGGAACTTCGGGTCCACCACGGGTGCCACCCAGCACAACTTTTGTCGAACTCTCCACTGCCGTCACGCACTCTCCTTGATACAGGCCCACTTTCGCGCGCCTCGTCAATCTTAGGCAGCAATGGGACTGGCTCCGAAATGGGAACGGCCGCGTGTGGTGCTCGCCGGCGCACAAACTCGGCACATCTCGACAATCGATACGGGAGATTCTTTTGGCGAATGGGTCGGCGGTCGCTCCATCGCTACTGAAGCGTTCGCCGCTCACCTCTGATAACACGGTGGGATGATGTCGCTTCGACCGCTGAGTCCGACTCAATTGGAGGCGTTGATCGCGATGGCTCGATCGGCGTCGCCCACCTACCAAGAGATTGGCGCCTCACGAGACGGCCTTCTCCCGCCGGGCTATCACCACGTGCGAATGGAGGAACGAATCGGTGACGCCGACGCCTTCGAACGGGCCGTCACCGGTCTTCGCACGTGGGCAGCGCACGACGGCGCGGGACTGCGGGTCTACCCCAAGGATCCGGTGGCGCCCGACGCCACTGTCGTCGCGGTGACCTCCATCGGACCCATGCGGATAGCGGCGCCGTGTCGAATCGTGGCCGTTTTCAAAGAACCCAACGCCTTTGGTTTCTCCTACGGCACTCTGCCCGGTCATCCCGAGAGCGGAGAGGAGAGTTTCGTGCTCGAGCGGCGCAGTGACGCGACGTACTTCATGGTCCGCGCCTTCTCCCGACCGGTCGATCCATTAGCTCGCCTCTCGGGACCCATTGGTCGAGCGGTGCAGCGCTCGGTGACCCGTCGCTACCTCAGCGCCCTGGGACGATTCGTGGAATCGGGAACTTCGACCACCAATTCTTGAAGTCGCACTGCCGTGACGGGATCGGACAACCCCGCCTTCGTCGGGGATAACCCTGAGGGTTCGTCCTCTCCCAGGGTTCTTACTGATTGCAACAATTGCCCCGTGCCGTAGGTTTAGAGGTGGTCGTTGTGGTCGCGGCCCCGACGGGAGTTAGCCGATGATCGAAGCCAAGGGACTGACGAAGCACTACGGGGCCAAACACGCTGTAGAGCAGTTGAGCTTCACGGTTCGACCGGGTTTCGTCACGGGCTTCCTCGGTCCGAACGGGTCGGGAAAATCGACGACCATGCGAATGATCATGGGTTTGGACTCACCGACTGCCGGTGATGTCACCGTCAAGGGTACGCACTTCAAGGATCTCCAGTGGCCCCTCCACGAGGTAGGCGCGCTACTGGAAGCCAAAGCCATCCACCCGGGACGCAGTGCGCGCTCGCACTTGAAGATGCTCGCGCAAACGAATCACATTTCGATGGCCCGGGTCGATGAGTTGCTCGACGTCGTGGGACTCACGTCGGTCGCCAACAAACGGGCGGGAAAGTTCTCTCTAGGCATGGGCCAGCGGCTCGGCATCGCGGCCGCTCTCTTGGGCGATCCCGAGATTCTGCTCTTCGACGAGCCGGTGAACGGACTCGACCCGGACGGCATTCGTTGGGTCCGCAACCTTTTGAAGCGACTGGCCCGCGAGGGGCGCACCGTGTTCGTCTCGAGTCACCTCATGAGCGAGATGGCCCTCACCGCCGATGAGGTCATCATCATCGGCAAAGGGAAGTTGATCTCACAGATCACGGTCGAAGAACTGCTCTCACAGAGCACCGAGAACTTCGTGCGAGTGCGTTCACCGGAAGCCGCGAAGCTGAAGTTGGCGCTCGAAAAAGAGGGAGCGGTCGTCGCCCTCGAAGACGACGGCTCACTCTCGGTTCGAGGAGCGAGCGAAGTCGCCATCGGTGAGTTGGCGGCGACGATACCGGTCGTCCTGCACGAACTCGCGCCGCAGTCGGCCTCCCTGGAAGAGGCCTTCATGGAACTAACCGAAGACAGCGTCGAATATCACGGGACGACGGCCACGGGCCCGACCAACTCGACGGGAGCCAAGTCGTGAGCACTGTCACCACGTCCAACGAAACAACCCCGAGGGCATTGCCACCCGGTCGTTACAGCTTCTTCGATCTCGTGAAGTCGGAGTGGACGAAGATTCGAACCGTTCGCTCCACGATGTGGACGATCGGCGTCACGATCGTGCTCGGTATTGGCATCGGGGCCCTGGTGACCGCCGTGACCCGCGCGCACTGGTCCGGTATGAACCTCGGCCAGCGTGTGAGTTTCGACGCCCCGGCGACGAGCCTCGTCGGAATGTTCATCGCCCAATTCGCCGTCGGCGTTCTCGGGGTCATGGTCATCAGCGCCGAGTACAGCACCGGGACGATTCGCGCCACGTTCTCGTCGGCACCCAATCGGTCAAAGGTCTTCGCGGCCAAGGTCTTCGTCTTCGGACTGCTCGCCTTCGTCGTCGCCGAGTTCACGGCGTTCGTCGCCTTCTTCCTAGGCCAGTTCCTGCTGTCGGCGCCGGCCACGCACGCGACGCTCTCGAGCCCCGGCGCGTTTCGAGCGGTCTTCGGGGGCGCTCTCTTCGTCTGCGTGCTCGGGCTGATTGCGCTGGGCCTGGGGACGATCATTCGTCACACGGCCGGAGCGATCAGCGCCTTCGTGGCCATGCTCCTGATTCTGCCGATCATCGTGCAGGTGCTACCCACTCAACTCTCGATGGACGTGCGGAAGTTCCTGCCCGATCGCATCGGGGCCGACATCATCACCACGAATGGCGGAGTTGGTCAGTCGTTCTCGCCGTGGATGGGAATGGTTGTTCTTTGTCTATACGCGGTGGGACTGTTGATCATCGGCAACTCCATGCTGCGAAGTCGAGACGCCTGAGCCGAGGGTGTCCCTCGCATTGTGTGATACCCGCCGTCGGCCGGGTGCCGTGTGGGTCCATCGCACCCATCGATAGCCTTGAGCGATGTCCCCTCCGATCTTCACGTTCTCTCACGTCGTCGCTGGGGACGTCACCTACTCGAAGGCCACCGCTCGGTGAACAGGCCGCGGCGAAGGATCGTCATCGAGTGGGGCGTGATCCTGATCGTCGCCGTCCTGGCGTCATTCCTCGTTCGCACGTACGCTATCCAAACATTCTTCATTCCTTCTGGTTCGATGGAGCCGACACTGCACGTCGGCGATCGAATCCTGGTCAACAAACTGAGTGTCCGGTTCGGCACCATCAATGTCGGCGACATCATCGTGTTCAAAGCGCCGCCGACCGAGCACTGCCACGACGGCAGTTACAGCGATTTGGTGAAGCGGGTCATCGGTCTGCCGGGTCAAACCATCACGTCGCAAGGGAACACCGTCTTCGTGAACGGCAAAGCGTTGAAGGAACATTGGACGTATTGGCCCGCCCTCAACCCTCCGATTAAGAAGATCACGGTCAAGGCGAACAACTACTACGTCATGGGCGACTACCGGTCCAATTCGTGTGATAGTCGGTTCTGGGGCACCGTCCCGCGCTCGGACATCATCGGCAAGGCGTTCTTTCGGATGTGGCCGCCATCGAGAATCGGCTTCCTGTAAAACCATTTCGATAGGTCGGGTCGTCGGCGAAACGAATCCAATCGCGAGTGCCTCGTCGTCGCCGTGGCGCGACTACGGTCCCGTGGTCCACGCCCCACGAGATCGTCCGGCCATCGTGGCCCAGACGGCAACGACCAGCATCAGCGAGAACGCCGTGATGAGTGGGGCGCACAGTGCGGTGTGAAGCACTAGGAGAGCTCCGATCACGGCCCCGATCAACATCGAAGCGATGGCGACGAGTCGTCGGCCCGGCCGGGAACCCGGGCCGCCGGCGAGGACGCTGTCGGCGCCGATTCCCGTGATGGTCATAGTGAGGACGGTCGTCGTGAGATCAGGAACAGCGATCTTGCGCGCCGCCGCGTTCTGGACGCCCATGGCCACACCGAGGACCGCGACGAAGCCCGTGCGGTAGACCCCGTGGACCGGGATCGAGGCGACCAGCGCCAACAGTACGGCGATCGCCGTAAGGATGGCCTCAATCGACGCCGACAGTCCGAGGATCCTGTCGCGACGGTTCGCAAACGCCGAACAAAGTTTGCCGCCGGCAAAGGCCCCAACCAGTGTGGCCCCCAGCGCCAGCGACGACTCCGCGATTGAGAAACCCGGTACGTGGGCCAGCGCGAAGCCGATGAAGAGTATGTTGCCCGTCGAGTTCGCGACGAAGACGTGCCCGAGTTTCAAGTAACTGAAGGAGTCGACGAGCCCCGTCACCACCGTCATGATCAAGAGCAACGGGGGGAGCGGCCCTTGTCGAACGTCGGCTCCCGGAACCAAAACTGCGCGAAGGTCCGCCCCGAAGGTTTTCATTCGACCACTGTGTCATAGGTCGGTCGAAAGGCGCTCGTCCCTTGGGCCGGAGGCGAGGTCGCGCGCACCTTGCGGTAAGAATGTCGCGCCGAAATACACTTCCTCATTGATTACTACTCGAAGACGGAAGGAAAAGTTCATGTTTCGCCAAATCATTGTTGGTCGTTGGGCGCCGGACGTCACGGCGGAGCGTAAGCAGGCCTTTCGCAACGCCATCGAAGGTTTGCGCGACATTCCGGAGTTGCTGGCCTTTCAATCCGGTGACGACGCCGGTCACTTCGACGGTAATTTCGATTTCGCGATGGTCATGGACTTCGCTGACTTTGACTCCGCGCGGGTCTACGTCGCTCATCCGGTCCATCAGGCCTACGTCCGCGATCACGGGAGTCGGGTCTTTGGAGAGCGAGTCGTGGTGCAGCACGAGTGGTCCGCGTGACCGACGGTCTCAATGGTTCGGGGGGATCTGATTCGCGTTTCCGACGGCCCACCATTTGGCTCGTGGCCTTGGGCGTCGTCGCCATCGTCTTGATCGAAGGTTTCGCCCTCTCCTGGGGTGGCGCCCGTTCGTCGGTCGCGAAGGTCGCTCCCGCGCACACCCCGACGACCATCGCTGCGCCGGCTATTCGGCTCTGTCCGAAAACCACCGCGCAGTTGATCGAGGTGGAGTACCTGCGAACTCCCGGATACGGAGGAAAGGCCAGCGTGACCGGTCACGCGGTATCGGTCTCGTGCGGCGGATTCGACGATTTTCATTTCGTCGTACACGCGACGTTCGTCACCGTTTATCTGCGTAAAGACGCGAGGATCGTTCTCATGAATGCCGCCCCCAGTTTTTACGTGGGCGATCTAAAACAGCTGAACAACTATCTTTCGATTGATTTCGACGCCAATGTGTTCGCCGTCACGGGTCCCGACTCCAACGCGACGGGACTCGTCGCCGAATTTCATCCCTAAGGGCGATTCGATCCCTGGGACGTCTTAGACGTGGCCTCCGCGGCGACCTTCGGCCGTCGCTCCGAGTATCGCCCACGCCGCCAGACCGAGCCCGGGAACGAGGAACCAGATGCCGAAGACCAAGGCGAGGACGACGAAGAACGCGCCCATGCCCAAGGTGAAGGGAAAGATCGAAGATCCGGGAAAGGATCCGACCACCCCGGCGCCTTCGCTCTGGGTGGCTTGGGGATCGTCCTCGGGACGAGCTTTCATTCGACGGCTCCACCAGTAGTAGTAGCTGCCGGGCAAAAAGCAGAGCAACATGCCGGCGAACATCATCACGCCGCCGGCGTTCTCGAGGCTCCAGTTCCAATAGACCGCGCACATGATGCCGAAGAAGGCGCCGAGGCCGAGCAGGATCTTGGCTTCGACTTTCATGCGTCGTGACCTGGTTCCGGTTCGTGATCGCCCGCGACCACGGCGGCGAGGGTCCCGTCGTGGTGGTGCACGGGATCGATCCCGTGGGCCAAGGAGCGGTGCTCGGGATGGTGGTAATCCCACGTCGGGCGTTCCGACCTGATTTGGGGCAGACGGTAGAAGTTGTGGTGCGGCGGGGGAGAGGTGGTGAACCACTCGAGGGTCTGGGCGTCCCACGGATTGTCCCCGGCCGGGTATCTCTTCCAGCTGTAGCCCACGTTGACGACGAACACGATCATGGAGATGCCGACCAGGATCGCGCCGAACGTGCTCCATTCATTAAGCGTTTTCCACTGCGGCGAGTGCGGATAGATCGCGACGCGACGCGGCATGCCGTCGAGCCCGAGGATGTACTGCGGGAAGGTGAAGACCTGGGTACCGATGAACAGGAACCAGAACTGGATCTTTCCGAATTTCTCGTTCAGCAGGTACCCGGTGAACTTGGGACCCCAGTAATACAGTCCGCCCATCCCGGCCAGGACCAGGGCCATGACGATGGAGTGGAAGTGCGCCACCACAAAATACGTGTCGTGCGTGAAGAAGTCCAGCGGGGGACTGGCCAGGTAGACGCAGGTGAGGCCCCCGATGAGGAACGTAAACAGGAAGCCGAGGGCCATCAACATGGCGGTGGAGA
>Ga0182024_10026106_pt1 | contig 10277 bp, 6 predicted proteins | sample P32metaG_FD_120480 | JGI IMG/M metagenome (GOLD analysis project Ga0182024, IMG submission 120480) | Permafrost microbial communities from Stordalen Mire, Sweden - P3-2 metaG (Illumina Assembly) | ecosystem: Environmental > Terrestrial > Soil > Wetlands > Permafrost | place: Sweden: Stordalen...
CAATCTGCTCTGCGGGTGGTGGGCGATCCCGGTCGGTCCAATCTGGACGTCGATGATCCTGCGTCGGAATCGGAATGCAGTGCTGCAGCTTCGCCAGCTCGCCTCGTCGGGAACCGTCGGGCCGGGGTATTCCGATCCGACGGGACACCACGCGCATCGCCGGTGGGACGGCCAGAGATGGACCGACGAGGTGCGCGACGTCAGCACCGATCCGGTCTAGCGGGTCGGGCGACCACGACGGTCTCGGGTCCCGGGCTACCCAATGAAGCGGGGCGCCACAACGATGGGCGCGAGGGCGCAGGAACCCGACCCACCGTTGAAGGTGATCGTGGCGCCGGCCGCCGCCGCGGTTGCGATCCCCGCTCCAGTCGCACCGTTCACCACGAAGTCCGAGCCGCCGCCGCCACCGGCGCTGGCCCCAGAAACCTTGCTCCCGCTCAAGATTTGCGGGCAAGTTGCTCGAGGATTGAGTTGTTCTGTTCGAGCAGCTTGCGGTTGCCCTCTGCCATCTCCTCGAGCCGAGTGTGGACAGCTTCGATGCGATCAAAGGCTTGTTGGTCAGTCGTGTAGTCGTGCTCGGCGAGCTGGCTAGCGATTTGATCGGATCGTTTCGCAGCGATGAGGAGGACTGCTCCTTGTAGCCCCGCGACCATCGAGAGGAAGAGGTTCAACAGAATGTAAGGGTAAGGGTCGAAGCCGTGCTGTCCGTTCGTTCCACCTAGCCAGAAGATGCTGTTCACGACCGCCCACAGGCCCATGATGGCGAGGAAGATGCCGACGAATGCCCACGAGCCCATCGAGTTGCGCATTCGGTCCGCGGAGCGCTCTCCCATCGTGAGTTGGTCGCCGCTGGGGACCGCGGGGTGCTTGTCCCAGTAGGTCAGAAAGCCCCGCCGAGGATGGCGGGTCGGAACCGCTGGCTTCTGAGCAACATCGGTATCGGTCAACGTCACCTCTCCCTTCTGGTCGCTCCGAGATCGTGAGGTCTTGCCGTACGCCGATCCATGCCTGCGCAGCGCGGTTGCGAACATGCCCGCGAAGTCTGCACACTCGTCGGGTTCGGCTCGGTGCCTGACACGCTGATGTGCACCTGCGCGTTACCAATCAACATGAAACGGGTCGTAGGTCAGCGTCTCACCCCCTCGCGCCATCCGAACGTGATCGGGGCACGCTATCCCACTGGTTGCGCTGGGCACTGGGGTTGCCGCACCGGTTTTGCTGCGGGCGGCGCTGCCCCACGGTTCGGATTGCCTCGTCCACACGGTCACCGGTGTTTCGCGCGCATGTGGGTGGCGTAGACGAGCCGTCTGGACGACCCCTTTGCCACTGTCCCCGGCGGCTTCTGGGCTGACTTATCACGAATACTCGAGCACGGAACGACTCGCGGTCTCCGAGACCGCGAGTCACGTCGGACCAAGGTCCAGCAGAGGACTGCAACGTCCCAGGTGCTCGACTGTGCCACTGGACCCTTCGGGCGGGCAACGCCTGCATGTCGCGAGCGGTTGTCGGCTACCTGGCGGGCACCGCAGCACTACGCACGGGGACGGTCTGTTAGCGCGAGTCCACGCCCGCCGCGGGCCGGCGTAGCGGGGCGATGAGGCCGGTGCCGAAGCGCCAGCTGTAGAGGCCCAGACCGAGCATCATCAGCGCGACCACTGCGACCGGGAACGCGAGGTTCCAGCCCCCGGTGCCGGGAACGATCGGTACCGGGTTGGTCGCGCACTTGTTTGAACTCGTCGTCGCCGAGGCGGACTGGCCGTTCAGAGTCCAGGTGAGGGTGCCGGTGCCGTTCCAGGTCACCACGAAGACGTTGTCATTCCGGCCGGGTTTGAAGGCCGTGGGTTGACCCTGGTTTTGCGCGCCGGGGGAGAAGGAGTTGCCCGACCCGATCGCGATGTTCTCGACCGAGCCCGAGGTGTTGTTATAGCCCCAGAGGGTGTTCCATTGATGTGTCCCGGTGTCCTGGAAGACGCACTCCAGGATCGGCGTCTGCTTGTGCGAGGCCGAGGCGGTGCCCGACATCGTGGTGACGAGCAGGAGCACGGCGGCGAGGCTGGCCACGACGAATGAGGCGAAAGCCGCTCGAATCCGGGTCACCCCGACCTCCCGTTTCTGCCCACGATGGACGTATCGGCACGAAATCGGTCCGACCGGAGCCCTGATCGAGCGCCGGGTTCGGGCGGTGGCTCGACCGGCCTCCAGCGCGGTCGGCCGGCGATCCGCTGAAATAGGTCGTCCGGCGGCGGCCCTTGCCTGCAGCCACCCCTGACGCGCGGTTCCCCAGGTCGCGAGTCGGCCCAGCCGGGGCTTCTCGTGCGAGCTTGGATGCGCCGGCTAGCCAGAGAGCTCGAGGCCCGGAGGGGTCCACCGGTTGGTCCGCACTGCCGCGGTCGGCAGATACGCGCGCAACACGAGGCTGAAGCGTCCCGGTGGGGCCGGGAGCCAATTCGCCTGACGGTTCGGTGGGGGCTGGCCACCGATGTAGAGATCGAGCGATCCGTCCGGCTCTTGCGTCAGGCCCGGTGTCCGATCTCCGATGGCGTACCGGTCCTCGGGGTTCGCGACGAGGAAGTGGTCTGGACCGTAGAGGGTGATCGACCAGAAACCGTCTGGGGTAACGGGTGGCGTGGACTTCGGGGCGAACCGGAGGACGTAGCCGTTACGGCCGGTCAGACGAGTCCCGGTCACGTCGACTGACGCCGAGTAGTACACGGACTCTTCGGGGATGTTGGCACCGAGTCCGACCTGGGCGGCGAGGGCCCGGGCGAAGTAGTCGTCGCCGTATGTGCCGGTGCTTGGGAGCTGCGTCCAGCCGTGCACTTGGCGGAGCGCAGTGGCCGCGAACTGCCTGAGCAGCGTTGAGCCGATCGTGGTTCCTCGCGCGAGCATCGCCGTCATCTGGGGCGTCAAGCTCGCTGCGGTCCGCTCGCCCGGTCGGATCCCCGCGGGCTCGAGGTCGCGAAGGACCGAGGCATCACGTGCCGGTGGCGGGTCGGCCGCCACGATGGTGGCGAGGTCACCGAAGAACGCGGGTCCGGTCGGAACGAGGGGACCGCCGGTGCTCGAGCAGTCGGCGTTGAGCGGCAGCTCTGGGGTGCCAACGGCCGGTGCACTCCCGTCTGGGGGTACCAGCGTGATGCTGCGCTGGACCGCGGCGGCGGCCTGGTCATCCGGTCCGCGAACCAAGGTCCGCCCGATGATCCAGACGTCCGGGGTCGGCGCAACGACCCGGTGAGCTCCCGGCGGGACCGAGCCGTGCCAGCCCGGCCCGACCACCGCGTAGGTGCCGGCCGCCGTCCCGGTCGCCCGGGTGCCGATATCGGCGAACGTGTTCGTGTACATGTCGAGGAGCTGCAGCACGTAGTAACGGCCTGTGACTTCCGGAACCCGGATGAGAGCGGGGCCGCGACGAAGGTCGAGCCAGGCGCTCGAGTACAGAGTGTCTACGTTGGGCGTCACCACGAGACGACTCGACGGATTCGACAGCACCGGGATGTCGACCAGGCGGTTGACGGCCGACGAGCACAGGAACCGTGCCCGCACACGAGCCATCACAACGGGGGGCAAACCCCAGACCGAGCCCTCAATCCCGGCGATCACCACCTGGCGCGCCGTGGCGGGCTGGACCTGTCGGGTAGCGCTCCGCGCGGCGGTGCGTAGATCTCGGGAGGGGGAAGGCGGGGTCGCGCGCGCCAGAGCAGCGGACGCCGTCGCCGGGAGGACGAGCACCGTCAAGAATCCGGCGATCGCCAGCGTCCAGCCCCGAGCAACGGTGAGGGTCGTCGGCTGCCTCACGGAAGTCGTCGGGCCGCCACCGCACCGACGAGTGGACGGCGCCGACGGCGGACGGCCGTGATCGGCTTGAGGGTCCGGGAACGCGTCGCCGATGGCCCGCCGGACTGCCAACGGAACCGGCGTCCGTCATCTCGTCGAGCGAGTGGAGCTCTCATTCGTGTGGAACACCTTTGCTCCGGTGGTGGGTGGGTGGAGCAACCGCAGACCGGAGCCGAATGTCTCGGGTTCAACGGCTCGACGGCTCGACGCCTGGCTGGGTCCCGCGAGGCCAGCGACCTGCGCTCAAAGTACACGGAGGGCGCCGGTCGTGGTCGTCGGTTGGCCCGCGGCGCGGTCGTCGATCCGAGGGCGCCTCGCCGCGCGCGGAGCCCCGCCGAGTGTTGGTCACCGGCCGCTTGAGAGCGCGTGGAGGCCGAGCTTCTCGAGGTGGCGAACGAACAGGTCCGGATCGTCGAACATCCAGTCGTGATCGATCGGACCATAGCCAGCCGGTCGCTCAGCGACGGTGAAGCTCGCGTCGAGGCGCCGGGCAAAGGCCATACCGTCGCGCCGGGCCGGATCGTATCCCGCTCGGCCCACAGGACATGACAGGGGAAGCCCGCCTTCGCGACGAGGTCGCATTCGCGCTCGCGGTTGCTCGAGAATGCCCAGAGCGCGGCGGACGCCAACTGGGCAGGGTGGGTCGCCCACGAACGGAGGAATGCGGACATCGCGGGCACGGTGACGAGCCGGAGGTCTCCAAGCGGGTGAGCGAGCGCTTCGCTGGCCAAGCCGAGCTCGCTCGTCACGCCGAGCGTGTCGCTGAACACGCACTCGGCGATTCGCTCCGGGAGGCGTGCCGCCAGACCCAGCTCGAGCCCTCCACCGAAGGAATGGCCGAGCAGGCTCACCTGGTCCGCTTCGAGATCGGCGAGCGTGAGCTCCAGGCAGTCGATCGCGTGTTCGAACGTCCACCGCTCCGGCAGCTGCAGAATCGCCGGGATCACGACGCGGGCGCGGTCGGCGAGCCGACGGGCCATGTGCACATAGATGCTGGGCTCCATGGCGTAGCCGTGAAGGAGGACGATCGTCGGCCCATGGCCAACAGAAATCGAACGCAGTGGGCGAGCACGCTCGGTTCTCACAGCGTGGAGACGATAGATCGCAGCGGTGGGCACCAGATGGCCCCAGACCGCAAGTCGGGTTCCGGAGCCCCGCCACACCGGCGTCACGAGCTGCGCATGAGGCGACTACGCACGCGACTGCCGTGACCTACGAACCGGGTCCCCTCCCCACCCACGAGTGGAAGCTTCCGGCTCGCCAAGGGTCAGGGCGACGGGGTGCGTCGTCGTACCGATCCAGGGCAGATTGACGGGAGCTCGGCCGGTTCGTGCGCGGCGCGACGCTCTTGAGCCGCCAGTTCTCTGCCAATCCGGCGGGCGAACCGGCCACTACCGTGGTAGCCGGTGTCGACCACCCGGCGAGAGTTCCTTGCGGCCTCAGGTCGTGTGGTGGGTGCCGCCGGCCTCGCGTCGCAGCTGGGATGGCTGAGCGCCTGCAGCACCGGCGCCGGACCGAACTGGGACGCGCTCGCCCACGCGCTGCGGGGGCGCCTGATCCGCTCTGGGAACCCAGGCTATGAGGACGCCGCGCTTCCCCAGAATCTACGGTACGCGGCGCGCCGACCGGCCGGTATCGCCCGGTGTGCCGACACACCCGACGTTCGCACGGCGATCCGGTGGGCGCGCGACAACCAGGTACCCCTTGTCGCCCGGGGTGGCGGGCACAGCTATGGGGGCTACTCGACGACCCGCGGTCTCCTCATTGACCTCAACGGGATGACCAGCGTGACCCCGGACCCGGTCGCCGGCACCGCCCGTGTCGTCGGCGCGGCGCGCAACACGGACCTCGCCGCCGCCCTCCAACCCCTCGAGGTCACCGTGTCTGCCGGGCGCTGCCCCGGCGTCGGCGTCGGCGGCCTCACCCTCGGCGGCGGCTTCGGCTTCAGCGCCCGTCAGCTGGGCCTCACCACCGATGCCCTCGTCGAGACCGAGCTGGTGACCGCGGCCGGCGACGTCCTGACCTGCAATCAGGCCGAGAACCCGGACCTGTTCTGGGCCTGCCGCGGCGGCGGAGGCGGCAGCTTCGGGATCAACACCTCCTTCACCTTCCGGACGACGCCCGTTGGTGAGGTCTCCATCTACCGCTGCACCTGGAACAGGGTCGACCCCGCACCCTTGCTCGACGCGTTCCAACGTGTCCTCGCGGTCGCACCCGACGCTTTCTCGATGCGACTCGGCTTTGACGCTCCCGCGAACCCGAGGGGGGCGGTCAAGCTGGAGGCGATCGGGCAGTACTTCGGGACTAGCACCCAGCTCGCGGACCTGCTCGCGCCGGTCTTCGCGACCGCGGCACCAACCATCCGCGAGGTGCACGACGTCACCTACTGGGAGGGCAAAGACCTCCTCGCCGACAACGAAGGGCCGTCGGCGTTCACCGAGCGGTCGCTCTTCGTCCCCGGTTTGATCGACTCCGACGGACTCGGGGTGTTCTCCGACTTGCTGCGCCGCCGTCCGGCCACGGTCGGTCCCTCCAGCGGCTCGGTCAAGATATTCAGCTGGGGAGGCGCGATCGCACGCGTCGCGCCCTCGGCGACGGCGTTCGCCAATCGCCAGGCCCTGGCCCTGCTCTCGGTCGGAACGAGCTGGGCCTCCGACGAGGAGCCCAGCGGCGTCGGGCGACTCCTCGCCTGGGTCGATCGGTTCTGGGAAGCCATGCGCCGACACACGTCGAACGCGTCGTACCAGAACTTCATCGACCCCGCCCTCACCGACTGGGAGCGCGCCTACTACGGCGCCAACCTCGAGCGCCTGGTCGCCATCAAACGTCACGTCGACCCCGACAACGTCTTCCATTCTGCGCAGAGCATCCCGACCCGCCTGACCTGACCGAGCGCAGCCGGAACGCCTCAGCACGTGACTCGCGGTTCCCAAGACCGCGAGTCGGCGCCCGGACCGTTGCCGGTTAGCAATGCGACGGGTGGCCGGGCCTCCAGTCCGCCGACATCGATCGAGAGGTCCCGGATGCGAGCTCCCGCGGCGCCAAAGTCCCGGTGACACCTCGATCGCTAGGATTCGCCGGTGACGTTGGCGCCGGGCGCGGCAGTGACGAGGTGAATGTCGTCCCAGCCAGGGCTCAGAGGTCCCCGGGCCGATGACCGCGGATGGCTCCGGGCCGGTGTTTGTGACGGCCGTCGCCCTCCGAGTTCACCGCTCGTCTGCGGCGGGTCTCGTCAACCTTCGAGCGAGTACAGCTCCCACTCGTCTGGAACACCCTTGAGGGTGTGGCGGCCCTGGTCGAGGAACCGAAGGCTGGAGCCCGAGGTCAGGTCTTTCACGGTTCGAGACACCCAGACCTGGTTGGGTCCCGCGAGGTCGGCGACCCGCGAGCCAATGTTGACGCCAAGCCCGCCGATGTCGTCGCCGCGGCGCTCGAACTCGCCGGTGTGCACACCGGCGCGGACGCTGATCCCGAAGCCCTCCACCGCATCACGGATCGCGACCGCGCATTCCACCGCGCGCGACGGTCCGTCGAGTGTGGCGAGCAAGCCGTCGCCGGTGTTCTTGACGACGCGACCGCCGAACGCGTTCACCTGCTGGGAGGCGACCGCGTCGTGGCGGTCCAAGAGGCCGCGCCAGGCTCGGTCGCCCATCGCGGCGGCCTGCTCGGTTGAGCCGACGATATCGGTGAACAGCACGGTGCCGAGGAACCGCTCGGACTTCGGCGCGCTGGGGCGCTCACCGGTCAGGAAGGTCTCGAGCTCGTCGTAGAACCAGATGTCCTCACCGTTCCAGGTCATGTGGTAGTCGACGTCCGCCGAAACGTACCGAGCGTTGGGGATGTGCTCGGCCAGATAACGCCCCTGAGGCTCGCCGATGAGCGGGTCGCCCAAACTGTGGAGCACGAGGGTGGGCACGGACAGCGTGGACAGGATCGGCCGGACGTCGATCGCGATGTTGCACTCGAGGATGTGACGCGCCATGGTCGGAGTGCAGGCGCCCCGCTCGTAGCGCGCGAGTGCAGCGTGGGCCGCCTCGGTGTCGGGGACGTGCTGAACGAACGGCAGGAGGGCCCGCCCGCTCCCCCATTCCGCCTCGACGAGGTCCAGCAGTGGTTCGAGGAGCTCGGGCGGGAGCCCGGGCGGGTAGTCGGGTGCCTCGGTGATGCGGGAGAACGAGCCATACAGCGCCATCGTGCGGACGCGCTCTGGGTACGTCGCCGCGAAGACCACCGAGAGTGGCCCACCCTCCGAGTAGCCGAAGAGCGCGGCCTCCTGGATACCCGTGGCGTCCATCACCGTTCGGATGTCGTCGGCGCGTTCCTCCAGGCTTCCGAAGCCGAGATCGCGATCCGACAATCCAGTGCCGCGCTTGTCGAAGATGACGCAGCGCGCCATCTGCCCCAGCCGCTCGAACATCGGCCCGAACGAGGGCGAGTCCGCCATCAGGTCGAGGTTGGACACGAAGCCCGGGACGATGACCAGGTCCAGCGGGCCGTCACCGAAGACTTGATAGGCGATCCGCAAGTCGCCGCTCGCGGCGTAGTGCACGGCGGAACTGGTAGCCACGGGGCGACCGTAACCGAGCCGCCACCGAGAGGCCAGTGTCCGATCCGCGATCCTGGGGGCGTGTCGCGCCGGTCGCGATCGCCGGGATTACAGATACTCGAGGACCCAGTGGAGCGTGGCCTGGACGAACGCGACCCGGCTGGCGGTGGCCAGCAGTTCGTGACCCTCTCCCTTGAAGGTAATCAGTTCGTGCGGCATGCCGCGAGACCGCAGCGACGCGGCGACTTGCTCGGACTCGCTGATGGGCACGTTCGTGTCGTCCGATCCATGCACGAGCAGCAATGGAGCGCACAGTTGGTCCAAGCGGTTCATGGGCGACAGGTCTGTCAGGAGTTCGCGGTCCCGAGTCGGGTCGCCGTATTTCGTGACTGCCGCGGCGGCGATCCAGGGCTCCGTGGTCGCGTACCAGGTGTGCAGGTCGGACATCCCGCACACATCCACCCCCACCTGGAACAGGTCCGGGAAACGCGTCAGGGCCGCGAGGGTGAGGTACCCGCCGTATGAACGGCCCATGATTCCGAGTCGGCGCGGCTCGGCGATGCCGGCATCGACCAGATACGAGGCGCAGGCGGCGACGTCGTGGAACGCGCCGTAGCGGCGAGCGCCGTTGTCGGCGCTCCGAAAGCTCCGCCCGAAGCCGGAAGACCCGCGCACGTTTGGTGCGAAGACCGCGACGCCGTCAGCGAGCAACGACTGAAAGAGCGAGCTATAGACGGGGCGTTCCTGGGCCTCCGGGCCACCGTGCAGCCACACCATGGTCGGCAGGGCCTCGACGCCGGGCGGCCGGTACAGCCAGCCGTGGATCTCCGTCCCGTCCGACGACCGCAGGCGGTGCGCCTGCGGGGGCACCACCTCGTCCGGATCGAGCTCTGAGAATGATGCACCGCGTGAGGCGTGCAACGTCCCGCGCGCCGGGCTGCTGAGCGGAGCGAGTCTCGAGCCCGCCGGCCCCCACCAGACCCCTTTCGTGTCGGCTGGCCCCTCCGCGGTCAGCACGAGCACGCGTCCGTCATGTGAGAGACCGACTCCGTGCACGACGTGGCGTGGCAGGGGGGTGACCTCGGTGTGTCGTCCGGTGCTGATGTCGAGCAGCGTGAGGGCCGACATCCCCGCGCCAACGTTCCAGGTGAGTGCGGCCACGTGGCCGTCGCCGCTGAGCGCGATCTCGTCGAGCTCGCCGCCGGGATGCCCCACGATGAGGTCACCCGCGACCAGCTGGGCGAGCTCGGACGCGACGTCGGTGCAGGCGTAGACGGTGGAGCCGTCCGGGGCGAGGCAGCCCGACTCGCTCGAGCCCTCGCATGTCGCCGCGATCACGAGCTGCTCGGCACCTCCGGAGACCACGAGGAGGTCGCGGGCTCCGCGCGGGCCGCGCCGGACGAGCAGGGACTGCCCGTCCGGCGAGGCGTCGATCGCCACCGTCAGCGTGCCTTCGTGCAGCACCGTGCGCTGACCGGTCTCGGGGACGATGAGCAGCACCTCCGAGCTCGCGCCGGTGTCGTGGCCGGTCTTGGTGACAAGGAGCGTTCCGTCGGCCGTCCAGCCCCGCGAACGACCCTGAGCGAGGAGCGCCGTCCCGGGTGCCGCGCCAGCGACCAGCCGGGCGTCGGAGCCGTCCGGCCGTACGACCCAGGCCTCGTGACGGGACGCACCGGGCGCGGCGAGCAAGCAGGCCAGCCATTCGCCCGTCGGTGACCAGCTGACCGCAGTGACCCGGCCCTCCAGGGGTACGCACAACAGCGGCCCGCCGTCGAAGGTGCGGAGCCAGATCTGCGGGTACCCGCCACGGTCGGAGATGAAGGCGACTTGGCTGGCGTCTGGCGACAAGCTGGGCGACCAGCTCGCATAGAGATCTTCGGGGACGTGCCGGTGCACC
>Ga0182024_10026108_pt1 | contig 10276 bp, 6 predicted proteins | sample P32metaG_FD_120480 | JGI IMG/M metagenome (GOLD analysis project Ga0182024, IMG submission 120480) | Permafrost microbial communities from Stordalen Mire, Sweden - P3-2 metaG (Illumina Assembly) | ecosystem: Environmental > Terrestrial > Soil > Wetlands > Permafrost | place: Sweden: Stordalen...
CGACCGCCGCGATCCCACCCCGCCCATGCGAGACCGCTCGGTTAGGGCGGTTTGACGACCTGATTGGATTTCGTATACGATGCCGTGAGCCGAAGTCAGGCAGAATCCGCCACAAGGATAGAGGAGCATGTATCGCGACCGAGTTCCGGAGTCCGACGAGGAAAAAGGACTGAGCCGCCGTCAATTCATTGGTCGGACTGGTGCCGGCGCGGCGGCCGTGGCGGTCCCGGGCCTGCTCGCTGCTTGCGGAGGGTCATCCCATCATTCCGCGACTACTTCAACGACCGCCTCAACGACCGCCGCAACTCCTCGCAAGGGCGGGCACATTACGGTCGGCATTATCGGGAACGGGACTGCCGAGACCTTCGATCCGAATTTGTTGAACTCCCCCTCGGACGCGCATCGCTGCTATTGCGTGTTTGATCCCTTCACCCGCCCCGGGCCGAGCTTCACGACCCAGCCGGGGCTCGTCGAGACATGGACTCCCAACTCCGATGGGACGCTGTGGGAGCTGAAGCTCCGAGAGGGTGTCGTCTGGCACGACGGCAAGCCCTTCACGGCCGACGACATCATCTACACGTTTCGGAGGATGGCAGCGCCCAGCAGCCTCGGTCGAGGTGCCGTACTCAATATGAAGCTCCGAGACCTCAAGAAGCTGGGCGATCACATCGTCCAAGTGCCGCTCCTCGCTCCAAATGGTCGTCTGCAGGACGCCTTCGTAACTCTCAACAGCACGTTCGTCGTCCAGGATGGAGCGACGGATTTCACCAAGCCGGTCGGTACCGGCCCGTTCAAGCTGCAGTCGTTTACGCCGGGTCAGACGACCGTGTTCACGAGAAACCCGGACTATTGGGATGACGGCAAGCCGTATCTGGATGGTCAGACGATGACCGATATCGCAGATGACAACGCGCGGCTAAACGCCCTGCAGAGCGGCCAGGTTGACATCTGCACTCCGCTCGCGTTCACCCTCGCAACGTCCAACCAGAGCAACAGTGCGATCAAGCTGTTGACGGCTGTGGGTGGGCCAGGTCAGTACATCTACATGCGGGTCGACACCCCGCCGTTCAACGACGTGCGTGTTCGCCAGGCGATGAAGTTGATTGCGGACCGCCCCCAGCTGATAGCGACGGCCTTCAGCGGCCATGGAAGGGTCGCCAACGACATGCCGGGTCCGGGCCTTCCCGACTACGACACAAGCCTGCCCCAGCGCGTCCAGGACATCGAGCAGGCCAAATTGCTGCTCAAGTCCGCTGGGAGGAGTGACCTGCGGGTGACTCTTCAGACGGCGCCGGTTGCAGAGGGCATCGTGGAAGCAGCAACCCTGTACGCTCAGCAGGCCGCCAAGGCCGGCGTGACCGTAAATGTCAAGCAGGATCTGCCGTCGTCTTATTTCAGCCCCAAGCTGCTCTACCTGAAGATGCCGCTTGCTCAGGACACCTGGCCAACGGGGTCTCTGAGCTACATCTACGAGACGATTTTGCGCAGCACGTCAGGAGCCAATGAGACTCACTGGCACAACGCCGAATCAGACAAGCTGCTGACGCAAGCTGAGGGCGCTGTCAACCCGGCACAGCGTCAGGCCCTGTGGAACAAGGTCCAGGCGTTGCAGTACAACGAGGGTGGAAACATCATCTGGGCATCGCGGCTCAGCGTGGACGCTCTCGCGCCCCACGTTCAGGGTGTCAACACCAAGGGTTGGCTGTACGGACTCGGCGACCGGAACGTGTGGGACTGGTGGGTATCGGCGTAACAGCGAGTGGCGATACCGACGGGGGCTTGCGAGCGTGGCGAAGGTGGTGGGCGCCATTTGGGTTGAGGCGATGGCCGGTACTGCGCTGGCTGATCCGGCACATCGCGGGTGGGCTTCTGTCGCTGCTCGCGGCCTCGATCCTGATCTTCATCGCTGCCTCGGTCCTTCCCGGAGATCCTGGCGCCATTCTCCTCGGTCACGGCGCGACACTGCAGGCAATTCACGCGACTGACGCACGGCTGGGTCTAAATCACTCGCTGGTGTTCAGGTACTTCTCGTGGCTCGGTGGTCTGCTGCATGGAGACCTCGGGAAGTCCGGAGTAGCCGTCGCGCAGGGCGCGAGCGGGACCGCCGCGGAGGTATGGCCGCTCATCCAAGGGCGGCTGGGAAATACGGCGACGCTGGCGCTGGTCACGGTGGTGTTGCTGATCCCGCTATCGCTGGGGTTGGGCGTCATTGCCGCGGTGCGCGCGGGGCGCCTGACTGACCACGTAATTTCTGCCGCCACGGTGGCAATGGTGTCACTGCCGGAGTTCGTGGTCGGGACGATCCTGATCGTGATCTTCTTTGTCGTTCTGCACCTGCTTCCCCCGGTGTCGCTGGTTGCGCCAGGCCAGACCGCCCTTGCGCATCCGAACATCCTGGTCCTGCCGGTGGCGACTTTGCTTGCGGTCTCGCTGGGGTGGACCGTTCGATTCGTTCGCTTTGGGACGATCGAGACGCTCGACTCCGACTATGTGCGTTTCGCGGAGCTAAACGGAATTGCGCGGTGGCGGGTGCTTCGCCGCTACGCGCTGCGCAATGCCCTCGTCCCCAGTATCCAGATGTTCGCGATCGTCATCCAGTACCTGTTCGGTGGGGTCATCGTGACCGAAGTGGTGTTCGGGTTTCCGGGTCTGGGACAGGGACTGGTGAATGCGACGCTCGCCCATGACACCCCCGAGGTCCAGGCGATCGCGATGATCTTTGCCGCCATCTACGTGACGATCTTGATTTTCGCGGACTTCCTGGTGGTCATCCTGATCCCGCGCCTGAGGACGCAGATGTGAGCGCGCTGAAGCTCTCGCGCTTTCGCAACGTGGCTGGGGTCACGTCGGGGCTCAGGTTCCTGCGGTTTCGCAGTGGCGTGGCTGGACTTGTGATCGTGACGTTTATCGTCCTGCTGGCGATCTTCGGCCCGCTGTTTGCTCCCCACAGTCCTAGTATCACGATCGTCGCCCCGGGGGCGTCGCCGAGCGGTGCCGCTCCCCTCGGGGGCGATTTTCTCGGCCGTGACGTGCTGAGCCGTGTCCTGTGGGGCGGGCGCAGCGTGCTCGGGATTGCGGCCGTCGCGACGCTGCTGGTTTACGTAATCAGCGTTCCGCTTGCGTTGCTCGCGGGCGCCGGCGGGACGGTGCCGAGTCAGGCGATCATGCGGCTCATGGACACCTTCAGGGTGTTCCCGCCGCTGCTCTTTTTCCTGGTCCTGATCTCGGGTCTGGGATCAAGCCGGGGGGTACTGATCCTCGGCGTCGTCGTCACTCAGGTGCCCGCCGTGACCCGCATCCTCTATTCGCCCGTGCTCGAGGTGTCTGTGCGCGGGTATGTGGAGGCAGCCGTCGCCCGCGGGGAGCGCTTAGCGGCAGTTCTCAGACGCGAGATCCTGCCCAACATCCTCTCACCGCTGATCGCCGACTGCGGCCTGCGCTTCTCGTACTCGATCCTGCTTGTTGCGGGCGTCAACTTCCTTGGACTCGGTCTTCAACCGCCGGCGGCCGACTGGGGGCTGATGATCGCGGAGAACCGCGACATCCTCTCGACCAATCCGTGGGCTCTCGTGGTCCCGGGAATCCTGATCGCCTCGTTGACGATCGGCGCGAGTCTCATCGGTGACGCGATCACCCGCAGCCTTGGTCGCACGCGGGTTGGTCTCGGCGGCGCACGGGGCGCGGAACGCATGAAGATGCTGGCGGCGAACCCATTGCTGGGCGCTGCCGTCACCGAGGCAAGTGGCAGCGCGCACAGTGAACATGGCGATGGGGGCGACGCTGGACCACTGCCACCGGAGCTCGCCACGGCGGCGCTGGGCGTGCGGAATTTGACTATCAAACTCGACGATGGCCCCACGGTGGTGGACAAGTTCGAGGTCACGGTCGAGCCTGGCCAGACCCTCGGACTTGTCGGCGAATCCGGAAGCGGCAAGACGACCGTCGCCCTGGCACTGATGGGCTACGCGCGCAAGGGGATGACGATCGCTTCGGGGACGGTGGCCGTCGGCGGACAGCAGATGAACCTGCGCGACGACGAGGCGGCGAAGCGACTGCGCGGGAGAATGATCTCCTACGTGCCGCAGGACCCAGGTAACAGCCTCAATCCCTCGCTGCGGATCCGAGATGCGGTGCGGGATGTCCTAGAGGCCAACGGGCGGGACAGAACGGACGTCGGGCAGGTGCTGCAGCGGGTGCACCTTCCGTCGGACGCCGAATTCCAGTCCCGCTTTCCTCATCAGCTGTCCGGTGGGCAACAGCAGCGAGTCGTGATCGGGGTCGCAGCTTCGGCGGAGCCACCGGTCGTGCTGTTCGACGAGCCGACCACCGGCCTGGACGTCGTCACCCAGGACCGGATTCTCGATGAGATCGAACGGCTGCGCGAAGAGCAGCACGTGGCGATGGTGTACGTGTCGCACGATTTGGCGGTGATCTCGCGGGTCGCAGATCGGATCGGCGTCATGTACGCCGGAAAGCTCGTCGAGGAAGGGACCGCCGAGCAGGTTCTCCGGCGGCCGCGTCACCCATACACGCGCGGGCTGGTCGAGTCGATCCCCGATCATTTGTCACCCCGCCGGCTAAAGGCGATGCCCGGAATCGCCGTGGGGCCGGAGGAGCGTCCCCCGGGCTGTCCATTCGCGCCCCGGTGCGACCAGAGCACCCAGAGGTGCACGACCGAGATGCCCGCGCTTCTCCCCGTCGGCCCAGATCAGCACGCAGCGTGCTTCTGCTGGGAACAGACTCCCAAGGTGCAGCGGGGGGATCCCCTGATCCCCGCCGAGCGTTCCGCGCAAGCCAGCCCCCTGCTGGAGCTCAGCCACCTTGCCGCGTCATACGGCACCCGCGGACGCAAGCAGACCATCGTTCACGACCTCTCGTTCGAGATCTTCCCGGGTGAATGCGTTGGGTTGGTCGGAGAATCCGGAAGCGGCAAGACCACGATCGCCCGGTGCGTCGCAGGACTGCACGCGCCCGATGGCGGCGAGCTCAAACTCGAACAACAAGCCTTGGCGGCGCACGCTCGGCGGCGGCTGCGCGAGCAGCGCAGGCGCTGTCAGATCGTCTTTCAGAACCCCTATGACTCGCTGAACCCGCGACGCCGGGTCATCGACCAGGTCGCGCGGCCGGCCCGCATGCTTCGCGGCTTGTCGGCCGATGAGGCACGAGCTGCCGCGATGGACAGGTTGGAGCAGGTGCGTCTCCCGGTTCGCGTCGCTGAACAGTTTCCCGGCGAGCTATCAGGGGGTGAACGCCAGCGGGTAGCGATCGCGCGTGCACTGGCGGCCGACCCCGACCTGCTGATCTGCGATGAGGTCACCTCGTCGCTGGACGTGTCGGTGCAGGCGGCCGTGCTCGAACTGCTGTCCGACCTTCGGCAGCAGCTCCGGATGGCGCTGCTGTTCGTAAGCCACGATCTCGGGGTCGTCGCAACGATCTGCGACCGAGTTGTCGTGATCGACAAGGGCGAGATCTGCGAGGCCGGCCCGGTTGCCAGCGTGCTTCACGGCCCGTCGCACGGTCGCACCAAAGAGCTTCTCGATGCGGCTCCGCGCCTCAGCATCGAACCCGACGAGCGGCAGGATGCGTCGCTGACAACGCTCGGCTCGCCCCGCCAGGGCTCTTCTCTGCCGCGATGACGGTCGCGGAGCTGATCTGCGCCCAGCTGGGAGCTCTCGAGGTCAAAACAGTGTTCGGGCTGATGGGCGCGGGGAACCTGCGCTGGGTGCCGCTGCTCGAACGGTTCGGCATCGCCTACGTGGGCGCAACTCACGAGTCCGGAGCGGTCGCGATGGCCGATGCCCATGCGCGGGTCACGGGCGAGCCGGGTGTGTGCACAGTCACTCAGGGGCCGGGCGTCACCAACACCGTGACGGCCATCGTCGAGGCTGTCAAAAGCCATACGCCACTGCTCCTGATCACCGGTGAGATCCCCGCTCGCGAACGCCACCATAACCAGTTCGTCGATCAGGCCGCGCTCTTGCGAGCGCTCGATTGTGTGTACATGACCGCTCGGAGCCCAGCAACGGTCGCTGACGATCTTGTCTTGGCGCATCGGACCGCGATCGCGCGCAGTTCTCCGACCGCGATCGGGATCCCGGTCGAATTCCAGGAGCATGAGGTTGAGCGCGGCCCGGTCGCCGTGCCCCCGGTGAGGCTCAAGCGACAGCGTCCGGATGCCGACGAGATCGTGCGACTGGCAGATCGGATCGAACATGCGGACCGAATCCTCGTCCTGGGCGGTCGCGGTGCCGCCAGGGCCGACGCCGGGACGGCGCTTCGGGAACTGGCGGCCCGCTGCGGCGCGCTCGTGGGAACGACCGCGATGGGGTTCGGGCTGTTCGCGGACGACCCTTTCTCGATCGGTATCTGCGGCGGCTTTGCCTCCGAGCGCGCGGCAGAGCTCGTTCGTGGCGTGGATCTGATCCTCGCGTTTGGTGCGAGCCTGCATCCGTCGACGACCCGCAACGGCGATCTGCTGAGTCCCGAAACCACGATCGTGCAGGTCGACCGTGATCCCGCGAGGCTTGGCGCGCTGACGCCCGCGGATGTCGGCGTGCTCGGCGATGCGCGCCTGACCGCCGAGTTGCTGGTCTCCGAACTGGAGCGGCGCGGCAGTTCAAGAACCGGGGCGCGCACGTCCGAGACCGCGGCTCTGCTTGGCAGCCAGCGCGGGGAGCCCTTCGAGGACGAGAGCACGAGCACGAGCGTCGATCCGCGTTCGCTGATGCTCGAGCTCGATCGTCTGCTCCCCAAGGACCGCGCCGTGGTGATCGACAGCGGGTCCTTTCAGATATTTCCGGCGACGATGCTGTCCGTATCGGACGCCCGGAGCTTTCTGTTCACGCAGGCGTTCATGTCGCTGGGGCTTGGCCTGGCGGGAGCGGTGGCAAGCGCGCTCGCACGGCCCGATCGCGTGACCGTTGTCCTGGTCGGAGACGGCGGCCTCAGCATGAGCCTCGGCGAGCTGATCTCCATACGGCGGGCCGAGCGTCCGGTGCTGGTCGTGGTCGTAAACGACGCCGCGTATGGCGCGGAAGTCCATGATCTTCACGACCTCGACCTCCCCGATGAGCTCGCGCGCCTGACCGAACTCGACTTCGCTGCTCTGGCCGGGGCGATGGGCATCAGGGCCGTGACGATCCGGTCGATCGGCGATTGCGCGCAGCTCGAGGAGTGGCTTGCGGCGCCCGAGGGGCCACTGCTTGCCGACTGCAAGGTCAACGGGGAGATACGTGGCCCATGGCACGACTGAGCGCGTGGCGCATGGTGCGTCTGTGATCCCGCGCCGCCGAACATCATATCGGATATCAGATATGCTTCTCTGCCACCGTCAGCGGTTGGCGATACCAGTGCTTGGATGAGTTCAACCTTGAATTTCGCCGTCAGCCGGCCTGAAACAGCGAAGCTGCTCGAGGACGAGAAGCAGCTATTTGCGCGTACTCACGGTCGCTCGGTCGCGCTCCACGAACAGGCCCGCAAGTCATTGCTCGACGGTGTTCCGATGAGCTGGATGCTGACCTGGCCGGGAGGTCATCCGGTGTTCGTCGCCGATGCACAGGGCACGCACATCACCGATGTCGACGGAAACGAATATGTCGATTTCTGCCTGGGGGACACCGGCGCGATGGCCGGCCACGCTCCGGAGGCGACGGCTGCCGCGTTGGCGGAGCAGTCGAGGAAAGGCAACACGATGATGTTGCCCACCGAGGACTCGCTCTGGGTCTCGGCCGAACTCGCTCGCCGCTTCGGCCTACCGCTGTGGCAGTTCGGGCTCTCGGCGACGGATGCCAACCGCAATGCGCTGCGCGTTGCGCGCGGTATCACCGGTCGGCCCAAGATCCTGGCGATGAATCGCGTCTATCACGGAACGGTGGATGACACCCTCGCTGTGCTCGATGAGCAAGGGCACGTCGTGCGGCGTCCACCCAGCTTTGGAGCCCCCGTCGATCCGGCGGTCACCACGAAGCTCGTCGAGTTCAACGACCTGCCGGCCCTGAGCCGCGCCCTCGCCGACGGCGACGTGGCCTGTGTTCTGACGGAGCCGGTCCTGTCCGGTCACGGATTCGCGCCCCCAGATCCGGACTTTCACCCCTCGCTACGCGCGCTGACCCGCGAGGCCGGGACGCTCCTCATCATCGATGAGACCCATCTGATCTGCGCCGGCCCCGGTGGCATGACCGCGCAGCTGGGACTGGAACCGGACATGATCACGACCGGCAAGGTGATCGCGGGCGGCGTTCCGATTGGCGCTCTCGGACTGAGCAGCCAGGTGGCGGATCTGCTGCACGAGAAGGCGACGCTTCCGCTGACCGGCGTTACCGGGCTGGGCGGCACGCTCGCGGGTAACGCGCTCTCGCTTGCGGCGGCGCGGGCGACGCTCTCCGAGGTCCTGACCGAGGAGGCTTACGACCGGATGACCGGCTTGGGGCAGCGCACCGTTGCGGGTCTGACCGCTGAGATCGAACGCCACGGCCTACCGTGGCACGCCCTCAGCTATGGCAGTCGCGTCGAATATTCGTTTCGTCGAGTTCCTCCGCGGAATGGGAGCGAGGCCATGGCGTCTAGAGACCCTCTGCTGGAGGCGTTCATTCACCTGTTTTCACTGAACAGGGGCGTGATCGTAGTTCCGTTCCACAACCTGGCGATGAGCTCGGCCGCGACGAGTGACGCCGATGTCGATCGCTACGTGCAGGTATTCGGCGATGCGCTTGACACTTTGGCGGCCCACGGTGCAGTGAGCACAACAAATGGAAGGGAAGCTGGAAATGCAGCAGACTGACACGCATCACACGTTGAGTACCACCGAGCTTCAACAACTCGACATGGCTCACATCGTGCACCCGCAGGAGACGATCGGGGAGCCGCGCGCGCCGCTGATTATCGAACGCGGTCAGGGTGCTCTGGTGTGGGACTCGGAGGGCCGGGAGTACATCGACGGGACCTGCGGACTCTGGCAGTGCCCCGTTGGGCACGGGCGTGAGGAACTTGGCCAGGTCGCAGCCGCACAGATGGGAGAGCTCGAGTACTACGCGTCGTTCTGGAACCTGACTAACCGGCCGTCGGTCGAATTGGCCGCTCGGCTGGCGTCACTCGCGCCGCCGGGGCTCGAGCACGTGCACTTCACCTCGGGAGGCTCCGAGGGAACTGAGACTGCGATCAAGCTGGCCCGCCTCGCGTGGCACGCGAACGGCGAGCCGGAGCGGACTGTGATCCTCAGCCGCCAGGGCGCCTACCACGGGTCGGGGTTTGCCTCGCTGGCCGCCGGCGGCCTTGACTGGATGAAGGTCGGCTTTGGTCCGCTGCCGGAGGGGTTCGTGCACCTGAGCACGCCGCACGCGCGCCGGCTTGGACCGGACGCGACCGAGCAGCTGGTGAGCGAACTCGAGCGGACGATCGAGGAGATCGGGCCGCAGCGGATCGCGGCCATGATCGGTGAACCGGTACTCGGCGTGGGTGGGGTCATCCCGCCGCCTGATCGATATTGGCCGGAGGTCCAGCGCGTCCTTCGCAGCCACGGGATCCTGCTGATCATCGATGAGGTGATCACGGCGTTCGGCCGTCTCGGCCACTGGTTCGGTAGCGAGCGCTTCGGCCTCGAGCCCGATCTGCTCGTGACCGCGAAGGGGCTGACCAGCGGGTACTTCCCGTTCGGGGCGGTCCTCCTCGGCGATCGGGTGATGAAGCTGCTCTCCGGAACGCAACTGTTCCACGGCTTTACATACTGCGGTCACCCGGTTGGAGCCGCGGTTGCGCTCGCCAATCTCGACATCATCGAGCGCGAGGGGCTGCTGGAGCGAGCCAACGTGCTGGAGTCGCGTGTACTCGATCGTCTCCAGGGTCTAGCCTCGCTCGAGACGGTCAACGAGGTTCGAGGCATCGGCATGATGTTCGGGATCGAATTTGCCCGACCCGATGCCGCAGGCATGGCCGACGCGTTGCGTGAACAGGGTGTCCTCGTCCGCGCGGTGTTTGACCGGATGGTGTTGTCACCACCGCTCGTGATTACCGATGATCAGCTCGACCGTCTTCTGGAGACGATCGAAGGGGAGATCAGGAAGGCGTAGAGGTTGAGGTCTCCTGTGCAGCCTCAAACGCAGCGAAATCGAATCGCTCGAGCTCTATCTCGGTGATGGGGGGATGGGCCCGGGGATGACCGTCCCATCCGATTTGGTCGATTCCCCAATAGAACTCGAGCAAATGTCCGTCCGGATCGCGCACATAGAAACGTGGCTGGTTGCCAGGGCCCCCAACTCGCGCGTTGACGATAGGCACGTCG
>Ga0182024_10026109_pt1 | contig 10276 bp, 11 predicted proteins | sample P32metaG_FD_120480 | JGI IMG/M metagenome (GOLD analysis project Ga0182024, IMG submission 120480) | Permafrost microbial communities from Stordalen Mire, Sweden - P3-2 metaG (Illumina Assembly) | ecosystem: Environmental > Terrestrial > Soil > Wetlands > Permafrost | place: Sweden: Stordalen...
GGTACGCGGTCCGCAACCGGCGTCTTGGGTTGGTTTTCGCGTCAAGCCTCGCCGCGGATCGCACGTTCGGGCGCCTGGGGTTGAATCGATCCAGGGACAGTTGCCCGCGCCCACCGACTCGGACTGCCGACGGGCGCCTACCTTTGTGGTCGTGGCGGAGCCTCACGCTGCGACTGAGGACGGACGGCACGAGGTGCGGCTGTTCGTGCTGACTGCTGCCGCTTCGGGTTCGCTCGATGACTTCACGAGCACGTCGCGCACCCTTGATGACGAGCGGTTTCCGTTCCCCGCGGCCGTGTTCACGGAAATGGCGGCCGATGCGCTCGCGTTGGCGGGCGTGACGCGGTCGGCGCCGATGTCGCTCGACGACTTCGCCGAGCGGTACAGGCCGGAGTGAGAGTCTCGGGGCGACACGGCGCATCAGAAGTCGCGCGGCCGTGAACCTGGTCGTGGCGGCACTCCGCCGGCGTCGTGCCTGATTACTTCGACGGAGCGGGCTGGTGCCAGCAGCAGGATCTGTCGTGGTTCACCTTCGTGATCCTGGTGCTGACGGTGCGAGTCGCTGTCGAGCGGACGGGTCAGTCGGCCGCTCAGCTCTGTCCGAGCTGGCGACGGCTCGCGGCGTCGTTCGAGATCAGCCGGCGTCGAGCGCCCGTTCCACGAGTGCTTTGAGTTCGAGATCGGGGAATCCGTGTCCGTCTCGGAGCGGTCCGCACGGAGTGTCGGCTAAGAAGAGCGAAAGGCCGACAAGGTCATCGACACCACGCTGTTCGCGGTAGGCGTCGGCAAGGTACGAGAAGTCATCATCGTCCCGACGACACTGCGGCTCGCCGTCTTCTCCAGGCGGTACTCCGTCATAGCGGCGAGCTCCGAGTCGACGAATCGCGGGTCGAGGCCGTGCGCGGCGAAAACGACACCGAGATCCGTGACGAATCGCGACACCAGCGTCGCGGCCGGAGCGAGCCGAACGAACACGGGGAGGCGGGTCGACTCGTTGACGAACAGCGCCACTTGCGGCTTCCAGAACAGCGCGGTCGCGTACTAATTGCCGAGCGCGGTGGTGGTTGGCTCACGGTCCGTCGACGAGGGACCGCCGCAGCGGTCAAGGACCTTCTTGGTGGCGTGGACCACGAACACGGTTCTGAGTCTCGCGTGGACCGGGCAACGTCGGATCCGGCGTCGTTCGGGGACGACGAGGCCGAGGACGCGGTCGTCGGATACCTCGCGATCGTCCCGCACGTACTCGAGCGCGACGACGCCCGCCCGAGGTCGGTGGGGGAGCGCGGCGCCAGATTCGTCGATTCTGCTCGCCGAGCTTGCGCTGCGTGAACACCTCCACGGGCAGGGACTCGGCGCCGAGCTGGTCGTACGCGCGCTCGACACGGTCATCGACGCTGCTCGAGTGGCGGGCGGCAAACTTGTGATCGTCGACGCGAGAGACGCCGGCGCCGAAGCGTTCTACTGGCATCACGATTGTCAGCCACTCCCGGACCGCAACGACCGTCTCGTGATGAACTCAGCACCTCGGCACGCGCGCTCAAGAAAGGTTGGCCTTGTGCGCGAGCCCGACTGGTGCATCGGGCGACGCGCGATCTGACGACTGATTCAGCACCGCGTCTGGTCGGGGAAGGCTGCAGGGTCCCGGTGCCGGGCAGAAGGGCCCGGTACTATTCGGCGGCTCAAATCGGAGGGACGCATGATGCGGAAGTCGTTGACGGTGGCGTTGACTCTGGTCGCGCTTGGAGTGACCGCATGTAGCAGCTCCAGCAAGAGCAGCAGCACCACGACTTCTACCAGCACGAGTGCGAGTAGCAGTACCAGTACCACCACTAATGGTACGAGTGTCGCTGCGACTTCGAAGAAGACGGCCTTCTGCGCCGCGAATGAGTCGATTGACAAGGCGTCGGCCTCCGTGAACTCGGCATCCGACTTTCTCGTCGTGCTGAAGTCCCATCAGGGTCAACTCCAGGTGCTGTTGAAGAATGCGCCGTCCGGCCCGGTAGGTCAGGACACGCGCGTCGTCGTGAACGCCGCGCGCCAGGCGATTGCCTCAAACAATGCGAACATCCTCAACAACCCGGCTCTCAACGGCGGGGCCGTAGACACCTACTGCGGAGTGGACGGCAACGGAAATCCTCTGCCTTCCTACTTCGCGACCGGGGAGACAACGACCTTCTGCAAGGGCTTCCTTCCCATCTTTGAGGGAACTAGTAGTGCGAACAGTGCGGCAGACGTCCTGAAGGTGCTCGTGTCCTACAAGACTCAAATCGCTCAGCTCGGCACTGAGGTTTCCTCGTTGCCGAGCTCAATTCGATCCGAGGCGATCGCAACGGTGAAGAAGGCCCAGACTGCCATCGCGCAAAACAGTGCTGCTTCACTGAACCAGAGCGGGAATGGGCCGGCTCAGTATGTGGCGCTCTATTGCGGACAGAATGAGTAGGGCTCGGCGACGATCGGCACGTCGAAGCGCACGCACTGCGTATGCGTCGGCTCGGCGGTCATCAGTTCCGTCGTAACGCCACACCGTCGCACCGTCGCGCGCCCCGGGCCCTGACCTTCAACGCCGCGCAGATAGCCGACAACCATCACAGGACGCCGGGTGGCCGCCGGTTGCGCGCGCGGAACCGGGCCGCATCGCGACCGACCGTGTCGATCTCGACGCTTCGCGCGGACGTCGACTCGTGTGCACGTGCGACGTCAACTCTTGGTTCGCCGACTAGCGCTACGGGTTCGCGCGACAGTCGGTCGGTGTCCGGTCTGCGCGGGCTGGCTCGTCGGCGTCGAGGTAGGCCTTGAGCGCCTCCCGGACGATATCGAGAGCGTCGCGTCCGACGAGCCTGGCCCATTCGTCTTCGACTTCTGTCCAGCGCCGCTTGCCTTGTTCGAGTTTCGCGGCGCCTTCGTCGGTGAGGAGAAGCACCCGGGAACGGCGGTCGCTGGGATGAGGGACACGTCGCACGATGCCGGAATGTTCGAGGAGGGCGACGACTTCGGATGTCGATTGTTTGGTGATGCCGAGGCATCCCGCGAGTTCGACCGTCGTGACGTCGTCGCGGCCGACCAGGTACCGCGCCGCGAGCCCGTGGACCACGGTCATCGGGGAGGAGGCTTCGCCCGGCCCCTCGACTCGGAACCGGTCGACGATTGCCTTCGCCGCGCGCACGACGAGCACGACGAGTTCGTCGTCCAGGCGCTCGTCTGCAGTCGTGGCACGGGTCGGTTGAGTCGTGCCGCTGGAGATTCCCACACGTCCATTATAGTCAGGCAACCTTACAGTCAGGATTCCTGACGACCATCGGGTGTTCTGCAGTCTCGTCGTCCCTTCCGGAGGCCCGTCCCCATGTCGCTTCGCTCCTTCGCCCGGTTTTGCTACAGGCGTCGTCGCCTGGTCGTGCTGCTCTGGTTGGTCGCGCTCGTCGGCGTGAACGTGCTGTCTTCAGCGGTCGGTACGAACTTCTCAACGAACTTCAGCGCGCCGAACTCCGAGTCGACGCGGGCATCGAACTTGTTGGCCGCGAACTTCAAGGCGCAGGCCGGTGGCGCGGTACAGGTGGTGATGAAGGCGACGCCATCGATGCGCGATCCCGCGGTCGAACAACAGGTGAAGACGTTCTTGGTGGCGTTTGCGCAACTCCCGCACGTGTCGAGTGTGACCGATCCATACTCGACGCCCGGAGCAATTTCGAAGACGGGAACGGTGGCACTGGCGAACGCTCAGCTCGACGCGAAGTCACAGGATGTGCCGACCACGGCAGGCAAGCGGATGATCGCGCTCGCAGAGCACGATTCGACCCCGCAACTCGAAGTCCGGCTCGGCGGTCAGCTGATCCAGCAGTCGGAGCGGACGCCACTGCCCTCGAGTGAAGGCATCGGTGTGCTCGCCGCGATCTTGATCCTCTTGATCGCGTTCGGGTCAGTGCTCGCGATGGCTCTTCCGATTGTCGTCGCGTTGGGCGGTATCGCCGTGGGACTGCCGATCATCGGCCTGCTCACCCACCTCTACCCTTTGCAGACTTTCGCGACGACCCTCGCGACGATGATCGGCGTAGGCGTCGGGATCGACTACGCGCTGTTCGTCGTGACGCGCTATCGCCAGGGATTGCACGCCGGCCTCGATCCGGAAGAGGCCGTCGTCACCGCGGTGGACACATCAGGACGGGCGGTGTTGTTCGCAGGTTCGACTGTGATCATCGCCCTGTTGGGCATGTTGGCGATCGGTCTGTCGTTCATCAGCGGGCTCGGCGTGGGCGCCGCCGCGGTAGTTGCAGTCACCGTCGCGGCGGCCGTCACGCTGCTGCCAGCGGTCCTCGGGTTTGTCGGCACGAACGTCGACAAACTTCGCCTACCTTGGGTGCACAACGACGGCGACGGCACTCGCGAAACGATCTGGCACAAGTGGAGCCGGTTCGTCCAAGGCCACGCGTGGTTGTTGACCGTCGCCGGTCTCGCGGTCGTGTTGGCCTTGGCGTTGCCGGTGCTGTCACTGCGTCTCGGGTTCGTCGACGCGGGCAACGATCCTGCCGGCAGCCAAACCCGTCAGGCGTACGACCTCCTCGCTCAGGGGTTCGGACCCGGGTACAACGGTCAGTTCGACCTGGCGATTCAGATCCCGGCGGGTGGGGATCACGCCGCGGAGCTGACGAAACTCCAAAGCGCGATCGCGGCGACCCCCGGCGTTGCGTCCGCCTCGCCCGCGATCACCAACCCGACCGGCACGACGGCGGTGATGCGCGTGTCGCCGACGAGCGCTCCGCAAGACGCCGCCACGACGACTCTGTTACATCGACTTCGCCGGCAGGTCATACCCCAAGCCATTGCCGGAACGGGCGTGACGGTCTATGTCGGTGGCGCGTCCGCGTCGACCGACGACTTTGCAAACCTGCTCAGTCAGCGGCTCCCGCTGTTCATCGCGGTGGTGATCCTGCTCAGCTTCTTGTTGCTGATGGTCGTATTCCGATCGATCGTGGTTCCGCTCAAAGCCGCGGTCATGAACCTGCTGTCGGTCGGCGCGGCTTACGGCGTGATCGTGATGATCTTCCAGTTCGGCTGGGGTAAGCAGCTCGTCGGTGTGAGCAAACAGGGACCAATCGAGGCGTTCTTACCGATCCTGATGTTCGCGATCCTCTTCGGCCTGTCGATGGACTACGAGGTGTTCCTGCTCTCACGCATCCGTGAGGAGTACCTACGGTCGGGAAACAACAGCACGGCCGTCGCCGACGGCCTGTCCGCGACAGCGCGGGTGATCACGGCGGCCGCCGCGATCATGTGCACCTTCTTTCTCTCGTTCGTGCTCGGCGACAACATCATCATCAAGCTGTTCGGCATCGGCTTCGCCAGCGCCATTTTCATCGATGCCACGCTGATCCGTATGGTGATAGTCCCCGCGACGATGGAGCTACTCGGCGACGCAAACTGGTGGTTGCCGAGCTGGCTCGACCGGATCCTGCCGCACCTCGACGTTGAGCGATCGCCCAGAGCTGAGGACGACGCGCCGCCGAACGACGAGGAATTCGGCGACCCTGACCAGACCGGCCCCGTCCGCGTCGCTCGCGCGACATCGTGATGGCGTCCCGAGGCGTCCTCGTCGCCGATGCCGGCGTGTTCAGGGAGCGTGACAGGGGCCGGCCAGGACTCGGAAATGGGTCCTGAGGACAGACCGTCGCTTTGTCCCGGTCGGTCGAACAGAGCGGGCGGTGTGCGACCGCTCAGCCGAGAGGTGGGACCTTCGTGCCCGACCAGGCCTCGACGTTCGCCCGCCACCGCGCGTCATCTTCGACGGTGAGACCGGCGATCCAGTCCTCGTCGGTCATGGCAAACCGCTCCACCGCGACGGTTTGTGCGTCTCGGCCGACCCGATGTCGCAACGTCGGCGCATCGGTCGTAATCGCACGCCAGATGACCTCCGCGGTCTCGTCCGAGGTCGACGGCTCGGCAAGGCCGGCGAGGAGCAGCCGTGCGGTGCGCATCGTCCACGCGGAGTATGGCGAAGTCGTATCGAGCGGCCGCTGCGCGGCCTTATCGAAGATCGGAGTGATGACTACACCAGGTTCGACGATCGCGACGCGTATTCCGAACGGCGCGGTCTCCGCCGCGAGCGTCTCGCTGAGAGCTTCGGCCGCCCACTTCGACGCCGAGTACGCGCCCTGGCCCGGGAGCGCGACTCGTCCAGCGATGGACGTGACGTTGACGATGCAGCCACCGCGCTGTTCCCGCATGGTCGGGAGTACGGCCTGAATGCAACGTAGCGTGCCCCACAGGTTGGTGTTCATGACCGCTTGGAACGTCTCGAGCGGTGTCCGTTCGATCGCGTCGCCGATTGCGATCCCCGCATTGTTCACCAGGATGTCAATCCCGCCCTCGGCTGCGATCACCGACGCGATCCCATCCGCGACCGACGTGTCGTCGTCGACGTCCAGGACCAGGAGCGACAACGGCGCCGTACCGGCCGCGTCGGCCAACGCCGCACCCGAAGGTTCCGATCGCACCGTCGCATAGACCCGGCAACCCTCTCGCGCGAGGCGCAGGGCGGTCGCGAACCCGATACCCGTCGAACTTCCCGTGACGATGGCTGTACGCATCACCGCAAGGTAGCGTCCACCCCAGATCACAACCCCAAACCGAGAGGCAACTGCGTCAGGCGCGACCGTCACCGCGCGGTGTCACCTGGGATTGTCCGAGGCGTGATGCAGGCCCCGCGAACGGGTTGCTCTGCAGGGCACTCGACCGTCGCGTGGGACAAGCTTTGGCGATCGGCGGGACTGAACCCAATTTCGATCCCAGACTGTCGTGAAACGTGAGCCGCGGTTTGGATGGCTTGTCGGAGAATGTGTCTCCCGTCCGGCGAACGGCATGACGAGAGGCAAGACAGCGCCTCGGTCGGAAATCTCCGGCACGCCCGCGCACAATCGCCCACCTGCCAACGGGCCCGCGCCTGTCAGTGATGCGCCCCAACGTCAGACGGCGTGGGTAGCGTCGTGCGAGCCACGCGTCCGCCACGCGCGGCGCGAGCCCTGGAGACAAAGTCCTGACCGAGGAGGGGACTGAGTGCCGTTCTGGTTCCGTGGAGCGAACCGACCCTCATTGCCGCACCGTTCGACGGCGCTGGCCATCGTCGGATGTCTCGCGCTCGCATGCGCGAGCTGCTCGTCATCGCACGTAGCTCACGCGTCGACGTCGGGCTCTGCAACGACGTCTGGCACTGCAACGACATCGACAACGACACCAGTGACCCCAACCACCACCACCCCCACAACTTCCTCAACCTCAACCGCGCAGACGAGTCCACCTACTGCTGCCAGTACCACAACGTCGCCTCCTACGACGGTGGCCCCGGCCCCGACACTCGGTCGGCCAGCAGGTATCTTCGCCCGTTTCGGCAAGGGTTTCGGGCAGGTCGAACCATCCGAGATCTTCAACGGCGGAGACCCCACCGGCCTTGTCGATCACATCACGTGGAAATCGTGGGGCGTCTCGAATGCGGTGGGGACTGGTATCAGCGACTATGTCGGTCCCAACGAAGACGTCGCCCAAGGCTCCCAGGAGCCGGCGACTGTCGTCGCTTTCAACCTTGGCACGTGTGGCGGCAAGCTCATGTACCGCGCAGTCGAGTGGTACTTCCCCCAACACGGGCAGGTCTTCCAACGTAGCGACTACGAGAACATCTGCAGCGGAAGCTACGCAGGAAACCCCTAGCCGACCACGCGAGCCGTGCAGGTTCGCGCGACGGCGACAGGTGGCGCCGTCGGTCCCGATCACATGTCCGACGTCCGCAGCCGCAGAGGTGCACGGGACAGGCGCCCAGACGCGAACTCGACCAGGCGGCGCACGGCTCAACTGACGATCCGACGCAAGGTCGAGGAACATCGCGGTGCCGCCTCACAGAGGGCCGGTCGCGGCCTGTCGTTCTTGGCCGTCGCGAGCGTCGTTCTGCAGGCGCTCGCCTCATACGAGGGACGAGACCGGGCCTTCACCGGGGTCTCGTTGAGCACGCGCCCGGCCGGGGCGCACCCGCAAGGCCAACCCGGGGCCATGTCCGCACCGACCACCAGACGCAGGTGCCCAATCGTGGTGCCCCGACCGGGGTCTCGGACCGCTGACGGTCCTGGTTGTGGCTGTAGGACGGGTGCGCGACTTCCGATAGTCGGGGATGCGATCTCGTCCGGCGCGGGGCCGGTCCGAGTGTCTCGGTGATTTCGATGCGTTGTTGGTCGCCGCGCGTGCAAATGTGCCGACGGCGTGGGATGCATTGTTCCGCTGGCTCGCGCCCGACGTCGCCGGCTATTTGCGGATGTCGGGTGCTCGGGAGGTCGATGATCTGACGAACGAGGTGCTGCTGGCGGTGTTCCGACGTGTTGGCTCGTTCGAAGGTTCGGAGCCAAAGTTTCGGTCCTGGGTGTTCACGGTGGCGCACAGCCGTTTGATCGACGAGCGGCGCCGTTCGAACCGCAAGCCAGTTTGTGCGCCGCTCGAAACTGGACATGTGTCCGCACCGACCGTCTCGAGCGCCGAGAACGTCGCGCTCCGCGAACTGGAGGTCGCGCGCGTCGAGGCGATCTGTGCGCAGCTGCCGTCGGATCAACGGGCCGTTGTGCTGTTACGCATCATCGGCGAGTTGAGTGTCGATCAGGTCGCCGAGGCGCTGGGCAAGAGCCCGGGAGCGATCAAACAGCTCCAACGGCGCGGTTTCGAGACGGCCCGCAGGCTCGTCGAGCGAGAAGGCGTAACCCTATGAGCCTGTTCGACGGTAACGCTCTCGAGATGCCAGAACATCGACCCGTCGACGACGGTGCGATCGAGGCCGCGCTTGGCGGGACTGCCCGCGGCGAGGCGCCCGATCCGCTGTCGTCGTTCGTGTCGAGTGTTCGCAGTGCTATCGAAGCGGTACCTGCCCCTTCGACGGCAATGGCAGCCGTACTGGCGGCTGGCTTCTCCACCGAAAAAGGCGACCTGTCGGCGACGGCAGCAAGCAACGTCAACGGGCCTGCGTCGCAGGAAGCCGGACTGTCGAAGTGGAGGAAAGCAAAGATGAAGATCCAAGGGTTCCTGGCCGGGCTCGGCGCCGCCGGCAAGATCGCGCTCGGGGTTGGCGTCGCCGCCGCGGCGACCACCGGTGCCGGCGCGACCGGCATGCTGCCATTCTCGGTCCCTGGCCTCGGACATCCCCACCATCATCGGGTCCTTGTGGCCGCAACCACGACCACCACCCAAGTGCGGGCGTCCGCAACGACGACGCAACGACGGCATGCGAATCACACGCCCCCCAACGTCATCAGTGCGTCGCCGCACACGCCTCCGGGAACCGGCGCAGTCGCCGCCACGGCGACCTCGACCACGACAACCAACGTGACGACGTCGACCGTGTCCGTGACCGCGCCGACGACCGGGACCACATCGCCGACCTCGACGACGACAACCACGCCGCCGGTGTCGACGACCACGCCAACAACGACGCCGCCGACGGAGACGACAACGACGACGCAGCCGTCCGTTCCGTCGATCGAGTTGTCATGTTCGGACACCGGCCCCACACAAGTGACCTGCGCGTGGAGCGCTGCACCCACAACGGTCGCGAACTACGCGCTGTGGCGCTGGACCACCGGAGGCACCGGTAGTGACTACGCACCGGTCTACGAGAGCGCGAGTGGACTCACCTTCGTCGACAACAACGTCACGCCCGGCGTGAGCTACACGTACCGAGTCTTCACCACCCTCGGCGACGGCACCCAAGGTCCCGTCAGCAACAAGGCCCACGTCACCTGAGCACTCGCGACGCAACACGGCAGCGGCGGATGGTGTCGACCGAGAGTGCGCACCTCCGCCCACGACACCGAACCGAGACAGTATGCACAATGAGACGACTCGGCGCCCTAGCAATCCTCGTTGCGGTCATCGCCGCAGCGTGCGGTTCTTCATCGAAGACCATCACCCAGGTGTCCGCCACGCCGACAACCACAAGAACGTCGAATGACGCCACGCGATCGAGCTTCTGCGACCGGTTGCGTGCCGACCAGGCGGCGTTCAACAGTCCGCAGGATGGCCTCGCGACGCCAACCCAACTCGAGGCGCATTACCGGAACCTTGAGTCCGGCCTGGACGAAGCCCGAGCGCTTGCACCAACCGCGATCAAGGGCGACATGCACACGTTCGTGACCACGCTCGACGCGTTCCTGCACTCGCTGGCAGCAGCGAACTACCAGGCGGCAAACCTAGCCCCGACCGCACTCGACACCCTCCAAGCGTCAACGCTCAAACACGCCACGATCGGCATCGACACATA
>Ga0182024_10026110_pt1 | contig 10276 bp, 12 predicted proteins | sample P32metaG_FD_120480 | JGI IMG/M metagenome (GOLD analysis project Ga0182024, IMG submission 120480) | Permafrost microbial communities from Stordalen Mire, Sweden - P3-2 metaG (Illumina Assembly) | ecosystem: Environmental > Terrestrial > Soil > Wetlands > Permafrost | place: Sweden: Stordalen...
CCGACCGACATGATGCCGTATCCCGCGAGATCGCCATCTACTTCCACGACCCGGCAGACGTACCCGACACGCAAGCAATCGCGAAAAATGCCTTCGCTCCAGGGAAATTGATAGCCCGCTCGCTCGATCACTCCGATCACGGGAATGTCGAGCTCGTTCATCGGCCGGACATCGGCCGGCAGCTCGCGCTCCCGCTTAACGCTGGACACGGTTGCATGCCTCGCGCGCGAATTTGAGATCATCCCAGGCCTTGCGCTTGTCGGTCGGCGTGCGCAGCAGGTACGCGGGATGATAGGTGACAACCAGAGGCACTCGAGCGGCGCCGAAGGAATGCATCTGCTGTCGCAGCCGCGCGAGCGGCGCCTCCGTCTTGAGCAGGTTTTGCGCGGCGATGCGCCCCACCGCGAGCATGATTTTCGGCCGCAGCAGCGCGATCTGCCGTTCGAGATACGGCAGGCACTCCGCGGCTTCCCCGGCGGCGGGATCGCGGTTGCCGGGGGGCCTGCACTTGAGCACATTGGCGATGAAGACCTGCTCGCGCGCAAGTCCGACCGCGCGCAGCATGGAATTGAGAAGCTGTCCGGCACGCCCGACGAAGGGCTCGCCACGGCGATCCTCCTCGGCACCGGGCGCCTCTCCCACGATCAGCCAGTCTGCGTTCTGATCGCCCACGCCGAAGACGGTTTGAGTACGAGTCTCGCTGAGCACGCAGCGCGTGCACACGGCAACCCGCGCGCGAAGCTGTCCCCAATCCAAGGCGTCCTCGCGCAGGGGCGGCTCCGATACGGCCGCCCCGGCCGCGGCCTCCGCAGGCTGCACCGAGCGGAGCACCCAAGGCGTCAAGCCCAGGGTTCGCAGGTACTCCTTGCGCAGCGCTGGATTCATGCGGCGTTGGGAAGATTGCGCGAGCGGCGGCGGAAAAGCTTGCGGTACAGCCATACGGTCGGCGCGGACGCCGCATAACTTCCGAAGATCAGAAGGAGCGTGATGGCCGGATACAGGAAAATGAACACGAAGGCGAGCGGCACCAGGACGATCTGGGTGAATCGCACCCGGGCGCCGGTATCGACGTGCTTGAAGCTGTAAAACGCGAAGCGGCTGATCATCAGCGCGCCGGCGCAGGCCGTGACCACGAAAGCCACGATGAGTCCCGGCAGCCCAATGCTGACCCTGTCGCTCGCCAGCCAGATCAATGCGGCCACGATGGCGGCGGCTGACGGACTTGGGAGTCCCTCGAAATAGTGCTTGTCCTGAGTCGCCGACCGGGAATTGAACCGGGCGAGCCGAAGACCCGCCGCCGCGGCATAAAAAAAACACACCAGCCAACCGAGACGGCGCCACAGAGGTCCGTATTCGGCGATCCGCGCCACGCCCCACTGGTACGTCACGATAGCGGGGGCCAGCCCGAAGGACACCATGTCCGAAAGGCTGTCGTATTCCTTGCCGAACGCGCTCTCCGTATGCGTCCATCGGGCGACCCTGCCGTCCAGTCCGTCGAACAGCATGGCCACGAACACCGCCACGCCGGCATGGTCGAATCGCCAATCAATCGCGGCCACGATGGCATAAAAGCCAGCGAACATTGCGCCCGTGGTGAGCAAGTTCGGCAGCCAGTACACCCCGCGGGGCCGGGATTCTCGATCCTCAACGTCGCTCATGGGCTTCCATGATACAGCAGCCTGCCCGAGTATTCCGCTCGAGAGGCTGATGTAAGATACGCGCCCATGCGCTTATCCCAGTATCCCATCTCTACGCTCCGTGACGTTCCGGCGGATGCCGAAGTCGTCAGCCATCAGCTCATGTTGCGGGCCGGAATGATCCGCCGCCTGGCCGCCGGCCTCTACTCCTGGCTGCCCCTCGGTTTGAAGACCTTGAAGAAGGCCGAGCGGATCGTTCGCGAGGAAATGGACCGGGCTGGAGCGCTCGAGCTGTGCATGCCGACCGTCCAACCGGCCGAGCTCTGGAAGGAATCGGGCCGGTGGAGCAAGTACGGGCCCGAGCTCCTGCGCTTCAAGGATCGCCACGATCGGGAGTTTGCCTACGGCCCCACCCACGAAGAGGTCATCACAGACATCGCGCGCCGGGAGCTGCGCAGCTACAAACAATTGCCGGTGAACTTTTATCAGATCCAGACGAAGTTCCGAGACGAGATCAGGCCCCGTTTCGGCGTGATGCGCGCCCGCGAATTCCTGATGAAGGACGCGTATTCGTTCCACCTCGATCAGGCGAGCCTCGCGCAGGGCTACCGGATCATGTACGAGGCGTACACACGCATTTTCACCCGGATGGGCCTGAAGTTTCGCGCAGTGCAGGCCGATGGCGGCACTATCGGCGGGAGCGTATCGCAGGAATTTCACGTGCTCGCGGACTCCGGAGAAGATGCGATCGTCTTTTCCACGGCGGGCGACTACGCCTCCAACATGGAGACCGCCGCGAGTTTGGCGCCGCCGGAACCGCGTCCCGGCGCGGCGCAGCCGCTGACCCGCGTGACGACACCGAATGTGCACACCATTGCCGAGCTCACCGCCTTCCTTGGGGTCGGCGCGAAGCAGTGCGTGAAGACCCTGATGGTGGACGGCAGCGAAGGCGATGTCGTGGCGCTGGTGTTGCGCGGCGATCATGAGCTGAATGCGGTCAAGGCCCAAAAGCTTGCCGGAGTCGCCAACCCGCTGCGCATGGCGAGCGCCGAACGCGTCCGCCAGGCGACCGGCGCCGAGCCGGGCTCGATCGGACCGATCGGCCTGAAGGGCAGAATCTACGTCGATCACGCCGCCGCCCATCTCGCCGACTTCGTCTGCGGGGCCAATGAAAAGGACGTGCATTTCACCGGCGCCAACTGGGGCCGGGATCTACCCGACCCGGCATCCCAAGACATTCGCAATGTGCAGGCGGGAGACCCAAGTCCCACCGGCAACGGCGCGCTCGAGATTGCTCGCGGCATCGAAGTCGGCCACATCTTCCAGCTCGGCCAACTGTACAGCGAGGCCATGCACGCGACCGTGCTCGACGAAGGCGGCAAGTCCGTCACCATGTTCATGGGCTGCTACGGTATCGGCGTCACCCGTGTCGTCGCTGCGGCCATCGAGCAGAATCACGATGCCAACGGCATCATCTGGCCGGAGCCGCTGGCGCCGTTCAACGTCGTCCTGGTGCCCATCAACTATCAAAAATCGGAACAGGTACGCCAGATGGCGGACCGGCTGTACGAGGAGTTCAAGGCGGCGCAGATCGACGTGGCGCTCGATGACCGCGACGCTCGGCCGGGCGTTAAGTTCGCGGACGCGGAACTCATCGGAATACCGCATCGCATCGTGATCGGCGAGCGGACCTTGGCGGGCGGTAAACTCGAATACCGCCATCGGCGAGCGACCGAATCGACGGAAATCCCCGCCGCCGATGCCGTGGCATATATCAGGGATCAACTGGGTCTCTGAGGGCGAGCGTGCGGCCGCTCCTGGCAAGATACCTCGTCGGACCGGCCCTGGCGGCTTTCATTTTCGGGGCCACGGTGCCGGGTTCGGCGCGCGCGGATCAGCAGCGCGATCCGGAGCTCAAGGAGCTGCTGGAAAAGATCATCGTCAACCACGATTGCTTCGTCGACAGATACGAATCCGAGGTCTGGTACAAGGCCATGGAACCTAGGCTCCTGCCTTACGTTCCCTCGCACGAGGATCGCGTGAGTATTCTCGATCACGTGTACTGCGAGGCCAAGCGCGACCCGACGCTCGCTCTTCCGCCGGACCTCGTGATGGCGGTGATCGACGTAGAGAGCCGCTTCGATGCCTGGGCGGTTTCACCGGCGGGCGCGGTCGGCCTGATGCAGGTCATGCCTTTCTGGCCACGCCAGCTGGGTGTGCAAAATCAGTTGGTGCGGATCGAACCGAACATCCGGATGGGATGCGAGATTCTGCGCTTCTACCTCCGCGAGGAGCATCTGAACTGGGCTCGTGCGCTTGCGCGCTACAACGGCAGCGTCGGCCGCAATACTTACCCCGCCCTGGTGATGCAGCGCTGGCAGCGCATCTGGCGGTTCTAGTGAGGAAAGAGCGCCGCTGGCGGGCGCAGCTTCGCTAGCGGACCTCGAACGGCGGCTCGAGCCTTAGGGGTTGTTCGGATTCGACCGTGAGCTCCGCGACGCTGTCGACGCGGGCGCTTCCCGGTCCGTGATGAAGCCACGTCAGAAGCTCATCGACCGCCTCCACGGCGCCGCGAGCCAGTACCTCGACCGACCCGTCGGGAAGATTGCGAGCATAGCCTCCAATCCCCAATCGCTCGGCCTCGCCGCGCGTGCTATGACGGAAATACACCCCTTGAACTTTTCCCACGACTCGGAATCGACGAGTTATCCGGCTCATGGGATCGGCAGTCGGCGGTCGTCAGGGCGAGACGGGTACTTTGACGGGTTGACCTTCGCCGTGTTGGGTGGCGTTGAGCGCCGCCGCCGCATGGCGCTTGGCCTCGAGCGCTGCCAAGCGGGCCCGCACATATTCTTGTGCCTCGAGATGGTTTTGAGCTCGGTCGATGGCGGCCTTTGCCGCGTACAGGTCAGGTGAGGTCGACGCAGGAGGACCCGCCGCGGTGGCTGCGGCGATCGCTTGACGAGCGTCGCTCATCTCTTGCACGGGAGGGCCGTGGCAGCCCAATAAGCTGAGAATACCCACGAATACAGCAATCAGGCGCAACATATCTGGCGGGACACTAGCAACAGCATGCTGGGCCGTCAAACCAACGGTCCTGGACAATCCGGCGGTTGCTGCAAATAATTCGTTGCGCCGGCGCAGCACTCTTGCGCGAGATGACGCAATTTCCCACGGGAAGCAACCATGCACGAAATTCTGGTCTTGTATTATTCGCGCCAAGGGAGCACGGCTGCCCTGGCCCGGCAAATATGCCGTGGCGTGGAGACGGTCGCCGGAATGAAGGCCCGGCTGCGAACCGTTGCGCCGATTTCCACGACGGTCGAGCGGTCTGATCCTGCCGTGCCCGACGAAGGGCCGCCTTATGCCACGCATGAGGATCTCGAGACCTGCAGCGGCCTGATTCTCGGAAGTCCCACGCGATTCGGAAACATGGCCGCTCCCCTCAAGCATTTCTGGGATGGCACGAGCGGTCTCTGGCTCTCGGGTGCCTTGGCCGACAAGCCCGCCGCCGTGTTCACCTCCACGCAGACGATGCACGGGGGACAGGAGTCGACGCTCCTCTCGATGATGCTGCCGTTGCTCCATCACGGCATGTTTCTGGTCGGTATCCCGTACAGCCAAAGAGGTCTCTCCGACACTCGCGGCGGCGGAACGCCCTATGGAGCGAGTCACGTGGCAGCGTCGAGCGGACATGGCACCTTGGCCGATGCGGAACGGGATCTCGCCCAATCGCTCGGTGCCCGTGTCGCCTCGCTGGCGTCCCGGCTGCGGCGCGCCGCTTGAGCTTCACCGAGAAGACCCGGCTGGCAACCGTGTGGCTGTGGGGCGCCGTCGCGGCGAGCTTGCTGTGCTGGTATACCGCGGGATATCCGTGGCTGCTCTGCGTAGTGGCGGTCGCGCCGCTCCTCGCGCCGCTGCCGGGCCTCCTCCGCGGGCGCCGCTACACGTACGCTTGGGCGAGCCTCTTCGCCATGCCCTACCTCGCGTTCGCGGTTACCGAGCTTTTGGCCAATCCGGCGGCGCGCGCGGTGGGGTCGGTCAGCTTGCTGCTGATTTTTGCGTGGTTCTGTTCGATGGTTCTGTACTTGCGTGCCTCTCGAGCGCGTCTCGAATGAACGGCACCGTAAGACGGCGTTGCGCGACCAGCGAGGCCTCGTCGAGCTCATCGAGGATGTCGAACAACGAGCGCAGATCGCGCGGCATGCGCTTCATTAGGTAGTCCAACGTCTCCCCGGGCAGCTCGAGTCCGAGCTGCTTCGCGCGCAGATGCATCGCCTCTGCGCGCCCCGCCTCGTCGAGATCGCGCACGTGGTAGACGGCGCACGCACCGGCCCGGGAGCGCCAGTCCTCGAGCCTCCACCCGATCTGTCGCGGCGCTGCGGCGGCGGCGAATATCAGCCGGCAGCCGAGTTCGGACGCCTCGTTGAACAGGCGAAACAGCGCCAGCTCCCAATCGAGATCGCCGGCAACGGCGTCCACATCGTCGACGCACAGAACCCTGCACTGCGCATAGCCGCTGAGCGCTTCGGGCGGAAGTCTCATTGATCGATCCAACGGGAAATAGGCGGTTCTCTCGCCCGCCTGCGCGCAGACGGCCTGCAGCAAATGAGTCTTGCCGCAGCCCTTGCTTCCCCACAGCCAGAGCGGATCGCGGCCGGGGACCTTAAGGGCTGCCACCACCTCCGTATTCGGTCCGGTTGCGAAGCTCGCGAAAACCGCATTGGCGCGCGGATGGACGCCGAGGGGAAGCTGCTTCATACGAGCCCTGATCGGTCGGCGGACAACCCTTGCGGCCGGGAACGCGCCTCCTTGAGCGCCGCTTGTCCGTATCGAAGTACGTAATCCATGCCGCTGATGACGATGGTGATGAACGTCAGCGCACCGAGCGCGACCACCACCCAGGCCGGTGGAACTGCAAACTGCTCGCGTCCGATAACGCTCAGGATGTACGCCGCCTGGCAGAGGGTGTTCACCTTGCTGACAATGCTGGCGCGCGCCGTAAGGGGCCCGAAGCACACGCGATAGGCGATAGCACCCAGCACGATGATCACATCGCGCACCACCGCCGCGGCCATCAGCCAGAAGGGCACGAGATGGAGCACTGCGAGAACGATGAATACGGTCGCGAGCAACAACTTGTCCGCGGCCGGATCGAGGATGCCTCCGAGCGTTGTCTGCCAGGCGAAACGCCTAGCGAGAAAGCCGTCAGCCGCGTCCGAGACCGCCGCCAAGAAGAACAGCGCCAGGGTGGCGACCAGGTCGCCCCGATACAGCGTGAGCGCGATCGGTATCACGAGAAGAATCCTCAGTGAACTGATGACGTTCGGTACTTGGCGGAGCCACGGATGCACGGGCGTTAATGACGCAGCTCGAAGCGTTGAACCCCGCCGTCCCCAGCGCTTCCCGGCTGCAAGCGGCCGCTCAACGGGAGCGCATTCTGCAGCGCGCCCGCCCCACCTCGGGTGGTCAGGCGGAGTCGGACCACGCTGCCGTTCAAAGCCTCCACCGCGACATGCGAGACGATCGCGAGCGACTCAAGATAGCTCTGCACGTAGGCATAATCCTTCAGATCGTTCACGCCGCCGACTTCGATGACCGCGGGCGCCGCGGCGCCGCTCACTGCGAACAGGCCGGCGTAGGTATCGGCGGCGCGATTGATGCCCTCGACGGACGCTCCTGAAAACTCACTGCTTCGGTCCTGAAACAGGAAGGTCCACCGAACCACCGCGGCCGCATTTGCGGCGTTGGCTCGCCCGATCAGCGTCCCGTCGCTTCCGGCCCGATGCCCGATATCCGCCAGAGTGGCGGCACCCGCTGAAGTGACCGCCGCATAGTCCAGGTGGTTGCGCTGCAGATCTGCGGCGCTCGGCCACATTACCGGCGCACCGCGCTGATTGGCGGCTGCGTCGATGGCGGTCTTGATGTCCGAAGTGCTCTCGGCCGTGATCACCGTGCCGGCTTGCGCGCCCGGTACGGCGAGCCAAACGAAGGTCGACGGCCGGTCCCGGCCCCAGAGAGGCTGATTGTTCTGCGCCAACCAGCGGTCAATGGCGGCCCCGTCGAAAGCCACCCAGAGCTGACCGTCCTGAGTTTCGCGGTACTGCTGAGCGTAGCGACGCGCATTGCCGAGAAGCGGCGCGAAGACGGCATCTTCATCGGCCACCCTTCGCCCCGTCACCCGCGTAAGGACGACGCGCAGCGCCGCCTCGAAGGCGGCCGGCTTCGAGGCCTCGGAACGATCGGCCACGGGGACCGTCGCCTGATAGAGTTCCGCCCGGGTCAGCGCGGCGCTCCCGTCGGCGAGGCAAAGACCCGCGATGCTCAGGCACAAAAGCGTCAGAGAATGCAAATATCGAGCGCAAATGCGGCGGTAATCTCGTGCCATGGGGTAATCGCGTAAGCCCTTAAGTTATCGGTGTAAAATACCACAGCTTGCCGGCCCGCCGGGCCGGCGGATGCGGCCTATTTAGCCGACGGAATCGAACAAGGGAAGCGAATGACAGAGCCTGAGCGTGCACCGGTTACCTATCGCGGCGCCGGAGTCGACATCGATGCGGGAGAGGAGCTCGTCGAGCGCATCAAGCCGCGAGTCAAGCGATCGCTGCGCAGTGAAGTGCTGGGAGGCATCGGGGGGTTCGGCGCGCTGGTGGAGATTCCGCTCGAGCGGTACCGCAGGCCCGTGCTGGTGTCCGGGACGGATGGTGTCGGAACGAAGCTACGGCTCGCCATCGATACCGGGCGGCACGATACGGTCGGCATCGATCTGGTCGCGATGTGCGTGAACGACGTGATCGTCCAGGGTGCCGAGCCGTTGTTTTTCTTGGACTACTTTGCGACCGGCGCGCTCGACGTGAATGTTGCGGAGCGCGTCATCGCAGGCATCGTCGAGGGCTGCGTTCAGGCAGGCTGCGCCCTGGTTGGCGGCGAGACGGCCGAGATGCCCGGGATGTACCACGGAAAGGACTACGACCTCGCCGGCTTCTCGGTGGGGGTCGTCGAGAAGGACCGCATCATCGACGGATCGCGTACTGCCGCAGGCGACGTAGTGCTCGGACTTCCCTCCTCGGGTCCGCACTCCAACGGTTTCTCGTTGATCCGCAAGATTCTCAAGGTCAGCGGCGCCGATCTCTCGGCTCCCATCCAGGGCACGCCGCTGATCGACCTCCTGATGGCCCCCACCCGGATCTACGTCAAACCACTGCTGCAGCTGATGGCGGAAACCGGCGTACACGGGCTCGCGCACATCACCGGGGGCGGTCTGCTCGACAACATTCCGCGAGTGCTTCCCGACGGTCTGGAAGCGGTGCTCGAGCGGCGCGCCTGGAACCGGGATCCGGTATTCGAGTGGCTGCAATCCGAGGGACGGGTCGCCGACGAGGAAATGTACCGAGTGTTCAACTGCGGCATCGGAATGACCGTGCAGATCGCTCCCGGCGAGGCCGATCGCGCCATCTCCCTGTTGAGCCAGGCCGGTCAACCGGCCTTCGTGATCGGCGAAGTACGGGTGGGCACCCGCGGGGTGGTTATCGCTTGAGCGCCCCGGACGAGCGAGCGCGCGTCGTGGTTTTGATCTCCGGACGCGGAAGCAACATGCGGACGCTCGTCGAGCGCAGCCGTGATCCTCGCATGGGGTACCGCGTCGCGGCCGTCCTCTCCGATCGATCGGAGGCCGGAGGACTCGCATCGGCGGCGCAGTTCGGCCTGCCGGCACGCGCGTTGCCGGCACCCGCCCGTGGCGCCTCCGCCGCCGCCCGAGTCGCCTACGATGCCGAACTCGCCGCTGCCATCGGGGAATACACGCCGTCTCTGATCGTGCTCGCCGGATTCATGCGCATCTTGTCGGCGCCGTTCGTGGCGCGCTTTGCCGGACGCGTCTTGAACATCCATCCCTCGCTTCTGCCCAAGTACCCCGGCCTGCACACCCATCAGCGGGCCTTGGACGCTCACGATGAGGAGCACGGCGCGACCGTGCATTTCGTGACCGCGGAGCTCGACGGCGGACCGCCCGTCATTCAAGCCAAGCTGTCGGTGGACCCTCACGAGGACGTGGAGCATCTCGCCGGTCGCGTACACGTGCTCGAGCATCAAATCTATCCCTTGGCGGTCCGTTGGTTTTGTACGGGACGGCTGCGGTATGAGGAGGGCCGCGCTTGGCTCGACGGTGAGGCACTCTGTCGTCCGGTGCTCTACGATGGCGTGGTGGCTGATACTTAAGGGGTCATTGATGCGCGAGCGAAGAACACGCACGCGGTGGGCGGCAACGGGGGGCTTTGCCGCATCATGCGTGGCGGCCGCATCGCTTGCGGCATCCCCGCCGTCGGCAACTTCGACCGACATGCCGGCCGACGCCGCGGACACGAGCCCTCAGCCTTTCGCCGCTCACTACGTGGCTGAATGGCGAGACATCTCCGTCGGGACAAGCGACCTCCAATTGGAGCGGGACTCGCAGCCGGGACAGTACCACTACAAGTGGACCATCAGCGCCCGCGGAATCTTCCGGCTGGTCTATTCGCACGATGTGACTCAGCAGAGTTGGTTCAGCGTGGTCGACAACCATGTGCGGCCGAAGCGCTACCGCGGCGAGGAAGGCTCGTCATTCGTTGCTTTCGACTTCGACTGGGAGTCGGGACATGCCC
>Ga0182024_10026111_pt1 | contig 10276 bp, 10 predicted proteins | sample P32metaG_FD_120480 | JGI IMG/M metagenome (GOLD analysis project Ga0182024, IMG submission 120480) | Permafrost microbial communities from Stordalen Mire, Sweden - P3-2 metaG (Illumina Assembly) | ecosystem: Environmental > Terrestrial > Soil > Wetlands > Permafrost | place: Sweden: Stordalen...
CCAACTCGCGACTACCAGCCGCTCGGTACCAAGAGCGGTCCGAAGCCTAGAGTCGTCAACGATGTCGTGAGACATGTGTCAACGATGTCCTGAGACATGACAGTGGCTGGGGAGGGAGGATTCGAACCTCCGATTGGCTGATCCAGAATCAGCTGCCTTACCACTTGGCCACTCCCCAGCGGAGGCCATCGAGTGTACCGGACACCCCCGGGGCCCCCTGTTTGCCGCCTCGGCACGCGGCATATACTGGACAGTGATGGATCTGCTCGAGTTGCTCCGCTTTCAGGCGCGGCGCTACCGCTGCTCGGCGTGTGGCGAGAACATGGCTGACTGCGGGATCAACGTGCTCGCCCAGCAGGGGAATCGCGCCCTCGTCAGGGTGACCTGCGCGTCCTGCAACGACGAGAACCTCCTCCAGATCATCTTCCAGACCGAGGGCGAGGAGAACAAGGTTCCCGCCATCGATGAGGGCGTCCCGGACGTCGCCGACCCCATCACCGGTGACGAGATGCTCGAGCTCCACTCCCTGCTCTCCGCACACGAAGGCGCGCTCACCGAGCTGCTCGTCAAGCGCTGATCCCGACCCTTCCGGGGGTCGTGCGACACTTGCCCGCCGTATGGCGAGTCTCGATCCTGGTCAGCACATGGTCTTCGACACTCTCTACGGGCTCGAATTCGGCGAAACCAGTCCGGAGCACATGACCGCGTCGTGTCCGGTCACCCCGAAGGTCCTCCAACCCTTCGGCATCGTCCACGGCGGCGTCTTGTGCGCCATGGCCGAGACGATCACCTCAGTGGGCACCTACATGGGGGTCAGCGATGCGGGGAATATCTCTGTCGGGATGTCCAACAACATGAACTTCCTCCGCCCGATCACCAAGGGCACGATCCATGCGGACGCCAGGCCGCGTCACCGCGGGAGGACCACCTGGATCTGGGACGTCGAGATCACCAACGAAGACGGCGCGATGTGCGCCATCGGCAGGGTCACGATCGCCGTCAGGCCCCGGCCCTAGCTTCCTGCCGGTCGACGAGTCGTTTCGCTGCGTAGGCGCCGCCCGCCGAAGCGGCCGCACTCACCCCGCGCAGCACGACCTTCTGCCAGATCGGCGTCTTGTCCCCGCCCTTCTTGATGTCCTTGCGCAGCTCGTGGAGCTCGGCGACGAGTTCCTCCAGCGACACCGGCACCGCCTCCTCCTCATCTGTATCGCCGCGCAATCGCGAGCGGATGAAGACGATGGTCCCGATCAGTACGATCGCCCCGCTGGCGATGGCGGCATAGCGGGGACCATCACGGCGCAGGCGCGCCTTCCAGTCGAGCTCGGCGCGAACGCGCTCCTCGAGCCGGGTGGCGCTCTGCGCGAGCGCCGCCTTGGTCAGCTCCCTTTGACGCTGCGCTTCGTCAGTTCCCGGAGCCACTCGGCATCCTCCTTCAACGTACTTTCGATGTGCTTCCGTCCTCGTTTGATCGCCTTTCTCGCCTTCGACTGCCCGATGAAGATGAGGACGCCCGCGAGGACCAGGAATATCCCGCCGAGCACCAGCCACCGCACCCACTCGGCACCGAGGATTCCGAGCCCGGACGGCAGGGCGCCCAACGCCTCGATCACCCCAATCAGCAGGAACACCGACGCAACGACGATCATCGCCGCCGCAATCACCAGTTGGATGATCGCCCGCTTCAGCTCCGCGCCCACGACGCCGATTTCGGCACGCACCAGCTTGATGGCGTCTTCGACGACCTGGCGAGCGAGCGAGATCGGGTCGGTGCTCTCAGGCGCGTCGCCGTCCACGGTACCTCCAGGCAGTCGATCGGGAGCGCAACGCGACACTGCAGTGCGCCGCGTCGCCCGCAAGCTCACCCAAACTCGCAGGGTTGCATGATACTTGCGCGTACCCGGGGGGGCGTAACCGGACCCCTGTCAACCCCGTTGGACACGCAGATGGCGGAAATCTCTCCAGTTCGACGACTCCCTCGCACGGGACCCGACGGCTCTGCCGATCTGGCAGTTCGCCGCCGCTACCTCCGTCGCAGCCGTCGCTTCGCGACCGGTCGCATGTGGATCACCGTGTGGGTGACCGCGTTCGCGGTTGTGGGATGGCTCTTCATCGCGGGGTTCGCCGGCTTCAACCACTGAGCACGCGGGCCGCGCGGCGATCGATCAGTCGATCAGCTCGCGGAGGTCCTGGAGTTGGAGCGAGATCCATCGCGTGATGTCGTTGGTCCGCACCATGTCGCGAATCTTCGTCTGTCGCGCCTTCTTCTGCGGCTCGTCCATCATCAGCCCGAGGTAGAGCGCCTCCGCGGTCTCATCGATATCGAACGGGTTGACGGTGATCGCCCATTCGCCGAGCTCCTCGTGTGAGCCGGCGTTCTCGCTGAGCACCAGGACGCCATCGCGCTGATTGACGAGCGGACCCTCCTTCGCAACCAGGTTCATGCCGTCGTAGATCGGATTGACAAGCAGCACGTCAAAGATGCGGTATCCCGCAATCGCGCGCTCCATGTTGTCCTCGATCTCGACGCGAATTGGTGTCCAGCCGCCGCGACTGTATTCGCGGTTGATCCGCGCCGCCACACGCAACACGCTGCCGAGGTAGGCGCGGTAGTCGTCGATGTCCTGCCGGCTCGGTTGCAGGAATGCCCAGAACATGACGTCGCCGGTCAGCTCCGGATGCGCGGCGAGCAGGCGCTCGTACGCGAGGAATCCGCGCACGATGTTCTTGCTCAAATCCGTGCGGTCGACGCGCAGGATCAGGTGCTTCGGGCGCCACTGCTCGATACGCTCGATCTCCGCAAGCACGGCCGGCTGTTCCGAATGCTGAATGAATGTCTTCGGATCGACGCTGATCGGGTAATTGCGAACCCACACCGCGCGGCCTTCCGAGAACACGGTGCGCTCGCGATGATCCACCGTCAAACCGAGGTTCTGCTCGCACGTCATCAGGAAGTTGCGCACGTCGCGCGACGTCTGGAAGCCGATGATGTCCGCGCCGAGCAGGCCGTGCACGATCGCATCGCGAATGTGCCGCGGCAGGACCGTCCAGTACTGCGGGGTCGGCCACGGGATGTGCACGAAATGCTGGATGCGCACGTCGGGTCGCAGCTCGCGAATCAGTCCGGGGACGCAGTACATCTGGTAGTCCTGCACGAAGACCACCGCCGGCTTGTCCGAGCGCTCGACCTCGGCGATCACGCGGTCGGCGACGAGCCGGTTCACCTTGACGTAGCCGTCCTCCCAGGCCCGGTGGATGGCCTCGTCGACGACTGGTTCGCGGGCGAGGTCCCACAGGTAGTGCTGGATGAACCAGAGCAGCGGGTTGGCGATCACGTTGTAGTAGAGGTCGTATGCCTCGCTCGTCGGCTCCACGAAGGCGACCTTGACCGAGGTGCCGTCATCGGTGGTGAGCTCCGCCGGGTCACCCCGCTCCGCGAGCTTTCGATCCCCGGCATCGCGCGCGAGCGCAACCCAGACGGCTTCGGTCGCCGACGCCAGTGAGGTCATCGCGGTGACCAGCCCGCCGGCGCCTTTGACCAGCCGCTCCGGGGTGCCTCGGTACGGGTCCGCCTGATGCAAAACCAGTGGGGCCCGGTTGGCGACGATGATCGGCTGGACGCTCCCGAGGATCCTGCGCGTGTACGGCTCGATCGCCGACAAAAGCTCGACTCCTTCACAGGTCGAGCGGGGCCTGCCCGCCGCGCCCATGCTACCGGGACAGTCCTTTGGAGGGCCTCAGCGGCCACAATCCCGTAACACATGAGCCAGCCCATCGCCGAATACCGCGTGGACACGCCCCGCCTCGCGCTGTCGGTCCGGGATCACGCCGGTGGCGAGCCCGCCGTCCTCGCGCTCCACGGCCTGGCGAGCAACGCGCGCTGGTGGGACCTGGTCGCGGAGCACCTAGCGCCTGCCCGCCGGGTGATCGCCGTCGACCTGCCGGGCCACGGCAAGAGCGACCGCCCGGACACCGGCTACGACTTCGACACCGTCTCCCGCGATCTCGAGGGGCTGCTCGCGGCGCTCCACCATCCCGAGCCGCTCGTCGTGGTGGGGCACAGCTGGGGCGCCACGGTTGCCCTCGCGTTCGCGGCGGACTTCCCGGACCTGGCGCTCGGCGTCGTCTGCATCGACGGCGGCGCCGGCGACCTCAAGGCGTACTTCGGCCCGAGCTGGGAGATGGCCGAGGAGACCATGCGCCCGCCGGCGCTCAAGGGCGTCAAGCCGGCGATGCTGCGGGCGTGGATGGACTCGTCGCCGCTCCGCGACGGATCCGATCCCGACACCGCCGCCGAGATCCTCCTGGGCAACTTCGAGGACGACGGCACCGGCGCGGGCACGCTCCGACCGCGGCTCTCCCTCGAGCACCACATGGAGATCGCCCACCATCTCTTCGACGCCAACGGGTTCGAGCTGATGGCAAAGGTGCGCTGCCCGATGCTGTTCATCCCTGCCGGCCACCCCGACCACGAGGATTCGCCGAAGGTGCGGTCCGTCGCGCGCGCGCTCGAGGTGGCGGGCGATCGCGCCCGAGTCGTGTGGATCGACGGGGTGCACGACCTCCCGGTGCAGCGTCCGAAGGAGGTGGCCGCGGCGATCGCGGCCTTCGTCGACGAGCTTGTCGCTCAGCCGAGCAGCACGTCCCAGAAGTAGCGCTCACTCCGGGGCACGCCCTGGTCGACATGGATGTGCTTCACCTCGGTGTACTCGAGCAGTCCCGCGCGCCCGTGCTCGCGACCGATGCCGCTCTGCTTGTAGCCGCCAAACGGCGCGAGCGGATTGAGCAGATGCCAGTCGTTGATCCACACGGTCCCGGTGCGCAACTGCTTGGCGATCTCGATCGCGCCGCGGGTGTCGCGCGACCAGACCCCGCCGGCGAGCCCGTAGATCGTCCGGTTGGTCCGCTGGATCACCTCGCCGAGGTCGCTCCAGCGCTGCACGGCAAGGACAGGGCCGAAGATCTCCTCGGTGCCGGCGTGCGAGTCGGGGGAGACGTTGGTGAGCACGGTCGGCTGGATGAAGAAGCCACGGTCGCCGACGTTCGGCGCGCGACCCCCGCCGCAGGCGACGGTCGCTCCCTCCCGTTTCGCGCGCTCGATCGCGGACAGGATCATGTCGTACTGCTCCCGGCTGATGACCGGGCCCACCTGCGTGTCGAAGTCGGTCGCGTCACCGACGCGCAGCGACGCCGCGCCGTCCACAAGGCGGTCGATGAAGGTGTCGTAGATGTCGTCGTGGACAAAGAGGCGGGTGCCCGATTCGCACATCTGCCCCTGGTGGAAGAAGGTGCCGAAGAGCGCGCCGTCGACGGCGATGTCGAGATCGGCGTCGGGGCAGACGATGTTCGCAGACTTGCCGCCGAGCTCGAGCGTCACCTTCTTGATGGTGGGGGCGGCGGCGGCGAGGACCCTGCGGCCGGTGGCGGTGGATCCGGTGAAGGCGACCTTGTCGACGTCGGGGTTCTCCACGAGCTCGATGCCCGCGTCGGCGCTGTCCCCGGTGACCACGTTGAGCACGCCTCTGGGGAGCAAGCCCGTTTCGTCAATCGCCCGGGCGACGGCGAGCGCGCTCAGCGGCGTCTGCGCAGCGGGCTTGAGCACGATCGAGTTGCCCATCGCGAGCGCCGGGGCGATCTTCCACATCGCGAAGATGAGCGGGTAGTTCCAGGGGATGATCCCGGCGCAGACGCCGATCGGCTCGCGCTGCACGAAGTTCCAGGACACGTAGGGCGAGTCGATCCAGGGCAGCGGCTCGTACCAGGGAACCCCGAGCGCCTGCTCGGCCATGCTCCGGAACCACTCGATGGCGAGCGGCACGTCGACCACCGACGTCTTGCGCAGCGCCGCACCGGCGTTCTGCGATTCGAGCAGGCCCCAGTCGTCGGAGACCTCCTGGAGGTGCTCGGCGATCTGGAACATGATCTGGGTGCGCTGGAGCTGCGACTTGAGGCGCCATTCGCCCGCGTCGAATGAGCGTCGTGCAGCGGCGACGGCTCGGCTGGCGTCGGCCCGGGTGCTCGCCGGCGCGACCGCCATCACCTCTTCGGTGGACGGGTTGATCACGGGGTACGCACGGCCGTCCTCGGCACCCGCCCACTCGCCGTCGATGTACTGCTGATACGTCGCCACACCGGGCTCGACGATCGCTGCCACTCACTACCTCCACGGCCCTGGGCCGGTTGACACCGGTGTCGATTATGCGGCGGCGAGGCGGTGGATCCGGCGTGTTTGTCCGCGAATGAGGAGCACTGAAACCCTACGATACTGTCATTCTGCGAGCGCATACAGTGGAGTGGCGGCATGGATCAGATCGAGTTCGCCGACGGCTTCGACAGGCCCGACACCATCGCCTTCGGGCTCGGGGCCGGACAGCTCGCGGTGGTCATGGCCGGGGGGCTCATCGCCTACTCGCTGGTGCGATCGCCGCTGCCGGCGGCGTTCGTCGATCCGGTCGCAGGGTTGCTCGTCGTCGTCGCGGCAGGCCTCGGGTGGCTGAAGGTCGCCGGGCGTCCGGCACTCGACTGGGCGGTGTTCGCGGGGCGCTTCTGGATGCGACCGCGGCGCGGGACGACCCAGTGGAATCTCGCGACCTCGACCCCCGAGGATGACAATCGGACCCAGGTGCCGCAGCCGGCGATCCTCGAGCTCTTCGCCGCGGCCACCGGTCCGCCCGCCGACGGACCGCCGTCACCGCCGCTCATGCGGCCGATCAGCCGGGGCAGTGGCGCGCGCCGGGTCACCTTCTTCTCGCTCCGCGGTGGCACGGGACGCAGCACGCTTGCCACGGAACTGGCCTGCCTGCTCGCCGCGAGCCAGGCGGACCAGCGACCCGCACCGCGGGTCGCGCTCATCGACCTCGACCTGCGCAGCCCGAGCGTCGCGGTCCGCCTCGGCGCCCCCGAGCGCACGCTGCTCGACTACGCGCTCGCGACACCCGAGGACCGCAGCGTCATCGACTTCATGGTCACCCACAGCTCCGGCACGCGCGTCCTCCTGGGCCCGCAGACGGCGGTCCATCCGGAGTGGCCGGTGACGCCCGCCCTTCTGCGCGAGGTGCTCCGCGAGCTCGACATGGAGGGCTTCGACCTCGTCGTCCTCGACGTCTCGCCGGAGCTGTCTCCGCTGAATACCACGGCACTCTGCGCCTGCGACGACGTCTTCGTGGTGGTCGTGCCCACGGCAGGCGGAGTGCAGGACGCCTATCGGAGCACCGAGGCCCTGCGCCGCCTGGGACTCCGCCACCAACTCCGCTACATCGTCAACCGGTCGAGACCGGAGACGGACCTCACCGAGCCGATGGCCGACCTCGGCGGCCAGCTGATCGGCGACATCCCCGACGACGACTCGGTGGTCACCGCCGAGAACGCTCACCGGCTTGTGACCGTCGACGAGTCGGCGCCTGCGGCGATCGCGCTGCGCCGTCTTGCGCGCCGGGTTGGGAGCGAGTTGCACGTCCCGTGGGCCGGCTGACCCCCGGAGCCTGGCGCGCCGCCGCCGGGTCCGCGCCACTGTCCGCGGTCGAGATACGCGGCGACCGCTGCGAGTACGCCGGGCGGGTTTCGGCGGTGCTCGCGACGAGCGAGCTGGATATCGAGGCGCTCGATCCTGCGCGCAAGGCTGCCGCATCGGCGTCGTTCGCGCGCATGTGCCACACACTTCAGAGCCCGATGCAGCTGCTCGTCCGCGTGCGCCGTCTGAGCGCTCCGGTTGCACCTCCCGGCAGCGGACCGCACGCGCAACTCGACACAGGGATGCATCGACACTGGTCGGAACAGATCCGCGAGGGGAACCGGCACACGCGCCAGGTCCTCGTCGCGCTGCGTACCGCGACGCCGAAAGCGCTTGACACAGCGTGCGCGCACGCGACCGATCGCCTTGCTGCACTTGGCGTCAGCGCGACGCGCCTTGACGGCAGCGCGCTGTTCGCCGCGGTGACCGACGGGCTCGACACAAGCAGCGCGTGGTACGAGCACCCGAAGTACGTCGCGGTTGGCGGCGTCATCGCGCAAGGACATGCACTGCGGCACCTTCCCGGACACGCCGTGGAAGCCGGATGGCTGGCACCCCTGCTCAGCGTGCAGACCGAGTGCGACATCGCCATCCATCTCGTGCCCGCGCCACTCGGTGAGGCACTCGGCCGCCTCAGCCGGCGCCTGCGTAACTTCTCGGCGCATCGGATGCTGGAAGTCGAACGCGGCGCACTCGGCGACGTGCATGTCGACATCGGTCTGGAATCCGCGACGGCGCTGCGTGAACGGCTCGCCCGCAACCAGGGACGGCCGCTGCATCTCTCAGTGGTGGCAACGGTTCGCGGCGGTGCTCACGATGTCGTGCACACAGGAGCTGAAGCACTGCGCGTGGCGTTCGCGTCCTCACTCATCGGTGTTGAGGCAACCCACTTCCGCCACATGGCGGCGCTGGTCAGCACGCTCCCACTCGGCGTCGAAGCGTTGCACACCGGCAAGCTCGTGGACTCCGCTGCCGCAGCCACGTGCTTCCCGTGGATCGAGGCCGGCTGCTCGGATCCCAGCGGCTACCGTCTCGGCGCGACGATCCGGTCGGGACTCCCCGTGAAGGTCGCGCCGTTTGACACGACCCGGCATCCGAACCCCAACGTCGCGGTCTTCGCAGCGTCCGGCCACGGCAAGAGCTTCGCCATCGGGACGCTCGTGCTCGAGGCCGCAGTCGCTGGCGTGAACTCGGTGATCATCGACCCCGAGGGCGAGTACCGCGGCCTGGTGCGCGCACTCGGCGGGCGCTACCTCGAGCTGGCTCCGGGAACGGACGCTGCGGTCAACGTGTTCGAGGGCGCGAGCGACGATCCCGAGGAGGCGATCGCCGCGGTGGTCGATCTCGTGACCGTGCTGTGCGGCGATCAACTCGGAGAGGTCGAGCGTGCCGTCATCGACGCAGCAGCGCGAGCGGGGATGCAGCGTGCGGCAGGCGAACATCGAACACCGCTGCTCGAGGACTGTCTCCCCACCCTCGACATCGAAGCCCGGCCGGTGGCGACCGTCGTGCGACGCTTCTGCACAGGCGGCCTGGGCGCACTGTTCAACCGCCCGACCTCACTCGCCGTGAATTCGGGCGTGTGCGCGATCTCCCTGCGCGACATGCCACCCGAGCATGTCGCGGCTGCAACGCTGATCGTCGCGCGCTGGTTGTGGGAGTTGGTTCGACGCGATCGCCGGCGCCGCCACATCGTGTTCGACGAAGTTGGTGCGCTCTGCGTCCACCGGCCCCTTCGTGATCTGCTCGTCCAGCTCGCGCGACGCTGCCGCAAGTACGACGCATCACTCGTGGTGGCGACGCAGAACGCGCAGGATCTGCTCGGCACCGACGAGGGGAGCGTGATCGCGACCAACTGCGCGGTGGTGCTCCTCGGCGGTCATCGCGCTGCCGAAACGGCACGCATGGAACGCGCGTTCGGGCTCACCGAGGCGCAGCGTGGCTTCCTCGAGACGGCATCTCGCGGCGAGTTCCTGCTGCTCGCGGGCGATCGACGCGTTGCCATGCGCATCGAAGTTCCCCAGGGACATCGGTCCATACTCAGTGGCGAAATCGGGACGTCGTACCCCCTTGACGACAGGCCATCCGACTCGCAAGATATGGGGGCTCCCGGACGGCCGAGCCCCAAGATATGGGATCATTGAGGTGATCTCAGTACGCGGAGATTGGGGCTGTAGCCCGCCAGGGCGCGGTATTGCACACGTCTCTGCACAACGAAGCGCCCACCAGCTAGAAGAGGAAAGACCGTGGATCGATCCGCCTCCAAACCCGTCCCAGACGACTCGCACAGCATCTCCATGGAGCCGCCGACAGGGCGTCGCTCGGGTCGCAGGAGTGGGACAGCACAGGCTCGCCTGAGCGCGAAAGTGGAGGTCGAGGGCGGCGGGATTCATGTCGAGCGGCGCTTCACCCATGAGGGTGTGCATCCCTTCGACGAAGTGACCTGGGAAACGCGAACTGCAGCGATCGGCAACGAGAAGGGCGAGACGGTCTTCGAGCAGAAGGACTGCGAGATCCCGACGTTCTGGTCACAGATGGCCACAAACGTCGTGGTCAGCAAGTACTTCCGCGGCAAGCTCGGCACCCCGGGTCGCGAGACCAGCGTCAAGCAGATGATCGCGCGGGTCGCCGAAACGATCGGGAAGTGGGGCCGGACCGGCGGCTACTTCGCCACCGAGACCGACGCCCAGGCGTTCCAGGACGAGCTCACCCACCTGTTGCTCCATCAGAAGATGAGCTTCAACAGCCCGGTGTGGTTCAACCTCGGCG
>Ga0182024_10026112_pt1 | contig 10276 bp, 9 predicted proteins | sample P32metaG_FD_120480 | JGI IMG/M metagenome (GOLD analysis project Ga0182024, IMG submission 120480) | Permafrost microbial communities from Stordalen Mire, Sweden - P3-2 metaG (Illumina Assembly) | ecosystem: Environmental > Terrestrial > Soil > Wetlands > Permafrost | place: Sweden: Stordalen...
ATCGTCGAGATAACGACCGGGAGCCAGCCACGGTCGCGCAGCGGGTAGTAGGCGATGCGGTTGAACAGCAGCCCGAACCCGACCATCAGCACCAGGACGAGCAGATACACCGCGAGCAGCGGGAGTTGCCAGTGGACGACCGCGCCGAACACCGTGATCGCCGGCAACAGAAACGTCGCCGCGATGTACGAGGGGAACATGACGAACTCGCCCTGGGCGAAGTTCACCACCCCGACCGCGTTGTAGATCAGGACGAAGCCCAGCGCGACGAGCGCATAGATCGACCCGATCGCCAAGCCGCTGACCAGCAGTTGCATGTTGGCGACCGGGTCGAAGTGCATCAGTGTCCCGCCTCGTGCACTAGCCGGAGACCTTCTTGACGAGGTGCAGCTTGCCGTCTTGAATCTGACCGATCGAGACCGAGTGCACCATGTTCCCTTCCGGGTCGGCATCGAAGCGGCCGAGCACGCCTTCCCAGCCTTTGGTCACTTTGAGCGACGCGATCGTCTGGTTCGGGTCGGTCGACTTCTGCTTGCGGTAGACGGACGCGAGCATGTTCACCGCGTCGTACACCCAGCCCGAGCCGGTGCCGACGTCGGGCAGGTGGTGGAACCGGTTGTAGAACGCGGTGAGGAAGTGGGTCGCGACGTTCGAGTTGAACCCGACGATGAAGTCGACCGCGCCGTAGGCGCCGTTCGCGTCTTTTCCGGCAACCTCCATCGCCGTCTGATTGGTAAGCGACGGCGATCCGATGATCGGGATCGTCAGCCCGAGCGAGCGAATCTGCTTGAGAATGATGACCGTATCGCTCGGATTTTGAATGTACATCAGCAGCGCGTCTGCGCCGGCTTGCTTGATTTTGAGAATCTCGGCGGTGTAGTCCTTGGCGTCCTTCGGATACTGCTCGTTGGCGACCGGGTCCATCCCGAGCTTCTTCAGATCCTGCACGATCTGGTCGGCTCCGCCGGTTCCGAACGCGTCGCTCGCGTGGAGGATCGCGACCTTCTTTCCCTTCTTGTCCTTGACCGCGAAGTTCGTCATGCCGGCGGCCGTGATCCCGTCGGAGGCACGCAGGCGGAACAGCCCGGGGACCCCGAGCTGCGTGTTCTTCACCGCCGTCCCGCCGGTCATCCACGGAATGTCGTGCGTCTTCATCACCGGCGCCATCGCCTGAATCTGGGTCGAAAGCACCGGGCATACGATCGCGACGACGTTCTCGCCCAGCAGCTTGTTGAGTGCGACCACCGCCGACTGGTTGTCGTTCGTCGCGTCTTCCTCGACGATCTCAAAGGGGCGGCCGCCGTAGACCTTGTCGGGCCGTGCGTTGATCTCTTCGACGGCGAGCAGAACGCCTTCGTGCTCCTGCTGTCCGAGCAGCGCGTTCGAACCCGTCAGACACGGAATCGAGCCGAGGCGGATCGGTTCGGGAGCGGCCCCGACGATGGCGGGGAATCCGAACGCCGCACCTGCTGCGGCGGCGGCACTGGTCGTGGCAAGAAACTTCTTCCGGTCGAGTCTCACGGGCGTAGCCTCCTTCCCGGACGCGTCGTCAGAACGACGGTCCGATACGATTGATCGCGAAGTCGTTGAAACCGAGTGTCTCCGCGGCGGGCGTGCGCCCGTTCGCGGCGTCGACGATCCAATCGTAGATCTCGTCGCCGACCTGTTCGAGGGTGCGCGTCCCGTCGAGGATCGCGCCCGCGTTGACGTCCATGTTCTCGCGCATGCGCTCGAACATCGTCGAGTTGGTCGCCACTTTGATGACCGGCGCGATCGGCGAGCCGGTCGGGGTGCCGCGGCCGGTGGTAAAGACGACGATCTGCGCGCCGCCGGCGACCATCCCGGTCATCTGCTCGATGTCCTGACCCGGCGTGTCCATGACGACGAGGCCCCGCCCTGAGGGCCGCTCGGCGTACTCGACGACCTCGCGCAGTTCGCTCGAGCCGCCCTTGTACGCGGCGCCGAGCGATTTCTCTTCGATCGTCGTCAAACCGCCGGCAATGTTCCCTTGCGTCGGGTTGCCGTACCGCATGTCGACGTGCATCGCGCGCGCCCGCGCTTCGACGCGCTCGATCAGCTCGAACAGCTTCGCCGCGACGGCCGGGGCGGCACGCTCGGCGAGCAGGTGCTCCGCGCCGACGAGTTCGGGGACTTCGGCCAAGATCACGGTGCCGCCGGCGGCGACGAGCCGGTCGCTGGCGTAGCCGAGCGCCGGGTTCGCGGTGATCCCGGAGAAGCCGTCGCTCCCGCCGCATTCCGTCCCGAGAATCAACTCGCCCACCGGGCACGCGACGCGCTCGTACCCCGCGATTTCGGCCAGCAATCCGCGCGCGAGTTCGATGCCGCGCGCGATCGTCTCGGTCGTGCCGCCCGTCTCCTGGATTCCGAGCACTTCGACGCGCTGTCCGCGCGCCGCGATTTCGGTCGCGAGCGCCTTCGATTCGTTCGTTTCGCAGCCCAACCCGACGACCAGCACGGCTCCGACGTTCGGATTCGCGGCGAATCCCGCCATCGTGCGCTTCGTCTGCTCGAAATCGGTGCCGACTTGCGCGCATCCCGTCGGGTGGGTGACCGTCGCGACGTCCGGGAGCGCGCGCCCGATGCGCTCGACCACGAAGTTCGCGCACATCACCGACGGCAGGACCAGGACGTGGTTGCGAATCCCGACGGTCCCGTTCGCCCGCCGGTATCCCTGGAAGGTTGCTGCGCTCATAGGGTCACCTCCGCAAGATCTCCGCGGCCGCGCGTCCCCTCGACGTTGTGGACGTGGACGTGGTCGCCGGGCGCGATCGCGCCGACGGCGCGGCCGATCACCTGGCCGTATTTGCGGATCAGCGCGCCGCCGGCGATCGGCCGCATCGCGATCTTGTGGCCGCTCGGGATCGCCGCGACGGCGACGATCGTCGCCTCCGGGAAGCGGATCGTCGACCCGGGCTCGAGCGGACGCAACGCGACGGCGACGTCGTCGTCGTCCTTCAGACGCAAAGCATTTCCGTCGAGCGCCAGCGGCATCCGGCGATAGGAATCGTCAGGTGATCGGACAACTCCTGCCCGCGGAATGGATCCGATCGTCGCCCCGCGGCGCCTGCACGAACACGTCGTCGAGTCGCTGGTACGCGGCATCGTCACCGGCGAGTTGAAGCCGGGGAGCGCGCTTCCACCGGAGCCCGAGATGAGCGCGCGCTTCGGCGTCTCGCGGTCGGTCGTCCGCGAAGCGCTGCGCGTCCTGGACGGCAAGGGGCTGATCGACGTGCGGCACGGGTCGGGGACGCGGGTGACGGTACCCGACCGCTGGGATCTGCTCGATCCGGAGATCCTCGCGGTGCTGCGCGGCCGCGGCCCGAGCGCGGCCGTCCTGCGCGACCTGCTCGAAGCGCGCAAGATCGTCGAATGTGAGGTCGCGGCGCTCGCCGCGGAGCGTGCCGAACCCGGCGATCTCGCCGCCCTCGACGCAGCCATCGCGACGATGCGCTCGGCGCTCGACGACCCCGCGCGCTATGTCGGTGGCGATTCCGCCTTCCATCTGGCGCTGCTGCACGCCGCGCGCAACCGCGTCCTCGAGCGGATGACGCAGCCGATGCACGAATTGCTCTCGTTCTCGCAGGCGCTTACCGACGCGATTCCCGGCGTGTTGGCGATCGCGCTGACGGACCACGAAGCGATCGCGGATGCGGTGCGGCAGCGCGAACCCGGACGCGCGCGGGAAGCGATGCGCGAACACCTCGCCCGCACCGAGCGGCATATCATCTCCCTGACGGAGGCATCCCAGTGATAAGCGACCTCGACGCGCGGTTGGTCCGCGACACGCTCGACGTTCCCGCGATCGCGGACGTCACGATCGCAGCGCGTGATGCGCTCGCTCCGGTCCTCGCCGGCGCCGGGCTGCGGGCGGGCGCGCGGGTCGCGATCACCGCGGGCAGCCGCGGGATCGCCCGCATCGACGCGATCCTGCGCGGCGCCTGCGACGCCGTCCGCGCCGCCGGCGGCGCACCGTTCCTCGTCGCCGCGATGGGCTCGCACGGCGGCGGGACCGGCGAGGGCCAGCGCTCGATGCTCGAGCAGCTCGGGATCACCGAAGCCAGCGTCGGCGCGCCGATCGAGAGCGCGGTCGACGTCGTCGACGTCATGCGCACGACGGAGCACGGGATCGACGTCGTGTGCGACGCGCGCGCCGCGCGCGCCGATGCGATCGTCGTCGTCGGGCGGGTCAAGCCGCACACCGATTTCACCGGGGCGATCGAGAGCGGCCTGCTCAAGATGACCGCGATCGGCCTCGGCAAGCCGGCGGGCGCCGCGCGCTATCATGCCGCGTTCGCGCAGTGGGGGTACGAGCCGATCATTCGCGAGATCGCCGCGGCGATCTACGCGCGCCTCCCGGTCGTGGCCGGGCTCGCGATCGTCGAGGATCACCGCGGCGGAACGCATGCGCTCGAAGCGTTTCCGGCCGCCGGGATCGTCGCCGGTGAAGAACGGCTGCTGGCCCGCGCGCGCACGCTAATGCCTCGGCTCCCGTTCGAAAACCTCGATCTGCTCATCGTCGACCGCATGGGGAAGAATTTCTCCGGCACCGGGATGGACACGAACGTGACCGGCCGCGCGGTTGACGGGCGCACGCAGAAGGTCCCGCGACCGCTGGTGCGCCAGCTCTTCGTCCGCGAGCTGACGCCCGAATCGCAGGGGAACGCGACCGGGATCGGACTCGCCGACTTCTGCACCCGCCGGCTCGCCGACGCGATCGACTGGCAACCGACCTATCTCAACGCGCTGACCGCCGCGCATCCGGCCGGCGCGCGGTTGCCGATCGTCTGCGAGAACGATCGCGACGCGGTGAGCCACGCGCTCGTCGCGGCCGGCGTCGCCGACGCCGCCGGAGCGCGCGTCGCGCGCATCCACGACACGCTGCACATCGAGACGTTCGCAGCCTCCGAGGCGGCGCTCGCGACGCTGGACGGTGGCGGCCGCTATGCCGTCGGCGAGGGAACCGACGCGCTCCGGTTCAACGGGAACGACCTGGCGCCGTTCGCCGGCGCCGTGGTGCACGCCTGATGCGCGTCCTGATCACCGGTGGCCGCGGCTTCATCGGCGCCTGGACCGCGCGCGTGCTGCTCGCCGGCGGACACCACGTGCGAACGTTCGACAAACAGCCGGATCGCGCGCTGTTCGAGCAGATCGTCGGACCGCACGACGCAGGCCGGGTCGAGCACCGGGATGGCGACGTGACCGACGCCGAGTCGGTCGACGCGGCGGTCGCCGGCTGCGACGGGGTCGTCCACCTCGCCGCGGTACTGATCCCGACCGCGCGCAAAGAACCGCTGCTTGGCGCGAAGATCAACGTCCTCGGAACGCTGCACGTCTTCGAAGCGGCACGCCGCCACGGCGTGCACGGGATCGCGTACGCATCGAGCGCCGCGGTGTTCGGTCCGGATGACGGCGTCAACCCCCGGCCCGAGACGCACTACGGCGCGTACAAGCTCTGCAACGAGGGCAACGCGCGCGCGTATTGGCAGGACGCGGGGATCCGCAGCGTCGGCTTGCGGCCGGCGACGGTCTACGGCCCCGGCCGCGAGATCGGCGTCACCGCCGATCCGACGCTGGCGATGCGCGCGGCCGCCGAAGGGCGCTCGTACACGATCCGCTTCACCGGTTCGACCGGGATGGATTACGTCGAAGACGTGGCGACGATCTTCGCCCGGGCGGCGACCGAGACGCCCGAGGGCGCGTTCGCGTTCAGCCTGCAAGGGCAGCTGGCGACAATCGACGAGGTCCTGGCTGCGATTCGCGAGCTCGTCCCCGGCGCCGACGTGCGGGCCGAGGGCACACCGCTGATGTTCGCAGCCGAGGTCGACGAGTCGCCGATGCTGGCGCGCTTCCCCGGCGTGCGCCGCACGCCGCTCGCCGACGGAACCCGCGCGACGATCGCCTTCTATCGCGGCCGCGCCGCCGAGAATCACATCGCGTCGGCGTCGTAGATGACGCGGATCGTCCCGACCCGCCGGTCGCGCGCGAAGAGCGCGACCGAAAGGTCGTTGTAGACGATGCCGGTATCGCGCGCGTAGGTGAAGACGGCGTAGGGCCGGCTCTCCGTACGCGCGAGCATGCAGCCGCGCCGGCGGAACTCCTCGTACGGCGCGCGCTGCGGGATCTCGATCGAAGCATCGCCCAGGCCGACGCGCGAACAGCGCAGGCTCAGCGCGTCGTCGAAGAAGCGCTTGATGCGGTTGTTCTCGAGGTCGATCGCCCGGATCCCGGTCCAGTCCTGGCGGCACTCGCGGTAGTGGCCGAAGCAATACCCGTTCAGATCGACCGCGAACATCGCCTTGATCGCCGGGTGGCGCGGGACGGCGGCGTCGATCAGCGCGTCGATCCCACCCTCGACGGCGCGATCGTAGCGCGTCTCGTACTTGGGCGGGGTGAACCCCGACGGCGGCACCTTCGAGACGTCGAACAGCCGCCCCAAGTGCGAGATCGCGGGGCCGGTCAGCTCGACGTAGCGGGTGTCGAAGCAGTCGTCGAGCGCGATCGAGCCGCCGGTGATCGCGGCCTCAAAGACCGCATCCATCTCGTCGGCGACGGCGAGGGAGATCGTGCGGATCACCTCGGCGACGGTGCCGAGCGGACGCCGCGCCGCGAGCGCGTGCGCCCGCATCCCGAGCAGCGCGAGATCGAGGCGCCGGCTGTCGGTCGCCGCCGTGTTGTCGCGCTCCACTCGCCGCTGCGCGGCCTCGGTCGCGTTCCGCACCTGCGCGAGCGCGCTGAGCTGCTGTTCCACGATGCCGGCGACTGCCGAAGCCTGCTCGAGCGTTCCGACGACCTCGCGGCTGAGATCGCCGACCGTCGCCTGCATCCGCGTCGTCTCGTCGTGCACGTCGCCGGTGCGGCGCACCGCATCGGCGGTCCGCGCCGACATCGCCCGACTCGCCTCCGCGACGCTTTCGATCACGGCTCCGATCTCTTGTGTCGCGCGCGACGTCGTCGCCGCCAGGCTGCGGATCTCGTCGGCGATGACGCCGAAGCCGGCGCCGGCGAGCCCCGCGTGGGCCGCCTCGATCGCGGCGTTGAGCGAGAGCAACGTGGTCTCGCTCGAGATCGTGTCGATCAACCCGAGGATGATCGTGGCGCGCTCGCCGGCCTGGGCGGTCGCCGCGACCGAGCTTTCGGCGTTCTGCACGCTCTCGCGCACGCGTGCGACCCGTTCGAGAGACTCGCGCAGCTGTTCGACCGACGCGGCGAATCCGGCGCGCATCGCATCGAGCGAGTCTCGCATCCGGCGTGAAGCGGTCGCCGCAGCGGTCGCACCGGCAGCCGTTTCGTCGATGGCGTGGACCGTCGCGTCGAATTGCGCCCGCAGCGAGGTGAGCCCCTCGGCGATCGCGCGCCACTCGTACCCGTTACGCGCGATCGAGACGGCGATCGCGGTGACGAGGGTGAGGATCTCGCGTTCGTCGTCGTCGATCCGCGCCCGCAGTTGCTCGGCCGCTTCGCGCAGCACCGGCGAGAGCTCGCTCAAATCGACGGTGGTATACGCCGCCGTCTCCGTCACGTCCCCGAGCCGGTAGGCGTCGACCGTCGCCGCCAGCCGCGCCAGCGATTCGCCGATCGCCAACTGCGCTGCGCGCTCCGCTGCAGTAGATATTTCTTCCGCATGGCGCGCGATCTGTTCGACCGAGTGGTTGAGCGAGGAGAGGTTCGCGCTCTGCTGCGCCGCGATCGCGGCGACGTCCTCGATCGCGCGGTCGAGCTCGCGGACTTGCTCGCGCGTCTGCGCCGTACGGACTCGCGCCGCATCGAGGTCGTGCGCGAGGCTGCGCACGATCGCGGCCGATTCGGCGATCGCGCTGTCGACCTGAAGGCTCGCCGCGTGGAACTCTTTCTCGATCGCGCCGACGTTTCTGGCCGAATCGCCCGTCGAGTTCGCCAGCGAGCGCACCTCTTGGGCGACGATCACGAAGCCTTTCCCGCTGTCGCCGAGATGCGCCGCCTCGATCGCGGCATTGATCCCGAGCAGCGTCGCCTGTCGGGCGATGCTCCGCAGCTGTTCGAGGAACGCCCCGATCCCGCGCGCCCCGCGTTCCATCGACGTGGCGAATCCAGCCGCTTCCTCGACGCTCGCGCCCAGCGCGTTCAACTCGGCGAGTACGGTGGTCGTCCCGGCGTCATAGCGTTCGGCCGACTCCGACATCGTCGAGGTGAGCGAGTGCAGGTGTTCGGTCGTCTCGGCGACGTGCGCCGCACCGCGGTCGATCTCGCTGATCGCCGCCGCGGCCTGCTCGACCACCGCGCTCTGCTCCGCGGTGTTGGTCACGATTTCGGCGAGCTGTTCGGCATTGAGCGACGCGGTCTCGACCGCCGCCTCGACGATTTCGCGGAAGTCGAGCATCTCGCGGCACAGCGAAGCGACCAGCCGGTCGAGAACCGCTGCCTCCCTCGGGTCGAGATCGATGCCGAGCCGGGGTTGGGTGAGATCGCGGCTTTTGGCGAGTCGCTGCAACCAAGCAGCGCCCTGCGCCTCCCCCGCGTCTTCCCGGTCCCGCTCCGGGATCCGTTCTACCATTAAGGTCATACTATACGGGTGCAGCGTCAAATCCCCCCAGCGTCCCGCTGCTTCCGGTCATGGGGCACCGGTGTCTCGACCGATCTCGCGCTGGAAACCCACCGCGATGACGAGGAATGCAACGGCGACCAAAGCAACCGTCCCGCAGTTGAGCGGAAGCTGCGCCCGCGGGTCGGCGCCGCCCGGCGCGAGATAGCGCGCGAGGAGCCGCACGGCGAGCGCGCCGATCCAGATCGCCAGCGTGATGCGCGAGCCGCGGGCACGGACCGCCCGCGGCATCCCGGCCGGCGCGAACGCCGTGTTTTTGAGGATCGCGATCCCGACGATCGCGCCGAGCAGCGCACCGATGGCCAGCGCGCCGAAGGTGACGGCGTCGTCTCGGCCGTCGACGCTCAGCGTGACGGCGATCAGGTATGCCGAGAGCGCGACCATAATCGCCGGCCGAATCCAGATCCCGGGCGATTTGACGATGCGCTCGCGCAATTCGCGCACCGCGAAGCGGATGACGATGAACACTGCGAACGCGAGCGGGAGGAGCGCCGTAAGCGTGCTCACCTCAGGCCGCGCCGCCGAGATACGCCTCGCGCACCGCTTCGCTCGCGGCGAGCTCGGCCGCCGGACCGCTGTGCGCGATCGTGCCGACTTCGAGGACGTAGCCGCGCGCTGCGACCGCCAGCGCCTGGCGCGCATTCTGCTCGATCAACAGGATCGTCGTCCCGCGCGCGTTGATGTCCCGGATCACCGCGAAGATCGTCTGCACGAGCTTCGGCGAGAGTCCGAGCGACGGTTCGTCGAGCAACAGGAGCCGCGGACGCGACATCATCGCGCGGGCGATCGCGAGCATCTGCTGCTCGCCGCCCGACATCGTTCCGGCCTTCTGCGCGAGCCGTTCCTGCAGCCGCGGGAAGATGCCCAGCACGCGCTCCATGTCGGCGGCGATCTCGGCCTTCGCGGTGCGCGTGTAGGCGCCGAGCTCGAGGTTCTCTCGCACCGTCATCCGCGGGAAGACGCGGCGCCCTTCGGGCGAGTGGCTGATCCCGGCGCGGACGATCTCATCCGGCGCGAGCTTCGCAAGGTCACGCCCCTCGAACCGGATCGCCCCGGCGGCGGGCCGGACCAAGCCGCTGATGGCACGCAGCGTCGTCGTCTTGCCGGCGCCGTTCGCACCGATCAGGGTGACGATCTCGCCCTGCTCGACGGTGAGCGAGATCCCCTCGAGCGCCGTGATGCGGCCGTATCGCGCGACGAGTCCGTCGACTTCGAGCAGCGCCACTACGCCGCGTCCTCGGGCGCGCCAAGGTACGCTTCGATCACCTTGGGATCGCGGCGGACGTCGGCGGGGAGCCCTTCGGCGATCTTCTCACCGTGGTCGAGGACCGTGATCCGTTCCGAGAGCTCCATCACCAGTCCCATGTCGTGCTCGATCAGGAACACCGTGACGCCGCGATCGCGGATCCGGCGGATCAGCCCGATCAGGTCGGCCTTCTCGGTCGGGTTCATCCCGGCCGCCGGCTCGTCGAGCAGCAGCAGCTTCGGGTCCGACGCGAGCGCGCGCGCGATCTCGAGCCGCCGCTGGAAGCCGTAGGCGAGGTTGCGCGCGTAGCTCTCCGCGTGCGCCTCGAGCCCAACGAACCGCAGCAGCTCGAGCGCGCGCTGCCGTGCGCGCGCCTCCTCACGGCGTTGGCGCGGCGTGTGCAGCAGCGAATCGAAGAGGTTCGACGAAAG
>Ga0182024_10026113_pt1 | contig 10276 bp, 13 predicted proteins | sample P32metaG_FD_120480 | JGI IMG/M metagenome (GOLD analysis project Ga0182024, IMG submission 120480) | Permafrost microbial communities from Stordalen Mire, Sweden - P3-2 metaG (Illumina Assembly) | ecosystem: Environmental > Terrestrial > Soil > Wetlands > Permafrost | place: Sweden: Stordalen...
AGGCGAGCTGCAGCCAAACTGAATAAGTAGGGCAACGAAAAAGCCCCGCGGGCTTTCGCCGGCGGGGCTGAGTCTTACTTGGGGGAGGAACGTCATTCGGTTACGGGATGCCTGCACGATCACCCCGCTATCGTCTCGGCGGCGGCGACAAGCGCCCGCGTGTCCATCGCCGCAGCGCGGAAGCTTATTCGGGCTGACGTGAGGTGGCGTTGGACGTTGAAAAGGCATTGTCACGTTCGCGTAGCGCGCGGCTGTTGCGGCCGCCTGAAAACTTACGAGCCGCGGCCCTATCGCGTTCCTCGGTCGGCAACGTGACAATGCCCTTGGACAGCCTACAAGAAAAAGCGCTTGGGTTGAGCAGAAAGGGCGCTACTCAGCGTGCGATCTTGCCCTCTGAACGACCTGTCAACGGGAGCTCGCGACAGCCTCCATGACGCGCGTGAAGTTCATCCGGTCTTCGATGCGCGTGCGGTCCATCTCGACCAGGCCTTCGCTAGAAACTTTGTCGGCTATCTTTGAAACGTATTGGTGCGAGAAGCCACGATCGAAGTGCTTCTCAAGCGCGTGCTCCAAACCGGAGTCGGTGATGAGCGGGTCCTTGGCGCGCTCATCGCGGATGATGCGGCGGATTTCTTCTTCTACAGGTGGCAACACTCTCATGAACCAATTGTAACCTAACTTTAACGTAGTCAAAGCGCGGCGCTTGTTATTCTGAGTACGAGGTATTACGTCGCCTCATTCAACCGGAGTATCAATGAATGGCTAAAGCATCCCAGAAGGTAGTTAAGAAGGTCGTGAGGAAGGTAGCACGTCCTGTCATCAGGCCGTGGACGAAAGAGGATTTCCGCACGCTCAAGGCGCATTCGAAAGCAAGGACGCCTATCGTCAAGGTGTCGAAGGTGATGAAGCGTACCATCGGCGCGTTGCGCCGCAAGGCTGGCATACTGGGCGTTGGCCTGGGCCACCTTCGGTAACTGCTCTCGTCCATCCGCGCGGCCTCTCAATCCCCTCCCCTGCTGTCATGCACGCCATTTCCCTCCGGGGGAGTGGCTTTGACCTATGCCGACGGTGGGGGAGCGGTCAGTCTCGGGAAGACGCGGTTCTCACATCCGGCTCGCCATCCGACGCCTTCTCGCCGAGGTATTTCTCTCGAGTCGGGAAGAAGTACCGCGTTGGATTCGCCGGCACGCCCGCAAATTGACCCCCTATATCGCAGAGTTATTCCGAGCCCTGCGCTCCAAGACCGAGTTCGACCTCCCGCGCACGCTCGAGCCGACGCATCACATCAGCGAGTTCCGGGCGCGTTGCGAGGCGTCGGGCATAGACCTTGTTCACTGCCGCGGTCAGCCGGCCGTTCCGACCGAGGAGTTCATCGGCGAATCCTATCATCCGCGAGTTTGGCCGCGCCTGTGGGCGGATCCGCAATAGCCTATCGACAACGGCGTGCTCGTCCTCCTGCGGAAACGCTTGCGCCAAGATCATCGCCATCGCCGCGGTCGAACGCGAGATACCGGCGTGGCAGTGGACGAGCAGATGGCTGAGATCGTCGCCAATGTCCCGACCGAAGGCCAGAATGGCCTCGACATGCTCTACTCGCGGTAACACAACCTCATGAGCGGGTTCGATCGCATCGTGAAAATATAGCGTGGTGCGCAAGTGCGGATCGAAGCGCGCGACGTGAGTTGGTGTCTCACACCGCTGCCTCGGAATCGCGCGGCTCGTCCGGCGGGCCGCGCGGCGGCCGTAGAGACTCCATGCCGGCGAATTCGACGAATTTCGTGGTCGAGGCCCAGACATGATCGCCATGGAAGAAGGGCGCGAAGCGGGCGCGTCCACGCCATCTGCGGCGCGTAAGCGCAAAGGCGCGATGACCGCGTCAATCCGGGGCTCATAGAAGAAGGGAACGGAGTAGCGCTCCCGCCCCGAACCGATGACGCGATGCGGCGTCGCCTTGATGCGGCCGTCCGTCCATCTTTCCAACAGCCGACCGAAATTGACAACCAGCGTATTTTCCGTCGGTGGCACGTCAATCCAACCGTCGTCTTGCGCTTTGACCTGCAAGCACTAATTATGGCTACTATGGCCGTCCTGGCTATTGGGGCCCCGGCTATTGCTGGCGCGGCTACTACGGCCATGTCCACTGCAATTAAATAGGCGAGAATTGAAAACGGCCGCCGGTTGATTTCCGGCGGCCTCGATTCAATCCGTGCGCGTTGCGTCGAGAGCCTTCGTAAAATGCAAAAAGGCCCCGCGAGCTTTCGCCTGCGAGGCCAATGAGCGCTTCCGTGGCCTGACCAATTCTTCCGTTACTTCGGTGCGTCAGCCGGCGCCGGCGCCGCCATCGGCTTTTTCGCTGTGTGATGCTTTTTCGTCGTGTGGTGGGGCTTTTTCGTCGTGTGATGCACCATCGGTTTCGGCGCCATCGTGGCGTCGGCCTTGGGGGCCGCTGCGTCATCCGCATAGGCGAGCACGGGGGCAAGCATCAGCGCCGCGCCTAGGCCAACGGCCGCAAGAATCTTCATCATTATAGTCTCCATGAATCTCGGCCGTAGAGCAAAATTGGTCGGAGGCCGCTCTTTCTTGTGACAAATTTAAGATGAACCTTCCATGAATGCGGAGTCAGCGAACGCGCGTTTGGTCCCAACGAAAACGGCCGCCAGCGTAAGCCGGCCGCCGTCGCGTTGGTGCGAAGGGCGTCCGCCAAGAGCGGCGATTTCAGCATGGCCGCTAGAAAAGCGCCGCGCGCTTTTGACATAAATCCCTGATCGAAGTCGATGAAGTATTCGATTGCCGCCCGCATGCCGGCGACGGTGACAAGGCCGTCGGCGCGGCTCAAGGCTTGGTTCCGGCGACCTCAGAATATTGGAGCCAAAAGCCGGTCTTGCGATTGTGTTTGGTGCGCAGTCGAGCAAGAAAGCCTTCATGTGTTTCAAAAGGGCTATATTCGTGGATGGTGTTGCCCAGCGAGTGGCATTCCATGAGATGACGAGCGGCATGCTTGTAGCGTTTGGATTTGGCGCCATCGAGTGTGTCATCAATCATGGCCCGGCGCAGAAGGGTTGCGGCGAGCGGATGTTTGCCCTCCATTAGCCGGGCTGCCGGATCGAGCAGATAGTAGAGGTTTCCGTCGATTTCGGTTTGACGTTTAAGCACGAGTTGGGCCGCTTGCGCTGGAGCCGGCCATTCAACAAAGAAATGCAGTGCAGAGGAGAAGCTTTTGAAACCCAGCGCATGGCTCAGCGCCCTTTCCTCCGCATCGATGTCGTCGAAGTCTGGTAGCGCCTTAAGATAGGCACGTAGCCGCCCGACAGAGAGGCGCTCTTCGAAGGCGGCCCACCGTATCTGTTGTGTGCGCTCTGTCTGCCCCGTGGCGTCGAGGGCGTCGAGATAGGCATCCTCCCAGTCGGACCACGCCCCTTCGTAGCCGGGGTGGTAGAGATCGTCGTTGAGATAAGAACCACGCTTCTTGGGCGCGCCATTTTCAAGAGCGACAAGTGCCTCGGTAGCGCGTCCAGCATTAAGTAGCCTGCGTCCGATATCGGCGGCGATACCTGGCTGTTTTCGAGCATCGGCAGGAACCAACGCTATGTAGCCGTCCACGTTGCCTTCGCCACTCGCCACATCTTGGAGGGCACGCCGGAGGGTGTCGACACGCCAGTCATACTTGGCCGGTTTATTCGAACAATCGGTCAAAGCAGCATTCAATTTGCTCTTGAGTAGCGCCACCCCGGTCTCTCCGAGCGCTGGAAAGACAACCGCGACCAGCTCATCAAATACGCCATACCCGTTGTCAATGATCGATGAGAAGACACGCTCTGCGAGACCTCCCGGATCGGGCTTGGCTTTCGTGGCCAGCGTCCCAAGATCGCTGCAAGCTGATCGGAACACATCGCCGACTGTGCCATTGCTATCATCGATACGATTAAACACGGGTTCTGCCGCGCTCATAAACTGCCACATCAGATCAAGCGCCAGGTCGGGGCGACTCTCCGCGACCCTATCGACTATCATCGCCCTTTGCAGATCGAGGTCCTTGACGAACTCTCTGGCCTTTTGCCAGTCGATGAACGACCGAGCTTTTCTTATTGAGGTTAGTCGCTTGGCGATCTCTGAGGCAATATCCTCGGTGCCAGCCTGTCCTGCGAGTTCAAGCCGTAGTCGACGCCTGACATCCGAGTCCTCCTCAGAAAGGACCATGAGGATGTTGGCTAAGCGCTCAACGCCGAGGGCGGCCAAATTCTCTAAAGTAACGGCCTTCTTCGATGCCATGATAGTCATTCGATCCTATTTCGATTCACTGACTCTTCAAAACGGCGTCCTCCATAGCGGCCATGCCACTCGACGAAACCAACCTGAACACGTGTCGACTATCAGATGCGAACGTCGAACGAATTTGCCATCAAGGCAACGGAGGATCGAAAAGAAAACGAGGGAGGAACGCTATGGTCTATCTTCCAATCATCACGTCGGGAGATTACGCAGCCTTTCAAAAACCTCTTCGGCGCCAAATTCCCTATGCTCTTCGTTTCTTCGACCTGCGACAAGACGGCGCCGTTGACCGGTCATCTCGGCGACGATTTGGAGGGCTATAGCGCGGTAGCCCTGTTTCTCTCTCTGAAAATACAAATAGCAGATGCTGAGCGAACGTGCGTGGCCTCGGACGTGGATCGCTCACGCACTCGCAGCGCTCAACTCCGGCCGGGCTGCCCGCCAAATTCCGTTTCCCGAATGGGCGCAGGTCACCGTCGAATCGATGCGACAGGGCCACAATGGGCGCGGTTCTGGGTGGATGCTGTCCTCATGTTTCGGGCTCCACGGACCGAGGGAATGCCGCTTCCTGCCGCAGTCCGCCCCCTTCGCGATTGCATTCGCCTCCACTACCGCCTCCTTCGATTGCTTCGACAATTCCAGCAATCTCTTCTCATGAGGATCGATAGGTTCCGGCAATCCGAAGATCGACCTTAATTAGAGCAAGGTTCAAGGCCACTGGAAGCGTGGCCTCGATGGCGACACATGGCAGGTGTTCATTCTGCCGACGATCACGGATCAGTTCACCGGAGCGTTGGGAGTTCGAGATGAACAGTAGGACTGCGTTGTATTGCGCCGACATCGCGGTTCATCCCGTGCTCCTGGTCGCGGCCGTCGTGTGGACCGCCCCGATAGACCCGTCAGAAATGCCAATGTGGCTGGCGTGCTTTTCCATTGGCGTCTTCGCTTGGACGTTGGCCGAATATCTAATGCACAGATTCGCATTTCATCGCCTTCCCATCATCTACGATTTGCACAAGGCGCACCATGACGATCCGCGCGCACATCTCGGAAGTCCGTTTTGGATCGGCGTACCCCTGCTTGCCGCGACGCTGGCTCTGCTCATATCTGTGGGAGGTCGAAGCGCGGGGGGAGGAACTGGCACCGGTCTTATTGCTGGCTATCTTTGGTATCTTTGCCTTCACCATGCGATCCATCATTCTCGCTTCACGCGTTCTTCTTATCTCCGCCGAGCCAAACGTACCCATTCGCGACATCATTACTCGCCTGTCGAATGCAATTTTGGCGTAACGACGCGCTTGTGGGATAGAGCGTTCAAGACCGAATTTCGTCAATCCGAGACGTTCGCGCGATGACAGACCGCGCTACGATTCTGTAACCCACTCTGCGCGCCAAATTCCGTTTCCCGAATAGGCGCAAGTCACTGTCTAGCCAATGTAACAGGATTACGTTAGGCGCAATTCTGGGTTCGTGAGCGCTGGCAATATCCAGCGACTATCGGTGAAGACCTTCGGCTTTTGGTCTCGGCTCAACTGGCGGCGTCAGCCCAAGCGCCGTCCATTGCTGAGGCCAAATCATCGCCAGGTCCATCAGACGCTTGACGCGAAAACCACGCGGCAGGCGTCCCTCGATCGCCGCCGCGACAAATCGGGGGCGCCACAAAAGCCAGAGACAGCGTCATACGGATCGAACGCTCGGTTTTGTGCGCGAGATCGCGCGACAGCACGCCGCTGCAGATCACGACTTTGTCGAAGCTATCGACTTCTTCGGACGGCGCTTTCTCGTCGAGACGCGGCTCGGTCGACCGATGACGGATCGTCACTGCGCCGGCGTCCGCCTTGGCCGAGAAAACGTCCACATCAAGAACGAGGCAGGGCGTGTTCAACTGATAGCGTGCAGCAGTCATCATGTCGCGTTCGCCCGACCTCGGGATCGAGAGCCATCATGAGCGTGGTCGCTGGAAGAACAATCGGGCGGAGAATTCACACCGGCCAACCCGACGAAGAGAGCGCAAGATGCAGCGCTTCAAAAGCCCGGGCTCAGCCCAGAAATTTCTCTCAACCCATGCCGCCGTCTCTACAACACATTCAACGTCCAGCGTCATCTGACATCAGCAAGAACTCACCGCAGCTTCCGCGCCGCGGCGATGAACACGTGGCGCGCAGTGGTCGCGGCCGCCTGAACAGGTGCGAGGCGCGGCCCTTTCGCGTTCTTTGTTCGACAACGTGACGATGCCCGAAGATTCGATCATTTGTTATCTCAATCCAGCTGTGTTCGAAGATAAGCAGGGCGGCCTACTCCTCTTGGCTTTGGACGATCAGAATGGACCCAAATGATGTCGTGGACGCCCTTCGCCGCATGAATCTGGTCGGCGATGACGAGGCGGTCCGCCTGAGTCCGCTGACCGGCGGCGTGTCCTCCGACATCCACCTCGTCGAGACCGACAGGCGCCGCTTTTGCGTGAAGCGCGCGCTGGCGCGACTGAAAGTTTCCGCCGCGTGGGAAGCGCCGGTTGAACGCAGTCGGGCAGAGGCGGCATGGATACGGACCGTTGGCGAATGGCTGCCAAATTCCGTGCCGATGATCCTCGGCGAGGACAAACTGCTGGGTCTATTCGCCATGACCTATTTGCCACTGGAGGACAACCCAGTCTGGAAAGCCGAGCTTCTTCGAGGTATCGTAGATCTGGACTTCGCCCAAATCGTTGGACGTCAGCTCGCTCTGATCCACACCCGCAGCGCCGCTGATCCCGCTTTGCCCATCGCGTTTGCCAACGATGCGACCTTCGAGCAAATTCGCGTCGAGCCGTATCTTCGGGCGACGGCGCGGGCACATCCGGTTCTCGCCGCTCGTTTGAATGCGCTGGCCGACGCCACGCTCGGTAACAAGCGCGTCCTGGTGCATGGCGACATCAGCCCAAAGAATATTCTATGCGGCGTCAACGGGCCCGTGTTCCTTGACGCGGAATGCGCCTGGTTTGGCGATCCCGCGTTCGATCTCGCCTTTTGCCTCAACCACCTCTTGCTGAAGGGCGCGCGCAATGGCGTGGACCGTGCTCTCTATTGCGCGGCGTTCCGACGCCTGTCGGAGGCCTATCTGGGTGGCGTGACTTGGGAAGCGCCCCAAGCGGTTGAGGTGCGAGCAGCCGCGCTCTTGCCCGGGCTCCTTCTGGCCAGGATCGATGGGAAATCGCCTGTGGAATATCTGACTCGCGACGATGAGAAGGCCTCCGTGCGCCGTTTCGCCCAACCTTTGATCAAGGAACCTAATCCTCGCTTGCTGGCTATCGTCGACCTGTGGAGCGCCGCCCGGTGACCCAACCCGTCATCCATTCTGTTCAGTGTCGTCGTATCTGGGATTCGCGAGGTCGACCGACCGTCGAGGTTGAAGTTCGTTTGAGCGATGGCGCCATTGGGCGTGGCGTTGCACCAGCTGGGGCATCGCGCGGGACGCGTGAAGCAATCGATCGGCGAGACGGTGGCCCGCGATTTGGCGGACTTGACGTTCAAGGCGCCCTTGCCAGCGTGCGCGACGAGATCGCGCCCGCTATCCATGATCTCAATCCGCTCGATCAAGAGTCGATTGATGCCGCGCTCATTGCTCTCGATGGCACATCGACCAAGCAACGCCTCGGCGGCAACGCCACTGTGGCGGTCTCTCTGGCGGTCCTGCACGCCGCCGCTGCGAGCCGAAAGCTGCCGCTCTGGAGCCATCTGGCTGGCGATCGCGCGGTGACGATTCCTCTGCCTGAAATCCAGATTTTCGGCGGTGGCGCTCATGCTGGTCGGCGCACCGACATACAAGATTTCATGGTAATGGCGCCGAGGGCAAAGAGCTTTGGCGAGGCGCTGGAAATCACTGCCGAGATTTATCACGTAGCTGGGACGATCATGGCCGAGCGTGGCCTCCTGTGCGGCGTTGCAGACGAAGGTGGCTGGTGGCCGTCCTTTTCTTCGAATGAGGAAGCGCTGGATACGCTAGTTCTGGCAATCGAGCGGGCGGGTTACACCCCCGGACATGAGGCCGCGATATCGCTCGATGTCGCCGCCTCCGAATTCGGCCGCAATGGCCGATACAGACTCGGGCTTGAGGGGCGCGAACTCGACCGCGACGGAATGGCGGGGTATCTCCTCAGCTGGTGCGAGCGTTATCCTATCCTTTCAATCGAGGACCCGTTCGCCGAAGACGACGTCTTGGGTCTGACGCGTTTTACTGCAGCAGTCGGGGATCGAATTCAGGTGATCGGTGATGACTATCTCGTCACTAACGCCGCACTCGTTGATGCCGCTGTCAAAGACAAGGCCGTCAATGCGGTGCTGGTGAAAGTCAATCAGGCGGGCACGGTCAGCGAGGCTTTCGCGGCCTTCGAAGCGGGCCGTCGAGCCGGCTTTGGCACGATCGTCTCAGCGCGATCAGGCGAGACGGAAGACGTTACTATAGCCCATCTCGCGATCGGCTGGAATGCAGGACAGTTGAAGGTCGGCTCCTTCGCCCGCTCGGAGCGCATGGCGAAATGGAATGAGGTGTTGAGGATTGAAGAGGAGCTTGGCAGCAAGGCTCGCTTCGCCGGTATCAGCGCAATGCCGTTCATGCGGGCACGGGAAACACGGCGGGATCCGACGGTGATTGAACCGCTCTAACGCGGCTTCGCTCCATCGGGCAAAGACAGAGTGGGAGGCCATCAACGTCACGTACTATGTCGTTGTCCCCTTCGATCGGAACGAAGAAGGCCCAGGAGGCGACGAGTTCGCTTGCCGCCGAAAGGGGCTCGCGTGCGCTGGCGCTGAAGCATGTTGGCGCAGTCGCCTTCTCGCGCACCGGAGATCCTTCGGTCGGCGAGTTTCAAGACGCGGTCATTCTCGCACAATTCGGCGAGGTGGACCTCGACGCGCTTAGCGAATGAGAGGTCCCGTCACAATTTACCGTCAAATACCGACAAACCATCGTCAAATTGCAACGGCCGCTTATACCAAAGGCTACAAGGATTGACCGACATGAGCCCATTGTCGCATTCCGATTGATGTGATCGTCTCGGGCTGGGCGATGAGGTTTCGCCAGGCTTGGCAAGCTGCATCGACAATGTCGTCATAGGTTTCGAAGACGCGATTGGAGCGCCAGTTGGCGCGCAGATATTGCCAGATGTTCTCGACCGGGTTCAGCTCTGGCGCGCGCGAAGGCAGGAAGATCGGCGTGACATTGTCGGGCACGTCGAGATTGGTCGTGGGTTGCCACCCCGCGGGCATTGTCACGTTCGCGAGTTTTACTTGTCAACCGTGTGGCACGCTCGGAGACCGCATGGAGAAAAATCAATGACTTAGGGAACTTGATGTCGCAGTAGAACCCCTCAAAAATCGCCTATTCTTAGCCAGTGTGACAATGCCCGGGCAAGACCTCGCGCATGCAATAGAGCAGGCCGTTGAGATTGATCCCGATCACCTGATCCCAGCCTTCGCGGGTGAGGTCCGGCCAGTTGCGATGGCGCGTGTTGATCCCGGCGCTGTTGACGAGCAGATCGATGCGCCCATGCACCGCCAGAATTCTCTTCGCCGCCGCCTCGACCTCGTCCGCCTTCGACACATCGAGCGCAATCCCCTCGATCTTGCCTTTCGGCGTGATCTTGCGCACGGCCTCTTCGACATTCTCCCCGCGCCGCGAGGAGACGACCACGCTCCAGCCGCGTTCGGTCAGCATTTCGGCCGTGGCGAGGCCGATGCCCGTCGCTCCGCCCGTGATCCACGCGACGCGCCCCGTGCCGCTCATGCATTGCTCCCGATTGTCTTTGCGTCGAGAATTGCATGGGGGAGGGAGGAAGCCAATGGCGGCGCGCATCCGCTGTCGGTAGCACACGATATGTCCGGTTTAGGTAGCGCACCGGCCGCTGGAACATATTTCTTAATGATGCGCTTCAGAAACTTCAGCGCTGCAGCCTTGTCCCGCTTCGCGGTGACCACGGTTTCCAAGACCTCGCCTTCGTGATCGACAGCCCGCCAGAGATAGCAGAGCTTGC
>Ga0182024_10026114_pt1 | contig 10276 bp, 3 predicted proteins | sample P32metaG_FD_120480 | JGI IMG/M metagenome (GOLD analysis project Ga0182024, IMG submission 120480) | Permafrost microbial communities from Stordalen Mire, Sweden - P3-2 metaG (Illumina Assembly) | ecosystem: Environmental > Terrestrial > Soil > Wetlands > Permafrost | place: Sweden: Stordalen...
ATCGGCGCAACATGAGCCAGAATCTCGAACACCGGCACCATGCCACTATCCTGAAGACACCTGTCGAGTGCAGACCCATGAAATTGCGACAAACATCGGCTACTTCTTCAACAGCCTGCTAGAGAAAGCGGGCATGCGATTGGCAGCTGTACCGAACGAGGTGCGGCGACAGGATCAGGCGCCAGGCGCGCAAAGGGCATCGCGGCGATAATGCGGCGCCGATCCTTATTGAAGCGCGACGGCTTGCCCGGAAATGGTGCCCACGCCACCGTGCACGACTCTCCAGCTCATGCAGTCCTTGTACACACTGTCATGCACGATCTGCTGCATGTCGGATTCGTAGCCGCTGGCTGCCGCGTCGCTGGCACGCAGTTCGGCAACAGATGAACAGTGTCCGCTCGCGTCTTGTGAATCGGAAGGTGCGCCTGAGCTCACCGTTTCCTGGGACCGCTGCACTGCCAGGCGCACATCGGCCGGCTCGTCATCGAAATCAGGTTTGGTTGCGGAGTCATCTGCTTCAGCAGCGAGATGTTTCTGGTAAAGAGTGCGCGTCGTGGCGTAAGGGTCACGGGAGATTTTTTCGATCTCGTCGGTTGTGGCGGCACCACGGGCACGTTTGTCGACAAACGTTGCACCGGCGCGGCCCACGCTGACGAATATGCTGGCACCGTAGGTAACGTATGTCAGCGGATCGAATGCCGTATCGACAAGCTTTCCGGCAAGCTCGCGCGGAACGCTCGGGCCGATCACGGGCACATAGAGATATGGGCCTTCACCGACACCATAGTCGGCCATTGTATCGGCGAAGCCGGTTTCGTGTTCGGGAATGCCGATCTTTTGTGCAACGTCGACAAAGCCGCCGATACCGGCGGTGGAATTGATCGTGAACCGCGCGAGAGTCTCCCCGCCTCCTACTATCTTCCCTTGCAACAGATCGTTCCCGAACGTCACGGGCAGATCAATGTTCACAAGAAAATTGTGGATGCCGTCGCGCGCCGGCTCCGGAACCGCATCGTTGTAGAAGACCACAACCGGCCTGATGACGTTACTGTAGAGAATCTGGTGCGACGCGAAGGACGATCGATTGGCGGATTCGTACGGGTCGTCAGACACGCCCGCGCGGGAGGTATCACCACTGCAACCCGCAACGGCCAACACAGTGGCAAGCGTCGCCATACCAGGCAGAATTTCCATTCGCGTCGCGCGCCCCTTGTGCTGTCAAACAAGGGCCGAAATCGTCGCGTCGGTCAAGCCATCGCTGCGGAGCGCAATGTTGTTCTTTTGTATAGTGAGATGTTCGTCAACTCCCCGAAACGACCTCTTTAAGCCTTGCATGGCAGCGAACGGATATGTCGCCGACATCGATATCACACACGCCCTCGCCTTCACAGAGCAACAGTGCGCCGCAATAGCGAATAAAGAATGGTCTCAAAACCGTTCCTAGTGGTCAAACCCTGACGGACGAGTCCCAAAATGCTAATTTATACCATCGTCATGGCCGGGCCGTTGTCCCGGCCACCCAAGAACACAGCGTCAGGAAGTGTGTGCGATACAGGCCATTCCAATGGCCATTGTCCGGTTCTGTGAGAACCATGGCCGAGCGCGGTTTTCATGGGTGGCCGGGACAACGGGCCGGCCATGACGTTTTTTTTGGGGGGCGGCGGCGTTGAGTAGCAACCTCATTCGATGCTATGTGCCCAGCCCGTCAACGTAGGTACCAAGTGTCAGATTCGATCCACTAGGTCGAACGAGAATACCGTGCCGCCACACTTTGAATGCGGTGACCCGGTTCCGATGGAGCGTTACGGACTCTTCTTCTTCGCCAAATCGATCAGTGTACGGATACGCCTGACGAGCTGCTGCAGATCGTAGGGCTTGGCCATGAACGGCTCGCGCTCGCAGAGTTCGTTCGCCGTAACTGCCTTCGCGGCGTCGCCGGACGTCAGAATGATCGGAAGGCCGGGCCGATTGGCTCGAATCCATTTCGCCAGCCCGAAGCCGTCCATACCGCCCGGCATGACCACGTCGCTGAACACCAGATCGATCGTCACGGTGCCGTGCTGGATGATCTCAAGAGCTTCATCGGCGTTGCCGGCCTCCAGCACCTTGAAGCCGCATTCCTGCAGATAATCCGACAGCGCGATCCGGATGAGAACTTCGTCTTCGACGACGAGAAGCGTCGGCGTCCTTTCCTCGGGATCGGGAAAGACAACCTCCTGCAGGTTTGCGGTCCGGGTCATGAAGGTCGCCCCGATGCTTCGGCAGTTGAACGTCCGACGTGCCAAAAAAGGTCCGTCAAGTATCCGCGAGAGGCTCGAAATTGGGGGCGCATCGGCGTAAGCATCGGTTGGTGAAGAAAGAGCAAACAAACCGCCCTTTGAAAGAACCTGGATTGCGGGCAGCCGTCGATTCCTTGCCCGTCTGCTGGAACCGTCTTGCGGCGAGCGCGTTGAGCGTCGGGGTTGAAAGGATTGCGAAGGTGGCGTTTGGGGCGAGTGCGCGCCAATTTTCGAACCGGTGCGCGACGTGGTATTCATCGAATCACCTTGAAAAAGCGGCAGTTTTGCTGCCGGTCGCGGGTGCGTGCCAAGGGCTCGCACCGGTTTGCGTGAGTCCGCCAAGTCTCAAAAGTTAACGGGAGTTTTTCCAATGCCCGCGAAGGCCGAAGCTGCCACAGCGCACAAGACGAGAAAGAGCGCTGCGCGACCGCCGTTGCCCGTGGAGGGTGCGACTGAAGCCGGCGACAGACTGAACGGCCACACTGCGGAACTGCATGAATTGCTGCATGCGCTGCAGGCGGTGAAGACGGGCGACTTTTCGGTGCGCATGGCGGGGCACGAGACCGGCCTCTTCGGCAAGATCGCCGACACGTTCAACGAGATCGTCAGCAACAACGAGCGTATGGCCGAACAGCTCGAACATGTGGGCCAGCTCCTCGGCCGCGAGGGCCAGACCAAGCACCGCGTGAAGCTCGGCAGATTGAGCGGCGCCTGGGGCGCGATGGAAAGCTCGATCAATGTGCTGATCGACGATCTTCTGTGGCCGACGACGGAAGTGACGCGTGCGATCTCGGCCGTGGCGCAGGGCAACCTGCTGCAAACCGTGCGGCTCGACGTCGAAGGCCGGCCCCTCAAAGGCGAGTTCCTGCAGGCGGCCACCATCGTCAACACCATGATCAAGCAGCTCGGGGTCTTCACCTCCGAGGTGACGCGCGTGGCGCGCGAAGTCGGCACGGAAGGCAAGCTCGGCGGACAGGCGCAGGTGCGCGAGGTAACGGGCGTCTGGAAGGACTTGACCGAGAGCGTCAATTCGATGGCGAGCAACCTGACGGCGCAGGTACGCAACATCGCCGATGTCACCATCGCCGTCGCGATGGGCGATCTCTCCAAGAAGATCACCGTCGACGTTCGCGGCGAAATCCTGCAGCTGAAGGAAGCCATCAACACGATGGTTGATCAGCTGCGCTCCTTCGCGTCGGAAGTGACGCGCGTGGCGCGCGAGGTCGGCACCGACGGCAAGCTTGGCGGACAAGCGATCGTGCCGGGCGTGGCCGGCACGTGGAAAGACCTCACCGATTCCGTCAATGCCATGTGCGGCAACCTCACCGATCAGGTGCGCAACATCGCACAGGTGACGACCGCGGTTGCGCGCGGCGACCTCTCGCGCAAGATCACCGTGGACGTGCGGGGCGAAATTCTCGAACTCAAGGACACCATCAACACGATGGTGGACCAGCTGAACGCCTTTGCCTCGGAAGTGACGCGAGTCGCGCGCGAAGTGGGCACCGAAGGCAAACTCGGCGGACAGGCGCAAGTCTCGGGCGTGGCAGGAACCTGGAAGGACTTGACCGACAACGTCAACTTCATGGCATCGAACCTGACCGCACAGGTGCGCAATATCGCCGAAGTGGCGACGGCGATCGCCGGCGGCGATCTCTCCAAGAAGATCACGGTGAATGTGAGCGGCGAAATCCTGCAGCTCAAGGAAACCGTCAACACGATGGTCGATCAGCTGAACGCGTTTGCGGGCGAGGTGACGCGCGTCGCGCGCGAAGTTGGCACCGACGGCCGCCTCGGCGGACAGGCGAACGTGCTGGGCGTCGCCGGCACGTGGAAAGACCTGACCGACAGCGTCAACTCGATGGCGAGCAATCTGACCGCCCAGGTGCGCAATATCGCCGAAGTGTCGACCGCAATGGCGAATGGCGATCTTTCCAAGAAGATCACCGTCGACGTGCGCGGCGAGATTCTGCAACTCAAGGAAACCATCAACTCGACCGTCGATCAGCTCAACGCCTTTGCCTCCGAAGTGACGCGCGTGGCGCGCGAAGTGGGCGCCGACGGCCGCCTTGGCGGTCAGGCCGTGGTGCGCGGCGTCGCCGGCACGTGGAAGGATTTGACCGACAGCGTCAACTCCATGGCAAGCAACCTGACCGGACAGGTGCGCAACATCGCCGAAGTGGCGACCGCGGTGGCGCAGGGCGACCTCTCCAAGAAGATCACGGTCAACGTCAGCGGCGAAATCCTGCAGCTCAAGGAAACCATCAACACGATGGTGGACCAGCTCAATGCCTTCGCCGCGGAAGTGACGCGCGTGGCGCGCGAAGTCGGTACCGACGGCAAGCTCGGCGGACAGGCGCAGGTGCCGGGCGTTGCGGGCACGTGGAAAGACCTGACGGACAGCGTCAACTCCATGGCCGGCAATCTGACCGGACAGGTGCGCAACATCGCCGAAGTGGCAACCGCCATCGCGGGCGGCGACCTTTCGCGCAAGATCACCGTCGACGTGCGCGGCGAAATCCTTCAGCTGAAGGAAACGCTCAACACCATGGTCGACCAGCTGAACCGTTTCGCGGGCGAAGTGACCCGCGTGGCGCGCGAGGTCGGCACCGAAGGGCGGCTCGGCGGCCAAGCCCAGGTGCCCGGCGTTGCGGGCACATGGAAGGACCTAACCGACAGCGTGAATTCCATGGCCGGCAATCTGACCGCACAGGTCCGCAATATCGCCGAAGTGACGACCGCTGTCGCGCGCGGCGACCTGTCGCGCAAGATCACCGTGGACGTGAAGGGCGAAATTCTCGAGCTCAAGAACACCATCAACACGATGGTGGATCAGCTCAACTCCTTCGCTTCGGAGGTTACGCGCGTCGCGCGCGAAGTGGGCACCGAAGGCAAGCTCGGCGGACAGGCGCAGGTGCCTGGCGTTGCCGGTACGTGGAAGGACTTGACCGACAACGTCAACTTCATGGCGTCGAACCTGACAGCGCAAGTGCGCAACATCGCCGAAGTGGCGACAGCGATCGCCGGCGGCGACCTTTCGAAGAAGATCACCGTGGACGTGCGCGGCGAAATTCTCCTGCTCAAGGAGACGCTGAACACGATGGTGGAGCAACTGCGCTCCTTCGCTGCCGAAGTGACACGCGTGGCGCGCGAAGTGGGAACGGATGGGCGTCTCGGCGGACAGGCCGTGGTGCCCGGCGTCGCAGGAACGTGGAAAGACCTCACCGACAACGTGAACCTGCTCGCTGCGAATCTGACAACGCAGGTGCGCAACATCGCGGAAGTGACGACGGCGGTCGCCCGCGGCGATCTCTCGCGCAAGATCACGGTGGATGTGAAGGGCGAGATTCTTGAACTGAAGAACACCATCAACACCATGGTGGACCAGCTCAACGCCTTCGCATCCGAAGTGACGCGCGTCGCGCGCGAGGTCGGCACGCAGGGCGAGCTCGGCGGACAGGCCCAGGTGTCCGGCGTTGCGGGAACATGGAAAGATCTCACCGATACGGTGAACGTGATGGCCGCCAACCTGACCGAACAGGTGCGCGGCATCGTGAAAGTGGTGACCGCGGTCGCCAACGGCGATCTTGCGCAGAACCTGACCGTGAAATCGAAGGGCGAGGTCGCGGCCCTTGCCGAGACGATCAACAACATGACCCAGACGCTGGCGACGTTCGCCGATCAGGTGACCAGCGTGGCGCGAGAAGTGGGCGTGGAAGGCCGTCTTGGCGGCCAGGCCAACGTTCCAGGCGCCTCGGGCACGTGGAAGGATCTCACCGGCAACGTCAACCTGCTCGCGGCCAATCTCACGACGCAGGTGCGCGCCATCGCCGAGGTCGCCACCGCGGTGACCAAGGGCGACCTTACCCGCTCGATTCAGGTCGATGCGCGCGGCGAGGTGGCCGAACTCAAAGACAACATCAATACGATGATCGGCAACCTCCGGCTCACCACCGACCGCAACACCGAACAGGACTGGCTGAAAACCAATCTGGCAAAATTCACCAACATGCTGCAGGGCCAGCGCGACCTCGCCACGGTCGGACGATTGTTGCTGACGGAACTGACGCCTCTCGTGAACGCGCAACTCGGCGTCATCTATCGCGTCAACAATGACGAGGAGCCAAGTCTCTCGCTGCTCTCGGCCTACGCCGACAGCGAATCAAATCGCTATGCGCCTCGCGTTTCGATGGGACGTGGACTTATCGGCCAATGTGCCCGCGACAAACGCCGTCTGCTGATTTCCAAGCTGCCGGAAAACGTCGTACCGATCAGTTCGGCCCTTTTCCAGGCCCCGCCGCGCAACATCATCGTCCTGCCGGTGCTGTTTGAAAAAGAGGTCAAGGCAGTCATCGAACTTGCCTCTCTCGAAGTGTTCACCGATCTGCAGGTCGCGTTTCTGGAGCAGCTGACCGCAAGCGTCGGCATCGTGCTGAACAGCATCGAAGCCACCATGCAGACCGAGGGGCTGCTCACCCAGTCGCAGCAACTCGCCGCAGAACTTCAGACGCAACAGCGCGAATTGCAGCAGACCAACGAACAGCTTGAGCAGAAGGCGCAGCAGCTGGCCGAACGCAACGTCGAAGTCGAACGCAAGAACCAGGAAATCGAGCAGGCCCGGCGCGAGCTGGAAGAAAAGGCCTCCGAACTGGCCCTCACCTCGAAATACAAGTCGGAATTCCTCGCCAATATGAGCCACGAGCTCAGGACGCCGCTCAACAGCATCCTGATTCTCGGCCAGCAGCTGGGCGACAACCCGGACGGCAATCTGTCGGGGAAACAGGTCGAGTTCGCGCGCACCATTCACGGCGCTGGCACGGATCTGCTCAATCTCATCAGCGACATTCTCGACCTGTCCAAGATCGAGTCGGGCACCGTTACGGTGGATGCCGAAGACATTTTCGTCGCCAACGTCGTGGACGCGCTGGCACGGCCGTTCCGGCACGAGGTGGAGGCGCGGCAATTGGTATTCGACGTTCAGGTGGACGACGATCTGCCGCCCACGATCACGACAGATGCCAAGCGCCTTCAACAGGTCATGAAGAACCTGCTTTCCAACGCATTCAAATTTACCGAGAAGGGTGGCGTCCGCTTCCGGGTCTCCCACGCCAAGGGCGGCTGGAGCGCCAATCATCCCGTCCTGAGTCAGGCTGCCGGCGTCGTAGCCTTCGAAGTCTCCGACACGGGAATCGGGATTCCGCCGGAAAAGCAGAAGATCATCTTCGAAGCCTTCCAGCAAGCCGACGCGAGCACCAGCCGCCGCTATGGCGGCACCGGACTGGGGCTCGCGATCAGCCGCGAACTCTCAAACCTGCTGGGCGGCGAGATTCACCTGCGCAGCGCGCCCGGCGCAGGAAGCACGTTTACTCTCTTCCTGCCGTTCAAATATGTGGGCAGCGCGAGCCCCAGCCGACGCGTCGGGCCGGTGCCAGAACAGACGAGTTTCGTCATCACGCCGACGCCCGAACGTCCCGTCGAGCAGGTGGCCGACGACCGTCTTATCATCGAGCCGGGCGATGCGATCCTGCTCATCGTCGAGGACGATCCCCACTACGCGCGCATCGTCATGGATCTCGCGCGCGACAAGGGGTTCAAGGTTCTTGTTTCCATGCGCGGCGCGGATGCGCTCGATCTTGCCAAGCAATACCAGCCCACAGCGATTTCGCTCGACGTCTTCCTGCCCGACATGCTGGGCTGGACCGTGCTCAGCCAGCTCAAGCAGAATCCGCTGACACGGCACATTCCCGTGCAGATCGTGACGCTCGACGAGGATCGCCAGCATGGGCTGGCGCGCGGCGCGTTCTCGTTCGTGACCAAACCTTCCTCGACCGAGGGCCTTTCGCAGGCGATCGCAAAGGTGAAAGCCTATGTCGAGCCCCGCAAGAAGCGGCTTCTGCTCGTCGAAGACAATCCCGCCGAGCAACTCAGCATTCGCAACCTGCTGGGCCACGACGACATCGAAATCGAAACGGCGTCCACCGGCGCCGCCGCGCTCAAATCGTTGCGCGAGCGGCCGTCGGACTGCGTCGTGCTCGACCTGAAGCTGCCCGACATTTCGGGATTTGATATTCTCCATGAGATGCGAGGTGATTCGCAACTTTCCGACATTCCAGTGGTTGTGTTCACCGGCCGCGAACTATCGGCGGAAGAAGACATGCAGCTTCACAGCATGGCACGCAGCATCGTCGTGAAGGGCGTGGAGTCACCCGAGCGCCTGCTCGACGAAACCTCGCTCTTCCTTCATCGCATCGTCACGGACCTGCCGGTCGGGATGCAAAACATGCTGGACCGGCTCAACAGCTCGGACGAAGATCTCGCCGGACGGACGGTTCTCCTGGTCGATGACGACGCGCGCAACATTTTCGCCCTGTCGAGCGTGCTCGAGAGGCGCGGAATGCGGGTGCTCACCGCCACGACCGGCAAGGAGGCGATCCAGCTCGTCGAGTCGACGCCGTCGCTTGCCATCGTGCTCATGGATATCATGATGCCCGAGATGGATGGCTATCAGACCATCGACACGATCCGCCGCAACCCGGCTTTCCGGCGGCTGCCCATCGTTGCGCTGACCGCCAAGGCGATGAAGGGCGACCGCGAGAAATGCCTCGAAGCCGGCGCATCCGACTATCTCGCCAAACCGGTCAACACCGAACAGCTACTTTCGGCGTTACGCATGTGGCTACACCGGTAAAGCGCGAACCATGAGCGCCGGCGACAAGATCAACATCCTGCTCGTGGACGATCAGCCCGCGAAGCTGTTGAGCTATGAGGTCATGCTCGCGGAACTCGGCGAGAATCTGATCAAGGCGTCTTCCGCGCGCGAGGCCCTCGAACAGCTTCTGAAGACGGAGATCGCGGTCATCCTAGTCGATGTCTGCATGCCCGAGCAGGACGGCTTCGAGCTTGCCGCGATGATCCGCGAACATCCGCGGTTCCAGAAGATTGCAATCATCTTCATCTCGGCCATTCAAATGGCCGAGGTCGACCATCTGCGCGGCTACATGATGGGCGCGGTCGACTACATGCCGGTACCGGTCATCCCCCAGGTGCTGCGCGCGAAGATAAAGGTGTTCGTCGAGCTCTATCGCAAGACCAAGCAGCTCGAGCAGTTCAATCTCGAGCTCGAGCGGCGGGTCGAAGAGCGCACGGCCGAGCTTGCCGCCTCCAACGCGAAGCTGGTGGCGAGCGAGCAGCGGCGCAACATGGCGCTTTCCGCCGGCAATATGGGCTCATGGGATTGGGACATCTCCCAGGGCAGCTGCCTGTGGGACGAAGGCCTTTGCCGCGTCTTCGATGTCGAGCCGGGACAATTCGACGTCACGCTCGAAAGCGTCCGCGCCCGCTTTCATCCCGAGGATTGGCGCCGTCTTGTGGCGGCGTTCGCGGATATCACGCCTGAACAGAATTCCTGGCGCACCGACTTCCGGGTCGTGCGCGCCGACGGCGAGCTGCGCTGGTGCATCGGTACCGCGGGCGCAACATACGACGAGGCCGGCCGGCTCCTGCGTCTGAGCGGAGTGGCCGCCGACATCACCGATCGCAAACGGATCGAAGAGCATCAGGCGCTGCTGGCTCGCGAGGTCGATCACCGTGCCAAGAATTCGCTCGCAGTCGTCCAGTCGATCGTGCGGCTGACGCGAGCCGACACGATCAAGGCCTATATGAACAGCGTCGAAGGGCGGATTCAGGCGCTATCGAAGGTCCACAGCCTGCTTGCGCATTCGCGCTGGGAAGGTGCGGATCTGCACACGCTGGTGCATGAGGAGCTGACGCCCTATCAGATGGGCGGCGCCGAGCACATCGCGATCTCGGGTCCCCGCATCCAGGTGACGCCGCCGGTGGCGCAAACGCTTGCGTTGGCGCTGCACGAGCTTGCAACCAATGCCGCCAAATATGGGGCTTTGTCGGTCGAAGGCGGCCGCGTGCATCTCTGCTGGGAGATCAACCCGGCCGGCCTGGATATGACCTGGAGCGAAACCTGCGGGCCGCCCACAACCGCG
>Ga0182024_10026115_pt1 | contig 10275 bp, 10 predicted proteins | sample P32metaG_FD_120480 | JGI IMG/M metagenome (GOLD analysis project Ga0182024, IMG submission 120480) | Permafrost microbial communities from Stordalen Mire, Sweden - P3-2 metaG (Illumina Assembly) | ecosystem: Environmental > Terrestrial > Soil > Wetlands > Permafrost | place: Sweden: Stordalen...
CCGATCAAACCGGAGTAAATGATCTGATCAAACCGGAGTATGATCTGGTAAATATAGCTGTTTTGCAGGTCTTTCCCATGGGCACGGCTGGTTTCGAACCAGCGACCTCTCGCGTGTGAAGCGGTGCATCACACCGGCGAAATCGCCAGTTCTGCCTGCAAATCAGCCTGTTCTCAGAGCACGACGCGAACGGCAATTTCCCGTAGTTTGCGTTCATTTACCCGGAGTTCGGGCAGTTGGAGCTCCAGAACTGCCCATACGAACGGGCTCCACGGAGCGTGCGCAGCCGACGGCATGCACGCCTGGTTGAGTCTGAAGCATGCGTACGTCATGCATGTCCCCCGAGTGTGTTGGTCGTCCGTTGCGTGCGTGTCGCAGCTGTGAGGGAACGCGCCTGCTTTCCTGGTTCCGGTGCACTGATCAACGGAGCGGCGGGTTATGGCGCCGCGATCTCTATGTCGGGCTGTGTCCGCCGCTTTGGGACGATTGTCCGGAACCGCGGTGCGGGTTCGTGGGCGGCGGAAAGATGACGCTGACCGAGAGCCCGCCGTCAGGCGTCGGATCGGCGTTTATGCTGGCTTCGTGGGCGGTAGCGATGGCTCGGACGATGGAGAGTCCAAGCCCGTGCCCGGGCCTGCCGTGCGCCCTGCGGGGATCAAGCCGTTGGAAGGGCTGGAAGAGACGCTCGACCTCGGCTGACGGGATGCGTGGTCCAGTGTTGCTCACGGTCAGCACTGCCTTGCCCTCGTTTAACCCTGTCGCGACCTCGACGCGGCCGTCGATCACGTTGTGGCGTACGGCGTTTGTGAGCAGGTTGGCGACGAGCCGTTCGACGAGCAGGCGGTCTCCACTGAGGAATGTCGGCGTCGTTACCTCGTCGACGTGGATCCTTAGCCGGCTGATCTCGGGCTGCAGCTCGACAAGCGTCCCGGCGACGCAGGCCGCCAAGTCGACGGTTTCGCGTCCATTGAGTCCACTTTCGCTGCTCGCGAGGGCGAGGAGCGCTTCGATCAGGCCTGCCTGCTCGTCGCTGGACGCGAGTACCTCCTTGGCGGTGGAGCGCCATGCGGCGGTAGTCGTTTCGGGGTCGTCGAGCGCAACCTGGAGCAGGGTGCGCTCGGCGGTAAGGGGGGTACGAAGCTCGTGGGACGCGTTTGCAACGAAGCTTCGTTGTGTCTCGAAGGCGGCCTCGAGACGCGTGAACAGGCCGTCGAGGGTGTCCGCGAGTTCCTTGAGCTCGTCCTGCGGGCCGTCGAGGGCCAGGCGCTGGTGCAGGCTGGTGGACGAGATCCTTCGAGCCGTGTGGGTGATGGTCCGGATCGGTCGCAGCATCCTGCCGGCGACGAGCCAGCCGGCCAGGACGGCGAGTACGGCCATGATCGCCAGAGCGATTCCCGAGTTGACCAGGAGCTGGTGCGAGTCGGTAGCGCGCTGTGCCGCCTGGACGGACCCGGCCTGCGACAGCTGATGTACGGCCGCTGCCAGCTGATGCACTGCCCGCGCGAGCTGATGCTGGTCCTGTGCTAGCTGATGCTGCTTTTGTGTCAGCGGACCCACAGGGAATGAGAACTGATGTTGGTCGTGTGCCAGCTGCTGCTGGACAACGTAAAGCTGAGGCAGAGGACCTGTCACAGCCCCTGCCTTTGGAAGCGAAGGCAGGAGATTGTGGATGGCGGTGGGAGTGTGCGGGATCTTCGGTAGATGCGGCGTTCTGTACTCAGTCGCTCGTTCAAAGAGAACGTAGGTGATGGCGACTAACGCGACGCCGGAGAGGAGAAAGAGGCCGCCGTAGAGAGCGGTAAGCCGAAGCCGCGCGGTCCGGCGAGGCAATCGCAACCAAGAGGGTGGTGCGAGTCGCGGGCGCGCGGCGCCCATCACCGGTCTCCGATGCGATAGCCGCGCTCGCGAATGGTCTCGATCATCGGCGGGTCACCGAGCTTCGCGCGCAGCCGGTTGACGGTGGCTTTCACGGTCGTGGTGAACGGGTCGGTCGCCTCGTCCCACACTCGTTCGAGTAGTTCCTCCGCCGGCACCGGCCTTCCTTCGGCAGCGAGTAAGCATTCCAAGACGGCGAACTCCTTCGGACTGAGCGCAAGTCGTTGTCCGGCGCGAGCGGCGAGACGTGTTTCGGGGTCCAAGGTCAGGTCGCGGAAGCCCAGCTGCTCCGGTTTCGGGGCGCCGGGCCGGCGGCCCAGCGCCTGGACGCGGGCGAGCAGCTCGGTGAAGTTGAATGGCTTGGGGAGGTAGTCGTCGGCGCCCAAACCGAGGCCTTCGACCCGGTCGCGCACCGAGCTGGCTGCGGTGAGCATCAGCACCCGGCTCTCAGATCGCTCGGCAGCAAGGGTGCGACAGATCTCATCGCCGTGGGTGCCGGGAAGATCCCGGTCCAGCACCACCACGTCGTAGCGGCTGCTGCCCAGACGAGTGAGGGCGTCGTCGCCGTCCAACGCCACGTCCACGACCATCCCGTAGCGGCGCAGCCCAGCCGCGACTGCCCGGGCCAACCGCTCGTGGTCCTCAGCTACCAGCACTCTCATTGCTCCTCCGGTCAGAGACGTGGCAGCAGTCGTGGGCGACCCCGGGCGGCGCCCCGCTGACGGTTCCCTGTCGGTTCACAAGATGCCACGTCGCAGGTCACGGGCAGGTCACAACTATGACCGGGCTGTGACCTTCCGTTTCGTACAACCGCTCCATTAGCACTCCGACCAGGAGCTGGACAGATGACAGTCAACGACCGACACACTGAGAGCGACGTCAGCGCAGCCAGGCCGACGCAGGAACGGCCAGGTAGTACGACCACGTATGCGCGATCGGTGAGGCTAGCGGCACTAGCACTAGCCGCGGCGGCTGTCCTCGGGCTGGCCGCGTGCGGCGGTTCCAGCTCTCCACAGGTCGCCAGTGTGGGCCACAGCAGCGGCACTGCCCGCAGGCCCGTCACGACGACGCGGCCGACGGGCGACGCGTCCCAGTTGCTCGTCCAGTGGGCCAGTTGCATGCGCAGCCACGGCGATCCGAATCAGGCCGATCCGACCATAACGCCCAGCAAGTTGATCGACATCACGTGGAATCCCGCGACGCCCGGAGGGATCTACGGCACGAACAAGGGCGGCCAAGGCAACTCCGGGCCCGGCCAGTTCTGTCGGGCGGATCTGAGCGCCGCCCAGACCAAGTTGCAGGGCGGCGCGTCGGAGAAGCTCCCGGGCCAGGCCGAGTTCGTGAAGTTCGCCGAGTGCATGCGGGCCAACGGAGTCCCGGACTTCCCCGACCCGACCGGGACCAGCATCAACATCGCGAACCTCGACCTGAACAGCCCTATCTTCCAGCACGCCGCCAAGGCGTGCGGAAACAAGACCGGCGTGAGGTTGCCCGGTATTGGCGGCACCCCCCCGCCCGGAACGATCGAGCTGGACGGAACCCTTCCGGGCGGCGGGGGCGGCTGAGCTCTCCGCGAGCTCGGTCGTGGCCATCGCCGGCCTTTTGTCGGCGGGCGGCAGCAGGCCTCGGGCGGTCTTGCGTCACCCACGAGCGCTCTCGTCGGTCGTGGACCCGAAGCAGACGACAAGGAGACGTGATGCAACAAAGCGCTCACTCGAAGCAGCTGACCGGTTACGGCAGGCGCGCCTGCTCGCCGCCACAGGGGTACGCCGAGTGCATGCGCACCCATGAGGTACCCGCGTTCCCCGACCCGGGCGTCAATGGCGGGTTGGCGATCCCGAACGCGGGCGATGAGAGCAGCCCGATCTTCCATGCCGCTGCGAGCGCATGTAAGGGCTTGCTGCCTGTGTCGGGCTTACCCGCAAGCAGTGAGAACCAGAGGCGAACTGGTGGAACTCGCTAGCCCACCGATCACGTCCGTCGGCGATGAGCGTCCGTCGTCGCGGTTCTCGCGCCGCCAGTTCGGTGCGGTTGGGGCGCTGGTCGTTGTGGTCGCCGTAGTCGTTCTCGCGGTCATTGATCCCTTTGGCGGTGGTGGCGGCAGCGGTGGCGGCTCGGTCAACGATGCGGGAACGAGTCTTCAGCCGGTCGGGCGCGAGTCGTTGACTGAGCAGTCGGACCAGTCGGGCACGCTCGGGTTCGCCGGCTCGGCGGCGATTCTGCTACCTGGCGGCACACGGTCGGCGACTGTCGCACAGGCGCAACAGTCGGTTTCCCGCGACGAGCGCACGCTGGGTTCGGCGCGGGCGTCGCTCGCGACGGACGGCGCGACACTCGATGACGCTCGCGCATCATTGTCGGCTGATCAGGCGAAGGAAGCGGTTGATTGTGCGGGCGACGGTGCGGCGGGTGCTCCGGCCGGCTCGTCGGGGAGCGCGAGCGCCTCCAGCTTGTGCGCGACCGACGAGCAGCAGGTCAGCGCCGATCAGCAGGGCGTGACGAGCACAGCGGCGAAGGTCGCCGGCGACAGATCGATGGTCTCCTCCGACGATAGTGCGCTCTCGGGCGCGCAGGCGGACCTTTCGTCGTCGCGTTCTGTCGAGGTTTTCTACAGTCAAGGGGCGACGTACACGCAGTTACCGCGCGCGGGCGAGGACGTGTCGCGCGGCCAGACGCTCTACTCGGCCGGTGATCAGCCTGTAGTGCTGCTTTACGGGCCGGTGCTCGCCTCGCGCGCGTTTGTCCAGGGGATGTCGCGCGGCAGCGATGTGGCCGAGTTGAACGCCAATCTTGCCGCGCTCGGCTATGCGCCTGGGTTGAGCGGGGACGCGTTCACTGCCGGTACGGCTGCTGGGATCCGTGCCTTGCAGTCTGCGCGTGGGTTGAGTGCTACGGGTGAGCTGCTGCTGGGATCGGTGGTGTTCCGGCCGGGGGCGGTGCGTGTCACGAGTGTGATGGGGACGCTCGGGGCGAGCGCTGTGAGCGGTCCGGTGTTGTCGGTCAGCTCGACCGCTCGTCAGGTCGTGATTGCACTCGATGCTGCGCAGCAGGGGAGCGTCGCTGTTGGCGATCACGTGGTGATCACGTTGCCCAACAATGCGACGACTCCGGGCGTCGTCTCGTTCGTTGGCAGCGTGGCGAGCACTCCGCAAGGTGGCGGATCACCGACGATCAATGTCGACATCACTCCGACGGATCCGGCGGCGACCGGAAGTCTCGTCGCGGCGCCGGTGACGGTGTCGATCACCACTGCGAGCGTGAAGGACGTGCTGGTCGTGCCGGTGAACGCTCTGCTCGCGCTCGCTGGCGGCGGGTACGCGATCGAGGTTGCTGGGATTGGCGGTACGCATCATCTCGTTGCCGTGAGCCTTGGCCTGTTCGATGACGCTGCGGGCCTCGTCCAGGTCAGCGGCAGCGGCGTCACGGTCGGCGAGCGGGTCGTGGTGCCAAGCCTATGAGCGCCTCGGCTCGCCTCACTCCTCTCGGCAGCGCCTGGGGCGGGCGGATCGCGTGCGTGTGCGCTACCGCCGGCGTGGTTCTGCTCGTGGCAGGTGGCGGCACCGGGGTTGGCGATGCGAGTGCGTGTCCGTCGTCGAACCCACCGGACACACTGGTGCTCGCCTCGGGGACGCCGCAGACCGCGCAGCTCGACTCCGGGTTCGCGGGCCCGCTCGTCGTCGTGCTCGCCAACAGCAACGGGTGTCCCGTAACGACGGGAGCGAGCGGTGTTCCGGTCACGTTCAGTGCGCCTTCGAGCGGTGCGAGCGGACTGTTCTCGAGCAGCGCCGCAGCCGCCGCCACGGTTGGTACCGACGCGTCCGGCACGGCATCGGCGCCTTCGTTCAGCGCGAACGACACGGCCGGGAGCTACACGGTGACCGCGAGCTCGCAGTACGGGTCCGTCTCGTTCGCACTGGCCAACACTGCCGCAGGGGTCCCAGCGAGCATCGTCAAGACCTCGCCGGCGACCGAGTCCGCCGCCGTGACGACGAGTTATGCCCAGCCGCTGCAGGTGAAGGTACTCGACGCGAACGGCGCCCCGGTTGTCGGCGCGAGTGTGTCGTTTACGCTCAGCTCGGCTGATCAGAGCACCTGCGGCACGATGTCGGCCGCGAGTGCGACGTTCGCCGGCGGCGGAGCGCAGGCGTCCGCCACGACCGACGCCAGCGGCGCCGCAACCTCCCCGGCGTTTACCGCTAACGGCGGCACCGGGTCGTTCACGGCGACCGCCACGATCTCGAGTGCCAGCAGCAGTGGCGGCGGGGCGTTGTCGAGCAACGCGAGCCCGGTGGGCTTCCAGCTCGATAACCTCGCTGGCGCACCAGCGTCGCTCACCCCTGGCGTCGCCGCGAAGCAGTCGACCGCAGCGGGTGCCCGCTTCGCGATCGCGCTCGCGCTGACCGTCACTGACGCCGAGCACAACCCTGTCGCCGGCACATCCGTCACGTTCACTGCGCCGGCGCGCGGCGCGAGCGGCCGCTTCGCCGTCCATATCGGCCGCGACCGCTGGGCGCATGTGCGCACCGTCACGGTCAAGACCGACGCCTGCGGTGTCGCCGTCGCGTCGTCGTTCCGCGCGAACGATCGCTGGGGCGGCTACATCGTTCAGGCGACCGCCGACGCCGCAAAGCCGGCCGCGTTTGCACTCGTCAACCGCCGACGCGGGTGAGCGCGGCGCCGGAGCTGGCGCGCCATCGCGAAGGCGCGCACGCCACGACGGGCGGCAGCGCGTCGCCGGTGCTCGAGCTCGAGACGGCGACCAAGACGTACGCGACAGAGCCGCCCGTGACCGCGCTCGACGGCGTCAGCTTCACCATCGCGCGGGGCGAGCTGGCGGCGATCGTCGGCCCTTCGGGATCGGGCAAGTCGACGCTCCTGCATCTGATGGGAACGCTCGACCGCCCAAGCAGCGGCGTCGTACGCTTGACCGGGCTGGACGTTGCGTCGCTGTCGGATCGCGAGCTCGCCGCGCTGCGCGCGACGCGGATCGGCTTCGTCTTCCAACAGTTCTTCCTATCCGAGCACCAGACGGCACTCGAGAACGTCGCCGACGGCCTGCTCTACGCCGGCGTCGAGCGCGCGTTGCGCCGCGCCGCCGCGGCCGAAGCGCTCGAGCGCGTCGGCCTTGCCGCCCGCGCAGGGTTTCGCCCCACGCAGCTTTCCGGCGGTGAGCGCCAGCGCGTCGCGATCGCACGCGCGCTGATCGGCACGCCGGCGATCGTCCTCGCCGACGAGCCGACTGGGAACCTAGACAGCGCGGCCGGCGCGGGAGTGGTGGAGCTGCTCGAGGCGCTGAACCGGGAAGGCGCAACGATCGTCGTCATCACGCACGACCGCGAACTTGCGGCGCGCTTGCCGCGGCGGATCGAGATGCTCGACGGCCGCGTCGTCGCCGACACCAAGAGGCTCGACCAGTGAGCGCCGACTGGCCTACAACGAGCAGTGAACCGACGCTCGCCGGGTCGAAGCTGCGGCTAATCGACGTCGCGCGACTTGCCGCCCTCGGGCTGCGCACACGTCGAATGCGCGCTGCGTTGTCGACGCTCGGGATCGCCATCGGCGTCGCCGCGATCGTCGCCGTGCTCGGGCTGTCGTCGAGCTCACAGGCCGGACTGCTGTCCGAGATTGACCGCCTCGGCACGAACCTGCTGGACGTAACCAACGGGCAGACGTTCTCGGGTCAGACCGCCGAACTCCCGAGCGCGGCGCCAGGAATGATCGCCCGCATCGGACCGGTCACACAGGTCCAATTCATAGGTGGGGTCACGGGCAACGTGTACCGCAGCCCACTCGTCCCGTCGATCGACACGAACGCGCTCGGGATCAGTGCCGCGAGCCTCGGCCTGCCGCGCGCCGTCGGAACGACCCTGCTGACGGGACGGTTCCTCAACACGGCGACCGCACACGAGCCCGTCTGCGTGCTTGGCGCCGCCGCCGCGCAGCTGCTCGGGATCGACCGCATCTACCAAGGCGAGCGAATCTGGGCCGGCGGCATGTGGTTCTACGTCGCTGGGATTCTCCGCCCCGCGACGCTCGCACCCGAGATCGACAGCAGCATCCTGATCGGCTTCCCGGCCGCCGAGCACTACCTGAACTTCGACGGCCACCCGTCCGAGATCTACGTCCGCGCAGTAACAAGCCAGGTCGACGCAGTCGACAACATTCTGGCCGCGACGGCCGACCCCGAGACCCCAAGCGACGTCGACGTCAGTCAACCGTCGGCGGCGCTCGTGGCCCGAGCGGATGCTCAGGGTGCCTTCAACGACCTGTTCCTTGGCCTCGCCGCCGTCGCGCTGCTCGTCGGCGCCGTCGGCGTGGCGAACATCATGATCATCGGCGTGCTCGAGCGCCGCTCAGAGATCGGACTGCGCCGCGCACTCGGCGCGACCAAAGGCAACATCCGCGTCCAGTTCCTCAGCGAAGCGATCCTGCTCGCGCTACTCGGCGGCGCGATCGGCGTCCTCGCCGGCATCGCCGCGACAGCGATCTACGCGTCAACGAAAGGCTGGGCAATCGTCATCCCGCCACTCGCCTGGGGAGGCGGGCTCGCCGCCTCAATCGCGATCGGCGCGATCGCCGGACTGCTGCCTGCGATCCGCGCCGCGCGCATGGCGCCAACCGAAGCACTGAGAACCGTCTAATGCCGATCACGATCGGCGGCGAGCTCGAACGACGCCGACTCGAACGGCGGGCCCTCCGCCTGCAACTCGTCATCGCGGTACAGCGCGAACGGACCGCGGCGAGCGGATGCCCCGACGCCATCCGACCCGGCCTCGAACGCGCGCTCGCGGACTTCACACGCGAACTCGCCCGCGTTCACGGCCAGCTCGCCCGCGGCAACTAGCCTCCCACGGCATGCAGGAGCATCGCGGGTCGCGCGCCCCCTTGGGACGACTTCCAGGCGTGGGGCGCGAGTGTCTGCTCACGCTCGCTTATGCCTGGCTGTGCGGAAGCGCTTACGCCGTCGGCCGCGAGAGACAGTTCGCCTTTTACTTCCAAAGCCCGGAGATGGGTAGCGCCCAGATGCGGTCTTCGATCGGGAGCGTGTGCTCGCCTGAGTAGACGACGACGCCCGTCTTAAAGCGTTCACCGAGTTTGTCGCGAAGTACGCGCAGCCCGCGCACGTCTGACGCGGTCGTGACTGCTGCGGACTTCGCTTCGATCGCGACGACATCGCCGGAGGCCGATTCGACGACGAGGTCGACTTCGCGCTTCTCCGTGTCGCGGTAGAAGAACAGTTCGACGGGTGTGGTGCTCCACGTCGCTTGCTTGATGAGCTCCATCACGACGAACGTCTCGAACAGTCCGCCCGCCAACGCTCCTTGATCTGGTGCCGAGTAGCGGGCCGCGTCGACGCCTACGAGCGCGGCCGCGAGCCCTGTATCGGTGAGGAGCAGTTTTGGGCTCTTGACCTGTCTGGCGCCGAGGTTCGCCGACCAGGGACGCAGGCGGTAGAGAAGGAAGAGCTGAGCGAGCAGCTCGACGTGCGCCTTGACGGTCTTCTCGTCGAGCGCGAGCTCTCGGCCGAGGGCCGCATAGTTGACGAGGGCGCTGGTGCGGGCGGCGAGCAGCCGGAGTAATTGCTCGAGCTTGAACGGATCGACGCGGACGTCGGCGACGTCCGGCAGATCGCGCGCAAGCGTCGCCTGGACGTAGGACCTGAGGTAGCGCGAACGCTGACGCGGCGTCCGCTTGAGCGCATCCGGGAAGCCGCCGGCGATCACGAGCTCGGCGCTCGCGGCGCGACCTTTTGGCGCGCCACTCACCTGCGGCGGCCTGCCGTCGAGCAACGCGTCGATCACCGAATGACGTTTGCCTTCGATCTCGGCCCGCGCGAGCGGCCAGAGGTGCAGGTACTCGACCCGGCCCGGGAGCGCGTCGGCAACGACGCGAGCGGTAAGCAGGTCGGCCGACCCCGTGAGCAAGAACTGGCCAGGCGCGGGATCGTTGTCGAGGATCTGCTTGACCGCGAGCATCAGGCTCGGCACGCGCTGGACCTCATCGATCACCGCCGGACGCGGCAACGAAAGCGCGAACCCGTCGGGATCGGCCCTGGCGGCGTTGCGCGTCGCCTCGTCGTCGAGTGTGAAGTAGTTGGGGACGACGCCTGCGGATTGAAGCTGCCTGGCAAGCGTGCTCTTCCCGGCCTGGCGGGGTCCGGTGATTGCCGCGGCCCGGCTCACGCTCAGGATGTCCCGCAGCTCCGGCTCGATGCCTCGCGGGATCAGCGCCATAAAGCCAGCTTACAGCACCATCCCGACCAATCCGGAGTAAACTAGCCGATCAAACCGGAGTAAATGATCTGATCAAACCGGAGTATGATCTGGTAAATATAGCTGTTTTGCAGGTCTTTCCCATGGGCACGGCTGGTTTCGAACCAGCGACCTCTCGCGTGTGAAG
>Ga0182024_10026116_pt1 | contig 10274 bp, 7 predicted proteins | sample P32metaG_FD_120480 | JGI IMG/M metagenome (GOLD analysis project Ga0182024, IMG submission 120480) | Permafrost microbial communities from Stordalen Mire, Sweden - P3-2 metaG (Illumina Assembly) | ecosystem: Environmental > Terrestrial > Soil > Wetlands > Permafrost | place: Sweden: Stordalen...
CCGCGGGGAATCTGACCGTTCCGCATCCCCTTAATCCCGTCGAAAAACTCCTCCTCGATCCGCCCACGTTCCCAAGAAGCCGTCCCTAGTACCGCTTCCGCATGTTGCTCGGCAGAATCCCCAACTCCGTCCGGTACTTGGCCACCGTGCGCCGCGCAATCGGTATCCCCCGCTTTGAGAGTATCTCGACAATTTCCTTGTCTGACAACGGATTGCGCGTGTTCTCGTCCTTTACCAGCGTGGCAATTGACTCCTTCACGCTCGTGTTGCTCATCGAGTTCCCCTCGGCTGTCTGGTACCCAGGCGTGAAGAAATACTTCATCTCAAACACCCCTTGCGGCGTGGAGATATACTTCCCGGAGATTGCGCGGCTGACCGTGGTCTCGTGCACTCCCACTGCCTCGGCGATCTGCACCATGGTCATCGGCCGCAATGCCGAACTGCCGAGCTCCAGGAAAGGCTTCTGCCGCTTCACGATCTCGTGGGCAATATTCGAGATGGTCTGCTGTCGCTGGTGGATGCTCTTGATCAGGAATTTCCCGCTCCGAATCTTGTCCCGGATATAGTCCTTAACCTCGGTATTGCTCCGGTCATGCGCCATTAGATCCTTGTAGGTATTTGAAATGCGCAGGTGGGGGATCTGGTCCCCGTTCAGCGTGATTTGATAGTCCCCGTCAATCGGTTCCACGTTTACGTCCGGCAGCACGTAGTTATTCGGGTCCGGGGTAAAAATCTGCCCCGGTTTCGGGTCCAGCGTCGCGATGAAATTCGCGCACCGCTGCACCTGCTCGACCGTTGTGCCCAGCCGCCGCGCGATCTCCGGAAATCTCCGTTTCCCCAAATCCTCGAGGTGCCGCTCGACAATCTTGTACTCCAGGGCCCCTTCCTTCCCGATCCGCCTTAATTGAATCAGAAGGCAATCTCGCAAATCCCGGGACCCAACGCCCACGGGATGAAACGTCTGAATCGTCCCGAGCACCCGCTTCAAGTCCTCGAGGTCAATCCCGCTGTTCTGCGCAATCTCCTCGGGCCCCGTCTGCAAAAAACCGAGGTCGTCAATATTCCCGATGATCAGCTCCGCGATCTTCTGGTCCGTGCCGTTTAGGTCTCCGCTGTGGACCTGCTCGAGCAGGTGCTGCTGAAGCGTCTCGTTCGAGACAATTGAATCGAAGAAAAACTGCCGCCGCTCTTCATCCTCCTGCGATTTTGCCGAGTATGATGAACTCTGCGCCATGTAATCCCGCCACTCCTCATCGAGTTTTGCCAGCCGCTCAAACTCCTCCTCGAACTCCTTGTCCTGCTGCTGCCGATCCTCGATCGACGGCTCTGTAATCTCCTCCTCGACCACCGGGTTTGTTTGAATCTCCTGCTGGATCAGGTTTCTGAGCTCCAGCATCGGAGCCTGGAGAATCTGGAGGCTCTGCTGCAACTGGGGTGCCAGGACTTGCTGCTGCGAGAGCGACTGAACTTGTTGCATTCCGTGGGCCATGTTTGAAGAATGTAGAAAGGGACGCAAAGCAGTGCAAGCAAAAAGCGAGCCAAGTTACTTTTGGCCTGGAACGTGCTCCATTTTGCCTCTCATGCGCACCCTCAAGTTCATCGCTCTTTGCACCCTCCTGGCCGCGGCCGCCAGTTCAGTTCTCGGTCCGGTACAGGCCCAGTCTGTCAGCGTGGCCGATATCAAGGCCACCGCCGACGCCGTCCAGGCTCTCGGCGACCAGCAAAAAACCATTGCCGATAACCAGGCTAAAATCGACCAAAAACTCGCCGACATCGCCGAGAATATCCGCGTTGCCCGCCTCTACGCCTCCCGCGCCAAATAAGGATCTCCCCGCCATGAAAAACCTCGCAATTTTCCCAATCGTCCTCCTTTTTCTCTCGGCTGGCGTCGTTAAGTCCCAGGCCCCGGTCACCGAGTCCGATGTCGCCACGAGCCTCCAGACGATCATCAGCGCCAACAAAACCCTGATCGACAAGCAGCAAAAGACTCTCGACGCCCTCGACGCCCTCGGCCAGGCCGCCCAGGACGTGAAGACGTTTACAAAGCGGAGTTAGGGCCGAAAGCTTAAATGGTCTCCCAGGGCGGCGCCTATGTGCCGCTGCCCGCGTCCGGCTCGTTCACCCGGCCCAAAAACAATATCGCCCCGCTCTTCTCGTCTCTGATCAAAAACAGGAACGGGTGATCTGCCCGAAACACCTTCGGCGGCAACGGCCTCGCCATAGCCGCGGCCACCGCGACCGCCGTCGCTGCCGCCGCCTCCGTCCCTTCCTCGTTTACTTCCACGAACGCCTTGTGGATCACGCGGGATATCGCCACGTCTTTCCTCCCGGTCATCCCGGAAAAATCCGCGTTTCTGTCGAACGCATCCTCCATCCCCATCTCTGACAGCACGTTAGCCAGCTCAAATTCCTGCGTCATCCGAAACTTGGGCAATGAGACCTCAACCTCTTGGTTGAGCATTTTGTCGCTCATGGCCGGAATTAGCGGCGGCATCTCCTTCTCCAGCGCCGCCAGGCCATCGACGGTACGCGGCAATAGCACGATCATGGAAAGCTCGCCGCCTTTGTACGCAAGTTTGAGGGCCTGAAAATCCTCTCCTTCCATGTAACCATACTCCCCCGTCCGATGCATCGTCGGCGCGTTCTTCTCATCATTGGCGGACATGTGAAACATCTCGTCCTGTGTAGCTGTCTTCTCGAACTTATCCGCCCAGGTCCCCTTGAAATAAATCGCATTGGTCAATACCAGCCTCGTGGCCGGAGTAAGCACGCCGGGGCCAATCAAATCCTTGATCTTATCCCGCGTCTCCTTCTCCACCCAGCCATTGATCGTTTTGCGCGCTCCCTCGCTATCTTGTTTGAAGTCGACGGCGCGCAATCCCGCGCCGTAATCGGTTTTGAGTAGCGCGGTAAAGTCCGGCAGAAAATCGTACCCCGTCTGCCCCCAGAGAGCATTGGCCACGGATAACTCATAACCACGCGCCTTGCCGCCGGCCGGACCGTTTAGGTCATCGATGAACTTCCCCATATCCCCATGAATGTTCTCTCCGTCCGCCGGCAGGTGTAACACCGCCGCCATCTCCCTTGCCGTATTCCCGCGCGCCCCCGCGTAAGTCATCGTCAGCGCCGTCTCAATGCTATTGGGCGAGAAGAATAGATTTCCACGCTCCTTCGCCGCCAGCTTCCCATAAAGGTCCATCCCGAATGCATTATTCGCCTTCCCAATCCAGTCGCCCGCGTCCGCCGCAAGGGCCGCCCGTCCGGGAACAAACGGCAGCATAAATAATATCGCGACCTTCATTAGGCCGCTAATCTTCATCACCGGCAACCCTCCGCCCTGGCGGCCATTATGGCAACCGCCAATCACAAATGCAATTTCACTCGACTATCTGACATCGGCCCGCATTTAATCGAGCCCCACCCCACTATCCCTATGATCCGTAAAGCATTCATCATGTCAGTCAACGCCGGCAGCGAGGAAGAATACGAGCGCCGCCATAGACCCATCTGGCCCGAGCTCGAGCAAACTTTGAAAGACCACGGTGCACACAATTACACAATCTTCCTGGATGCCTCCACCCGCCAGCTATTCGGTTGCGTGGAGGTCGAGAACGAAGAGCGCTGGAACGCCATCGCCAACACCCCAATCTGCCGCAAATGGTGGGCTCACATGAAGGAAATCATGCCCTCCAATCCGGACAACAGCCCCGTCGCCCGCGAGCTCCGCGAAGTCTTCCATATAGACTGATTGTCGCAAGCACGGTTACAAATCGCGCGACAGAATTGTAGCCATGGGTCGCCGACCCATGCGGGGATAACTCCATGGTCCTCCATTGCCCAGCCTATTGCACCCCCGGCGAATTTCTCACCACCAACCCCTTCACGTCCTTCGCAAACACAACCGGTGTTACTCCCGTCTCCGCCTCGGGCTTGTAGTTATCAATCTCAAGCCCATCGATATCCGAAAACGCCGCCGCCGGACGCGGGTCGGGACTATGAAATCCCGTATGGATATTAGCCAGTTCCAATCCCTTGACATGCCGCGCAAAAATCCCATACGCCGGCGTCACTGCGCGCGGCTCGGGATATCCGGTCGCAAGCTCTGCCGGCGTTTTCGGCGTGCCCACGGTCGAATCTCCCCCGTCATTTAGCGTCCTGATGTTATCCAGCCGCAAGTTCTCGATAGGCTGCCCAGGCGCGCCCGTGATCTGGATCGCTCCCTGTTTCCCGACGTGATCCGCAATGACATTCGAGATCAAGATATTCCGCATCGTGCTCGGCTGTGCAAGATTCCCCCCCCGATTCCGCGTCCCGGTCGTAATATAAATCGCATAGTTCACCACATCCATCATCGTCAGGTTATTGATGGTGATGTTCTCCATCAGACCTCCGTCCACCTCCTCCAGCGCGAGCCCCTTGCAGCCCCTGAACGTGCAATTGGAAATCGTGCAATTCCGAAAGCCCCCGCTCGATTCCGTGCCGAACTTTATTCGCCCATTGCCTACGGCGCTTGGTTTCATCGTCCCATCGAGCAGGCTCCCTTCTTCGAATCCCGAGACCTGGCAATTCGTAATGGTCAAGTTTTCTGTTATGACGTTCCGGCCCAGAGCATAACTGCTTTTCGGGCATATGCCGTCGTCGCGCGGGGAATTAACCCTGCAATTCGAGACGGTGGTATTCCTGCACGCATCGATATCCATCCCGTCTCGATTTGTATCTATTGTGACGTTATCAATTGTCATGTCATCACACCCCGTCACAAGGATTGCGAAATGCCCCCCGTGCGCAATCGTAATGTCCCGAATCAAGACATTGCGGCATAGCTTCAAGGCAATCGCCTTGTTTCCCAGCCGGAGCGGCGGATAAGTCGTGCTGGGCGGCGGCGAGGTTTTCTCACCTGGCGAAAAAGTCGCGGTGGGCGATGGGGAAGCTATCTCGTCCGGCGGAAATTTTGTACCGGGTGGCGAATGCTTCTTCTGCCAGGCGATATAGCCGCACATTTGGTCCAGTATTCGGTCGGAACGCGTAAGCCCCCCGCCGTTTATCGTCCCCTGGCCCGTGATTGAAACGTTCGTTAGATTCTCGCCCCATATCAGACTGTTATGAAAGTAACAATGCCCGCCATCCTGATAGGGGTTGCCCGACCATGGCTCCGTCTCGTCATAGACATTCATGTTTTGTGGCGCGCCCAGGATCGTGGCTCCGGCGTCGATCAGCAGATGAATATTGCTTTTGAGGTGAATGGAGCCGCACAAATAAGTCCCGGCTGGAATCAATACTGTTCCTCCTCCCGATGTCGCGGTCGTCTCGATTGCCTTGTCAATCGCCGGGCTGTCGAGAGTCTTCCCGTCTCCCACCGCCCCGAACGCGCGGACATTGCAGAAATTGCCATCAGCCGCCAGCAGCGACTGACCAACGCCAAGAGAAAAGAGGAAGAGCAACACGTATCGCATTTGGATTTGAACCGTGGAATTGGAGGTAAGTTGCGCTCATATTATCTTAACCGGCCCTAGGCGCCGATGTTCAGGACCAGCCAAAGTAATCCGATAATCAACCCGACGATCACCCAGCACACACCAAAGCCGACATAGTCGATCCCATGCCATCTCGAAAACTCCCACGACGAGCCTGGAAACAGTTTTCGATAGTCATACCTCCCGGGATTCGCATAGCTTAGCGCCACCTCCCGGTCATCTTCCTCCGGAGTAGGCGCAATCGGCGTCTTTAGTTTCGCGAAGAAACCGTCAGTCTGGCGCTGTTGCTCCTCGGTGGGCTTGGGTCCAGGCATCAAGTAACTGAACAGAATCAGCATGACAAACGGCAGCACCCCATCGACTCCCCAGCGCGATGCCAATAGCCCGGCCTGATTGAAATCACGCAAAGGAAATCCAAGGAGATGCATCAAGTACGTTTCCACGGAGAAGCGTCCCACTCCTTCCAGCGGAGAAGAGGGATCCTTGGGGTCGGACCGGGCCACGGCCTCGTAAAAGATAGCTTTGGGCGCAACGGCGAGCGGTTTCTTGATGGCCTGCCCGACGCTTGAAGCGAGGCCGTGGGCGACATCGTCGCCGGTGGCCGCTATCAATGCTGTAATGGTTCGGTCCTTTGTCTTTTCCAGCAGTTCGGGATTCCGGCGCAAGCTTTGGAACTTTGGCACGAGCGAAGGCGCAATCCCGATTGCGATTATCCATAGCACGAGTGAAAGCCAGATCGCCGGCGCGCTGAGGCGGCGCCAGAAGAAGATTAGCAGAACCACCGCTCCGAAAAAGACATTGAAGGTGATGATATTGACTATCAGATTTACCAGGCTCTCGGATAGCGCCGCCACGGCCACGCTCCCTGCAAGCGTAAGCACCACCAGGATTTGCCCCACTTTCAAATAGTGTTCCTTAGGCCTCCCTTGCACCAGCGGCTCATAAATATTCCGCGCGATCAATGCCGCGACGGCGATCGCGTTGGAACCTACCGATGGCATGTGGCCGAGTAACATCCCGGATAGCATCAGACCCAGCAGACCAGGGGCAAGCAGCGTCTTGGCCACCACTCCCCAGGTATTCTCGGTATCCGCCAGACCTCCAGGAAAAAGGGCGAGGGCGATAAGCCCGCACATCATCCAGCCAATGATGACAACCCGCTTTGTAAATGCCCCGGTGATCGTTCCGAACCGCGCCACTTTCTCGTCCCGCGCAGAGCCGTACTGCGACATATTGGAGCTAAGTCCGAAAATCTGGACGATGCTCGTAAAACTGATCGCAAGTATGGAATACCATGCGTAATCGCTCGCCGTGACCGTCCCGAACAACTGGAACTTGAAATCCGGGACCAGTTGATGCAAGGCGTGAAGTCCCCCGATTCTCGCCAACCCGAGCGGTATCATAAGGATCGTGAATACCAGGATCAGCAGCCCCTGCAATGCATCGGTTACGGCCGCCGCTTTTAGGCCGCCCAAGCCTATATAGATCGCCACGATAAGGGTGTAAACAATGTAGAATGGCAGCGGTTTCACATAGGTTACAAACGACCGCAATTGACCCCTTGTCGCCATGCTGTCGAGCTGCGAGTAGCGTTCCTGCTTCTCCGGCGCCAGTTTTTGCGCGGTATAATCTGCTTTCAGTGCCGCGTATTCCGCGTATTCATCCACCATCACCTTCTCCGCGGGCGTGTATTCGGCCGCGGGCTTTACCATCATCGCAGACGTTACCTTGTAAGAAGCGACGTTGCCAAAACCGAGCAACAGCAGGTTTATATAAATATTAAAGAGCACGTAGGCTGTCGCGAGCGCCCTGTTATTCATCCGGTCAACGAACAGGTCTGCCATCGTGGTAAGCCGGACCCGTCGAAACCAATTTGCGGAAAACCAATACAACGGCGTGATGAACAGCGTCTGCATGCTGATCCAGATGCCGCCGGCCCCTTGCCGGAAAACCTCTGCCGCGGTGGTGGGCGCCCCGGATGAATCGGTCAAATTGCCAAAGCTCAGAAAGAATTGAAGCGTGCGTCCCAGCTTTCGGCCGCCCAGATAGAAGTCCTTTTCCTCCTTCACGTTTCGCGACGCAAACCAGCCGAGCCCGATTACCGCGGCCAGAAAGGAAATGACGACCGCGAGGTCGACTATATGTAGTCCAAGAGGATGCATGGTATCGGTCTTTAAGCTTTCACGGTTTGCTCATCACCGTGACCCCCATAAGGCCAATCACCACCTGTTGAGACAAGGTTGCCAGTGTCACGCTCTTGAGTGCGACACCGGGCCGTAAGTGCCAGCCGAGGACCACTCCACGGCAGTTCCTGCCAAGCTGCACGGTCGTTGGCGGTGTCTTTGGCAGGGAAAACCCATCCCGGTCATAATCATAGTCCACACCGCCGAACGGGCAAAGAGTCCAGAAATTGAACGGCGGCACAATTGCCAGTTTCTCGACCTTTCCATCCGCGTAAGTCATGCGCAGTTCCGCGTTCGCAATACGGACCTCCATCGGGTTGGTCGTTCCGCAGAGGAGAAACCAAACCGCCTCGCCTGTTTTATTTACCGGGATTTCAACCTGTTTCGGCCAGTTATCCCATTGCGAGGTGAATGCTATGTTTTTCGGTCCGGCTTGCCACGCAAACGGCACTCCTTTTCCGGCGACGATATTCCCATGCCCGTCGGAAAGGCTGGCTGCGCCATCCAGACTGATCTCCGGCGGGGCGTGGTTCTTCGCAAGCACCATCTGCCAGGAAGAGTACCCATCCGTCGCGATTCGCAGCGAACAGGTATTCGGCCGCGGCGAAAGATACTGTTGCTTGTAAATCGTCTGGATGTCCCCATTCAGCACTGGATCCAGCGATACCTGCTCCCAATGCGCCCCTGCCGGCGGCAGTATATCGGTCTTGGCGGTCATGGCGGCGTCGCTCTTCACGTCGGTTACATGAATTTTGAACATCCTCCATTGCTCCGCGGTTCCCACATGGGTTAGTCCAAATACCAGGTGATCTCCCGCGTTTGCCGTGAGCTTCCCTGTCACTTTGCCATTCGCAATATTCGTATCGCTCAAAACGCCCTCGGGATCGTGAAGATCCGATATCTGCCCGTCCGCCGCCTGTAGAGTGACAGGATCCCCCGTATTCCCGGATAAACGCACTGCGGGATATGTCTGCCGGGCATCCTGGCAGGTCACCACGATTGCAGCCGCATTAGTTGAAGGCAGATCAAGTTTGACCAAACTCTTCCCGAACCCAGGCACTACCTCCCATTTTGCCGCATTCCCATCCACAGTGACCGATTGCACCCCGCTCGTGGAAACCGGCAACTCGACTTCCACCGGAGCGCTCTGCGTCAGCGCGAGCTTGAAGCTTGTGCTCGCGCCGCTCCGGCTGTAAGTCATCGACATATCCGGCGTCTTGATCGATGCGTGATCCCAATCACTCGGCAACTGCGGCTCAAACTTCACCAGCTTGTCCGGATAATCCGGCCTGTAGCCGAACAGTCCTTCCACCACCGTCCGCGCAAACATGCTGTTGCAATCGTTAAAATCCGTCCCGCCCGCCGGATGCCCCATATCTCCCGGCGTCGGCCCGAAGAGCGATTGCATCGGGAACGTCCCACGCAGCACCGTCCAGCCATCGTCCGCAAGGCCCGCCTGGAAATACGCCAGCGCCAGTTGGTAGTTATCTCCGCTCCACATCTCCCGGACAGACCAGATGGAGGGCACCCAATTTGATGGCCAGCACTGCTCTCCGCCATACGGCAGCTTCACGCGCTCAAGTCCCCACTCGGTAAATTGCAGCGCTTCCGCCGCCTGTTCCGTAGTAAGCAAACCTGCATCGATGGGGCAGAATATCCCATACAGCCACGGGTCTTCGTGCAGCCGCTTCAGGCCTATCTGCTCCCGGTAAGCCCCGGGATGTCCCCGCTGCGGAATCCAAAGCAGATCGAAAAACGCCTTCCGTATCTTCGCCACCGCGGCTGAGTGCCGCTGGATCGCCGTCTGGTCCCCTGCTCGCTGCGCCATTTGCAGCGCCGTTTGCTCCGCATGATAGGCATACGCCGTCTCCTCCGACGTACCGCCGCCATTATACCATTGGTCATCCGTGGGCCAGGTATTGGCATAGCTTTCGTAAATGCCGATGTCACCCGGGTCGAAGCAATCCTTGATATAATCGCAGTGCAGCTCCAGCGCCGGCCGCAGCAGCTTCTCCAGGTCCGCATCTCCCGTCCAGCGCCACGCATGCTCGATTTGATCGAAGAACTGGCTCTGCATGTCATAGTGATGCGGGTCATCCAGGTCTATCCGCCCTACGCCGAACATTCGCGAATCCGGCGCCTGGCTTGTAAGTTCCGCGTTCGGATCCGCCTTCGCCTCTGTATTATTGGATTGTGTGATTTGCCTCGCTATGAATCGCCGCGCGTCCGTTTTGACATTGTCATGCGATCCAAATGCCGTCGCTCCGAATACCGTGCGCCAACCCAGCAGGGGCGTCGCCCACCGCATCCCCGAGTGCTGGAAGATTCCATTCCGGAAAACCCCGTCCACGACAATCGACGATGCCCCGACCACCGCATTCAGCCGCGAATCGGGCGTATCCACCACCACCTGGTTCTCGATTCCAACCTCCCGCTGCATTCCCGCGGCGAATGCCTGCGCCGCCGTGTCATTGCCCTCCGCCCCCGGCCCCAGCAGCGACCAATAGATATCTTGATTCGATGTCAGCGGCAGCGACCCGCACGCGATAGGTTCTGCGCCGCCGCCGCCCGTCACCAGCGCCGACGGGTCCTGCCACTTGCCCGCATCTCCCACCAC
>Ga0182024_10026117_pt1 | contig 10274 bp, 9 predicted proteins | sample P32metaG_FD_120480 | JGI IMG/M metagenome (GOLD analysis project Ga0182024, IMG submission 120480) | Permafrost microbial communities from Stordalen Mire, Sweden - P3-2 metaG (Illumina Assembly) | ecosystem: Environmental > Terrestrial > Soil > Wetlands > Permafrost | place: Sweden: Stordalen...
TCCGAGCGCCTCCGCGAGCGCGTAGCAGAACTTCGCTCCGAATTCGACTATCTGATCTTCGATTTACCGCCGGCCACTCATTCGAATGATGCGGCAGCCCTCGGGCGACTGGTAGATGGCGTGGTATTGGTCGTGGGAGCAGGCTCGACGCGCCGCGAGACGGCACGCAAGGCCAAGGATACTTTGGAAAAGGGCCAGGTGCATCTGCTGGGGACCGTATTGAACGGACGGGAGTTTCCCATCCCCAGCGCGCTCTACCGGCGCCTTTAGAGTTTCGGCCGAACTCGTGGCCGAGCACGTACGGCAAATAAAAACTGGGTCCGACTCTGTGACCGAGAGGACGAAGCTATGCTTGCAACCCCGCGTGACTTCAAATCCGTGAACTTAGCTATGTTGGCGGCGCCTTCGCAGGAGCACTGGTTTGCGCTTTACACTCGCGCCCGCCATGAAAAGGTGGTCACCACCTCGCTTCAGCAGCGGGGCTTAACGGTTTTCTTACCTGTTGTGCCGCAGGTACACCGCTGGTCGGACCGGCGAAAGACGGTACAGATGGCTCTGTTCCCCGGTTATACCTTCGTGCGAACAACTGATACACCCGAGAGTTTTGTACGGGTCTTAGCGACCCCTGGCATCGTCGGCTTCGTTGGGGCAGGAGGTCGTGGCATCCCGATTCCGGAAAAGCAGATCGAGGACATCCAGACAGTTCTCACGCAAGACGTAGCGTGTGCCATGCACTCCTTCCTACGCGTCGGGCAGCGCGTTCGTGTTCGTGGAGGATGCCTCGACGGAGTAGAGGGTCTTCTAGTTGCTATCAACGGCAACAAAAGCTTGGTCATCTCCGTGGAGTCGATCCCAAATTCGATCGCCATTTGTATCGAAGGATACGACCTGGAGATTCTGTCTGCTAATGGCCCGGTCGCGTAGGGTTTGCCCAAGATAGCGAAGTCGTCCGTCGTTCCTTTCTCCTTATCTAAATGACTAATTTCCGCAGGCAATTCTTCGAAAGGTCATTGACTTGGGTCGACCTGCTCGTGCTTGCCATTTCCTATTCCATCGCAGCGGCACAAGTCTGGCATCTCCACGCATTCCATTCCTTCGCCGCCTTTATCTCCATGCAGGTGAAGGTGTCGAACATTTTCTTGGTTACCGGCCTCTTTTGTTGCTGGCATCTCATTTTCGCGGCATTCGGGTTGTATGGATCCAAACGGCTGGGAGACAGAAAACAAGAAGCCATCGACGTACTGAAGGCGAGTTCGGCGGGGGTGCTTGTTTTTGGTTTCGTCGCGGCGGTTCTTCGGCTGCATGTGATCACCCCCGTTTTCCTCTTGGTGTTTTGGGCGCTGTCTACTTCCATTCTTATTCTTTGCCGTCTGCTGCTGCGGATATTCCTTTCCTGGGCACGCACCAGAGGCCACAACTTGCACCAATTGGTGATCGTCGGAGCCAATTCGCGCGCAGCCGAATTTGCGCGCATCATCGAAGCAAAACCAGAGTTGGGTTATCACCTGGTTGGTTTTGTCGACGAAGAGTGGTCCGGCACGCGAACGTTCCGAAATAACGGTATGGCAATCGTAAGCGACCTGGAACGCTTTGCCCTCTTTCTCCGTGAGCATGTCGTCGACGAGGTCGCCATCGCTCTCCCGTTAAAGTCTTTCTACGCTCAGGCGGCGCGTATCGTAACTGTGTGCAAAGAGCAGGGCGTCATTGTGAGAGTCTTGACCGACATATTTGATTTCCAGCCAAAACCGGCTAGCGGGACGCCCGTTGAAGAAATCGCCGCAGCCACAATTGGCAAGAGCGTCCTTGAAGGTTGGCCCATGTTCTGCAAGCGGCTGCTCGATATTGTAGTTTCGTCGATTTCACTGGTCGTGCTGGCGCCGCTACTCCTGGTTGTTGCCGTACTCATTAAATCGGACTCACCAGGCCCGTCGGTTTTTGTTCAGGACCGTATCGGTCTCAGTAAAAGACGCTTTCGAATGTTTAAGTTTCGAACCATGGTCGTGAACGCAGAGAGGCGCCAAGCTGCACTTGAACGCTTGAACGAAGCTGACGGTCCGGTGTTCAAAATCAAGAACGATCCACGCATGACCCGAATTGGAAGATTTCTACGTAAGACGAGTATCGACGAACTGCCTCAGTTGCTCAATGTTTTTAAAGGTGACATGAGTCTGGTCGGGCCGCGTCCTTTAGACCTGCGCGATTACAAGGGATTAGACGAAGATTGGTTGCGCAGGCGATTCAGCGTTCGTCCCGGAATTACCTGCTTGTGGCAGGTCAATGGTCGAAGCTCTCTGCCTTTTCAGGAATGGATGGAATTGGACCTGCACTACATCGACCATTGGTCGCTTTGGCTGGACGTCAAGGTCATCATCAAAACCATCCCGGCCGTTTGGAAAGGTGTCGGCGCCGCGTAGCGCCAATCCATATGTGGCTCATTCCGAGAGCATCTTTCCGCCGCGAAGCGTGAAGAGTCAAGTCGGAAGCATATCTCCAACTAGGGCACTCAGATCGGCAGCGCCCAATCCTCAGATTATCCCGGGGTATTTATGGCAATAGCTCTTCTTAACCAGTTGAATGAAATTCGTGACGGCTTCTCCGCGCTGCCTCTTTACGGCGAGCTTGGCAAACTCAATGGCGCCATGACGCCGGAAAAATTGGTCGATTTCTCTTTGAACTGTCCCGCGATCAGGCCCGTACAGACGCGTTCGGAACTCGTCGAATATGCGCGCCTGGTTGCCGGCATGCGGCCCAGAACCGTTCTGGAAATCGGAACTTTGCGCGGCGGAACCCTTTTCATCCACTCTAGACTTGCCCTACCCGATGCGACTCTCATCAGCATCGATCTTCCTGGATCGCCGCTTGGGCGGATCTGGCGATGGGCGCACACGCCGATTTTCAAACGCTTCAGCAAGCGCGGGCAAACGCTCCACCTGCTTCGTGCGGATTCCCATCGCAAGGAGACACAGTCCACGGTTTCTAAGTTTCTGAATGGCCGGCAGCTGGATCTTGTGTTTGTGGACGGCGACCATTCCTACGTCGGCGTTCGCGCCGATTTTGAAATGTACTGCCCCTTCGTTCGGCCCGGCGGAGTCATGGCCTTCCATGACATCGCAGTACAGCCGGCGCCGAACGAAGTGGCGCGTTTCTGGAACGAAATCAAACCCCGCTACCGGCACAAGGAAATCCTAGACCGCACGACGCAGGACACAATGGGCATCGGGATCATTGAGCTCTAGCCTACTTCGCTCGCTTACGACATGAAGAATCGTCGCCTGGAAATTCGGCTTTCCGATTTCTTTCGGCACACTCTTGTTCAGAATGCACTCTCTCTCTATGGCGTCCAGATTGCCGGCTACGTGCTGCCGCTGGTCACTATCCCGTACCTTGCCAGGGTCCTGGGGGTGGCGGGATGGGGCTTGCTGGCATTTACGCAGGCTTTCGGGAGCTACTGGGCGACTCTCGGAGAGTACGGATTCTCCTTGTCTGCCACGCGCGAGGTGGCCTACCAGCGCGACAATCGCGAGAAACTGACCGAGATCCTCGCCGGTGTCCTCGGAGCCAAGACCCTCCTCGGCGTCGCTTCCTTGCCATTCGTATTCCTGGCCGGCTTGTGGATTCCAGCCTTCCATGATCACCCCATCCTCCTTTGGATGGGCACGTTCTGGGCAGTGGCCCAGGGCTTTAATGTTATGTGGTTCTTTCAGGGATTCGAGCAAATGCGCTTGGTGGCCGCTCTCGATATCTCCACCAAAGCTCTCGCGACGATCGCAATCTTTCTTCTTGTCCACAGGCCCGAACAGGCTTGGCGCGTCTTGCTGATCCAGGGCGCCGGATATTTGCTCTCCTTCGCGGTGGGCTTGGGACTTGCTTACCGCACGCTTCCCGTTCGTCTGCCCACTTGGAGCTCCGTTCGGAAAGCGCTCCGCATGGGCTGGAGCATGTTTTTGTTCCGCGGTTCAGTGAGTCTGTACACCGCGGGGAATGCCTTCATCCTGGGCCTGTTTGTTTCACCCCAGATCGTGGGCTACTACGCCGGCGCCGAGAGAATCAGTCGAGCCTTCGTGGGGCTTTTCGCTCCCCTAAGCCAGACGCTCTATCCCCGATTGAGCCATCTGGTACACCGGGAAAGAGACCGCGCCGCCCGGCTCGCGCGCATCGGCGTCGCCTTGATGGGGGGTGGCGGCACTTTGATGGGGATCGTTGTCTTCGTCACGGCCCCGTTGCTGGTGCGAATCATTTTGGGCGCGAGTTTCGCGGAGGCCGTTCCGGTCTTGCGCATCCTTTCGTTATTGCTTCCAATTGTTGGCGTAAATATCGCACTCGGCGTGCAGTGGATGCTGCCTCTCGGGTTGGAGCGCGACCTTAATGCCATCACTCTGCTGGCTGGCTTGCTAAACATCGGCCTCGCGATTGCCCTCGCGTCCACTTACAAAGACTTTGGAATGGCTTGGGCGGTCGTTTGCGCCGAGATTTTTATCGCTGCTGCTATTTGCGTTCTACTGCGCTCCCGCAACTTGAGCCTGATGAAAGGGCTCGACAGAACCTGGGCATCTCCGCTCGGTCTGGATTAAGGAACGAAAGACAACAATGGTTCGCACGATGGTTGGCGCGGTCGTTCGTGACATTCTGTCCTCTGAGGGAAAAAGTCCGCCGATGCATACAAAGTGGGAACTGGTCGCCTGTTGCGCAAAAATTGCCACGTTGCAAGGGCTGTCGAAGGTTCGCACGAACCATCAGCGACGAAACTTTGAGGTTCAACATCTGTCTGCTTTGGATCTGAAATTCTGCTTTCCTGACCTTTCGCTGTTTGGGTTTTTATTCACGGAAATATTCATCAATCAGGATTATTTCTTTCTGACCGATAGAAAAGATCCTCTTATCATCGACTGCGGAAGCAATATGGGGCTTTCGATCCTCTACTTTAAGCAGCGATATCCGAAGGCGCGTATTGTCGGTTTCGAGCCGGACCGGACAACGTTCGAAATTCTCGAAAAGAATGTCGCCGCGAACGGCCTGTCGGACGTAGCACTCCACAACTGTGCGCTTGCGGACCGTGAAGGAGAAGCAGAGTTGTTTTGTAATCCCAGTGCCCTGGGATCTCCAGTGACTAGCCTGCGAAAGGAGCGAAGCGACCTAAACATCGAGTCGAAAAAGGTAATCACTGTCCTCCTATCCAACTATCTCGGCAGCGAGGTCGATTTTCTCAAACTAGATATCGAAGGGATGGAAATGGCCGTGATAGAGGACCTCGCAGGAAAGGGCAAATTATCTCAGGTACGCGAAATGGCCATCGAATATCACCACCATATCCCCGCTGACGACGACGCGCTTTCTCATCTACTGACGGTTCTTGAAAACAACGGATTCGGCTACCGAATGGCCGCTTCGATGGGGTGGCCAATTGAAGACAGGCGCAATATGCAGGACATTTTGATAAGAGCGTACCGAAAATAGCTCAAAAGCCAGGACCATTATCCCGCCGCAGAAGAGGAGATTTTGACGTTGATCACTACTCGACCTGGGCGCCAAATCAACCAGCAACAAATTACGGAACGACTGAAGCCGCTCTTTCTCGGGCCGATGGCGGACGAACTGCTCGTTTCCGTACTAACAGGAAACTCTAACTATGCGCTCTTCCTTGGCACAGATCAATGAAACTGCGACTAAAGATGGTTAACCGCGAAAATTGGCTGCTGGAGCGTGCCGCTAATCGAACAGTGATGCACGTTGGCTGCACGGACGCACCGCTCACCAAGGCAAAGGCGGCTGCCAATCAGTTGTTGCATCAGAAGCTGGGAGCCGTATGTAAAGAGCTTATCGGCGTCGATTTAGATGCAGCATCACTCGACTATTTGCGACAGGAGTACGGCATAGCCAACTTATATCGCCATGATGTTGAACATCTCGATTCCTTTCCTGTCGAAGAGAAGGTGGAGGTCTTAATTGCGGGCGAAGTCTTGGAACACCTGAACAATGTGGGCCTCTTCTTTGAGAACTGTGGCGCCCGGTTGCACAAGGATGGGGTGGTGCTGATCACCGTACCTAACGCCCTTTCGATTAAGCGGATGTTGATTTCTCTTGTGAAACGGAATGAACAGGTGCATCCCGACCACACGTCCTACTTTTCACCTTCCACACTCTCTCGAATCGCTGACCGCCACGGGTTCCGCATATCAGGAATGAGTATGTACCTTTGGCGGAACCCGACTATTTCAAATCGCCTAGCCAATGCCGTCGCCAGAGCAATTATCTTTATCACGCAGTTTCCTCTGCTTGCGGACGGCATCGTGGCTGAATTTCGCCCCGAGCTGTCGTCACAGTGAGGCGTTTGTCGCTCACGACTAAGTTCCTTGGAAGGACCCGCAGGCCATCCTGCAACCTATGAAAGTCCTACTTTCTGCTTATTCATGCGTACCACGGAGGGGCTCGGAGCCTGGTGTGGGCTGGAACGCCGTCCTCCAGGCTGCTCGATTTCACAGTGTCTGGGTCCTCACGCATGGCGAGGGGCGACAAGAAATCCAGGCCGCTCTCGCCGGCGGAGCCCTTCCAAATGTGCACTTTGTCATCCTTGATTTGCCTCCTTGGGCTCTCTTCTGGAAAAAAGATCGGCGGGGGCAGCGGGTCCACTATTACTTCTGGCAACTCGCCGCCTACTTCGCGGCGCGCAGATTGCATCGGCAAGTCGGATTCGATCTTATCCACCATGTCACCTTCGTTCAATGTTCAGTGCCCAGCTTCGTAGCACTGTTGCCGGTTGCCTTTCTATGGGGTCCTGTTGGCGGCGGTGAATCGGCACCACCCGCTTTTTGGTGGTCATTCAGCCTCCGAGGAAGAGTTTTCGAGCTCTTACGCAGTTTCGCTCGGAAAATGGCCGAGTATGACCCCTTTGTTCGACGCACCGCTCGAAGAGCGGCCCTCGGTCTAGCTACGACCCAGGAAACTGCCAGCCAAATGCGAAGGTTGGGCTGCAGGCGTGTGTCCGTGCTCTCTGAAGCCGGCCTGCCCCAGGATGAAATCCTCCGCCTGTCCTCGGTGCCCTTCCGCCAAAGCGGTCCGTTTCGGCTAGTCAGCGTGGGCCGACTCTTGCATCTAAAGGGCTTCGCATTGGGGCTGCAAGCATTTGCCCGTATCCAAGACAGATATCCGGACAGTGAATACTGGATCTTCGGAGAAGGACCGGAGAGAAAGCGACTGGAGAAACAGGTCCTCCGACTAGGTATAGCCACTAAAGTCAGGTTCTGGGGGAAAATCGCCAGAGGCGAGGTTTTGGAGAAGCTCTCAGATTGCGACGTCCTAGTCCACCCGAGCCTCCACGACTCAGGCGGATGGGTTTGTTTGGAAGCGATGGCGGCTGGCCGCCCTGTAGTCTGTCTCGACCTAGGCGGGCCCGGTCTTCAGGTTACCGAACACACGGGAATTAAAGTGAGTGCCAGCACTCCCGCCCAGACCGTGGCAGACATGGCCGAAGCTTTCCGCCGCCTAGCGGGAGACCCTGAGCTTCGGATTCGCATGGGAGAAGCGTGCCGACAGCGGGTGACAGAGCACTTTGCCTCGGCGGGCAAGGGCGATTTTATGAACACGCTTTACGAAAATGTTGCCGCGCGTCCCGGGCTCGCGCTCGCCAACCCTGTCTGCGTTCCGGAACCTCGCATCGAACCCTGATACACGCTAGTGGCGCCTCTTAAAATCGCATTTGTATCCGCCTGGGATGTGCGGGATCCGCATACCTGGTCCGGAATTCCCCATTCTATTCTTACTTTTCTCAATCGTGCCGGTGCGGACGTCGAAGTGATATCTCCTCTGAGCCGCAGCTTGCGCTACCTGTTTCTCGGAAGATGGTTTGCTTGCAAGATTGGCCGAAAGTATTACCAGACAGATCGAGAGCCGCTCCTGATCGGTTCTTATGCAAGACAGATCCAAAGGCGAATGAACGGCCGTCGATTTGACGCCATCCTGTCAACCGAACCATACACGATCGCTGAGCTCGATCGACCAGAACCGATTACGTACTGGTCTGATGCCGTTTGGGATTTGATGACCGATTACTATTGGTTTGATTCGCCTCAGGGATTCTGTGCCAAGTGGAGAAGGCACGAGCAACAAGCCGTGCAGAAGGCTGCGTACGCCGTCTATGCTTCGGATTGGGCAGCGAGTGGGGCCAGGGATCACTTTCGGGTACCCAGCAATAAGTTGGCGGTCATTCCGTTCGGGGCAAATCTTGAGATCCATCACGATCGTTCTGACGTTGAAGTATCGATCGCCTCGCGCCCTCAAGACCGCTGTGTGTTGCTGCTTCTCGGTGTCGACTGGAATCGCAAGGGGGGATCGATCGCGGTAGAAACGGCTCGACTGCTCAATGAACGGGGCCTCCAAACGGAATTGATCGTGGCCGGATGCCGGGTGCCAGGCGAAGCGCCTGCCTTTGTCACGGAGCGGGGGTTTATCAGCAAGCGCACTCCGCAGGGCAGGCGGCAACTGGCCGAACTGCTGCGAACCTCTCATTTCCTCATCTTCCCGACGCGTGCCGAATGCGCGGGAGTCGTTTTTAGTGAAGCTTCCGCCTTCGGCTTGCCGATCATCACCAGCGATACGGGCGGCATCGCGACCTATGTGCGCCAAGGCGTCAACGGCATTCGGCTTCCTTTAACGGCGAGCGCCGGGGCCTACGCCGAACACATCTGGCGGCTTTTCCACGACCGCGCGGCGTATGGTTCGATGGCGCTCGCAGGTTGGGAAGAGTACAGGCAGAGACTCAACTGGGAGACTTCCGTTTCCTCTCTGCTTTCTCTACTGGCGCAAGGTTCGCACTCGTGATTCCTACCGCCCAAGCGTGCCCTTCATCGCGAATCTTGATGCTGGCCATTTTCTTGTACGCAGCATCGAGCATAAAGTTCTTCGACCGCGACCCTCTGAGCCAGCAGGTTGGTCCCCAGGGTCCTATTCAGTTGGGTGTCCTAGTGTTCGCAGCATTAGCGCTGTTCGTAAGTATCCACCGGCACGGCCGGGAACTCGTAGTGCCGTCGTCAGCGAAGGCGTTTCTCGCGTTTGGAGCCGTTGCGGCAGTCTCATCCTTATTTTCGTTCTATCCGTTACTCAGCTTCGCGAAAGGATTGGCCTTCCTTTTGGTTTGTGGCATCGCAATTTTGGCTTCCAGCGCTTTTAGGCCGGCTCAAGTCCTCAAGTATTTGTACTACTCATTCGCGATAATTCTTGCGGTCGAACTGGTCGTTAAGTTTGGGGGCGGCTTTCCCTTGTTTGACGTCGATGACTATTCGGGCCGCGCTCGACTCAGCTTGTTTGGTTTGCACCCCCTTTTGTTGGGAGAATTGAGTTCGATCACGCTGCTTTCGGGTTTTCTGCTGTCCAAACGCCCGCCACTCTACTGTCAGGTGTTCCTGCTCGTCATGGCTATCGCTTCCGGCTCTCGCACCGGCAGCACCTTTCTGATAGTCGCAGTGCTTGCGGTGCTGTTGGCATCCGTTCCGCTCCACCCGCCACGACTTGTTTCCCTTTATTGCTGTCTCGGCTGTGTTCTGATGCTTCTGTTGCTGGTTGGCAGCCAGACAAACGACCGTCTATCGGAAGAGATCGCCTCGATCACCCGGCCTCTCTATGGCGACACGCTGAGTCGAGACTTTCCCACTCTCAACGGCCGCACCGATGTTTGGGATGCGGCTGCGCCGGCTCTTGCGCACAGCCTGCTCCTCGGCTATGGCCTTGGCGGAGCGCGCGACGTGCTGGTCAATCACACCTCCTGGGATTGGGTCGCGGGAGACGCGCACAACGCCTTTGTCGAGTTGGCACTCGGCGGCGGTTTTCCTGCTTTGCTCATTTTCCTTCTCGGATGGGCCGGAGCGGTGTGGCGCGCCTGGCGATTGCGAGGCTCGCTGCGCGTCGGTACTCTCGTACTCTATGCGTATATTGCTGGCTTCGGGATCGTCGCTCCGGATCTGACCAACCTGCAGGCTCTCTGCACATTCCTGATCATTACCGTGGACGCGATGGTGGGCGAAGAATTCGCGGCCTCTCGCGCACAACTCCTGCTGGCCAGTATCGCGGCAGCAAGCAAGGAACCCCTTGAAAATCCTGCTTGCACATAACAAGTACCAGATACCTGGTGGAGAAGAGGTCGTGTTTGAGCAAGAAAAGCATCTGCTCGAGGACGCCGGGCACGAGGTGATCACCTACTGCCGGAGCAACCACGAAATCGAGAAGTTCAATTGTTTGGAACGCTTAACTTTGATTGGGCGCACGGTATGGTCTGTTGACACAGA
>Ga0182024_10026118_pt1 | contig 10274 bp, 9 predicted proteins | sample P32metaG_FD_120480 | JGI IMG/M metagenome (GOLD analysis project Ga0182024, IMG submission 120480) | Permafrost microbial communities from Stordalen Mire, Sweden - P3-2 metaG (Illumina Assembly) | ecosystem: Environmental > Terrestrial > Soil > Wetlands > Permafrost | place: Sweden: Stordalen...
CCCAAGAGTTCTCCCGGCCCGCGTAGTTCCAGATCGCGGCGCGCCACTTCGAATCCATCATTGGTATCGCGCATCACCCCGAGACGCAGCCGCGCCATCGACGACAGCGGCGAGCGGTACAGCAGCAAGCAGGAGCTTGCATGTTGACCGCGGCCCACGCGTCCACGCAGTTGATGCAGCTGCGCGAGGCCTAAGCGTTCTGCGTTCTCGATCACCATGAGCGTTGCGTTCGGCACGTCCACGCCGACTTCGATCACGGTTGTCGCTACTAATAATTGAATCTGGCCTTCCTTGAAGCGCCGCATCGTGCCTTCCTTGGCCTGCGGCGGCATGCGGCCATGAACCAGCCCCACCTTAAGTGTAGGCAGCGCTGCGGCCAGGGCGGCGGCCGTTTCCTCGGCGGCCTGGTAGGGCATCTCGTCGGACTCATCGATGAGCGGGCAAACCCAGTAAGCCTGCCGCCCTTCCAAGCAGGCCGTGCGAATTCGCTGCACCACCTCGTCGCGGCGCGTATCGGCCAGCACCACGGTTTTCACCGGCGTGCGCCCGGGCGGCAACTCGTCGATCACCGACACGTCCAAGTCAGCGTACGCCGTCATGGCCAGCGTACGGGGGATCGGCGTCGCGGTCATGATCAATTGATGCGGTTGATGGCCGTCGACCGCGCCCTTTTCGCGCAGGCTCAAGCGTTGGTGCACGCCGAAACGATGCTGTTCATCGACCACGACCAACGCGAGGGAGGAGAACTCAACGCTTTCTTGAAACAGTGCGTGCGTGCCGATCACGATGGGCGCGTGCCCCTGGCGAATTCCCTCCAGCACCGCGCCGCGCGCTTTGCCGGTTTGGCGTCCGCTCAACAGTGCGACGGCGATACCCAAAGGCTCGAACCAGCGCCGAAAATTTTGCGCGTGCTGATCAGCCAGCAGCTCAGTGGGGGCCATCAGCGCAACTTGGCGGCCCATCTGAATCGCTCTTATCGCAGCCAGTGCAGCGACCAGCGTTTTCCCGCAGCCCACATCTCCCTGCACCAAGCGCAACATCGGCTTAGGCTGTTGCAAATCGCTTTCAATTTCGAGGAGCACGCGCTGCTGCGCCGCCGTCAGCGAAAACGGAAGCGCTGCCAGGAACTCGATCTTGAGGTTTCCAGCCGATGTCAACGGCCAGCCCGGATCACTTTGTATCCGCTGCCGCAACAACTTGAGCGACAGCTGATGCGCGAGCAATTCCTCGAACGCCAAGCGGCGCTGCGCGGGATGCCGATAGCTCATCAATAAATCCACCGGCGCGTCCGTGGGGGGGCGATGCACGTAGCGCAAAGCTTCGCGCAAGCTCGGCAGGCGCGAATCGGCGAGCACTGCCGGGGGCAGCCAATCTTTCGGATCTTCGGGGCCGGTCTGATCGAGCGCCAAACCAACGAGCAGGCGCAGACGCCCCTGAGTCACACCTTCCGTGCCGGGATAGATCGGCGTGAGATGCTCTTCCGGCGCTTGTGGTGCATGCGGGTCCACACGCCGATATTCCGGATGCACGAACTCCAATCCCTTCGGGCCCCGGCGCGCCTCACCGAAGCAACGAACCCGCGCGCCACGCGCGAGGCCATTCTGTTGCTGCGCCGTGAAATAAAAAAAACGCAGCGTCAAAAATCCCGAGCCATCGGCGATCTTGCAGAGCATTTGGCGGCGCCCGCGAAATGCCACCTCGGTGAGCAGGACCTCGCCCTCGACCGAGGCGCGCTGTCCGGGACGAAGCTCGCCCAAAGGTACGATGCGGGTACGATCCTCATAGCGCAGCGGCAGTAGGAACAGCAGGTCCTGGGTTGTCTCCACGCCCAGGGTGCGCAGCCGCGTGGCGAGCGAGTCGCCCACGCCGCGCAAAACCGTGACCGGCTTTAAGTCGATCACAGAGCGACGATGCACTCCGCTTCGACCTGCGCTCCGCGCGGCAGTGAAGCTACGCCGATGGCGGCGCGCGCCGGGTACGGCTCGCGAAAATATTCAGCCATGACTTTGTTGACCAGCGCGAAGTGCGATAGATCAATCAAAAAAACCGATACCTTGACCACATCATCGAGGCTGGCGCCGCTCGCCGCCACGATGGCTTTGATGTTTTCGAATACCCGGCGCACCTGCGCCTCCATGTCGCCCTTGACCAATTCCTTGGTTTTAGGATCCATCGGAATTTGGCCCGAAACCCAAATGGTATTGCCCACTCGCGTGGCCTGCGAGTAGGTGCCGATCGCCGCCGGCGCTTCGGTTGTGGAAATGATTTGTTTGCTCATGACCTTGATCGAAAGTGAATGAAAAGGGTGTGAATGAAAAGTGGGATTCGGCCCGCAAGAGCTTAAGCCAGCGTTCGCGCTACCCGCTGTACATCCGGCATGCTCCTGACGGTTCTAATGACGCGGGCCAGATGCTTGCGGTCGCGAACTTGGACTTGAAATTTTAGAGATGAACTATTCACGTCGCGTTCTTCCAACGACACCTGATCGATGTTGGTTTCGGTTCCTGCGATGCTCGAGGCTACCGCTGCCAGCACGCCGACACGGTTGTTGATCTCCAGCTGGATCTCGGAGCTAAACAAGCGGCCGCGCGTCGCTTCCCAGGCCACGGACAGCCACTTGTCCGGTTGTTTGCGGTATTCGGCGAGATTACCGCAATTCTGCCGATGAATCATTACGCCCCTTCCTGCGCTCAAGTAAGCCATGATGGGATCGTTCGGAATCGGGAAGCAACAGCGGGCATACGTTACCAACAGCCCTTCGGTACCCGCGATCATCAAGGGGCCGCCGCCGCTGGCGGCGCCGTGTTCACCGGCATCGGGCTGCAATCGCCGGGCGACCAACGGGGCCAAGCGCTCACCCAAGCCTATTTTTTCAAACAATTCGTCGGCATCCCGCAGATTGAGTTCTTTGACCACCGCGTCCATATCCGCTGCGGGAATCTTTTTCAAGTTCAGCGAGAATTCTTCGAGCGCAAGCCCCAGCAATCGGCGCCCCAGCTCCAGTGCGTCGCCCTTTTTCAGATTCTTCAAGTATTGCCTGATGGCGGCCCGTGCTTTCGCCGTCACCAAGAAGCTGGACCAGGAAGGATTCGGTTTGGCGCCCTTTGCCGTGATGATTTCCACGGTTTGGCCATTGCGCAAAGGCGTTCGCAGAGGCACCAACCGGCGATCCACTTTCGCCGCGACGCAGCGATTGCCGACGTCGGTGTGGATGGCATAGGCAAAGTCCACGGTGGTGGCGCCGGTCGGCAGGCGCAGAATCTTGCCCTTCGGCGTGAACACGTAAACCTTGTCGGGAAACAAATCGACCTTGACGCTCTCCAGGAACTCCTCGGAGCTGCCGCCTTCCTGAATTTGCACGAGGCTAGCGAGCCATTCGCGCGCGCGGTCATGCTCGACGCCGCCGAAGGTGTCGCCGCCGGATTTATACTTCCAGTGCGCTGCAATGCCGGACTCCGCCACGCGATGCATTTGCTCCGAGCGAATCTGTACTTCGATCGGCACGCCATTGGGCCCGAAAAGCGTGGTATGCAGGGACTGATAGCCGTTGACGCGCGGAATGGCGATGTAATCCTTGAAGCGTCCCGGCATGGGCTTGTAAACACTGTGCACCAAGCCCAACACGCGATAGCACACATCCGCGTTGTCGACGATGATACGAAATCCGTACACATCCACCATTTCGTTGATGGAGATTTTTTTGTTCTGCATCTTTTTATAGATGCTGTACAGATGCTTCTCGCGGCCCTCCACCGAGCCTAAGATATCGGCCTTCTTCACTGCCCCTTTGAAGGTCTCGGCGATCTTGGCGATGAATTCTTTTTGATTGCCGCGCGCCCGCTTCAATTCCCGTTCGAGAACCTTGTAACGGTAGGGATACAGGGCGCGAAACCCCAGGTCCTCGAGTTCGAGCTTGACCGCATACAAACCTAAGCGCTCGGCGATGGGGGCGTAGATCTCGAGAGTCTCGCGCGCGGTGCGGCGCCGCTTTACCGACGGCATCGCTCCCAAGGTACGCATGTTGTGCATGCGGTCGGCGAGCTTGACCATGATGACGCGGATGTCGCGCACCATCGCCAGCAGCATTTTGCGAAAACTCTCGGCCTGCGCTTCCTGGCGATTCTTGAACTGGATCTGATCCAACTTGCTGACGCCGTCGACCAATTCGGCGACCACCTGTCCGAAGATCGACGCGATTTCCGCCTTGGCGGTCGGCGTATCTTCGATGACATCATGCAGGATCGCCGCCACCAAGGTGTCGGCATCCAAACGCAGGTCGGCGAGAATATCGGCGACGGCCACCGGGTGCGTGATGTACGGTTCGCCCGATACGCGCTTCTGGCCCTGGTGTTTCTCCGCGCCGAAGTCGTAGGCTTCGCGGACCCGCTCAACCTGGGCGGGCGAAAGATAGGCTTCGAGTTTGTCTAAGAGCTGGCTGATCCCGGTGGAGCGTCTTCCACCAGGCAAGAAACCAAGTATGGAAGACGCGTAGTCCATCGCCAGCTCTTAAATTTAGCCAGGCGGTAAGTTAGTCCCCAAGCCCGAGTTGCGGAGCACGGAAATCAGACGGCATGTCGAGCTCGCTCACCGGAGCTTGTGCCGGCTCCTCGGGCTCTTCCAACATTTCGAGCGTGATATTTCCGGCAGCAATCTCGCGAAGCGCCACCACGGTCGGCTTGTCATTTTCCCATTCCACGGTCGCTTCCGCGCCGTTGGCCAAGCGGCGGGCGCGTTTAGCGGCCAGCAACACCAGGTTGAATAGATTGGGTTCGTTCTGAAGGCAGTCTTCGACTGTGATACGCGCCATGCTTGAGGTTCCATTGGAGGGAGTGAAATCATAGCAGAAATCGCGCCTGCCTCGCCAGCCGCAGGGACGTAAGCCGCACTGTAAAATGCAGGTGTTTTGACGCTGAAAGCCGCTAATTCGCAGCTTCTCGTCAAGGGTCAGCCCAAGCGCGCAGCCAAATGCACCACTTCCGGGCGCTGGGCAGCCAAGTGGCTGCCGCGGTTTTCGACGATGGCCTGCAAATCCTCGATTGCCTGCTCGAAGCGATCATTGATGACTACATAGTCGAATTCAGTCCAGTGGCCTAAATCCTCGGCGGCGTCCCGCAAGCGGCGCTGAATGACTTCATCGGAATCGGTGCTGCGCCCCTTGAGCCGCAGCTCCAACGCCTGGCGCGAAGGAGGCAGGATGAAAATGCTGCAGGCTTCGGGAAGTCTCGCGCGCACCTGGCGGGCGCCCTGCCAATCAATTTCCAGCAACAGCTCCTCGCCATTTGACAGCGCCTCCTGCACGGTTCGCACCCCGGTGCCGTAGCAATTGTCGAAAACTCTCGCGTGCTCGAGAAATTCTTGATTCACAATCATTTCTTGAAAGCGCTCCGCGCTGACGAAGTGGTAATCGCGCCCGGCGATTTCATTAGGTCTGGGCTTGCGCGTGGTGTAGGACACCGAAAACTGGATGCGCGGCTCGCGCTCCATCAAGGCCTTTACCAAACTGGTCTTGCCGGCGCCGGAGGGTGCCGTAATTACGTAAAGGCGTCCTTGTGGCATCGATCGCTACGGGAGTTGGACACGGTTAGCCCAACCCGAAATCTAACATATGCGTAGCGGCGACGCGGCTTTCGACGCGCAAGGGGAAGGTCACCACAGTTCGATTGGATCCGCCATTCAGCGGCAACATCGGCGGAATTAAGTTAGGTGATTCGGCCGGCAAAATTGAGAAGGTCTTGGGGGCGCCGATCAAGCGATCAACCTGGGGTCTCCTTACCGGCTATACCTACTATCTGGATGACGTTACTACCGCGCGACTCATGGTTAACCGCGACGATGAGCTAGAGACGGTTTTCCTAGAGAAATAGGAAACATATTGTTATTCCCGGTTGATGTCAGATACAGCGGCAGTTGCCGCATAGCTGACCATTATCAGCCGGTCGGTGGTTTGCCAGTGAAAACCGCCAATTGAGCGTCGAAAGCACGCCTGAAGGCGGGCCGCGCTTCGCCGCGGGCGACATAGGCGCAGAGATTCGGATGTTCGTTGAGCATCCGCGATGTTTTCAACCTGAGCAGCACCGCCACCATCATCAGGTCGCCCGCGCTGAACGCACCGTCGAGCCAGTCGGCATCGCCCAAGCGCCTGGAGAGCTCGCCCAGCCGTGCCCGAAGGCGATCAGTGACGAGAGGCAGGCGCTGCTCGCACCAGGGCTTGTCTGCCTCGAAGATCTTGGCGGTTGCGAAATCGAGGATCGGCAGCTCAACCGTGCTGAGCGCCGCAAACATCCAGGTGATCGCGCGGGCCCGGGCATTCGCATCGTCGGGTAGCAGGCCTGCATGGCCTTCAGCGATATGGAACACGATCGCCCCTGACTCGAACAGGGCAAGATCGCCTTCTTCATAGGTCGGAATCTGCCCGAAAGGATGCAGCGCTCGATGCGCCGGTTCCTTCATCGCAGTGAACGAAACAAGACGAACAGCGTAAGGTTGGCCCACTTCTTCAAGCGCCCAGCGAACGCGCATGTCACGCGCCAGTCCCCGGCCGCGATCGGGCGACTGTTCAAAGGCAGTAATGGTGGGGGTCATCGGAAGGGTAATGGTGATTTCTCCTTTGCTGGATGTCTCGTTGAGTGCCATAGAGGGCGGCGAGTTCGGAATCCCGAACGGCTCCGGAAGCTACTCGATGTTCTGCACCTGCTCGCGCGAACTGCATCTAAGATGTTGATTCATCAAGCCATCCAGAATGTACGCGGTCGATTAGCTACGTAGTCAGCTACAGGTTATCGGGCACCTGCGCCCCACAGAGCGCTCCTGCATCCCGAATCTTTGGTGCGTTTTAAAGTCTTTGCAGGATAGCCCCGCGCTTACTATGAGGGCCATATTGTGGCCCAAAGATTGCGAGGCATGACGGCCGCGAGGCGTTATTGTTGAGTTGTTTATAAAACTAGTTAGCGAAAACTAACTCTGGGATATGTTCGACCGCATGTTATTAGGAAAGCCATTTCGCTACATGTTCTTCGTGATCTATCAATGGAACGAAAAACATAGCATCCGGGGGAGCATCATAAACGGTGTAGCTGGTGCCGCATCCCTTCTGGCATTGAACGTTTTTTTGGGGCTTCAGCTAATGCTTCTTTTTCGTGTTACTAATTTCGCGACGCAAATGCTGGAATTGAATGCACGGCTCACGGCGATAATTATCTTTATTCCGCTATACGGCATTGTTTGGCAGCGTTTCGTAGCTAATGGCTCCTATAAGGATTTTGGCACAGAATTTAATGCTGTGTCGGAGCGGCGTATTCGCATGCGCAAGATAATGTTTATAACTTACGTTGTGCTAACGATCTGCGCACCCCTCTTTGTGAAGACGTTGATGCATGCCGTGCCCTAGTAGTTAGGCGCAAAGTCAGAAGATACGGAGCCATCCGCTGACGGGGTTCTGGCAATTGTAGTTACGGCGGACATGTCAGCATCGTCCACCACAAGAAGCTAGCCTGCCGCAAAGCCGACATTGACTGCCGACGGCTTCGGGTCGCGAACGCATCTTCACCCGAATCTTTCGGTAACATCGGTCCGCTGCCGCAGGTCCTTCTGTCAGCGCGCGTGCGCTAGCTCGTCTCGAACAATCTTCCGCACCTGTTCGGCTGTAATAGGTTTTTCAGCGGTGCCTAAGTACCGCGCGAGCGCCTCGTTAATAAGCGTCTGATATCCAATGCCCGTTTGCGCCGACTCCGCCTTGAATGCCGCGACGATCTGATCGTCGATGTAAATGGTGATGCGTGTTTTTCCCTTCGTTGGCACAGCTTGCCCGCGCCGCCCTTTGGAGAAATCGTACTCAGCCTTCATAATCTTTCCGCTCCTTCGTGGTTGCTCGTCGCACGGAGATTAGGCGCTCGCCGTCTTCGCGCTCCGTCCAAACAACCACTAAAATTTCGCCGCCGGCGTTCATCCCGACTGTGATCCAGCGAGACTCTCCTGCGGAGTAGTCATCCTCCACCGTCAAACCCAGCGGATCGTTCAACACACCTTCCCCCTCAACCAAGGACAGGCCGTGCTTGACGATATTGGCGGCGTCCTTCTCGGGATCGAATTTCGTATTCATATGTATTATATATGTATCACGTACATACTTCAAGCTTGCGGACGCGGCCGGTCTTAAAGGTCGCAAACTGCGGCCTTAAAGAACGGGTCTCCGCCCCGGCAGGGGCGACGAGTACTTGCGGTGCGTATCGCGATGCTTCTGGGAACCGATCGCATTTTGCGACCGGTCCAGAACTACCGTAGAGGCCGACCGATGTGCGCATTGGTTTCCTGACCTCTGACCCTACGAGTTGGAGCGGCGCGATCGCATGGGCGTGACCTTTCGCTCGCCGCGCTCGATTTCGAGCAGCAGCGCCGTCCACGTTTCGAGCGCGGCTTTGCGCTCCGCAAAATAATCGTGCGTGTTGTAGACGCCCTGGAGGCCGGGCAGTTTGTGGTTGAGGCAACGCTCCGCCACCTCGCCGCGAATGCCCAAGGAGGACAAATGCGTGCGCATGGTGCGCCGTAAATCATGAATCGTGAATTCGTCCAGGCCGTGATCGACGCCGGCGAGCGCGGCGTTCAAGGTGTCGATGCCGACGTGCAATGCACGTTGCCGGCGGTCTCTGCGCCGCTTTGGAAGTACGAACTCGCTGCCGCAGGCGACTTCGCGCAGGGCCTTCAGCCATTCGACCACGGACGGCACCAACGGGATCGACAAGGGCGCTGAGGTCTTGGTGCGCTTGGCCGGCAGTCGCCACACCGGACCCAAATCCGTCGCGCCATCGAGATCGAACTCACTCCACTTGGCGCCGAGCAATTCGCCTTTGCGCACGCCGAGGGCCAACAGTAGTTTGATCGTCAGCAGATTGGTACCGCCGAAACTCGGCGAGTCTCGCAGCGCCTTGAAGAGTCGCTCGAGCTCGTCGCGGCTCAACGATCGTTGCCGTGCGGACTCCTGGCCGCCGGCGTCGCTCAAGTTGAAATCGGCTACCGGGCTGGACGCTATCAGATGTCTGCGGACGGCGAACCTAAAAACACGCCGCATGTGGCGCAGCAGATCATTCGCTGCCGTCGGCGCCTTCTTGCCGACGCGGGCGAGCAAACGCGCCGCCATGGCCGGCGTAATGTCGGCGGGGACGGTATCGCCGAACTCAGGAAGCATGTATTTGTCGAGATATCGGCGCGGCACCGCCGGGTGCTTGAGGCGTCTGCCTTTGATTTCGGTTTCGTACCAATCCTCGGCCAGCTCCTTGAACTTGCCGCGCGCCTTCTTGGCGGCGCTGGCTTTGAGCTGTGCGTCGATCTCGCTCTGCTTCTCGAGCAGCGGGTCGCGGCCCGCGTCGACCAGAGTGCGTTTGGCGCGCGCGGCCTTGCGGGCGTCCGCCAGCTCCATGTCCGGGTAACTGCCGAGCGCCATCCATCGATCGCGGCCGCCAAAGCGGTAGCGCAGCGTCCAGGCGGCGCCTGAAGCGGATTGCTTACGAAGATAGAGCCCCGCGCCGTCGGGCAGGAGGGCGGGTTCGCCCTTCTCATGCGCTCGCTTGACCTGCAGCGCCGTCAGTCTGTCGCGCGCCATGGGCACACCTATGCTGTGGCTAGACCAGGAACTCACAGTTCCTCTCGGCTGTAGCTAGCATTGTAGCTACGCGCCTAGCAACAAACTTTAGCGCGGCAGACCGTGGAAGTCCATGGACGGCGCTTGTCAATAATTGCTTGATTTATAGAGAAATGCGAGCGAAGGCTCGGCGAGCCAAAACAGCTCCGGAAGCTACTCGATGTTCTGCACTTGCTCGCGCATTTGCTCGATCAGCACTTTCATGTCGACCGCGGCCCGAGTGGTTTCGATATCTTGAGACTTCGATGACAGGGTGTTGGCCTCGCGATTCAGTTCCTGCATCAAAAAGTCCAGCCGCCGGCCCGCGGGTTCTGAAGCCTCGAAGGTCTTGCGAACTTCCGTCACATGACCGCGCAGCCGGTCGATCTCTTCGTCCACGTCGAGGCGCTGCGCCAAGATCGCGAGCTCCTGTTCGAGGCGATCTTGATCGACGTCGGCGACAAGCTGCGCGATGCGGTCGAGCAACTTGGTGCGCAGGCGCGTGCGGATTTCCGGCAGCCGGTCGGTAACGCGTCCGGAGAACTCGACCAATCCGGCACAGCGCTGCTCCAAGGCCTCACGCAGCCGTCCCCCCTCACTGTCGCGGGAGCGGGTGAGCTCCGCCAACGCTTCAGCGAGCAGCGCTTGCGCGGCGGCGATC
>Ga0182024_10026119_pt1 | contig 10274 bp, 8 predicted proteins | sample P32metaG_FD_120480 | JGI IMG/M metagenome (GOLD analysis project Ga0182024, IMG submission 120480) | Permafrost microbial communities from Stordalen Mire, Sweden - P3-2 metaG (Illumina Assembly) | ecosystem: Environmental > Terrestrial > Soil > Wetlands > Permafrost | place: Sweden: Stordalen...
CTGCCGCCGTCCCGGAGGACGACATGGCGACCCTGACCTGTCCTGCCTGTGCCGCTGAGGTCCAGCAGGACGACCTCATCTGCTTCACCTGCGGCGCCAACCTGCCCAGGCGCAAGATGGCCGACGAGCCTGCCTCACCGACTGTCATGCAGGAATACACGAAACGTGAGGGTGCGGCGGCCCCCGCCGCGGGGTCGTCCTGCCCGCACTGCGGTGCGGCCATCCGGGAGCCCACCGCCGTGTTCTGCGAGGTGTGCCGCGAGCCACTGCCGCCGCGGGCGGGCATCATCTCGCCCGTGGTGCTCCGCCTGATCTTCCCCACCGGCAACGTCGAAGTTCCGGCGGGCACCTCGCTGGTGCTCGGGCGGGATCCGGAAGAGTCGCTGGTCGCCGCGGCCTTCGCCAGCTATGACAACGTCTCGCGGCGGCACGCAACGGTGATCGTCAGCGACACCGGCCAGGCCACGATCCGGGATGAGCATTCGACCAACGGGACCTTCGTCAACGGGGACCGGGTGCTCCCGGGCACCGAGGTCCGCCTGGTCGATGGGGACAGCGTCCGGCTGGCCGCGGACGTGACCGGAGAGGTGTCCCTGCCGCGGCAGGGCATCCCCGGCGCCTTCAGCCGCAACGGGCGCCGCGACCCGGCCTGACCCGGGGGCCGGACGCCGGCCTGATCTGCGCGGCCCCGGCCTCCCCGGCCGGGCTGACCCGCCTGCCCGGCCGGCATTTGGGCCTGTCAGGCGGCGGCGCGCCATGAGACCATCGCGGCATCGGCACCAAGATCCGCGGAGGTAGCCATGACAGTCCGGGAATCTGCCTCCACGGTGCTGGGCCTGCGCCGGGACGCCATCGGCCTGCGCGAGGTCCTCTTCCAGAGCATCACCGACATGGCCCCGGGGGCGGCCATCGCGGCCTCGATCCCGGCCGGGGTCGCGTTCGCGGGCGGGTCCCTCCCGCTGGCCGTGATCTTCGCCCTGGTCGCCTGCCTGTTCTGCGCCTGCAGCATCGGCCTGCTGGCCCGGGAGATGCCCTCGGCCGGCTCATTGGCCACCTACGCCGCGCGCGGCCTGCACCCGGCCGTGGGCTTCCTGGTCGCCTGGGGTTACGTGCTGGTCGGGTTCCTGATCCCGCCGCTGGTCCTGCTGCAGCTCGGCTTCACCACCGCCGCCACCATCAACGCCGAATGGTCCGGCTACCCGGCCAGCCTGTGGTGGCCGTGGGCGCTGGCCGGGGCGGTGATCGTGCTCGCGGCGGGGTTCTACGGCATCCGTACCTCGGCCCGGCTCGGCACGGTCCTCGGCCTGTCCGAGATCGCCGTCTTCCTGGTCCTGGCGGTCTTCTTCGTGGTCCACGCGGGCAGCCACAACACCCTGAGCGTGTTCACCACGAAGTACACGCCGCCCGGCTTCCGCGGCCTCGCCGGGGTGATCGGCGGCTCGGTGTACACGATCCTGGCCTTCGGCGGGTTCGAGGGGGCCGCGCCGCTGGCCGAGGAGGCCAGGAACCCGCGGCGGACGATCCCGCGGGCGGTGCTGCTGGCCACCCTGCTCATCGGGGCGCTGTACGTGTTCACCACCTACGCGGTGGACGTGGCGTACGGGCCGTCCAAGTTCGTCCACTTCACCACCGGGACGGGCGCCGCGTCCTGGGAAGGCATGGCCCGGTCGCTGTACGGGCTGTTCTGGTTCTTCGTCTTCCTCGCCATCGTGAACTCCACCATCGCCAACGCCAACGCGGGGGTGAACGTCTCCAGCCGGACCGCCTACGCCATGGGCCGGATCGGCGCCTTCCCCCGCTTCCTGGCCCAGGTGAACCCGAAGCACCACTCCCCCGCCCTGGCCATCCTGACCGGCTTCGTGATCACCGTCGCGGTGACTCTCGGCCTCGGGCTGGGCTACGGCCCGACCACCGCGTTCGTGATGGTGGCCACCGCCCTGGTCATCGTGCTGGCCGCGATCTACATCGTGATGAACGCCGCCTGCATCGGCTACTTCACCCGGCCTTCCACCCGCGGCCGCCGCCGGTTCAACCCGCTGCTGCACGTGGTGATCCCGGTGCTGGGGATCATCACGTTCGTCCCGGCCTGGCTCACCTCCGCGGGGATCAAGGCGTTCTCGTTCGTCGCCCCGCTGTCCCCGCCGTACTCCTACCTGGGTCCCGGGGTGGCCGGCTGGATGGCCGCCGGGGTGATCTACCTTGTCTACCTGTACCGGCACGACCCGCGCCGGGTGGTCGAGGTCGGGCTGGTCCATCTGGACCCGCTGGACGAGTACGACACATGAGGGGAGCAGGAGAGCGGTCATGAGCGACCCGCAGGTGATCAGCTTCCGGCCGTCCGCGGACCAGTACGCGTGGACGTTCGGCGGCGCCGCGCCGGTGGCCCGGGTCCGCCCGCCCGCGGTGCTCGAGGTGTTCACCGAGGACTGCTTCGCCGGCCGGGTGCGCAGCGAGACCGACCTGGTTTCCGAGGTCTGCGAGTTCCCCTACCTCAACCCCCAGACCGGCCCGTTCTGGATCGAGGGCGCCGAGCCGGGCGACACCCTGGCCGTGCACTTCATCTCGATCGAGCCGGCCCGGGACTGGGGCGCGTCCACCACCGTGCCGCTGTTCGGCGCGCTGAGCGCCACCCACGCCACCGCGCTGCTGCACGACCCGCTCCCCGAGCTGGTCTGGCTGTGGCAGTTCGACACCGGGAAGGGCCTGTGCCGGTTCACCGCCCGGCGCGGCGACTTCACCACGGACCTGCCCATCGAGCCGATGCACGGGACCGTCGGGGTCGCCCCGGCCAACCTGGAGGTCCGCAGCGCCCTGGTGCCGGACGCGTTCGGCGGCAACATGGACACCCCGGAGATGCGCGCCGGGGTCACCTGCTACCTGGGGGTGAACGTCGACGGGGCCCTGTTCTCGCTCGGCGACGGGCATGCCCGCCAGGGTGAGGGCGAGACCTGCGGGGTCGCGGTGGAGTGCGCGATGAACACGGTGCTGGCGGTGGACCTCATCAAGGGCCGCCCGTGCGCCTGGCCGCGGCTGGAGTCCGACACGCACCTGATGTCCGCGGGCTCGGCGCGGCCGCTGGAGGACGCGTTCCGGATCGCCGCGCTGGACCTGGTCCAGTGGCTGGCCGCCGACTACGGGCTGGACCAGCTGGACGCCTACCAGCTGGCCACCCAGGCGATCCAGGCCCCGCTGGCCAATGTCTGCGACCCCAACTACACCAGCGTGGTCAAGATGCCCAAGCAGTACCTGCCCGCGGCCGACCCCATGCAGGGAGCGCACGCCAGGCTCCGCGAGCTGGCCCGGGCCTACCGGGGCACGATCCGCTGACGCCGGGGCGCCGTTGACACCTAGCATCCCTAGGCATAGAGTCCCGAGGTATGAACAGGGAACGCCTCAAGGGACATCTGGACCTGCTCCTGCTGTCCGTGCTCACCGCCGGGTCGGCGCACGGCTACGCGATCATCTCCGAGCTGCGCCGCCGCAGTGAGGGCACGTTCGACCTGCCCGAAGGCACCGTCTACCCGGCGCTGCACCGGCTCGAGGACGCCGGGCTGCTGAGCAGCTCCTGGGTCATGGCCGACGGCCGCCGCCGCCGGGTCTACGCGCTGACCGCCCCGGGCGCCGCCGCGCTGGCCGCGGAACAGACCGAGTACCGGCACTTCACCCATGGCATCCAGGCGGTCCTGGGGTGGTCAGCATGAGCGCCACTGACGGCGGGACGGTCGAGCAGTACCTGGACCAGCTGTACGGCCGGCTCCGCTGCGCCCCGCGGGACGCCCGCCGGATACTCGCCGAGGCCGAGGACCACCTCCGCGAGGCGGTCACGGACGGGCTGGCCGCCGGGCTGACCCAGCAGGAAGCCGAGGAGCAGGCCGTGTCCAGCTTCGGCTCGGTGCGGGCCGTGGTCCGCGCGCACGACGGCGGGATCTGGCGCCTGCCGGGCCGGGCCGTGCTGTTCGACCTCGCCCTGGCCGGGCTCAAGCTCGGCGGGATCGGCGCCCTGGCCGTCGGGGCCAGCGGCCTGCTCGCCGCCGCGATGAACCTGCTGCTCGGCCCGGGGTTCGTCGGCGGGACGGGCCGCGGGGTCACCTACCCGGCAGCCAGTTGCCGCTGGTGGCTGGCTGACAACCCGGGCGTGCACAGCTGCGCGCGGGCGGCGGTGCTGGAGAACAGCATCGACGCGGTGTCGCTCCGGCTGGCCGTCGGGGTCCTGGGCCTGATCCTGCTGCTCTGCTACTACGTCGCGCCCCGCAGGCGGTCCCGGCACGTGCTGCCCGACGGCTTCGTCCCGACCATCGCGGTGAGCCTGTTCGGGGCGGCCGGCGCGGGCCTGGCCCTGCTGGCCGCGTCAGGCGGCCCGGGAATCAGCGTGGTCGGACCCGGCTGGTACCTCAGCGGCGCCCTCGTCGCGCTGGTCATGGCCGCCGCGTTTGCGCTCCAGCTGAACCGCACGCTGCTGCGGCGAGCCCATGGCTGAGCTTCCGCACTGCCCGCAACGAACCTCCCGCCGGCGGGCGCCCCGCTGCCCGTGACCCGCCCGCGCTCCCCGTGCCGGTCCCGGTCATCCCGGCCGGTAAGACCGTTAGGGAAATGCGGTGCTGCCGGGACGCGCCACGGGGCGCGGCAGGTGGCCGCTGGCCGCTCGCCAGGGAACGCGGCAGGTGGCTGGGGGCCGCTCGCCACGGCGCGGCGCTCGCCGCTGGCCGCTGGCCACGGCGCGCGGCCTTACCGCTCGCTGTCCAGGGCGCCCATCTGCGCGGCGTCGTACCGGGTCCCGGCCACCTGCCCGGCGGGCACGGCGGCCTCGATCGCGCCCAGCTCCTGCGGGGTGAGCCGCAGGTCAAGGGCGGCCAGCGCCTCGGCCAGCCGGTCCCGCCGCTTGGTCCCGATCAGCGGGATGATGTCGTCGCCACGGGACGCCACCCAGGCGATGGCCAGCTGCGCGGTGCTCACCCCGCGCTGCTCCGCGATCTTCTCCAGGGCGTCCAGCAGCTCGAGGTTGCGCTCCAGGTTGGCGCCCTGGAACCGGGGGAACCGCGCCCGCGGGTCCCCCTCGCCGAGGCGGGCCGTGTCCCGGTTCAGCAAGCCGCGGGACAGGATGCCGTACGCGGTCACGCTGATCCCGAGTTCCCGGACCACCGGCAGGATCTCCGCCTCGACACCCCGGGTCATCAGCGAGTACTCGATCTGCAGCTCGCGGACCGGGTACACCGCGTTCGCCCGCCGGATGGTGTCCGGACCCACCTCGGACAGGCCCAGGTACCGCACGTACCCGGCCTCGATCATCTCCACGATGGCGCCGACGGTCTCCTCGATCGGGACGTGCGGGTCGAGCCGGGCAGGCTGGTACAGGTCGACGTGGTCGGTGCCCAGGCGGGTCAGCGAGTAGGACAGGGAGTTCTTCACCGCCGCCGGGCTGGCGTCGTGCCCGACGAACCGGCCGGACGGGTCCCGCTGCCCGCCGAACTTGACCTGGACGAATACGCTGTCGCGGGGCACCTCGCGCAGGACCCGGGCCAGCAGCAGCTCGTTGTGCCCCATCCCGTAGAAGTCGCCGGTGTCCAGCAGGTTGATCCCGGCGTCGAGCGCGGCCCGGATCGTGGCCAGGCTCTCGTCCTCATCAGCCGGCCCGTAGATCCCGGACATGCCCATCAGGCCGAGGCCGATCCGCGACACCTCCGGGCCGCCCCGGCCCAGCGTGGTCGTCTGCACGGTGCGCTCCCCTGCCTTCCGCTCGGGTCTGGTCATGGCGACTAGAAGATTACGCAGTCGGTGCGGCGTACACCTGCTGCCCCTCGACGTAGGTGAGCGCGACCGCCGCCGACGCGATCTCCCCGGCCGGCCCCGCGAACGGGTCGCGGTCCAGGACCACCAGGTCAGCCAGGAACCCGGGGGCGACGGCTCCGGTCTCGTCGAGGTGGTTCACGTACGCCGACCCCGCGGTATAGGCGGCCAGCGCCTCGGCCAGGGTGAGCGCCTGCCCGGGCAGCAGCGGCTCCGCACCCGGCTCTGCGCCCGGCAGCACCCGGTTGACCGCGACATGGATCCCCTCCAGGGGGTTGGCGCTGCTCACCGCCCAGTCGCTGCCCGCAGCCAGCCGGGCCCCGGCCCGGAGCAGGCTGGCGAACGGGTACTGCCGGGCCGCCCGCTCGGGGCCGAGGAAGGGAATGGTCAGGTCGTCCATCTGCGGCTCATGGGCGGCCCACAGGGCCTGCATGTTGGCCGTCACGCTGAGTTCCGCGAAGCGCGGGATGTCGTCGCGGTGCAGCACCTGGAGGTGCGCGATATGGTGCCGGCCCCGGCTGACCGGGTTGCCGGCCCGCGCGGCGTCGAAGGCGTCCAGCGCCTCGCGGACCGCGCGGTCCCCGATGGCATGCACATGCACCCCGAAGCCCGCGATGTCGAGCCGCGTCACCTGCTCGGCCAGGTCCGCGGGATCCACGAAGGACGCCCCGCGGTTGCCGGTCTGGCCGCCGCAGCCATCCAGGTAGGGGTCGATCATCCCGGCGGTGAAGTTCTCCGCGACACCGTCCTGCATGATCTTCACGGTGCCGGCCCGGAACCGGCCCGCCTGGCCTTGCTGCCGCCGGTCGAGCAGGTCGTCCAGCTGGTCTCCGCCGCGGGTGCGATCCCACCACAGGGCGCCCTCGACCCGGGCGGTGAGCGTGCCGTCCCGCGCGGCGGCCAGGTAGGCCGGCAGCGGGTCCGGGTAGCCCAGGTACTCCCCCACGATCGCGTCCTGCCAGGCGGTGATGCCCAGCGCGTGCAGGTGCTGCTGGGCCAGCAGCAGCCCGCTGAGCTGCTCGGCGAAGGTCGGGCCGGGCACGAGCCGGCCCACCAGCAGCGCCGCGCCCTCGTGCAGGGTGCCCTGCGGCTCATCGTCCGCCCCGTGCTCGATCCGGCCGTCCGCGGGGTCGGGGGTCGCGGCGGTCAGGCCCGCCAGGTCCAGGGCCCGGGAATTGGCCCAGGCGCCGTGGCCGTCCCGGTTGGTCAGGTAGGCCGGCCGGTCAGGGACCACGCGGTCCAGCAGTTCCCGCGAGGGGGTGCCGCCGGGGAACCACTCCATCCGCCAGCCGCTGCCGTCGATCCACTCCCGGTCCGGATGGGCCTGCGCGTAGGCCCGGATCCGGGCCAGCGCGCCGTCCAGGTCCTCCGCGCCGTCCAGGTCGCAGCGCAGCATGGTGATCCCGGCGAAGGCCGGGTGCACGTGGGCGTCCTGGAAACCGGGCAGCAGGGGCCGGCCGCCCAGGGGCACCGTCTCCGCCTTACGGCCGGCCAGGTCGCGGATCTCGTCGTCGCTGCCGACCGCGACGATCCGGCCGCCGCGCACCGCCACCGCGGTCGCGGGCGGCCCGTCCGTAGTCCCGATGCCCGCCCCGTCGCTGGTGTCCTCGCTGCTGGCCGCCTCGCCGTGGGCCGTGGCCGGGACCATGCGGCGCTCGTCGGGAAGCACGGTGTAGATCCGCCCGCCGGTGAAAATCAGGTCTGCTGCCATGTGCGGAATCCTATTTCCAGCTGCCGTGGATCACGCTGGCGGTGGCCGCGTGGCCGAGCAGCGGCAGCCGGTACAGGGTTTCCAGGGTCCGCAGCACGCTGTAGTGCGTGATGGGCTGGCCGTACCGGCCCGGGCGGACCGGCTGGCCCGCGAGGATCGTGGGGATCTGGTTGCCCGGGCTGCCGTCGTTCTCGTCCCAGGTGACGATCAGCAGGCTGTCGTGGGTCATGGCCCAGGCCGCGTACCCGCTGAGGTGGGCGCGGAGCCAGGCATCCCCGGTGGCCACCGGGCAGTCGTGCATGTCGTGGCACAGGTCCGGGATGACGAATGACACGGTGGGCAGCCGCTGGTACTCCCCGGCCGGGAAGCTGGCCCAGGGCTGGCTGTCGGCGGCGGGCACGGTGCGGAAGTTGATCCAGGGCACGTGCTTGCGGGCGTACTCCCCGCTCGCGCAGGCGTAGGAGCCGGGCGCGGGCAGGCCCTCGGAGTAGCCGGTGAAGGTCCGGCCCGCGGCGATCAGCTCGGACCCCAGGCTGGGCGCGGAGAACTGGTGCGGGCAGCTGTCGTCGCTGACGCCCTGCGTGCTGCCGGAGAACAGGGCCAGGTAGTTGGGCTCGCTGGGGTGGGTGACGGCCCGCGAGTCGGTGAACAGCGCTCCGTGGCGGGCCAGCCGGTTGAGGAACGGCGCCTGCGGGCTGCCGATGACCTCGCCGTACCCGTGGTTTTCCAGCATCACGATGACCGTGTGCGCGGGGGCCGCGGGCAGGCCAGCCGCCTGGCTCCCGGCGGTGCCGCCGGGTGATGCGCTGGCCGGGCCGGGCTGCCGGGCTGCTGATGCCGCCGGGCTGCGCGGGGCCGGGGCCGGTGAGGTGCCCGGGGCCGGTGAGCCGCAGGCGGCCAGGGCGAGCACCCCGGCCAGGGCCGCGAGGACACGGAGCCTCATGGCGGCGAACCGCTCACCGGACGCTCCTCGCTGGCCAGGCCGCACCCTGCGGGAAAGCCGCTTTCCCGGTAGTACAAAACTATGGCCCAGACGATAGCCCGAGCCGGAACGTGGCTGTGATCAGCTAAGACCAGCGGCGCGCCGTGGCGCCGCTGCCGAATCGCCCCCGCTCCATACCCTGCGTACTACGTCATGCCCATGCTGCTGGTGACTCCCCCGGCCCGCGTGAGTGGGCGGCCTGAAATCCTCAGGCCGCGCACTCACGGCAGATCGGCTGGCCGTTACGGTCCTCGGCCAGCTGACTCCGGTGATGCACCAGGAAGCACCGCGAGCAGGTGAACTCGTCCGCCTGCCGCGGAATGACTCGGAACGACAGTTCCTCGTTGGACAGATCCGCCCCGGGCAGCTCCAGCGAGTCTGCGACATCATCTGGGTCGATGTCGATCGTGCTGGAAGACTTGTCCATCCGGCGAGCCTGCAGCTCCTGCAGGCTGTCTTCAGTGAGCTCGTCGTCTGTCTTACGCGGGCTGTCATAGTCGGTTGCCATCTGGGTACTCCACCCCCTCCTTCGTTATGCGCCTCGTCGCGCGGATGTAACGCTCGGCAGGCCGTAGTTTGTGCCCGATTCCGGCGGGGAATTCTGTCACGTCCGGCTGCCGCGCACACGGAGGGTACGGGCTACAGCGCGTCGTGTCCGTGTGTTCACCGACCTAGGACCGATCCGCAGCGACCGGGCCCGGGCTCAAAGCTCCCAACACGTGCTTGCGACGGTAACTTCCCCCGATCCGTGCACGCCAAGCACGGAAGAGTGCGTATCGTACGAAACTGACCTCCCACCCCGCAGGATTAGCGGAGCCGCCGCATGCCCCTCGTCACGCCACTGCGGCCCGATGACCTCCGGCGCGTCGGCCGATACCGGCTCTCCGGCCGGATCGCCGACGGCCTGGAAACCGCGAATTCAGCCGGGACTTTCCTGTCCCGCCTCCCGGACGGGTCCCCGGTCGCGATCACCCTCCTCGGCCGGGCCGCGGCCCCGGACCCGGCCTCCCGGGACCGGTTCAGCGCGGAGGCCACGGTGGCCCGGCGGGTGGCCCCGTTCTGCGCCGCGCGGATCCTGGACGCCGGGTTCGACGGCGATCTGCCCTTCCTGGTCAGCGAGTTCATCGAAGGGCCGTCCCTGGCCGAGACCGTGGCGGCCGAGGGGCCGCTGGAGGGTGCGGTGCTGGCCGCGCTGGCCATCGGCGCCGCCACCGGGCTCACCTCGATCCATCAGGCCGGACTGGTGCACGGGGATTTCGGGCCGGACCATGTGGTGCTCGGCGCGGAGGGACCGCGGGTGGTCCACTTCAGCACCACGCCGCCGTACGGTCAGGCGACCCCGTCCGCGGACCTGCTCGCCTGGGCCCAGACGATCCTGTTCGCCGCGGGGCGCCCGGACCTGGCCAGCCTGCCCGAGCCGCTGCGGAACACGGTGGCGGCCTGCCTGTCCCCGGATCCGGCCAGCCGGCCCCCGGCCCGGACCCTGGTGACCGCGCTGCTCGGCCACAATGACCCGGCGGCCGGGCTGCTGGCCGAGGGCACCCGGCGGGCCCGGGCCGCGGGCCGCGGCGCGGTGGCCACGGATCCCGGCGTCCCGGCCGAGACCCTGACCGGGTCACGGTCCCGCCGGGTCGCCTGGGCCGCAGGCTGCCTGGCCTGCGTCGGGGTCATCGCGGCGGCGGGCACCCTGATCGCCACGCATCGCGGCGGCGCCGGCGCCACGGCCAGCCCGGTCGCGGTGGATCACACCACCGCCTCGGCGCACACGTCGTCCGCCGCGCCGACGGCAACCCCGGC
>Ga0182024_10026120_pt1 | contig 10274 bp, 9 predicted proteins | sample P32metaG_FD_120480 | JGI IMG/M metagenome (GOLD analysis project Ga0182024, IMG submission 120480) | Permafrost microbial communities from Stordalen Mire, Sweden - P3-2 metaG (Illumina Assembly) | ecosystem: Environmental > Terrestrial > Soil > Wetlands > Permafrost | place: Sweden: Stordalen...
AAGATGTCGTGCCACGAGTCGGCGAGCTCGAGCGAGACCACGATGGAGACTGCGAGGGAATCCTTCGGCGTCCACGGCGCGGGCTGGTAGAGAAGCATGCGGAACTCGACCGGCAGCGACTGCGTCGCGGCGGCCGCGTTGACCCCTTCACTGAATGCGACGATCGCGTCACGGTCGTGTGGGGCCATCGCGCGCAACTGGCGCTCGGCGATGCCGTTGATATCGACCGCGCGCTGCGCTCGATCCAGAGCGAGCGCTTTAGCTCCGAACACCTCCGCGAGCCGGCCGTACGCGTAGCGACGGCTCAAGTCTAGCTGGAAGAGCCGATCCGAGCCCTGGACGTAGCCCTCGGCAAAGTACAGATCGCGGTCGTTTGCGGCCCTGATATGCGGAATGTCGCGCCCATCGCGCTCGATCGTCACGGGAGCGCGTAGGCCCGTCGCGACGATGCTGCCGCGCGTCACGGCGCTTGGGTGCAGCCCCGCTTCGACATTCGCGGCATATGCGCCGGCGCTCGCGAGGAAGCAAATCGCGAACGCCAGCATGTGGCGTTTCAACGCGGCGACGACCGCCAACGGCGGCGTCGGGTCGGCGCTTTGGACGACTCGCGGATCGGGTCGCTCGAAGAAACCCACGTTGATTTAGCGCCCGCCGAGACCGCCGCGTGACGGCCTACGACTTCGTGCAGGTCTCCTTGGCGGTGACGACGCGACCGTCGGTTTCGGTGAACGACGTGGTCATCGTCTTCTTCGTGTTCCTTTTGCTTACTTACGCCGGTTTACTGAGTATCGACCGGTACGTTGGAGGGGGGCTCGTGCAGGAAACGCGACCGCGGGTACTTCAACGGAATCGCCGTGAACGTTCGCGGCTGCTGCGTAAAATCGAACGCATCATCGATGCTGTTCGCGCGCGTGTCCGTATACCCGGCGGAAGTCGACCCGATCGGGGGCAGGTTGAACGCTTCCTCGATAAACTTCAGGATGCTGCCGTACTCGTACTGGGTGTGCGAAACGTAGCCTGGCTGACTCGGACTCGTCTCCTTGGCATACGGCGAGATTATCAGACAAGGCACGCGGATGCCGAGTCCGCGATAATCGAGTATTTTTGGCGCGGCGTTATCGTACCAGCCGCCCCAATCGTCCCAGACGACGATGATCGCGGTGGATGACCAGTAGGGGCTTTCGCCGACCGCGTTGACGACCGAGGCGACCCACGAAGGCCCTAAGTCGCTACGTTCGCCCGGGTGATCGGAGTCGGGTTTGCTGGGGCTCACCCAGCTTACCGAAGCCAGATTCCCATTACCCGGGTCGGTCAAGATTTTGGTTTGCGGCGCGATGATGTTCTTAGACCAGTCCGGACCCTTGCGTACGTACTGCATGGCTTCGAACGGCTCCCACATTCCGGCGTGTAGCAGCTTGGTGGCATAGTATTTCCACGACACGCTATTGGTATCGAGGTCCTGCGCCATCGTGCTCCACTGGGTAAAGCACGGATACGGCCCCGCCCATGGATGCCGAACGCCGGGCACGTACGGCGAGTGTTTGTTCGGCGTTATATATGAGCTTATCGTGCCCTTCGGCGAATCGCAATCGTCGTACTCCCCGTTGGGGAAGTCCACTTCGGCGTGATTCGGCTTTAAGTCGTCGGTGCCGGCCACGAGGGTCAAGTGGCCGGTAAAGCTGCCGCCGAACTCCGTCGGGAACATCGCATCGGCAAGCACGTATTGATTTGCAATGTCCCAGTAGGGCGCAACTTGGGACTGTTTGACGTACGAGTACGCCTCGTACTGGCCGTTCTTTTCACCAAATTGGTAGAAGCCGTCCATATTTCCGTGGTCCCAGTCGGCGATCGACGAGTACCAGTCGTGCTTCAAGTCGATGTGACTCTCGAAAGTGATCGGTTCGAGCGGCACTTGCGTATCGCCGGAGGGGCAGGCAGAGCCAGACTGCCGCGCGGGCCGATGAATCGAGCGCGCTCCGGTGTTGTGCGCCTCGACGCACCCGAACGTTGGCGCGTTCGCGCCCGGGTATCCGGCAAAGAAGTTCTCGAAGCTGCGGTTCTCTTGAATGATGACGACGACGTGAGAGATGTATTTGCTCACGGGGTTCCCCGTTGCGGGGTTCGTCTCAGGAAGAGCGCTCTGCGAGCTGCCTGCCGTGCCGTTGGCTGTGCCACCGTTCGAAGAGCAACCCGTCGCGACGAGGCCGAGCAGCGTAAGAATTAAAAACGGCTTGGGAACCATTGTACCCTCCGGGTCGTCAAGCATGCGGGACGTACGACATACGCTCTTCCAAGCGGCGCGCAGAAGTCCTATGGAAGCGCGCTCGGCACGCTCCGCTTCGCTCGCTACGGTAGGAGTAGGTTGACGAAGGGCGCGAACTATGTCCTAATGCGAACTCAGGATTTTGGCCGCTACGCGCTATCGAGCTGCGTGGCTGCGGCAATGCTCGCCGGGTGCGGCGGATCACAGCCGCCGATCAGCCAGTCGGGAGCGATGCCGCAGAGCGCTCTTCAGGCGTCGGGCAGCGGCGGTTCGAAATACATCAAGCACATCGTTGTGATGATTCAAGAGAATCGGAGCTTCGATAACTTCTTCGCGACCTTTCCAAACGCAGACGGAGCAACGACGGGAAAGATGGGACATAAGACGGTCAAGCTACGGGAGGTGAACCTTTACGACGCATGTGACTGGGGACACTCGTACAAGGGCTTTCTGGCGGACTACGACGGCGGCAAGATGGACGGCTTCGGCCAGGAAGGCGGCGGCGGCCAATGCCCCGGGAAAGCAGGGCGAAGAGTCTATGCGTACGTCAACCCCGAGCAGCTCGCACCCGACTGGGACATCGCGACCGAGTACGTGCTCGCGGATCATATGTTCCAAACGCAAGGCAGCGGGAGCTTTACGGCGCACCAAGATTTGATTCGCGGCGGCACAATGATCGACCAAGCACAAAAACAGAGTCTGGTCGATTTTCCGACGGCCAGTCCCTGGGGCTGCGATGCGCCCACCACGACCAAGACCTCCTTGCTCGTTTGGACCGGCAAGACGATCGACCATAAGTTCGGCGCCGGCCCGTTTCCGTGCACGAACCAGTTCCCCGGATCGGGGAGCTACTATTCGACCCTGCGCGATACGCTCGACGCAAAGTCCGTTTCCTGGAAATACTACTCGCCGCCGGTGAAGAACGGCGAAGGCAAGTACTGGAACGCCTTTGATATGATCGCCGCGGTTCGTTACGGCCCAGAGTGGACCACAAACGTTACGACGAACGAGTTGGATGTTCTGACCGATATCTCCAACAACCAACTGCCCGCGATGTCGTGGGTGATCCCCGACGCCACCAACTCGGATCACCCGGGGAACGGACGGGATACGGGACCGTCATGGATCGCCGACGTGGTCAATGCAGTCGGCGAGAGCCCCTACTGGTCATCCACTGCGATCATCGTCGTCTGGGACGATTGGGGCGGCTGGTACGACCACGAGCCGCCGCCGTTCTTCGACCATTGGGGCGGACTAGGTTTCCGCGTGCCGATGATGGTGATCTCGCCGTACGCGCGCGAAACGTCGTCGAGCGACCCCGGCTACATCTCGCACACGCAATACGAGTTCGGAAGCATCATAAAGTTCATCGAGCAGACCTGGGGCCTCGGCTCGTTGGGTACGACCGACCAACGCGCCACGAGCATTGTCGACTGTTTCGATTTCACGCAGCAGCCGCGGTCGTTCACGGCGATCCCGAGCAAGTATCCGAAGTCGTACTTCCTGCACGAGCAACCGTCGTACGAGCCGGTCGACACGCAGTAAATGCGAAGGCGTTTCATTCTTGCGGAGACACCGAGCAAATGAAGATTTCAGATTTTAGACACTATGGAAGGGCGGTCTGCGAGCCAGCACGCGCGTCGTTCTAAGGGACGAGGACCGGCCCCGATCTAACGGAGACGATTGGATGTCCATTCGAGTTACGGTATTTGCTTTTCTTGCGGTTGCTGCCACGCTTACCGCGGGCTGCGAGACCAGCTCCAACCCGCCGCAAGCACCGGGAGAGATGAGGTTGTACTCAGCATCCGGTGGCTCTGCGAGTCCGATCCAGCACATTGTCCTCATGGTCCAAGAGAACCGCAGCTTCAACGATTTCTTCGCGACGTATCCAGGCGCAGATGGTACGACCACTGGACAGGCTGAGTCTGATCCCAGTTGCAGCCCACCGATTGACGGCGGCTCGATCGCGCTGACTGAGATGCCACTCGATCTCTCGGTGGACATGAATCACACGTGGAAGACAGGCTACTCCATCGCGTACGACGGTGGAAAGATGGATGCTTTCGACAAGGTCAAGTTTGGAAACGGTGTGGACGAATGCAGCTATCCATACCAGTACACGAATCCCGCGCAGATCCAGCCCTACTGGACCCTCGCCTCTGAGTACGCGTTGGCCGAGCACCTATTCACGACGCAAGGCAGCGGCAGCTTCATCGCCCATCAGGACCTCATCCGGGGTGGCACGATTGTCGAACCGGACAAGGCGATGGTCGACGACCCGACATGCGGCGACTGCTGGTGGGGATGCGACGCCTCTCCGGGAACGGAAAAGCACCTGATCACGGAGGCCAACGTGTTCGTCCAGAAAGGTCCGTTCCCGTGCTCGAACGAGTTCCAGGACGTCTATCCAACCTTGCGCGATCTCCTCGATGCGAAGAAGGTCTCGTGGAAGTACTACGTGCCGCCGTCGAGTCAAATAGACGGTAAGTTATGGAGCGCGTTCGATCTCGTCTACCCGGTTCGCTACGGGCCGGAGTGGAAGGCGAATATCTCGTCGCCCGAGACGAACATCCTCAGCGACGTTACCAGCGGCAAGCTGGCTGCAATGTCATGGGTGATACCGGAGGGAGCGAACTCCGATCATCCCGACACCGAGCTCGACGGCAAATACGTCGACAACGGCCCCGAGTGGATCGCCACCGTCGTCAATGCGATCGGTGAGAGCTCGTACTGGAACTCGACGGCCATCATCATCGTCTGGGACGACTGGGGCGGTTTCTACGACAACAAGGGCGGTAAGCTCGGAAAATACGCCGGCCCGGGTGAGCGCGCACCGGCTATCATCGTCTCGCCCTTTGCACGCGCCGGCTATATCTCGACGACTACCTACCAGTTCGGCAGCGTCCTGAAGTACATCGAGCAAAACTGGAAGCTCGGCTCCCTAAACACGACGGACAAAAGCTCGAAGAGTATCATCGACTGCTTCAATTATAATCAGTCGCCGATTCAATTCCAGCCGATCACTTCGAGCTTAGGCAAGTCGTACTTTATGCACGAGAAACACTCGTACCAGCCGCCCGATACGGATTGGTAGAGCCTTACGGCGTCGATCGCTTCCAAGCCGCTTTGAGGCTCACTTAGCTGCGCAACGGCGTTCGCGCGGTTGAGCGCGACGACCGGAGAGGGTGCGATCTCCATCAATGTGTCGTAGAGCGAGACGATCGCCGTCCAGTCCGTCTCGTCAAAGCGCGGCGTGGACCGCGGCGATTGCCGCCTCGACGTGATAGCGGCTCACTTCGGTGCCGGATGCCGTAGCTTCGTGACCGAAAAGCAACGAAGTATTCGGACAAAAAGACGGCACGAAGACGGAAATGCGCCATAGCCCTACAGGCTCCTGAAATCCTGTCGGCAGAACAGGGGCCGGCCCCGAATTCCGGAGAAGTCACGGCGATGGAAACAGTTTCATCGCGATTTCAAGAGCAAGTTCGTTCGGTCATCACCGACCGCCATCTGCTCGGCCACCCTTTCTACATTGCGTGGTCGAAGGGTGAACTCTCGTACCGGCAGCTCAGGCAGTATGCAGGCCAGTATATGCATCACGTGTTGGCGGAGCCGACGTATTTGAGTGCCGTTCACTCAAACACGCCACACTTTGCAAGCGATGGAAAGAGCGACCTAAGCTCGCGGCAAGCAATCCTCCAGAACCTTATCGACGAGGAGCTCGGGCCGGAGAACCATCCCGCGCTCTGGAAGCGCTTCGCCGCAGCACTGGGACTCTCGGAGGACGATCTCGCCGCCGCCGCGCCTCTGCCGGCGACCCAATGCCTCGTCAAAACTTTCACCGACCTTTGCCGAAACCAGCCGTACTACGCGGGCTTGGCGGCACTGCACGCGTTTGAATCGCAAGTGCCGGCGATCGCAGCCGTCAAGATCGATGGGCTTCGGCGATACTACGGGTTCACCGATCCTCGCGAGTATGAGTTCTTCACCGTACACGAGGAGGCGGACATCTTCCATTCCGCCGCCGAGTGGCGTTTGATCGAGCGGGCCGCCGATGCTCCGGCAAAGCAGGCAGAGGTTCTGGCTGCAACGACCGAGGCGTGTGAAGCGCTGTGGAGTTTCCTCGGCGGCGTCTACGAGGAGATTTGACGCGTCGGGAGTTCGAACGCGTGGTTGGCGAAGCATTGGAGTCCCTTCCAAAGCGATTCGCCGACCTCGTTGAGAACGTCCTCATCGCCGTCGAAGAGGAGCCGACCGCCGAAGACCTCGATAGCATCGAGGACGACGCGGACGACGATTCGGAACTTCTGGGCATCTACCGCGGCGTGGCGCTTACCGAGCGAACGCACGACATGCCCTTGTTACCCGACGAGATCGCGATATTTCGCGGCCCCATCAACCGCATCGCCTCCACTCGGGAGGAGGCCGTGCGGGAAGTGCGCGAGACCGTTATTCACGAGCTCGGGCACTATTTCGGCCTCCACGACGAGGAGATGCCGCATTAATGGCGGCGATGCGTTTAGGTCCTCACGCAGGTGACGTTGTATTGCTCTTTCCAGGGACCGCCGGACTTGTATTCGCCGAGGTCGGTTGTCTTCGTCATGCTATAGGTAACCGTGTCCCGTATCTGCATGCTCGTGCCTGAGGTATTGGAGGCCGTCCCGACCCATACCATTTTCTTTCCGCTCGTCGACGACGACTCCGTGCCGTAGGTGCCATCCGAGACGATGAGTGGGCTCCACCACGTCTTCGTCTTGGCCACGTAAAGATTGTACCAAGTGCTATCGAAGTTCGTGCCGGCGGCGTGATACATGATGGCGCCGGCGTTGGTACGCGTGACGGTCATGGACTGGTGGCTGGGGCCACCCATCGCCGAGGGCATCGTGTTGGTACATGACCACGTTCCGACCGCCCAATCAAAGCCGTGCGGACCGGCCCCGGGCACGGAAGCAGACATCATCTGAGACTGCGCTGCGCATGGAACCGCGAGGACAAACGCCGCAAGTAAGAATTGCGAGAGAACCTTCTTCATAGTTGCCTTTCCGAAGTAGCAGGAGTGAGGCCGGTGCCCCCCAGCCTACGCACTTGCCTGTTTGCCGAGTTTCCGAACGGCCCTCTAGAAAAGCGCCAGGCTGATCTGGCCGGCGGGGAAAGCGTGCGCAGCGCGGAACCGGCTTCTCCTCGTGAAAAGCGTCATCTTGTTTGCGTTCGCGTTCGCGCTGGCGGCCTGTTCTGGCTCCTCCTCCACTCGTGGCTCCTACGGTTCCGGCGACCCGAGTCTGGCGGCGCCGAATCTCGGAGGCGGCCCGATCGATCCGTTTTTGACTGACGGCCAGGCGGTGCTACGCGCTTTCGATGCCATCGCGGCGCGTTCTGGTCGTCCGATGCGCGCGATCTCCCTCAGCGCAGATCGCATGAACGGCCTGATGGTCGACGTCCAGGAGCCGAAGAACCACATCAACGTGGACCACTATGTCGTCGCACCTGATGGTACGCTTTCAGGGCCGACTCCCGTTAAGATGATGTCCATGGATAGCGGTCCGATTACCGCAGCGAAGATCGATCAGGAGGCCTTCGACCCAAAAGCGATAGCCTTTGCACGCCTCACGCAGACAGCGCGCGACGCAATCGCCGAATCGAAGTATCCCGACGCGCGCGTCAGCGAATGGGAGTTTGGCGGCATCGGACCCGACGATCGGGAATTCATCTACCTAGAATCTTCCCGTGCCCGGCCGGTCGCGGTCGTCAACTCGCAGCTGAAGATCCTTAGGATGCAGTTCTAGGACGCGCTGACCCGGGAACCGAGTCGAGCGCGCAAGCCAGATCGGCTACGAGGTCCTCGACCTCTTCGATGCCGACCGAGAGGCGCAGCAAATCGTCGGTGATCTCGAGTTGCGCGCGCTGCTGGGGCGTGAGCGACCCGTGCGTCATCCTTGCAGGGCTGCAGAACAGCGATTCGACTCCGCCCAACGAGACCGCGAGCGCGAAGATGGAGGTCGAGGTTGCGATCGCGCGCGCGCGCTCGGGGCCGCCTGTAGGACGGAACGAGACGATGCCGCCAAATCCGCTCATTTGCCGCTTTGCGAGCTCGTGTTGCGGATGCGTGGCAAGGCCCGGATAGTAGATCTCAGCGACGTCATCGCGTCCGGAGAGAAATTCCGCAATGACCTGCGCGTTTCTCGAGTGCGCACGCATACGCAAGCCGAGTGTCTTGGCTCCGCGCATGGTGAGATAGGCATCCCACGGACCGGGCACCGCGCCCACGCAGTTCTGATGGTAGGCGACTTGCTCGGCGATCTCGCGATCGTTCGTGATGACCGCACCGCCGATAACGTCGCTGTGTCCACCGATGTATTTCGTTGTCGAATGAACGACCATATCGGCCCCCAACGCAAGCGGCTGCTGCAGAAAGGGCGACGCAAACGTATTGTCGGCCACGATCAGGGCGCCGGCCGGCCGCAGTCGCGCGAGGGCATCGAGATCGCACAGCCGTAGCAGCGGATTGCTCGGCGTCTCGAGCCAGAGCAGCCGCGTGTTCGGCCTCGCCGCCGCCCAGGTTTTGCGAGCGTCGCTCGTATCGACGAACGTCACGTCGATGCCGTAGCGCGAGAGAACCGTCGTAAAGAGGCGATGCGTGCCGCCATAGATGTCGCGGGTTGCGACGATGTGGTCGCCACCGGAGAGCAGCGACGTCGCGCCGGCGACCGCGGCCATGCCTGAAGCAAAGGCCGAAGCGAACGTGCCGCCCTCGAGAGCGGCGAGCTGACGCTCCATCGCGGAACGCGTCGGATTTACGGTTCGCGAATAGTCGAAGCCCTTCGTCACGCCGATTTCCGGTAGCGTAAACGTTGCGGTTTGATAGACCGGAACGATCGTCGCTCCCGTTGCGGGACACGCCTCCTGCCCGCTCCAAACCGCTCGCGTCGAGAAGCCGAGCGGCGCAGAGTGGTTGGATCTTCCGTTCAGCATCAGTTGCTCCGGACAGCCGCCGTAGCGGGCGTTCTCGTAAGTGGTTCTAAGATTGCTCGCAGCGCATTTGGCTCGGCCAAGAATGCGTCGTGACCGTGAAGCGATTGGAACTCGAGATACTGCGCATCGAAGCCGTGCAGCGCAAACCGCTGCGCCGCTGCCCGTACGTCCTGCGGGCGAAACAGCCAATCCGACGTGATTCCAACAAACGTCAGCCTAGGTTTTCTCGCGCCGCTTCCATTTAGGAGCCAGTCTCCGGCATTGCGCACGTCGAAGGAGTCCATAGCATGAGTGAGCGTGGCATAGCTGGCGGCGTCCATGCGCGCTTCAAAGAGATCCGCCTGGCGTTCAAGGTAGCCCTCAACGTCGAAGCGCGCTTTTCCACCGCGATCGCTACGGCGAGCGTGGCGCGCGTTGAAGAGCTCTTCGCTCTTGTACGAGAGCATTGCAAGCTTGCGCGCGAGACGCAGACCGCGCACCGGATCGAGCGCGAGCGCTTCCCGCTGCAGCGCGTTGAGCGCGATGCCCATCGCGCTGTGATGATCATGTGCGCCGACCAACACCGCGTTGCCGATCCGCTGCGGCGCATCGAGCGCCCACTGCAGCGCGCGCATACCGCCGAGCGATCCGCCGATAGCGAACTCGACCCGCTCGAACCCCAGCTCGCGCAAGGCGAGCATTTCGGCTCGCACGACATCGCGAACCGTGATCCGCTGCGAGGTTCTCGTCGAGCCATAGCAACTTCCAAGCGCGTTGATGCCGACGACGCACCACTCGCGCGGGTCAAAGAGCGCGCCCTCACCAACGATTCCCGGCCACCAGTCGGCCGCGCGGCTCGAACCGGTCAGCGCGTGTTCCACCAGAACGACGTTTGAGCCGTCAGCGGCGGGGGTGCCGTAAACAGTGACGCGTTGCTCGACGGCTGGAAGCGTTTGCCCGCAATCGAGCCGCAGTGCGCCAATAGCCAACGTCTCCTCGCGCATCAGGCGTTCACCAGCGCCTGCATCGAAACGCTGCTTAACGCATCGTCCCAGATCGCATA
>Ga0182024_10026121_pt1 | contig 10273 bp, 13 predicted proteins | sample P32metaG_FD_120480 | JGI IMG/M metagenome (GOLD analysis project Ga0182024, IMG submission 120480) | Permafrost microbial communities from Stordalen Mire, Sweden - P3-2 metaG (Illumina Assembly) | ecosystem: Environmental > Terrestrial > Soil > Wetlands > Permafrost | place: Sweden: Stordalen...
CAGAACACTAAATTCTTCGGCCTTGGTCTGTCCGGGCAGCAGTGCGATCCTGCCGCCGTAAGACATGCCGAATGCGGGGGCAATACTTTCGTTGTATTCCAGCGCGATGCCCTGCGCCTGCACAAAGTCTCGCAAGCGATCCAGATAGATTCCGGCTTCGCCGGTGACCTCACCAATCGTCGGGAGCGAGGCACCTTCCGTCTGGAATTCGTCCCAAACAAAAACGCGGCGAAAGCCGAGCAACGTGGACTGATTCGCTTCTTCCTCCGTCTCGGTATCCGTGTTTTCCTTCTTGCGGCGCTTGCCGATCATCGGGGCAAGAATGGCAATGCCCTTCTCACCACGTTTCACGCGGCGGCCAAGCTCGTTCCACGTTCGTATGCCCGCCACGTGCGTGGCCTGGGGCCGTTGTCTCGCAATCAGCAGGACATTGCCGAAGGAATACGTGTGGAAATTCGCCATTGCATTCAAGTAAGCGGTAAGCGTTTCACTGTGTCCCGCTTCTAACTGTTCAATGAGATATTTCACGTTTTCGCGGATGAGTTGCTGTGCGGTGGCTGGCTTCCGGTTTTTGCTGCCGGAAGCCGCATTGACGGCGGCTGAGCCGTCGCGGTTGGTGTTGTTGTTGCTGTGATATTCCATTGTTTTTTCCTTTGTCTGCCCGGTGGGGCGTTTTTTTCTTTCAGTCCAGAGCGAAGCGAAGGAAAAAACGGACCACCGGTAGACAAAGAGCAACGACAGAGGGCGAGGAGGAAGGACCGAGAGGCGGGCAGGGCAAGTGCCAAACAGCCTTATCGTTTGGCGTGCAGCCGTGCTGTCCCGAAGGGCCGTCCCGGAGCGAAGCGGAGTGGGCACACTCGCCGATGGGAGTGGAGAAAAGACGCGCGGCCAAGCGCAAGCGAGAAGTTGCTTTTGCCTTGCAGAGTCAGGCGACTGGAAAGGGAAAAAAAGAGGCTGGTCAGGTATGGGTACTAAAACTGATCGGAATCAGCACACAATAGGCACACTCGGCGTGTCTGAAGCGGGTGAAGCATGGGATTGGCGACTTACCGACAGTCAGCAGACAATCGTGCAAGCTCGTGGGCTGTGCATACGCGATGAGTTGCAATTTGTTCGTTCAGATTGTGACGATTTCGCGTGTTGTTGAGTATTTCTTGAGACGAACATTTCGTATAATTTAGGCGGCATACGTGTGCCAAAACTCGGAATTGAAAGGCCCAACATTGTTGGGCCTTTTGTATTTTCCGCACAAATGCAAGGAGGAAGAAATGGCAAAGAGACAGCGTGTATTTCAACGGGGCAAGGAATACGAAATCACCGGGGCGGGAAAGCGTCACCGGCGTCTCGTGTTCATGGGGGTACGCGCGTGGATGGCGGGCAGGAGTTTTTGATTTTTCGTCCTGTGCGCAAAATGAAAAAGCATCGCAGTTAGAGAAAGCTGTCACATGGCGGCAGCCTCGATGTGCGAAGCTGCCGCCACGGACGGCGTTCAAACTTATGCGGCTTCTGACGATTGGACGACTTAGGTAGAGGGAGGTAAGAAGGAAACGCGCGCGCTGACTGAAATGACTAAGGGCGCCATGAATCCGTACGCCGTACGGCGCGCTCTTCTTCATATTCGTCGAGCTTGATGAGCATTGACTCGTCGCGCCACCAGAGAAGTGAGAGAACCGAGCCCTGGTAGCTACGGATGGAGTGCTCGTGGACGTAAGAACCTTCAGCAACCGGATGGTCAAACCATGCCGAAGCATCTACGTCGCCCGATGCATCATCTTCCAAGTCATGAAGGATGTCGTAAGCATAAGTGTTGGGACTGGGCGACCGCGCCCACAGCGTCTTGCCCCCATCCCCCCGAACTGACCATTGGATGCCGCCTGCGCTGCTGCAGACGAGCATTGTTGGGAGCGGCCCGTGTTCGACCAATCGGATGGCTGTGGCCGTAAGACTTGTCGTAAAGGTTTTGGCCAAGGACTTCGCAGCATCGAAGTCCATCCGCGTGGAGGCCTTCGCCCGAGGTTTGAACATGGAGACAGGCATGAGGAGATCGCTCGCGTAGCGGTTTGCCCTTGTCTCAGGGTTCGTTGAAGACCACTCTTTAAGGAATATCTTCTCTTCGCATGAGAACAAGGATATTTTTCCGCGATCAAACATCCAGTGTCCGAGTTCGTGACCGGCTGAAAATCGTTGGCGTTCAATTCGGGAGTTGCTGTCGATCGTGATAATCGCACGATCTTCGTTGCCGGTGGTTCGTGCGGCACACCCCTCCAAAGGCTTGTAGAGGATCGTTGCGCCGCAATGCTGCGCGATTGCGCGGACATCCAATTCCTCGGGTTCCGTAATTCCAAGGTCTTGAAGGAGAGCATCGGGAGAGCGGAAGAAAGGGGCACCCATAGATTTACACACTCTCGGAACCGGTATTGGGGAGCAGTCCGAGAGCCGCGAGTTCTTCGAGCAGGCTCGCCACGTCGCTGTCGGACAACTTGTCGAAATCACGGAATTTGGCAGTGAGTGAGCCCCCACCAGCGGCGTGCTTTGCCGCGACTAACTGAAGAAGCGCGCGGCGTTCAGTAGGAGAAGAAGGGAGATTGAATGACCGTTCTCTTAGCTTCTCGACTTCAACTTCGTAGGCTTCCTTGGCGGCAACAAGTTTCTTCTGGCGCAGTCCCGTGGCGATATTCTCAAACTGACGTTTCATGTGGGCGGCATGAGCCTGCAAATCTACGCCTGCCTGCCGGGCGTCTTCACGAATCTCTTCATCGGTCGCCTCGATAATCGATTGGGACAGGTGCCGCACAATATTTCTGAGCTGCGAGTCGTAGCGGTCTTTATTGGACATGATGCGGTCCCTTCGTTGGCTCGGTTATGCCAGCCTTGTCGATGTTTCGACGCATTCGGACGACAATGGCGTTGTAGTGTTTCTGCGTGAAACCCCATAATTCACGAACACCCGGCGGGTCGTAGCCGTCTCGAAATGCTTCGAGCACCATCTGGACTTCGGGGTCGTCGGCAAACAGTGCATCGATCTTTTCGAGTGTTTGTTTATAAACGAGCATTTGAGGCGCACTCACGGAGGGCGATTGAAAACCCTCGGCTGGATCGGACGGCACACCGTCTTCGTCTTCAACGATGAGCGAAGAGGCCAATATGGGGGAATCGGTAGGGGTAGACTTCTTGCGGTTCCAACTGTCGGAAATGCTCTCGATGGCGCCGAAGAGAAGTCCCATGAAATCGACCTTGGTTTTGTCCCATTTTCGTGTGCGTTCGAGAAAGCGCGTAAATGCCTCACTGAGCAAATCGTCTGCACGCCGGTCGCCGGCCTTCTCTCCAAGCAGGAAAATATAGTAGCCAGCAAATCTTCGCAGTCGGTACCAGTCCATTGGCGTAAGGGCGTCTATCGCCGCATGGACCTCGTCGGGTGTAGCGGCACGCTCCTCCGGGATCTTCCTGGCTGCTTCTTTACCCATTTAACCGGTGCAATCTCTCCGTCTTCTTCGATCAGGCCCCCTTGGTCTTCTGCTGAAAATAGCATGGCCATCGACAAGGAAACGAAAATTTATTTCCCCCGTGTCGATGGGCGCGGAATTTCGAGCAGTAGTTACTTGGGATTCCTTGTGTGGGTCGCGGGGACTGCCTATCTATCCGAAGAAAGGAAGGCTTATGGCGCAATTTACGGTTCGGGTGGAGCTGCACGAAGCCAAATGGGAAGACTACGAAAGGCTCCATGCTGAGATGGAAGGAAAGGGCTTTTCCCGTCTGATCAAGGGGGATAACGGAAAGACCTACCACTTGCCGTGGGCGGAATACGACGGCACCGGGAATTTGACGAATTCCCAGGTGCGGGATATTGCGCGAACGGCGGCGAACAGCACCGGGAAACGGAACGCAATATTGGTGACCGAAGCCAATAGCTGCAGTTGGATCGGATTGGAAGAAGCGCGGTAATTTCTCAACGAAAGGAACAAGAGCTATGGCAAGAGAACCAGGTCTGGACAATCGGTATCGTGATGAGGATGGGCAAACTCGGGCGAAAAACGGGAATACCCTTGTGGCAACGCTGCGCGAGACCTACGGCGAGGATTTCGCCGCCGGGCATCGCAGCGATATGAGGCTGGAAACTCTTCTTGAGCAAACGGGATGCAGTTCGCTCTCGGAGTACTTACGGACTCATAGAAGGTAGTCGAGTTTCCGCGGTTGGTGTCACGGCGCGCAGGGTCGGCGCGTATGCGTGCTCGTTTGCCCCGCAAGAAGAAGTTGACAGCTTCAAAAAGGTCGTGAGGGTGCCGGGTCGGAGACAAAATATGGCTTGCGTCTGATTTAGAAAAAGTAGTATAGTTTTTCTAAATTTTCTGGGACGGAAAACACGATGCAAACCATGCGGGATCATATACTTGCAAGGATTAAGCGGCTTGGCGAAGGGAAGGCCTTCTCGGCGAAGGATTTCCTTGATATCGCGAGCCGGGGCACGATCGACATGGCCCTCGGCGGTCTGACTCGCATGGGCAAAATCCGGCGTATCCGGCGCGGTCTTTATGACATGCCACGCATCAACGAAGCTCTCGGTGGCAAACTGAGCCCGGATATCGATGAAGCTGCGCGCGCGATCTCGCGGCGGCAGCGATGGAAGATCGTGCCGGAAGGAGCATGGGCAGCTAATCTCCTCGGGCTCTCACAACAGGTGCCTGCGAAAATCACCTATCTGACGGATGGGCCTAATAAAGAGGTTCAGATCGGGCGCCGGAGCATTCATTTCAAACACGCGCGGCCGAAGGTGATGGCTGGGCCCGATGGGAAGTTCGCTCTGGTGGTGCAGGCGCTTCGGTATCTCGGCAAGGCAGGCGTAGGTAAACGCGAGATCGAAACTTTGCGTTCGTCTCTGTCGCCGTCAGAAAAACGCCAGCTCACCAAAGAAACGCAGTTCGGCGTCGAGTGGATCAACGAAGTGGCAAAGCAGATCGCGGAGAAAACCGCGTGAACCAGATCGCGCAGATGAGCGCGCGTGAGCGTGCTGATGTTTTCGCGGAAACGGCTGAACGTAAAGTTTTGGCGGAAGCGATCATCGAGAAAGACTTCTGGGTCTGCTGGACCCTCAAGCAGCTCTTTTCAATCGAGGCGCTTGCCGGGCGGCTTCTCTTTAAGGGAGGCACGTCGCTGTCGAAGATATTCCATGCGATCAACCGCTTTTCAGAGGACATCGACCTTGCTGTTGACTATGTGGCCCTGAGTTTCACAGGGGAAAAAGACCCTCGGCGGGAGGGTTTGTCGAATACAAAACGGGCCGACATTCTCGATGAAATGATGGCGGCATGTCGGGACTACATCGGTGGCGAATTCCTCGCGGTTTTCAAGAAAAGATGCGAGGAAATCCTCGGGGCAGTGGGACCATGGAGCCTCGAAGTCAGCAAGAAGGACCCGAACGTTGTGGAATTCCACTATCCTCCCGCAAGCACGAAGGGGCTGTCGTATATTGCTCCTCAAGTCGTGCTGGAGTTGGGTACTCATGCGGAATTTGTTCCGCATGACAATTTCACCATCCGCTCGCTCGTTGCCGAGGAATTCCCGAAGCTGATTTCGGAGCCTGATATTCCGGTCGTTGTGCTACTCGCGAAACGAACGTTCTGGGAGAAGGCAACTATCCTTCATGCAGAATACTTCCGTCCTCCCGAAAAGCCTCTGCCGGACCGCTATTCTCGCCACTACTACGACGTTGCGATGATGGCTAAGGCGCCTATTAAGGCAGAGGCGCTTGGGGACTTACCGCTGCTCGCTCAGGTTGTGAAGCACAAAGAGACGTTCTATCCTTCGGCCTGGTCTCGGTATGACGTGGCCCATCCGGGAAGTTTTCATTTGGTACCCGCGAAAGAGCGCATAGATGCTTTGCAGCGCGATTACAAGAATATGGCTCCGATGATTTTTGGCGAGCCGCCGAGATTCGACTGGATCATGGAAACATTGGCGGCACTTGAGCAGGAAATAAACAGATAGGGGGCTGAAGGTGGAAGAGTGAAACTGATTATCCCCTGTGTCTTCGCAGTCGATGAAAAGACCGCTCGGAAGAATAGTGTTCAACGACTCGCGGAGCGCTCCCGCCAGATCGACGGCAATCTTGCGACCTTTACCCGAGATCGAGTCAAAGGACTCTTGTTCGAATCAAGCGACGGGACGGCAACGATACTGATAGTTCCGCCAAAATCCAAAAACCTACCCGAAAACTATGCCACCATTCTCGGCGCTGAAGTCGATGCCCGAAATGAAGAAGTGGATGTCTCGAACGGAATATGGCTGCGGACTCCTTTGGCAGCATTTCAGGCTGCAGAAAACTCTTACGAGCAGGAAATTCAGAACGTTCTCGATTCTTGGCGAGGGGCGTTCTCTTACATTCTGGAAGACCCGGAAAAACACATAGAGGGTCTTCGCGGACCACAGATTGGCGCTCTGCATGCAATCCATGCCCACTGGGCGGTTTCGAACTCGACGGCGACGATTGTTATGCCGACCGGAACCGGGAAAACTGAGACGATGCTGTCCATCCTGGTTACGGCACGATGTCGCAGACTCTTGGTCGTTGTTCCTTCAGATGCGTTACGCAATCAGATCGCGGATAAGTTTGCTACCTTGGGCTTGCTCAAGAAACCGGGGATCGGGCTGCTTTCGTCTAGCGCCCAATTTCCATTCGTCTGCAAACTCGAACATATTCCCCAAGACACAGCCGAACTGGATGACCTAGCGGCACGGGCACAGGTGTTGGTTACAACGAGTTCGATTGTTGGTCAATGGTTCCGAGGAGCTTCAGAATCGGTTCGCTCGCCACTGTCCTTATTTGTTCATCGACGAAGCGCACCATGCAGAAGCGCCTACATGGAGCGCGTTCAAGGCTCGTTTCTCTAACTGCCGGGTTGTCCAGTTCACCGCGACGCCGTTCAGGGAGGACGGACGCCCACTGGACGGGACCATAGTGTTCAAGTATCCGTTAAAGAAAGCGCAAGAAGATGGTTATTTCAAGCCCATCAATTTCGAACAGGTGACGGCCTTCAATCTCAAGAAGGCAGACAAAGAGATTGCCGAGACGGCAATTCGACGACTGCGCGCAGAGCTCGACAAAGGCCATATCCTCATGGCACGCGTCGAGAATGTCAAGAGAGCGGAGCAAGTTTATGAGCTTTACAAGTCGGAGACGGACCTGAAACCCGTTCAATTGCATTCGGGAGTTCGCCTCCGCAAAGGCCCGCGATCTTGCGCGGCGTCAGCTGATATCCAAAGAGTCGCGCATCGTTGTCTGTGTCGATATGCTGGGAGAGGGCTTCGATCTGCCTGAGCTTAAAATCGCCGCATTTCATGACATTCGGAAATCGCTTGCTGTGACCCTCCAGTTGGCGGGCCGCTTCACAAGGGCACGTGAAGACCTCGGAAATGCGACGTTCATTGCGAACGTTGCCGACGTGAATGTACGGGATGAATTGCGAAAGTTATACACTCGCGATCCAGACTGGAACGTTTTACTTCCAGCCTTGAGCGAACGAATGATAGGAGAGCAAAGTTCTCTTCAAGACTTCATACGCGATTTCGCTGAGTTTCCCGCTGAGATTCCGCTCAAGGCTGTAAAACCGGCGACCAGTGCCGTTGTCTATGCAACGGAATGCGACGATTGGCAACCAGAGCGCTTTAGGGATGGCATCCCGGCTCCGGATTCTTGCGCGCGTATTCACTACTCGATCAATCCGCATCAGAATACTCTCGTCATAGTCACCGCCCGTCGTGTCGGAATGCTCTGGACGGATTCGGAAAGCCTGTTTGGATGGGAGTGGGAGCTCTATGTTGTCTATTGGTCCTCCGGAAAGAATCTTCTCTTCATCAATAGTTCGAGCAACAAGGGAGAATTCAGTGCGTTGGCGCAGGCATTGACGGGGAACCGGGCAACGCTGATTTCAGGGCCACGCGTATTTAGAACGTTTTCAGGTATCAACCGACTCCGACTGCAAAATGTGGGATTGACTGAGCAGATCGGCCGCAATGTTCGATACACAGGACGAATGGGTTCCGACGTCGAGTCGCGGCTGACGCAAGCGCATCTTGGAAACGCCCAAAAATCGGTCCTTGCGGGCGTGGGATTCGAGAATGGCACCCTAAGCTCCATAGGCGCTTCACGCAAAGGCAGAATTTGGTCTCAAAGGCGGGAGCATCTCGACAAGTTTGTTGGCTGGTGCAACGGGATCGGCGCGAAGTTGTTGAACAATTCAATCGACCCCGATCACGTTCTTCAGGGAACACTTGTTCCCACGATAATCAGGCAAAGACCCGAGAGGATGCCGCTAAGCATCGATTGGCCGGAGTCGGTCTATACGGAATATGAGAACAATTGGTTCTGCACTCTCGGGGACACCGAATACTCAATGAGCGAACTCAGCATTAACCTCGTCAACCCAACTCTGGTAGGGCCGCTTCGTTTTGAGATTGCAGCCGAGGAAGCGCGAGTGGAATTTGAGTTGGAGTTGTTCGGTGAGGAGGGACACGAGAACTTCCGCTTTGTTCGCCGTGGCGAAATACAGTCCGATGTAAAGCATGGCAGAGGCGCGCAGCCACACTCCTTGGCTAGCTTTTTCTTCGAGGATCCTCCGGTCATTTGGTTTGCCGATGGATCGTCGCTAGAGGGCAATCAATACATAGTATTGAGAAGTCCGCAGCCCTTGTTCAATTCGACCCGCGCCATTGCCTGGGATTGGACAGGCGTTGATATCACGAGCGAATCGCAGGGAGAGCAGAGGCAACAAAACACAATTCAAGCCCGAGTAATTCGAGAGCTCATGCAGAGCGAAGAGTATAGCGTCGTTTTCGACGATGACGGTTCGGGCGAACTGGCGGATGTTGTTACGATACGTGTCATCGGGGACTTAGATGCTCCAACCAAGGTCGAGATCGGCTTGTATCACTGCAAATACTCACAAGAGGCGACCCCTGGTCACCGGGTACACGATCTCTACGAAGTCTGTGGGCAGGCACAGAAGAGCATTTGGTGGGCGGCCTCGCCGCTGAAGAAAGGCGATCTACTGACCCACCTCATGCGGCGCGAGAGTCTGCGGGTGGATAAAGCCAGACCTTCACGATTTGAGCGCGGCAGTATCGACACACTGCAAACGATCCGCGAAATAGCCCATGTTGTACCTGTGTCCTTAACCGTTGCGATCGTTCAACCCGGTGTCTCGAAATCTCAACTCTCGAATGACCAACTCCAGTTGTTGGGTGTCACCGAGAACTATTTGAGTGAAATGTACCAACTCGGGTTTCGCGTCATAGTGAGCGCATAGCCGAGGGCAGTGTTATTCGGACACGGAGCGCAAAGGTTTCGGTAAACGGGAGCCTACCGATGTGTTCTCTTGACGTGGCAACAATGCATCGGACGACATAACCTCGAACATCGCGCGCGCGGGCCTCTCCTTTAAGTTCCTGCTCAACAATGCGCCGCCCAATTTCCCAATAGGTGTCGGTCATGATTGAGTTGACGTTTCGGGCGGCGGTAGAGCGGGCGGCCCTTAGCAGTTCGACGATTTCAGCGGGGATGTTGTTGTAGTTATCTGGGATGGTCGTCATTTTTGTCATTGCGAGTCCTCCATCATAAATTGCTGCCCGTGTTAGATCGCTATCCCTAGTCCTTGCGCGACGGATGGGGATGGGTTGAGGTCCAAGGCGGAGGTCTTCGAGACATCGGCTCCCAACTGGGGGGCAAGCTTTGCCATGTCGTCAGTGAAGAGCGTGGCCGCGTGGCTGGCGCGGGAGATGGAGACGTAGCCGAAGCGGGAGTTGAGCAGGTCCGGGTGCACGCCTGTATCGGCGTGAACGAGGACGCGTTCGGCAGTGAGTCCCTGGGCGCTGTGGCTGGTGACGGCGTAGCCGTGGTCGAAATGACGATGCTCGCTGGCGGAGAACTCGATCTGGCGGCTGTTGTCGAGGCGGGCGGTCACGCGGCCATCGGGCGCAATCGACTCGATTACTGCGAGGTCGCGATTGGCTACCCCCAGCGATTTGTCGGGCGCAGTGAACTGGATGCGGTCCCCCACGGAGAACTCGCGTTCGATCTCTCGGTAGACGCTGACGCCTGTGAGTCGGCGGGGATCGTAGGTGGCCAGTTCTCCGTTTCCTTTTTCGACCGTGAGCTGGTTTGCGGCTGGGTTGATCGCGACGACCGTTGCATAGGCGGCAGCTTCGATTCCGACGGCCTTGCTGCCACGTGTGTAGCGAACCACGTCGCTGTTCTCGTAGTGGGTTGCCCAGGATCGTTCGG
>Ga0182024_10026122_pt1 | contig 10272 bp, 8 predicted proteins | sample P32metaG_FD_120480 | JGI IMG/M metagenome (GOLD analysis project Ga0182024, IMG submission 120480) | Permafrost microbial communities from Stordalen Mire, Sweden - P3-2 metaG (Illumina Assembly) | ecosystem: Environmental > Terrestrial > Soil > Wetlands > Permafrost | place: Sweden: Stordalen...
ATTTCACATTTGGGCTTTGCGGGCCGCCACTTACCGGGCGGCCCTTGTTTTTTCCGGCACCTGCGATTGGCGCGATGGGCCACTCTAGTCTAAGATTCTTTCGGGCGCATTCTGCGAGAGGACTCGAACATCATCAGCTTTTGCTGCTATCTTTTATAAATCCAGGATTTCGAGGCTTAAGGTTTGCGCGGTCATCGGCTGGACCGTATTCTTCGGTTCCGGCTCGGGCAGCGTTTGCGCCGTTGGAGGAATCGAAGGTAGTGAGTTCCTATTCATTCATGTTTAATACCAGGCAAGTGCTACGCGCAGCCGTCTCCGCCGTGGTTCTATGTTTATTCATCGCGGCCCATGTGACGTTCGCCCAGGCGCAGAACTTCACGCTTACTCCCTCCGGGTTTGCCCCATCCGCGGGTGTTGACCCTGGGGGCCAGGCAACCGCCACTATCGCGCTGAATTCGACCACTGGCTTTGCCGGTTCAGTCTCATTTACTTGCGCGGTTACCTCAGCTCAGGTAACGACCGATCTTCCGACCTGCCTGCCGCCCAGCCCGAATCCCGCCATTCCTAATTCCATTGTGTCGCTCACCGTCACAACCATCGGAGCCACTGCCGCGGGGCAATATACAGTAACGGTCACCGGTACGAGCGGCTCTGAGGTGGAAATCGCGACTTTATTTCTCAACGTGGTAAACGTTCCCCAGGATTACACGCTGACCATTTCGCTGCCAGTGAGTCCGGGAACGGTGACGGCCGGGGATGGGGCACAAGCCACCATATCCGTTACGCCCATTGCGAGTTATACCGGAACCGTTACTCTCTCCTGTCTGTCGATCAGTCCGGTGGTGACGGCGGCGCCCATATGCGCGTTTAGCCCTACCAGCGTTAAGGTGACCAACGGCTCGGCACCGACTTCTGTGCTCACCATCAGCACTTACGGACCTACGGGGACAACTACCGAGCTTTGGACGCCGCGTGTGTTTTATGCGTTCTGGCTAACGCTTCCGGGGCTGGGGCTTATGATAACTTGCGGGGGCTGCGGGCGACGACGGAAGTGCCTCGGGATGCTGTTGCTGATGGCCCTCGCCGGAAGCTTACTCTTTCTGCCCTCCTGCGGCACGCCGAATCCGACCCTCAATAACCCCAACGATTACACCACGCCCAAGAATACTTATACGCTTGGGTTGACCGGCGTCGACGCGAACGGCGAAGGACCGAGCAACGCTTCTTCCACTACCGCTCAGGCAACCGTCACGCTGACGGTAAACTGACGGAACGCCATGGGATGGGGCGCTTCGCTTGATGTGGTCTCACTCGACAATTTTGGCGCGCCGCCCAACCGACGCGACGCTCGGTGCTTTGCTGATTGCGATCCTATCGTGCTCGATCGCCTCCGCTGCGCCCACCCCGGTCTCCGTCCAGATTGTCGAGATTAAGGATAAGCCGGGCCAGCCGACGGTGCGCTGGGATGAATCTCAGCCGGGCTGCACCTTTTCAAGCAGTGAAGATGGCAAGTATCGCTATGGGCTGTGGTCAGGAGACCTCGGTATCATTCTGGCCGTGGACGCGCGCGAGGTGCAGATCATTCGCCATCGCATAGAGCCCATCTTTGGAATTCAGTTGACGATCCGTTACCGCGGAACCGGCGGAGTGGATGAAAGCCCCGACGGAATCACGCTGCAGTTTATGAAGCACTTCAAAGTTGTAAGGACTTCCATCGATCCGGACGATTACACGCAAAAAATTCAGGGCGATGCCGACGCGCTCGACGACGAGACCCGGCGCACCGTGGCCAAGCATCCGGAAGAGAAACAAGTTCGCGAAACCCGCTTGCAGGATTATCAGAAATCAGTCAGCGAACTGATCGAGTTCCTGGGCAAGAACAGCCTGCGCGCCGGCCATTTGGATCGTGGGAATCCGGAAGTGAGCGGATGGGTTTTTTTTGACACCGACAACAAGTGGCTGGGAGGCTGGAAGGCGCAAGAAGAATTCGTCCTGCGCCTGCCGCTGGAAGGCAAAATCTTCGAATTCCCTTTCAAGCTTCCGCCGAAGGCCGGAGAGTTATTGCTGAGAAAGCGCGAGTAGAGCGGCTTTACGACGCACGCCGGCCTTGGCGGCTAAGTTCCGCGGCCTGGCGTTTCACGATGTCCCGCAGCGAGACCAAGCCTCGCAGCTGTTTGCCCTCCACGATGGGAAGATGCCGGAAGCCGAACTCCTGCATGATGAAGAGGCACTCGTCCACGGTTTCATCCACATTCACCGCCCGGGGATTGGCGGTCATTACCTCCGACACAGCGGTATGGCCGGGCGTGCGCCCGACGGCGACCACGCGATTCATAATGTCGCGCTCCGAAAAGATGCCGGCGAGTTCGCCGTTTCGAATCACTGGTAAGGCGCCGATGTTATTCTCCATCATGCAGCGGGCGGCTTCGAGCACGGTGCTGGCAGCGTCGATGGAATAAACTTTGCGGTCTTTCACTAACTCGCGGAGCGTAAGCATAAACTTCTCCTTAAGAGTTTCAAGCGAGTGTAGGAGTAGTGCTACAAATGCCAGGGAACCCACGTCCGGCATTCCAAAGATGGGGATTACTTTAGCACAAATATCCGAATGAGCGCCGCGCGCCCGGGAATAGAGGTTTGCAATAATGAGAGATTCCGTGGAGGCATAACGATGAGGCGGTTACTTCTTCTGGTCTTGATTTTCGTTGCGGCCGAAACTGGCCTGGCGCAGAGCCCAGGCGACTCCGCGGCTGCGCCTTACAAAAACCCCAGCTTGCCGGTGGAGCAGCGCGTTCAGGATCTCCTGAGCCGCATGACGCTGCAGGAAAAAGTTGCCATGCTGAGCGGAGCCAATTGGATGCAGAGCGTGGCCAATGATCGCCTTGGCATCCCATCGATAAAGATGGCCGATGGTCCGCTCGGCATAAGATCGTGGGCCGGACCTTCCTCGGAAACGAATGCGGAGGTTGCCAGGAAGACGGTCACCACCACTGCCTTCCCTGCTGGAATAGCCATGGCCGCAACCTGGGACACCGACTTGGTGCAAAGCGAGGGCGAGGCGATCGGGCAGGAAGTGAAGGCCCTGGGACGTGACATGATTCTCGGACCCACGGTGAACATCAACCGCACTCCGTTGTGGGGCAGGAATTTCGAGGGCTACGGGGAAGATCCCTATCTCACCAGCCGTCTGGCGGTGGCTTACATCAAGGGAGTTCAGAGTGAAGGTGTCATCGCGACGGTCAAGCATTTTGCCGCGAACAATCAGGAGTTCGAACGGCACCGGATTAATGCGGTAGTTGACGAGCGAGCCTTGCAGGAAATTTATTTTCCCGCGTTCAAAGCGGCGGTGCAGGAGGGCGGCGTGTGGTCGGTGATGTCGGCCTACAACAAGCTCAACGGGGTGTACTGCGCGGAAGATGCGCTGCTGTTGAAGAACCTGTTGCAAAAAGAATGGAGTTTCCAAGGCTTCGTCGTCTCCGATTGGGGCAGCACCTATAGCACAGCGGGTACGGTAAATGCCGGAATGGATTTAGAAATGCCCGGCGGCGAGCCGATGAAGGCCTGGATGAAGAGACCGCGCACGCAAGAGTCGGGCAACAGCGGCGGTTGGCTGGTGCCGGAGAAAGTGCTTCCGGAGATATCAGCGGGAAAAATATCGATCGCCACGATTAATGACAACGTCGGCCGGATGCTGCGCGTGATGTTCGTCAGCGGACAATTCGACAAGCCGCACACCGCAACCGGCGAAATCGACACGCCCGACCAGCGCTCCTTTGTGCGCAAGGCAGCGACCGAAAGCATTGTGCTGCTTAAGAATGCCGGCGATTTACTTCCGCTTGATTCGTCGAAGATCCACTCTCTCGTTGTGATCGGACCGAATGCTGCCGTGGCTAGAACTGGCGGCGGAGGCAGTTCGCTGGTGAGTCCAAAATATTCAATCTCTCCACTGCAAGGAATTCAGAATCAGGCGGCGGGTAAGCGAGTGCAAGTGAGTTATGCATTGGGCGCGGCCATGGAGGGCGAGGATCCCAGCAAAGACACCCCGGAGGCGCGCGAGCAGCTGAAAAATGAAGCTGTCAATGCGGCGGCCAAGGCGGACGCCGCCGTTATTGTGGTAGGCAGATCTCCCAAGCTCGAGTCCGAAGGATTTGATATTAAATCTCTCGATCTCCCGGCTGGGCAAGACGACCTGATCGAGGCCGTCGCAAAAGTTAACAAACACACCATAGTCGTGATCAATGCCGGCGGTCCGGTTATTATGTCGAAATGGATTGCGCAGGTGCCCGCCATCGTAGACATGTGGTATGGCGGGCAGGAAGGCGGAAACGCCATCGCGGATGTTATGTTCGGCGATGCGGACCCGTCAGGAAAACTTCCGGTCTCATTTGTGAAGGAGTGGAAAGATTCTCCGGCCTACGGACATTATCCCGGGGATAATCTGCAGGTCGATTACGCGGAAGGAATCTATGTGGGTTATCGATATTTCGACAAGCAGAAGATAGAGCCGCTGTTCCCTTTCGGATACGGTCTTTCTTATACCAAATTCGATTACAGCGATTTGAAGGTTTCTCCGAACCGGGCGTCGTCGGGCAAGCCGGTCGAAGTGAGCCTTCGGGTTCGCAATAGCGGATCTCGTCCCGGCGCCGAGGTGGTGGAACTTTACCTTCACGATGGACATTCGAGTGTGGATCGCCCTATTCAAGAACTGAAAGGCTTTCGTCGCGTTGACTTGGCTCCCGGTGAATCGAAAGATGTGCACTTCATGCTTGATCGAAACGCCATGGCTTTTTACAGCGTTGCGAAAAAAGCCTGGGTAACGGAACCGGGCCAGTTCGACGTGCTGGTTGGATCCTCGTCGCGAGACATCCGCACCAAGGGATCGTTTGTCTTAAAGCAGTGAGCCGGCTAGGGGCACAGAATCTCTATGCGCTCTCCCATAACAATTCCGTCCTGAACGATGGCGTCGGGTCACTTGTACTCACCTCAAACTGTCTGTGTTTTTCTGGAGGTTTCTCTTGGCTGGTCTTTCTAAAATCGCTCCGGCACTCAGAAAACGCGCCGCTCAAATAAAACTCCTTCTCATGGACGTGGATGGAACGATGACGGACGGCAGCGTCACGCTGCTCTCCCAAACCGACGGCACAGCGCTTGAAATCAAAACTTTTGATGCCCACGACGGTCAGGGCCTGACCCTCGCGCAAACCGCCGGCCTGCGTACGGGCTGCATTACCGGTCGCGAAAGCGCAGCACTTCTCCGCCGCGCCCACGAAATGAAGATGGAATTTATTTATATGAAGCAACCCTTGAAGATGCCGGCCTATGAAGAGATTCTGCAAAAAGCGGGTATGCCCGATTCCGCAGTCGCCTACGTTGGCGACGATCTTCCGGATCTTGCGTTGCTGCGCCGCGCAGGCCTTGCCATCGCCGTGGGCGACGCCGTCCCCGAGGTCAAAAGTGCTGCACACTACACGACAAAGGCTTATGCCGGCCGGGGCGCCATTCGCGAAGCCGTCGAACTCATTCTTAAATCGAAGGGCATCTGGGAGAAGATGATCGACAAAGCGCGGGCATGATGTGGCATTGGATAACGCTAACGGTCCTGTTCGGGCGCGAAGCGTAGAACAAATGGAAGGCGGCGCGGGGCATTTTGACTGACGGTATTTTGCAGGTCGAGTGTTTCCAGTGGAATATGGCTCCGCGTGCCATCGGGACTGACGTACTCCAGATAGTCGTCAGCCACCCAATAGTCGATCACGGCATGGGTCGTTCCGTCCTTCAGCACCAAGAGAAAGACTCCGTTGTCTAAAGCTTGGTTTCCCCTCGCTGCGCCGAGTGCGGCTTGGGCCGACGTCGAGGAGTTCCCTTTCGCTGGGTCTTCATCCGAAAGATTGGACGAGGGCGTGATCGTTGACATTTCCGGCTGCATGAGATCCTGAGAATCGACGCCGTCATCGAGGTCTCCGTCGAACCCGATATAAAAGAGGTCAAAGCCAGCGTAGAAACCAAACAGCGGCAAGAAAGGTTCGAAGAAACAGATTTGGTTGATTCCGTTTAAAAAGCATCCGGAGGAAGGAAAGCGCCGAAAGCGATGGTGTAGGAAAAGGCGATCGCGGCGCAGAGCCGACGAATCGATAAAACCATTCCGCTCCGGGCTGTTGGCGGATAACGGCCGGGACCAGAGAAATGTCGATGGAATGCGCGACGGCGCGCGAGCCGGAGTGGAAATGTTCCGCAGGCGGGACGGAGCGACGGGCGAAGTATTCGAAGTAGAAGATGCTGAAGACTCTATGTGCCGGGCAGAATGCTTCCCGAACCCGAAGCGCAGCCAGCCGAAGTGCCCGCCCGTGCGGCTGCCGCGGGAGTGGCTGCCGGAAGAGTGCCCGCCACCAAAATGTCCGCCTCCGGAGTGTCCGCCTCCGCCCCCATGTTGCGCCTGGGCAGGCGCAAGGAGACAGACTAGCGACAGCAACATCGGAAGAATGCGCCGTGATCGCGCAAGGAAGGCAAACCCGATAGCCATGGCCTTCCCACCCCAGGGAGTCCGACTCTATTTTACTCCCGCTGAGATGGACCCGAGGCGTTGCTGGTTTTTAAGAGCGACACTACAGCTATTGGAGGGAGGATTGAATTGGTGGAGCTAGTCGGGATCGAACCGACGGCCTCGTCGTTGCGAACGACGCGCTCTCCCAGCTGAGCTATAGCCCCACGCCAGATGAAACGGTAATGACTCTGCCATTTTATCAGCGTTCCAGGATTGGTACCAAGCGTGCTTGACCAATCCCCCGGTGCCTCGTCTAACCTATATAGACAAGTCCGTGGGAGCTTTCCAAATGTTTGTACAGTTGAATTCCGGACGATCCAAGGGTGAGCGCAAAATCCTGGCAGCATCGCTCGCGTTGCATGGACTATTGTTCGCATGGCTTCTGCACCCGCCCGAGCCCCGCTTGTTGAATCCTACGTCCGTTGCGTACGGCCACAATGGCAAATTGATCACGCCCATATATTTTCCCACGCCGTCGCCTGACGACAGCGATACTAGTTCGCCGAATCGCGCAACAGAGGTCTATCGTCATCAGCGGCTGGGACATGAAAAACTGACTCTGAAACAGAATGCTGCCCTGGCAAAATTGCCACTCCCGCAAGCTCCTCTTACTCCATCTTCCGCCGAGGACAAATCGAAGACTTCTACGCTGTCAAATCTCGGTCATGGTGCACCGGCGGGATTGCTTTATGGAAGTCTGCCCGGCGGTCCCGTGTACGGAGACGAAGTTCGTCCGGCTCTGCCGGTCGCGACCGCCGACCCAGCGGTATACCCGTGGGAAAGACCAAGCACAGAGGGCAAAGTCGTGATCGAAATTACGATCGATGAAAGGGGAGAAATCGTCCGCAAGACGGTGCTGCAAAGCCTTGGAGCCATGATCGACCAAAAATGCCTGGCCGCACTGGGTAGCTGGCGCTTTCAACCGGCTACTCGCAATGGCGCTCCTATTTCTTCGAAGCAGGATGCCATTTTTCCGTTCAAGGCCCGCGGTTAGGTCAACTCGGCGAAGCCAGCTTTCTCGCCAGAAGCCGCTATAATCAGTGTGTGACGGAAAATGCAGTGCAGCAGCTGGCCTCCGCGGATTTTCCTACCCGCTGGGGAAAGTTTCGCATCTACGGTTTTCGTGCGGAATCCGGTTCCGACGGAAACCGCCGCCGCGAAGATGCGGTAGCGCTGGTCATGGGAGATATAAAGTCCTCCGCACCGCTGGTGCGTGTTCATTCGCAATGTTTAACGGGCGACGTTTTTCATTCTTTACGCTGCGATTGCCGGCAGCAACTCGAGATGGCGCTAGGTATGATTCGCGACCTGGGCGCCGGAATTCTGATTTATGAACAGCAGGAAGGCCGTGGTATCGGCCTCATGGCCAAGCTGCAGGCTTATGAACTGCAGGACGCCGGTCTTGACACCGTCGAGGCGAACGAACGGCTGGGCTTCAAGGCCGACCAGCGCGACTTTGCTCTGCCCGGCCAGATGCTCAAGGCCCTAGGTGTAAACCGAGTGCGCCTCCTTTCCAATAATCCTGAAAAGCTTGAGGCTCTGGAGCGCGCCGGCATCGAGGTGCTTGAGCGTGTGCCGTGCGAGGTTGCGGCCAGTCCCCAGGCCGAAGAATATCTCAAGACCAAGAAGGAAAAACTTGGTCATCTTTTCTCATCTCGATAAGGGACGGCTCGTCAATCTCGCCTCCTAATCTGTCGCGGAAGCTTTGCCTTCACCGGCGCGGCATGCTTAAATCTTCCACGGCACTTCTCTTTTTCATTCATGTCCAATGCGTGGCGATCCGGCGGCATTCTTTGCATAGTGATTGTCTGTGCCGCCTGCATGGTTTATTACCATCTCGTGCTGTTCGTCCCTAGGGCGCAAGAAATCCGCGCCGGTCAGGGGTACGGCAATGGGTATTCCTTGGGCGCCGATTTTTATCCTATTTGGTTTACCTCGCGTGAGGGGCTGCTTCATCATCGCAATCCGTATGCCCCCGAAATGACGCGGCAAATCCAGATGGGTCTTTTCGGGCGGCCGCTCGACACCCGGAACCCTGTCGCCCCTTTTGATTACCGATCTTTCGCTTATCCAGCTTTTACCGATATTCTCTTCTGGCCATTTAGCCTCCAGCCCTTTCCTCTAGTCCGCATAGTTCTTGCGCTGATTCTTCCCGCGCTGACAGCGCTCAGTATCGTGCTGTGGATTGGAATTTCGCGCCTGCGCCCCAGCCCGTTGATGCTCGCCACTCTTATCCTTCTCACCCTTTCGAATTACGCCGTACTTGAAGGTTTGTTCGCAGAACAGATGGGATTGCTGGTAGGATTTCTTCTCGCTGCGGCCCTCGCCGCTCTCGCCGAGGAGCGACTTTTTCTCTCGGGAAGCCTACTGGCCCTGACTTTTATCAAGCCTCAAATGACCTTGATGGTCGCCGCCTATCTTCTGTTGTGGAGTCTCGCTCGATGGCGTGCGCGCTGGAGGCTGATTGCCGGTCTAATCTCCGTCTCGGGGCCGCTCTTCACCTCTTCTTTGCTGGTTTGGCCGCAGTGGATTCCGGAGTGGCTGCGGATAATCTTCGGCTACCGGCAATACTCCGCCCCACCGCTGGTGTCGTATTTGCTTGGAACTCAGATGGGTTCGCGCTTTGGCCCTATCCTTATCGCTGCGCTGCTGGGGGGTGCGTTGGCTGTTGCATGGCGCTTGCGCCATGCATCTCCCAACTCGATCGAGTTCGTATTGGCCATCAGCGTAATTCTCTCTATCACGGCCATCACTATCTTGCCGGGAGACGCTGTCTACGACCACGTTGTGCTATTGCCTGGAGTAATCCTGATCGTCTTGACTTGGCGCGATTATATGGCCAGTCTTTCTTTTCGCGTCATTCTTACCACCACGGCATTAGCTTTGTCCTGGCAATGGATTACTGCGCCGATTGTCATCGCAGCCAGGCCGCTGGTTCCCGCTGCTTTTTTTTCAACCTTGTTAACGCTGCCCATCCGCACCGCCGCTTCAACCCCTTTTGGCGTATGCGCCCTTCTCGGATTAATGCTTTGGCAGAGACGCAAAACAGAACTCGCGTCGGCACCGAAGACATCAAGTAATTACGGAAGCGCAGCCGGTTAATCTTTGAGCATCTTTTGCAAAGCCTGGCGATTCTTTGTGGGGAGATCGCGCAGCGCACTTTGGGCCAGAGCGATGTAGACCTCTCGCGCTGCAGGAATTGCACGTAACACTTTTAAATGCGTTCTGACGGTCTCCACATCTCCGCGCGCGATCGGACCGCTGAAAGACTGGGATGCGCCCAAGGCCGCGTAGTTGTTTAGCGTTTGCTTTAGAATCGGGAGCATTCGCTTTTTCGCTGCGGTTGGCCGGATCCCCGCGGCGGCTGCAACTCTCTGGTTCGCAGCCAGCAGCGCAGTCAGTAACGGGGAAATAAACATTCCCCAGGTGTGGTAGGCCTGCTTGTGTCGCTTATGGATGGGGAACGGCTGCCCGCGCAAATCCAGAATAATCGCCCGCGCGGCCCGCAAGGCTTTCGGGTCGCCTTCGAGGGCAAAAGGAACTCGCGCGAGTGGAGGACGCGATCCGGGGACGAATGTCATCAGGGGATGAACCGAAGCGACGGCTGCGCCCCGCCGTCGCAACTCCGCAAGTTCGTCGCTGGTAAGAGCGCCGCTGGAATGTAGCGCTACTTTTCCGCGCCAATCCGCTGCGTTCCTCAGCGACTCTGCCGCACTGGCAATTGCTCCATCCGG
>Ga0182024_10026123_pt1 | contig 10272 bp, 8 predicted proteins | sample P32metaG_FD_120480 | JGI IMG/M metagenome (GOLD analysis project Ga0182024, IMG submission 120480) | Permafrost microbial communities from Stordalen Mire, Sweden - P3-2 metaG (Illumina Assembly) | ecosystem: Environmental > Terrestrial > Soil > Wetlands > Permafrost | place: Sweden: Stordalen...
CAACGGGCTACGACGAGGGTGTTCGCTGTCTGGTAGACGCCCCACCGAGATCAGCCACCGTTTCGCGGTGTACGGCCGATCCAGAACGTCATTATCGATCGCAGGCTACAACTGCGAAAGGACAGGACTATGGATCACAAGCAGTGCCGACTGACCGATTTCCTCGATCAACACCTGAACCTCCCGCGGAGAGTGCCGGGCCGTGCCTTCGGGTGCAGCCACCAATCGAGGGGCCATCGGCGGCCGAGCTGGCCGGTCAGCTACTCGCTACCGCAGAGTACAGAGGGCTCGGTCTCGGTTCGTGGCTCGGGACGCCAGAGGGCGAGTTCTTCACTGGGGCGGTCGAAGCCGTGAGTCCACCCTTCTATCGTCAGGACGAGGAGCTGCTCGTCGAGGCTCTGAAGCTGGCAGCGAAGATGCGGTCGAGGAACCGGAGAATGGCTGGGGCCATGGCGCTTGGGGGAATCGCACTAGGCGTGGTTCTGATCTCGCGCGGCTGATGAAGGCACAGTCTCGCCGTTCGCTCGACGTCGTTGCAGCAAGCGGAACGCTGCGCCGGCTACTCGCCGATCTGTAGCGCATCGACGAACGCCGCAACAGCCGCAACGGCGTCGTTAGCGAGGATGTCGAAATCGAGGTCAGGGTGGAGGCCTACCATCGTCGTTGCGTATGCCATGCTGCCCTGGTCTCTCGGCCCGATGAAGTTGGCAGCCAGCTCTCCAAGTGCCGTGGACGTGGCGCCCACGAAGTCGTTAGCGAAGATCCCTCTCACTCGAGCCCCCGCAGGAATCGGACCGCCTTCGTCGTTGTAAAGGATTACGTATGCGAGGTCATACCAATCCCTCTCAAGACCTCGCCCGTGGGCGGCATGAGCCTTGGCGAGCAGATAGGCAGGTAGTGTCGCGACTCGCACCTGAACGCTGTCAGACTGCCCGCTGATCTCGGTCGTAAGAACGCGCAGTTCCCAGTCGCGGGCTGCGAACCCGGTTCCTCTGAGATTGACAGCTCCGAGCTGATCACAGCCGTCGAATTGAATGATGTCCTCGGCGCGCTCGTCGGGCAGGTCAGCCAGAAACTCGATCTTGACGACCGAACCGGGCACTGACTCGTCTCGCCATCGCCACACATACTGCTCGGACGGCACGAAACCGGCGCTCCGCAGTGCCAGCTCAAGGCGCCCGGCGTTGCCGGCACCGCTTTGAATTTCGAGATCGACCTGAACATCGACATCGGTGGTACCAACGTGCTGGCGGTCGGCGCGACCACAGAGCAGGTCTGGCACAAGGCCACCCAACAGGACAAACTCGGGTGTCTCGCCGTATGCCGTTACCAGGCGAATTAGCGCCGATTCGGCAAGGGCGCGAGCTAGTCGACTACGCAGCGGTTCCGACATTCAGTGTCTCCCGAAGGTGGTTAGCTGCCTCGCCCGAACGGCCTCCAGCGGCGAGCAGGTCGGCGTACACGCGCACCGGAAGGGCCACGCGAACGCCCTCGACCAGTGGTCCTCTGCCGCTCATCTTGGTAGGAAGCTCACGGATCTCAATTACGTGGCCCGTGTCGACGAGCCGACCTCCCAGCATCGTTGCCAGCGCAGGCCCATCCGAGATCAAGTCGGCATCGACGTAGAGATCGATCGTCGTCACATCGCTGAGATACGGCGCAAGCAGCAACGAAGCGGCCGGGCCGGTCACTGCCCATCGGTTGCCGCGTCCGCCCAGCGATGGAGCGATTTCGGTACGGAGCGTGCTGATGGCGTCGCTGACCCAAAGTCGGTGCAGGAGTAGGCGTCGTTGTTTAATGCGCTGGTCGGCGGCCGCCTTCGCATACGCGTCCAGTAGGCCGTCAGCGTCGACCAGACGTCGCCCGGACTTCGGTCCGCGCACCGCTTCCGGTCGGTTCAGGAAACCCAGGCGCTCCAGACTGTCGAGTGCCTTCGCCGTCGCGTTGCGAGAGAGCTCAGTGGCCTGCTCAACACGCTCGACGGTGGGAACAACGCCGGAGAGCACCGCCTCAGCCACGGCGAGTGTAGATTTCAACCACCTCGCGCCGGACGCTGACCGAGTCAGGAAGGTAGGCGTCTCGCGCACGATAACAAGGCCGGATGGGCGATTAATGGACGCGTGCCCAGCGGCGTCGATCCAATCGATACCTTTGTCATCGAGCCATGCCCTCGCTCCATCCGAGAGGCTTGCGGCGACGACAACCTCCACGGTCGGCACGAGACTGAGTAGCTCCGCGACGTCAGCGGGCCATCCCTCGCCCGCCCACCCAGCCAGGAAACGATGTTCGCCAGCCCCCGCTTGCACCTGTACGACGAAGGCCGGCCCCGCCGAAGCCAACCGAGGGCGCGCATCCACCCAGGTGCCGTTGGGGAGCGCCCCAGTCAAGATGCGGCGTACCCTCGTGCTGAGCTGGTCCGGTACCGTCACGGCCCCGAGTATAGCTATACTTCCCTGTTCCAGCGAACTACCATCTCGCCAAGAAGTATCTTCACCTTCTCCACTCGTTGTCCTAGGAGGACCTGACCGTACGCATTTGATGAGTATGATGATGCCATGGAGATCTCCATCGGCCAGCGCATCCTTGAGGAACGGAAGCGGCTCGGCTGGGAGCAAGCGGATGTGGCTCAGCGGCTTCAGACCCCCGTCGGACAGCAAACGGTCAGCCGCTGGGAGAAGGGCGGATCGCGCCCTCGCCGAGCCGTAGTCGTAGAGCTGGCAGCTCTTTTTGGAATCGATCCAGCCGAGCTCCTTGCAGCGGCCGACTACACGGAACTGGCCGACTCGCCTGGGGCAGGCCAACGGCCCGTTCATCCGAGATTGACGATCCTCCCGGTTTGGGAGCTTGCTCCTGAAAAGTTCGAGGAGCTGATCGCCGACCTAGGCCAGAGCTTGCGTCCTGACATATTCGTGAGTCGCTTCGGAACGCAGGGCCACAAGCAGTACGGCATCGACATCGTCGCCGAGAGGGACTCTCGGTACGTACTGACGTATCAGTGCAAGCGACATAAGGACTTTGGTCCGCAGGACGTCCGAGACGCTGTCGCGCAGGTCACACTGGAGGCGGACGCTCATGTCCTTGTTTTATCGCGTCGCAGCGCCAGCCCCGCGGCGCGGAAGGAGATGCAGGCTCATCCAGGATGGTCGCTCTGGGATGCGCAAGACATCTCGCGTGCAATTCGAGGGTTGCCGCTTGAACGATCTGTCAGGATCATCGACACCTACTTCCCAGGTTGGCGCCAAGCATTCCTCGGCGTCGCCGAACCTGGCCCGTGGCTGACATCTGGCGAATTCTTCCGTCCCGTCTCCGCCGGCCCTATCTACAATCACGACTGGACGCTCGTTGGGCGTAATCAGGAGGCATCAGACCTTCTGTCCTTTGTCGACGACCCAGCGCAGCGACTCGCCCTCGTTGTCGGAAGGGGTGGCATAGGAAAGAGCAAGCTTCTCAAGGAGGTTGCTCGCCTCGCCGCGCAAAGTGGGAACATGGCGGTCCGATTCCTCAAACCCGCCGCAGAACTCAGACCCGAACACCTCGACCTGCTCCCGAACGACCAGCCAGCCGTGGTCATAGTCGACGATGCTCACGACCGGGACGATCTCGCCGCCTCCGTGGCTGAACTGTTGCGCGCTCGCACCAACCTCAAGGTGCTGCTCGCAATGCGCCCATACGGGCTCGACTCGTTGTCGGCAGAGCTTCGCCAAGTCGGGCTACGACTCGAGGATGTGCCTCGCGTCAACATGTCCGACCTGCCTCGCGCCGACGCCGAAGCCCTGGCCGTCGAGGCGCTCGGGCCGGCATGGCCACGCCAGTTGGGCCAAAGGCTCGGTTACCTCACCGCGGACTGCCCTCTGATTACCGTCGTCGCCGGCGTGCTGATCCGGCGTGGTCAACTTGATCCGGCGTGCGTCGATCACGAGGAGACCATCCGGAGAGAAGTCCTACGGACCTTCCGCGACGTTCTCGTTGCCGACCCGATTTCCGGCGAGCCAGAGCTACGGCGCGCCATCCTTGACGGAATCGCTGCGCTGCAGCCGTTCCGGACGGCCGATCCTGCGTTTCAGCACAGCCTGGAGAGACTCACAGACCGCCCGTACGACCGTTCCGTTCGTCACATTCGCAGCCTCGAAGACGCCGGCGTCCTGCTACGTCGCGGCGATTCGCTCAGGATCGTGCCCGACCTATTGGCCGACGTGATCCTTAGCGAAGTCTCCTTCGATGAGGGCTCCGGTGCAGCCACCAGCTACATCGAACGAGCGTGGGAGGCGGCGGAAGGTCAGGCCGCCCTGCACATCTTCGTCAATACGAGCCGGATCGATTGGCAAGTCCGACATGACTACCCCGGCGTACCCCGACTGACCGACTCCTTGTGGGACACCGTGGACGCGGCCACCCACGAGGCGGGCATCGTCGGTCGGATGAGCGTGATGAAGCTGCTCCGGAAGGTCGCCTACTTTGAGCCGCAGAGAAGCCTGACATTGGTGCGCTGGATCGTCGACAACCCGACAGACGTCGTTGAGGACATCGACGAGCCCTTGCTCAGGGCATACCCGCCTACGTACAACGACGTGCTGGAGGAGGTGCCGGCCGTTGTTCACGCTGTGTCGTACAACCTTGCCTACTTGCGCGAGACCATCGAGATCCTGTGGCGCCTCGCCGCGACAGATACCCGCGAGACGAACCGCTTCCCTGACCACCCGATCCGCGTTTTGCGCACGCTCGCCGAGTTTGGGCCTGCCAAACCCATCGAGTACACGCAGGTTCTGATCGACGCCGCCGAGGGATGGCTCGACAGCGACGAACTGGCCGATCACGTCGCCTCACCCTTCGATGTGCTTGAACCAATTCTTGCGACCGAAGGCTCCGAGGACAGCTCGGATGGTTTCGCAGTCCACTTCTGCCCCTTCCTCGTGAACCCGTCCGCAGTGCAGCCCTTCCGCGACAAGGTCATCCGACTTGCCCTAAGGGAGATTGCCTCGGCAGACATCGAGCGCGCAGCTCGCGCGGTAACGGTCATCGCGGCGAGCCTTCATTTTCCGGTGGGACTGTTCGGTCGCCAAGTCTCGACCGAGGAAAGAGCAGCGTGGCTGCCAAGCTTCTTGAGCGTTCTGGCCATGCTCAAAGAGACTATTAACACGGTGGCCATTGACCCTGCGATCGCAGTTGCCATCAGGAGTTCGCTTCATTGGCACCTCGTGTACTCCGATCTCGGCACACGAGAAGCTGCCCACGCCGTCTTCGAGAGTGTCCGAGACTCGCTGGAAATGCGCGTTGCCATCGCGCTGTACGACGACTGGGGCCGCTTGCTGGAAGGAGCTACGAACGACTACCAGGAGATGGATCGCCGACAGCAAGAGGAGTCGAACGTACTCGCGCAAGAGCTTGTGCACGCGTACGCCGACGGCGCGATAATCGAGCTCGTTGCAGCACGGCTCACCGCACAGCTGATCGTCTTCAGGGAGAACGTAGGCAATCCGGGCCGGTTCGTATGGACGCTTGTCAAGGAACAACCATCGATCGGCTTGGCTATCTGTGCCCGCGTCGCGAGCGATCCGCAGAGTGTTCTCCTCAGCGTGCTACCGGTTGTGATTGCCTGCCTGGCAGAGGCACAGCCCGATGAGGTCATCGCCCCGGTGGAGACCCTTCTCGAAACGTCAGATCTGGCGGTTCGGCGAAGTGTCGCGCACTCTCTCGGCTGGAACAGGGCAGGACGCTCGACGCTCCTGGCGGGTGAGTTCGAAATCCTCTCTGGGCTGATCCAAGACCAAGACCCTAGGGTGCGCAACTTCGCCGTCTTTGCAGCTCAGCGACTTGCCTTTCTTCACCACAAGGCTGAGGCGCTGTCTCTCATCAGTCGTGTGCGCTTCGCCGACGCACCGGCCGTGGCCGAGGAGGTCTTCCAAACCTTCGGCGGTCAAGGTCCGCTTCGGTGGAGTGAGCTCACTGATGAGGAGGCGAACGCGATGTTGGGACAGCTGCTCGACTGTCCATCGATCGAGGAGTACTGGATTCAGGAGTTCCTCTTCCAGCTGTCGGGCGAGAAGCCAGTCCAGGCGGTGTTGTTGCTCATGCACAGGATTGAGCGATGGGAGACCGCCGAATCCCCTCTTGCGTACCGTCCCCTGCCATACCGTTGGAGCCACCCGCTCCAGGTGCGGTCGTCGCTGGACCTGCTCCAGATCCTGTCGGACATCCGTGGCTGGCTCTCGGAGAAGACCGATTCCTGGATGCGCCAGGATGCAGGTGGGCGCCTCTTCGCCGTCGTCGCTGAAGACTTCAACCATCCTGATGTCCTATCGGTGCTTGAAGACACCATGGCCATGCAGACTCCCCAGACGATGGCTTCCTTAGCGTCGATCCTTCGTCAGGCGTCGCGTGACTTCATCTTCTCCAACCCCGAGTTCGTGGCCCGCGTGCTGAACTCGGCTGCGCCGTTGGGTCAAGATTGCATTGACCGCCTCGCAAGCGCCATGCATGGTGCCGTCTCCAGCGGAGCGTACAGCGGAACACCGGGTCAGCCCTTCCCTCATGACGTGGAGCAGAGGAACAAGGCGCGCGACGTAGCCGCTCGCTTAACACCGGGATCGGTGGAGCAAAAGTTCTATCGAGCACTGGAACGATCGGCTGAAGAACAGATGAAGTGGCAGGCTGATCGCGACGCACAGTTCATCGACGGCCGTGACTGGTAGAACTAGCTAGCTATATGGTTAAATAGCTACATGGCAGATGAACAGTCCGGCGTGTTCCGGGCGCTGGCCGATCCCACCCGTCGTCAGATTCTCCAGGACTTGCGCGACCGTGAGCTCTCGGCGGGAGAGATCGTCGCCCGGTTCAGTATCAGCGGGCCTTCGATCTCTCGTCACCTGACTGTGCTGAAGGCTGCTGGACTCGTGACCGAGCGTCGAGAGGCAAATCGCATCTACTATTCGCTCGTCGCCGAACGCCTGGCCGTGTCAGTCGGCAACTTCCTTTCTGTCGTGTGTCCGGAGCAGGTCGTCGTGCGTCACAGACGCGAGAAGAGGGCGAGAGCCGGTGACAAGAAGGGAGATGCGTTCCGGGCGCTACGGCCATGACTCGTGCAAACCGTCGTGACGACCTGCGGCAGCCATCTGCACACAGCCTGGCCTCCCTGAACACCAGTCGGGGCGCAATCGTGGCGGATTGGGCAGGTGCAGGTGCCCTTACCGGCTTGTGCCTCGGAGCGGCTTTCGGCCTCGTCTTCGCCGTAGCCGCATCTTTCGGACCGTTTGTCCTCATCGCCACAGCCGCCGGTGTCCTGTTGGGTGGACTTCTCGGGCTCGCATCCGGTGCCGTTATCGGCATGATGGACGGCCTCGTCCTCGCCCTCCTGTTCTCGGCTGGCACGCTCGGTCGGACTGAGCATGAGCGACGGCGGAGAGCAGCCCTGGCGGCGGGCCTCACAAGCGCTGCCGCGAGCTTCGCCCTCTTCGATTGGGCACTCGGTGCGAACCCTCCGCCGTGACTGTGCGTGTACATTCCGGCGGCCGTGGCGACGCTCGTCGGCGTGGCTCTGAGCCAGATGTTGGAACCGATCCGTCGCGATGTTCGGCCCTGAGGATCCTTCGTCACGACCAGCGTGCGAGAGGCAAAGACGCCGATTTGCCAAAGCGCAGGTAGATAGGAATGCCACTGTTCCGTATTCCACGTCTGCCCTCGCGTGGCGCTGAGCGGCGGACAGCAGCGGTCAGTCCCTCGGCCCACAGCGACGGAACGGTCGAGCTTGAGCTGGTGGTCGTGTTGGACCGTCTGCGAGACTCAGTTCATGGACCGGGCTGCTGCAGTGATGCTCCTTGACCGCCTACAGGGAGCGCAGAATCGTCTATACGGGGGCGCCGAGGATGCCGAGGACCGCCTCCGGCAACTTCTGACGGAGGACATCAACTGGACGGTGCCTGGCAGCAGCCCAATCGCCGGTATCTACCATGGGCTTGTCGAGGTCTTCGACTACTTCCGGCGGCGGCGCGATCTTGCCGGCGCGACCTTCCAGATGCACCGGAAGGATGTCCTCGTCGGCGAGACCAACAACGTCACCGCCCTGACAGACGGCACAGCGACCATCGGCGGACGCCGACGGACATGGTCGACAGTGGGGCTCTATACGGTGACGGCCGACCAGCGAATAGCTGGATGCTGGCTGCTACCGCTCGACCAGGAGGAGCTCGACTCAGTTTGGTGCAGTGGTGGACCGTCTGGCCCGCTGCGTTACCGCAAAGGTGAGCAACAACCCCACACCCAGTCAGAGGCGGCGTGCTCGTGTGTGGCAACGCGTCCGCTGCATGAGCTTGGACCAACAATTCCGTCGTCTCTCGTCACACGGCGTCGCAATGTATCTCTGCGGTCCGCTAACTTCAGCCCGCTGAGCAGGCACTATGCGAAAGATTGCGACAGCTCGCGCCGTGGAAGATCACCCGGGCCCGCTCTCGTAATGCGACGCCCACGAGTGCCCGGCATGTTCTCGAAGCGTTCGGCCTTCAGTCCGCTCGCCTGGGTCCAAGGTGACGCCGAGCGAGAGCAGGCTGGCCGTACCTACCGCTCGTAGTGAAATGGGCGCAAGACGGTGAGGCGCGCTTTGCTGAGTCCAAGTGAGATCATGGTGGCTGTGCGTCGCCGCGTTCTCGTCTCGACCTCAATAGCTCTGTCCATTGGTGCGGCTGTATGGACTGGGACATCGCTGACTTCATACGGGCCCCATTACATGGCATGCATCACCCGCGGCCCAACTCCTGGCAAGCGTCCCGGCGAGTGTCTCAACGTGCCCACGACAACGAGCCTCGGGATGAGGGCCGGTACCACTACGACGACCGCTGCGAAGCCTTAGCGTCCCTCTCCTCGGAGGCCCAGCCTGCGCCGGGTTCGCGGTCCGAGCGCCCGGTCTCGTGGACCTGACCTCAAGTCCCAAGGGAGGAGACGCCGATGACCTGCAGGTTCCACGACGAGAATCACCCCGGGGCCGACAGTGGTCACTTTCCACGTGGACGGTCGCACGGCGTTGGTGAAAAGGTCTATGAGAAGTCTGGAAGTGCGGTTGTTGCCGAAGGAACACGGCCACGAGGGTGCCTTGCGATGGGCGCTGATGCATGGCGGTCAGAAGCCATCATGCAACTACGCATCAGCTGCTTGAGCGTGGAGCCCTACCTCGATAGAGCGGGTGAGTGGAGTTACGAGCTGGTAACCGTGAGGAAAGACGAGGTCTCGTAGTCAGTTCCCACAGTCCAGAGAGTCGTGGTGTTTGGTGTTGCCTCGGTGACGGCGAGAGCGAACTGGCCGCCGACGACGGGAAGGTCACGGCCCCACACCTCGGATACCCATTGGAGGGGAAGTGCCACCCGCACGGTCTCGTCCTCCTCCACTACAGTGACCCCCTCCGCTCCGGGCTCGATGACGTGCACGACCACCTCCAACCTCGAGTTGCCGGTCCAGCTTCGGATCGTGCTCGCCACCCGGCCGAACAGGGACGCCTCGAGAGCGGGTGCGGCGAGCACTGCCTCGGGACGATTTGGGCAGATCCGCTGCAGCAATGCGGCCGTGGTCGTGGCCACGAGACGAATCGTCATGACTCTCCCGAGGCACGCGAGAACCGCGAGGTCATCCTCGGGCCGAGACGCGTTTGTCTGGCCCGGACCAGACGGTACCGCCCGACCCGTTGCAACTCCCGCCATCGGTGCGTAGCCAACCCAACCCGTTGAGCGGCTTCGCGCCGTACTGAAGCCGCCACCGGACCCGACGATCGTCCTTTGGCGCAAACGCGGACCAGTACGGTCCGGTTCCGATTGGACGGGATCGCCGATGCCGCGAGTGAATGCAGAGAGCAAGCGAGCATCACCGCGACGCCTCGCCCACGCCCCGAGGACCTCTATACAGGCACAATTGGTTCCTCCGAGGACAGCGAGCGCACGCTCCCCCTCGGGGTCGGTGTGATCGAGGGCGATTAGTTCCCCGGCGTCCCAGCGGATCGTATGGCGCTCGCTTCCGCAGGAAATGCTGGCGACGACCGGCGGGAAGTTCCTCATTGCGGACGGAGTCGCGGGCCTGCTCCGAGGCCGGCAAGCGAGATCGTGACTATGGCGCGTTCACGAGTCCCGGTCGGTAGGAGCCGCAGTTCCTTGGCCTTCGGGTCGAGCGGCGCCACGGAATCGATGGACCCTTCGGCGAGCTCACCTGACCCCCCGCCTCCGGCAGAGATCAGGAGGTACGCGTTCTTCCGATCGTCCTCTGCCCAGAAGTCGATGGCGGAGCGCTCGAGACGAAAGC
>Ga0182024_10026124_pt1 | contig 10272 bp, 6 predicted proteins | sample P32metaG_FD_120480 | JGI IMG/M metagenome (GOLD analysis project Ga0182024, IMG submission 120480) | Permafrost microbial communities from Stordalen Mire, Sweden - P3-2 metaG (Illumina Assembly) | ecosystem: Environmental > Terrestrial > Soil > Wetlands > Permafrost | place: Sweden: Stordalen...
AGCCCGAAAAGACCCGCTTATCCGTGGTCTTGGTCTTCGCCAGGATGGCCGGCAGATCCCCTTTGCTGCGTTTTTCCACGTCCCAAAAATTGGCGTTGTTGCTGGATTCATGGAAGGTGTCGAAATCCAGGCCGAAGACCACCTTGACCGCGCCCCTGAAATCGATGGACTCGAAGCTGAGGCGCTGGCCGCCCAGTTTGGCCGCGTGCATGCTGATGAAGCGCTCGAACTTCACCTTCAGGCGGCCGCCGGCCTTGGGCGCCCAGGTGAACTCGCGCGTCACCACGCCGGTGCGCATGTCCAGGGTCCGCTTGAAGCCGGAATATTTGGAGACGTCCAGGTCCAGCACCTCGGCCCCGACGCTGATGCGCGTGTAGAGCCAGTCCAGGGTGTTGACCATGTAGTTGCCGGACGTGGAGATGCCCTTGTAGGACTTGGGTATCTTGCGCGCCTCATAGACCCCGTTGATGTAGCTGCCCACGTGGCGGTCCCCGCCGTAGCCCTCGTCGAAATAACCCCGCACCCCCATGTATTCGTTGGCCGAGGAAAAAATGGCCTCCGAAACGCGGGACCGGTCGGGATGGAAGCCGTCCTCGACGATCAGCCAGGGATCGATGCTGAGGTATTGGTCGGCGACTTTGGGCATGGTGGCACCTTAGGGCAGGGGCTATGGAAGGGTGGGTCCGGGTTCAGCTGAAAAGGGCTTTTTTGATCAAAACGAGGGAAAGCTGGGCCGTCCCAGGATACACAAGGTCGGCGATGCCCAGCACGTGGGCCTCACCGATGCCCACGGCCTTCATGCCGGCGGCTTTGGCCGCCTGTATGCCGGCGTAGGCGTCCTCGACCACCAGGCACTCCGCCGGCGGCACGCCCAGGCGCCCGGCGGCCATTTCAAAGACCTCCGGGTCGGGCTTGGAACGGCTGGTGTCGTTGCCGCTGACCACGGTATCAAAGTCCTTGGTCACCCCCAGGCGGTCCAGGATCATCGGGGCGTTCTTGCTGGCTGAACAGATGGCCCGCTTGATGCCGGCCGCCTCCAAGGAGGCCAGGAATACCTTCACTCCGGGCAGTATCTCCTCCGGCTTGAGCCCGGCGATCATGTCCACGTAAATGGCGTTCTTCTTGTCGGCCAGGGCGATTTTTTGCTCGATGCTGTAGGTCTTCTTGCCGCGCGCCAGGATGAGGTCCAAGGAGGCCATGCGGCTGACGCCCTTGAGCCCCTCATTGGCTTTCTCGTCGAAGGCGATGCCCTCCTCCTCGGCGATGCGTTTCCAGGCGAGGTAGTGGTAACGGGCCGTGTCGACGATGACCCCGTCGAGGTCGAACAGGACGGCTTTGAGCTGCTTGGACATGCTTTCCTCCGTGGCTAGGGCCGGCCGCGAAACGGCCGGCGCAGTTTGGGGGTCCTAGGCGTGCAAAACTTCCCCGGGCTTCAGGTCGCGCGTGCGCCCGCCCACCGCGACCGGGCAAGGCTTGGAGTTGGCCCTGTCGGCCTCCAGCCGGACTTTGCCGTGGCTGAGGCGGACCGAAACCCATTGGCCGCGCTGGACCGCCCTGAAGGAGAGCGACTTCCAGCGGCGGGGCAGGGAGGGCTTCAGCCGCAGGACCCTTCCGTCGGAGCTCAAGCCCCCGAAACCGAGCACCGCGGCCATCCACGCGCCGCCGTTGGCGGCGGGGTGGGTGCCGCCGATGTAGAGCGTGCCGACATACTGCTTGGAGTCGCCGCTGAGGTCCACCGTGGCCGTCTTCATGAAATAGCGGTAGGCCCACTCGGTCCTGCCGATGGACGCGGCCACCAGGGCGTAGACGCAGGCGCTTAAGGATGACCCGTGCTCGGTGCGGGGCTCGTAGTACTCCCAATTGGCCTTCTTCACCGCGTCCGGGTATTCCGAACCCAGGACATTCAGCATCATGACCACGTCGGCCTGTTTGAGGATCTTGGTGGTGGTGGCCAGGCCCTGGCCGCCGCCTAAGTATTCGCGGGGGTCCAGCAGCCGGCCTTTGAGGGTCTTGAGGTCGCAATCCTCGAGGCGCCGGTAGCCGTCGAACTGCTCGATCACCTTGGTCTTCGGGTCGGGCCGGGGGACATAGAGGCGCCGGGCCAGGTCGTTCAGGGCCGGCAGGTCCTTGGCCAGTTTCAGGCGCCGGACCAGGGCGGCGTGGGCCTTGGGATGGCGGCGCTTGAGAAGATCCAGGGCCTGGAGGGCCGTGGTGACGGCGCGGCGGGCCATAGCCGAGCTGTAGGCGTTGTTGTGCACCCGCTCGTGGTATTCGTCCGGCCCGGTGACGTCCAGGATCTCGTAGCGGCCCTTGAGGGGCTTGAGGTAGGACCAGGACAGGAAAAACCTGGCGCACTCGGCCAGTACCTCGGCCCCGCCCTGGAGCAGGATGCTCTCGTCCCCGCTGGCCAGGTAGTATTGCCAGACGCCGTGGGCCACATCCGCGCTGATGTGGACCTGCTTGTCCGCGAAATAGGTGCGCAAGGGCCGCTGGGTGATGACGTCGGTGATGTTGAAGAGGGTGCAGGCCTCGTCGCCGCTCTCCTGGCTTTCCCAGGCGTAAAAAGCCCCGCGATGCCCCAGGGATGCGGCCTTGCGGCGGGCGCCGGGCAGGGTGTGGACGCGGTAGCGCACCAGGTTGCGCGCGAGCTCCGGCTGGGTGTGGTTGAAAAAGGGCAGCATGAACATCTCCGTGTCCCAGAAGATGGCGCCCTTGTAGACCTGGCCGGACAGGCCGCGGGCCGGGATGGACGCGCCGGCCCCGCTCTGGGGGGCTATGCTGAGCAGCTGGTAGATGCTGTAGCGCAAGGCCTTCTGGCCTTCAGGGTCGCCCTCGATGACCACGTCCGAGGCCTTCCAACGCCGCTCCCAGGCGGCCTTGGTCGCGGCCAGGGCCGCGGGATAGCCCTTGCGGGCGGCGCCCAGGCAAAGCGCCTTGGCCGCGGCCAGGGGCGCCTTACCCGTATCTTTGGAGGTCCCCACCGCGGCGAACTTCGAAAAGGACAGTTCCTGGCCTGCGGCCAGGCGTAGGGTGTATTCCCGGACAAACGTCTTGCCCATGCGGCGCAGGCGCCCGGGACCCGCCAATCCGTTGACGGCCTCGACCACGCGGATGGCCGTGCCCTCGTTCGTTTTCGCGTCGACGCACAGCAACCCGCCGCTCAAAGTCACCCGGGCGGGCCCGAAATGGGGCCCGTTGATGTCCCAGACATCGGCGTCCACCCCGACGTGCAGCGTCAAAACACAGGCCTTTTCCGCCTTCAGGACCGCGCGCAGGCACAGCAGCTTGGTCTGGTCCAGGCTGGCGAAGCGCTCGACGGTATAATCCAGGCGGTTCCCGCGGGCCAGGGCGAAGGCCGTATGGCGGCGGTGGATGCCGTGGCGGAAGTCGAGCCCCTGGGTATGGCGCAGCGCTTTGGACGCGGCCGGGCTTAGGGGCCGCCGGCCTTCGAAGAGGCGGACAAGCAGGCCGTTGGGGGCGTTCACGGGCTCGCGCCAGGCGTCCCCGCGCCGGTCATAGACTCCGGACAAGGTGCAGGCCACCAGGGCCTCCTTGCCGTGCTCCTCCAAGGTCCCGCGGTAGCCGAGGCTTCCGTTGGCGATCAGGAATTTGCTGCCCAGAATCTCGGCGCGCCGCGGCGAGTAGCCGCTTTCCTCGATCCGCCACGCCTGGTCCGGGCGTTCCTGGGGCATACGTCTTCCTCCATTAAGAAGAGGATACCCAGGCCGCCACCCGGGTATCCTCCCTGTTCAACTTAAATACGTCCCGCGCCGGGCGGGCCGGCCGGGCCGCTCAGCCCTTCATGCCCGTCATGGTGATGCCCTGGATAAAGTAGCGCTGGGCGAAGAAGAAGATGGCGATCACCGGAAGCATCATCAGCAGGGAACCGGCCAGCATCACCGACATGCCTATGCTGCCGTCCGAACCCTGGACATTGAGCGCGTAGAGGCCCAACGACAGCGGATAGAGGCGCTGGTCGCTCAGGAAGATGAGGGGCCCCATGAAGTCGTTCCATACGCCCATGAAGGTGAACACGGCCACCGCGGCCAGGGAGGGCTTCACCAGCGGAAGCATGATGTACCAGTAGCTGCGGATGGGGCCGCAGCCGTCGATCTTGGCCGCGTCCTCCAGGTCCTGGGGTATGCCCTTAAAGAACTGGTACAAGAGGAAGACATTGAAGGCGCTGGCGAAGAAGCTGCACACCCACAGGGGCTTCAGGGTGTTGTACCAGCCCAGGTACTTGATGATCAAAAAGAAGGGGATCATGGTCACCTGCGCCGGGATCATCATGGTGGCCATCATCAAGCCGAAACTCAAGCTGCGGCCGGGCCAGTTCAGGCGGGCGAAGCTGTAGGCGACCATGGAACAGCTCAGCAGGGTGCCGAAAAGGTTGAGGATGACCAGCATCAGGCTGGTCGCGACATAGCGCCAAAAGGGCATGTTGTCGAAGACCTTGAGGTAATTGAGCTCGATCTTGTCCTTCCACGCCCCCAAAAGGCTGGTCCGTTCGAATTCGACTGTGACCTTGATCTCGTTGGGGTCGACGACGGGGGACTTCACGCCCTGGACCTGGTTCAGGACGATCCAGGTGCGCAGCTTGTTGGTGAGTTCATCCGGGCCCCGCTCCTGCCAGGTGATCACCGCCCAATCCAGGTCCGCAAGCGGGGTGATGCGCGCGTCCGTCAGGACCCTGCCGTTTTTCTCGATGATCGCCTGCACCCGGTTCCAGCTCTCGTCGGAACGGATGGCCAGCTGCAGGTGGTAAAGACGGTCCACCGGGAAGCCGGTCTTGAAGGTGCCCACCAGGCGCACGGTGTCCCCGGACGTGAAGTCATAATGCAGCTCGGCCCCCCGCCCGTCGGCGGTCTGCCGCAGGTAGCCCTTGGCCGGACCCTCCACCTTCCAGGTGCCGGCCACCTTGTCCGCCGCGACCAGGTCCTGCTGCTGCAGGTCGTAGGAACGGGCGCTCAGCGGCCCGACCATGACGCCCCGCTCCACCTGGGCCAAAAGGCTCGCCGTGAAGTCCGGGCTCATCGCGTGCAGGGCGGTCCGGCTCAGGGCCGGCAAAGGCGCCTCCCACGCGCTGTCGGACAGGCTGTCGGACAGGCGCTGGTAGGCGCCGCGGGCCATCTGGGTGCTGAGCGCGTCCGGGTCCAGGTTCGGGTCCAGGGCCTTGGCCTGGGGCAGGAAATAGGATTTCAGCACCGGCAGGATCTCGGACTGCCGCGGGCCGTCAAGGTCAGGGAAGCTCTGGGGATCCACATAGGGCGAGACCATCTGGGGCCGGGGGGATTCGGGCAGCCAATGGATATGGCGGGCGAAGAGCTCCCGGTCCATCATCACCGAGGTGCAGGCCAGCCAAAGCAGGGGCCAGCAGAAGACCACGGCCCCGCCCAGCAGCAGGCCGTAGATGCCGGCGAGGCGAAAGCGTGCCGAAGTGGCGTAGTTCGCGCTCATACGTTCTCCACTCTAGTCCCCTTCATAATGGACCCAGCGATTGGACATTTTGAGCTGCAGGAGCGTCAGGCCGAACACGATGAGAAAAAGGAACCACGCCATGGCCGCGGCCCGGCCCATGATCAGGTAGCGGAAGGCGTTGTTGAACAGGTAATAGACGAAGAACAGCGTGCTGTTGAGCGGCTGGCCCTGGGTCATGATGAAGGCCGGCAGGAAGATCTGTATGGTCCCGATCAGGCCCATGATGAGGTTGAAAAAGATATAAGGCGAAAGCATCGGCAGGGTGATGTGCACGAAACAGTCCAGGTCGCCGGCGCCGTCGATGGCCGCGGCCTCATAATAGGATTCGCTGATCCCCTTGAGCCCGGCCAGCCAGATGATGATGCCGCCGCCCGAGGCCCACAGCCCCATGATGACGAGGGAAAGCTTGCTGGTTTGCTCGTCCTGCAGCCAGTTGGGGCCATGCAGGCCGACCGAGGCCAGCATGATGTTCAGCAGGCCGCTGCTGGGGTTGAGTATCCAGATCCATAGGATGGCGGAGGCCACGGCCGGAACGATGGACGGGATGTAAAACAAGGTGCGCCAAACCGCCACCCCTTTGACCTTGGTGTTCAAAAGCAGGGACAGGCCCAGGCTCAGGGCCATCCCCAAGGGGATGCCGACCAGCATGTAGGTCGTGTTCCAGAGGCTCTTCCAGAACAAGGGGTCCTGGAAGAACAGCTCGTGGTAGTTGTCCAGGCCGATCAGGCGCGGATTGTTGATCACATCGTAGCTGCAGAAACTCATCATGACGGAAAAGAGTATGGGGCCGCCGGTGAAAACGATGAAGCCGATGATCCAGGGGGAGGCCAGGAACCAGCCGTCCTTCCATTGGGCGCTCAGGTGGCCCCCGTTGACGCCTTCAAGACCGCGGCCCCGATCCAGGAGTTTTTTGCCTCCCAAGGGCGCCAGCAGACGGGCCGTGGTCCCCCTCAAAGCGGCGCGGGTCTCCCAAAGGTAGATCAAGAGGACCAGCAGGACCACCAGCCCCAAATAGGGCCACACGAACCAGGACAACTTCACCGGGATACCCTTGGGCGGCGCCAAATCTGTGTCCAGCTCGCGCTGAACCAGCGCGGTGCCCTGATCCAGCGCCTCTTTGGCCGTCTGCTTGTGGAAAATGGCGCTTTCCATGCAGGTGATCTGCTGGTTCCACAGCAACTGGCCCACTTCGGTCACCGGCCTGAATCGGGCCTCAGGGATCAGGTCGTTGAAGACGCGCAGGGCCGCGGCCACTTTGGGGTCCGAGGCCGGATCATCATAGACATAGTGCTCGGCCTGCCAATCGTTGATGGCGCGGTTGGGAACCTGGCGGGGCACGAACGATTGCCCTTGGCTCAAATTCGTCAGGCGCTCGCTGTCGTCCATGATCTTGTAGGCCTCTTTCGAGGCCAGGAAGCGGATGAGGGCCCAAGCGGCGTCCTTGTGCTTGGCCGTGGACGGGATGGCGTAGGCCCAGCCCCCCACCCAGCTCAGGGTCGTGTGGGTCTTGGTGACCATGTCCTGGGGTATGGGCGGCGGCGCGACGCCCCAATCAAGGTTGCGGGCGTACTGGGACATCTGGTGCAGCATCCACACGCCGTCGATCTTCATCGCGACCTTGCCGATGATGAAGGGGTCGAGCTCGCCGCCTTGGAACGAGGACTGGAAGGCGTACACGGCCTTGGCGCCGCCCTGGTTGTCGTATTGCTGCGTCATCCAGTCGAGCGCGCCCACGATCCTGGGGTCGTTGAGCGTGCAGTGTTTCCCGTCGGCGCTCATGAACTCGCCGCCGTTCATCCACCCGAAGATATAGAGCCAGGAATTGCCGTAATTCGGCACGAAGCCGAGGCGGATGATATGGCCGTCGTCGTCGGTCTCGGTCAGCTTGGCCTCCATGGCCTCGAGCTGTTCCCAGGTTTTGGGCGGAAGCGCCTGGCCATGGGCGTCGACGAAACCGGCCTTCTTCAACATGCTCTTGTTGTAGAAGAGCGCGCGGGAATCCATGTTGAAGGGCACGCCATAGAGGTTTTTGGAACCCGTGATCGGATCGGTGTAGACGGCCTCGTCCCATGCCGAGGGAAAATAATCTCCGCTATGGATGGCGTCGGGCCGGCCGGCCTTGATGTCCGCGTTGACATAAGTGTCCAAGGGGGTGAAGACCCCGCGGGCGGACCACTGGCTGATCGCGAAGCGGTCGAAGGCGATGACATCCGGCGGCATGCCGCCGGCCACGCTCACCAGAAAGCGGGTCGGATCCTCGGACGGGTCGCTCCCCGCGTTCTGGCCGCTGATGACGCGGTAGATCGGCTTGGACGGGTCTTTGGCGTGGTCCGCCCGGCTTTGCGCCTCAAAGACGCGCACCGCGTCGTCCATGGGGGCCGCGATGGGCCCGGTGGGCTCCATGTAGCTGATCTCGACCACGCCCGCTCCGGACGCCTGTTGGGAACGCGAGGGTGACAAAAGCCAAAGGGCTGTGAATACCAAAGCGCAGAGGAGTGCGGTTTTCCAAAGGTTCATGCTCTCATCCCAAAGCTTTCGGACGGCAAGCCGACGTTCGCAACGGCGCGAACTTTCATCGTATCAAGCCGCCACCAAGGCGTCAGCAATAAAAAAGCCCCCGGTCCGTGGATAGGACCAGGGGCGTTTTTCGGATCAAGTTTCCTAGAAGTCGGCCACCTTCCAGCACACTTGCGCGCCGTGATCCATCAAGGCCACGCTCATGTTCGAAGGCAGCGGCGAAGGCATATCCGCCAGGCTTTGGACCGGCCTTGCGTTCACGATGGCGTCGATCAGGGAGTAGGCCCACACCACGCCCAAGGCTATGTAAGCGATGTGGTTGATCTCGGACATCGTGGACCAGGTGTCGTAGGGCGAATTGTAGGCGCTTTGGGAAAGGTTGGCCCCCAGGCCGAGGTACTTGTTCTCCGCCGAGGTGCCGATCTCGTAGGTGGTGATGGTGGCCGCCCACAGGACGACGTAGGAGGAGCCCAAAATCCAACCCTTAGTGTCCTGGCCGTTGTAGCCCTGGCCCCAACCGGGCAGGATGGCGGAACGCCACAGGGGCTGGAACCAGTCGTTCGGAAGGTTTCCGCCGTTCAGCTTGGCGGTCTGGGCCGCGTCCAGGCGCGTGACGAAGTCCGCCAGCGGCTGGTTGGACGGAGTGATGGCCAGGGATTGTTTGTAGGCGGTCAGCGCCGCGCCAAGGTCGCCCAAGGCGTATTCGGAATTGCCGATGCACTGGAAAGCCTTGGCGTTCTGGGGCTGCTGGGCGGCGACCGCCTGGTAGGCCGCCAAGGCGCCGTGGTAATCTTTGGCCATGTATAGCTGGTTGCCTTGGGCCAAAGGATCTTGCTGGCTGGACGAGAGGCGCGCCACCACACCCTGGAGGGCCGTGTTGGTGGGGTTCAGGCGCAGCGCGTATTGGTAGTAGCGCAGGGCCATAGCCGGCTGGTTTTTTGCGTAGTAACAGCTGCCCACGAACTGGTAGGCGTTCGCCTGGGTGTTGTCGAGGCGGAGACTGTACGCGAAGTCTTGGAGGGCCTGATCATACTGCTTCTGGTAATAGAGCTTGCTGCCGGCGAGGTAATATTGGGTTGCCTCGGGCGACGCCGCAGCCAGTGGCAAAGGGTGAAACAGTATTACCAGGACGAGATAACGGAAGACTCGCAAAGCCGCCTCCAAATAGGAAAAATTTCTAGGATGATACTAGTCACCCAGCCGCGCGAATGCCTCCTGCAATAAGTACTATATTGTCTTGGAATTTTGCCCCACTTGTGGATCCCTTGTTCCGAAAATTGAAGCCCAAAAATCATAAAAATCGTTTCATTTAAAGGATAATCATTGAAAAAGACGAATTTTAAAAAGAACCTTGCCGGCCCTGCTTTCCGGCCTGGACCAAACGAGAAAAAGCCCATTTTATCGGCATTTTCAAACGAATGCCACTCGCATGATACAATTCGACTCGACGGGATAGATCCAGAAAAACAGTTGTCATTGCTTGCTTAACAAAGAACTTCCGTGAAAAAAACAGCGTGCGGAAGATGACTCCACAAAAAAAATTTTGTACACTTGCAGTCCCAACGGACATGGAGAAGCGGATGCATCACTATAGAAACACCATTTCAAGATTCGGACTAGTGGCTCTTCTATCGGCATTGCCGGCCCTGATCCACGCGGACCCCCGTCCCTTGGATGCCTGGGGTAAGCAGGTCTTGGCCCAGAAAAATTACCAAGGCGCGATCAAATACTACAACGCCGCGATAAAGGCTGATCCTCGCGACGCCGGGGCCTATTGCGGCATCGCTTACGCCTACATAGGGCTCCACGACCGCAAACACGCCATCCAGTATATGGAATATTCTCTGCGCCTGGACCCGACCGACCATGGGCTGCGCGTCACTCTCGCCGGGATCTACCAAGACTACGGCAACGACTATTATAAACTGGCCGACAAAATCCATGCCCTGGAATGGTGGGACAAGGCGCTGGCGGTGAATCCCGGCAATGCCCCGCTCGCCGCCTATGTCGCCCAAATCCGCGGCGCGGCGACACCGCCGAACATGGCCGCGGTCGCGCCTGCGGCGGCGTCCGCGACGGCATCGGCGGCATCGGCATCGGCGGCGGTCGCGCCCGGCGGCGCGGCGCTGCGCCCGGCGCCGTCCATCAACCCCTGGATCATGGGCGGCACGGTCGTCGCCCTCGGCGCGATCCTGATCTTCCTCTTCTAATTTCCGAACCAAGGCCAATTTTTTTTAAAACGCCCCGGGCGGGCGGCCCGTCTTATATTAGGATGCA
>Ga0182024_10026125_pt1 | contig 10272 bp, 10 predicted proteins | sample P32metaG_FD_120480 | JGI IMG/M metagenome (GOLD analysis project Ga0182024, IMG submission 120480) | Permafrost microbial communities from Stordalen Mire, Sweden - P3-2 metaG (Illumina Assembly) | ecosystem: Environmental > Terrestrial > Soil > Wetlands > Permafrost | place: Sweden: Stordalen...
AGGTCGGTGTTGTCGACCAGTGCGCTTGCCATTCTGACCGGGTCGCCGAAGAAGAAGCGCTCGTATAGAACCTGGCGGCCGCCGAAGGCGCTGCATGCGACCTCCCACGCCAATCGATACAGCGCGACGCGTTCCTTCGCGGGAGCGTCGGCAGCGCCGAAGTAGCGTTCGATATCCGGCAGCTCGGCGGGATTTGCGAAATCAGCCGCGGACGGCGTCGCCATCAGCGAGCTCGAACTGTTGAGCTGGATAATTTCGACCAGGCGCGGATACAAGCGCGGGAAGAGATTGCGCGCGGTGTCGAGCGGCGCCCGCGCCGCCGTGAAGACGCCCCATTTGTCGGGAGCGGCGTCAGCTTCAGCCGCGCGCAAGCACGCGCGCATCGTCTCGGTGATCATGATCATCTCGGCGAGGCGCTCGCGCACGTGCGGCAAACTCATCGCGTCGCTGGCCTCGGCGATTCGCGCCGCCAATCCCAGGACGAATTCGCTCTTCGCGACATTCTTTACCGCCACTTGATGCATCATGTGCACGACCGCGCCGGTTCCGGCGTACAGCGCGTTGCATCGCGCGACGTCGCCGCACAGGAATACGCGCTCCCACGGGACGAGCACGTTGTCGAACACGACCACCGCGTCCATCTCGTCAAAGCGCGACGCGAGCGGATTGTCGAAGCGCGAACGGCCCAGGTCGTAGGTGTCGCGACAGAGGAACTTGAGGCCTTTGGCGTTGCAATTGATCGCGAACGACAGCGCGAACGGCTCCGCTGCAGGCTCGGCCTTCAGCACCGTCGAAGGAAACACGAGCAGCTCCTCCGAGAGCGGCGCCAGCGTCGCGAGCATCCGGCATCCGCTCACGACGATGCCTTCCTTGGTCTTCTCGACGAGCTTGAGGGCGAGGTCGGCGTCGGTATGTCCGGCCCATCCGGCGGCGCGACTCGCGCGCGGATTCACGAGAGTGTGCGTCGCGCACCAATCGTGATGGCGCGCCTCGATATAGTAATTCCAGATGTTGTCGCCGTGACGCGGATCGCTCTCGGCGAAAAACTCGCGGGCGGCGGCCATCGCCGCGAGACTCACGTTGAGGTAATCCGGTGTGCGTCCGAGCATCCCGCAGCCGAAGTCCGCCCACGTCTTCATCATCCGCGTGCGCTTGCGCAGATCGTCGGCGCTCTTCGGAATGATGAACGACATCCCCGCGCGACCGCCGTCGTCGGTGCGAAAGGTCATCGTCTCGGGATGCTCCATCTGCATGTCGTAGAGCGACGCGACCGAGCGCGCGCAATTGGCGAACGCGGGATGCGCGGTGACGTCGCCGGCGCGAGTGCCGCCGATCCAGATTTCCGCGCCGAGCTTTTTCAGCGACGACAGGTAATTGTTGCCCGAGCGCGCACCCATCTCAGATGACCTCGTTGAGCAACGGCAGGCGCTTGCGGATCCGTTCGGCGGCGTCAGCGGGCGCCATGTACGGCGGCCGCGCCGGGCCCATCTCGATTCCGGTCGCCACCGACGCGGTGACTTTCGTAGTCCCTAGATGGCCGAGCGTTTCCTCGCCGCCGCGCGGGAAGCATCGATTGAGCCGACGCTGAATTTCCTCGGCGCGCTTGTAGTCGCCGGCCTTGTACGCCTTGAGCAGCGCGACCGCGGCCGGCACCGCGAAAATGTTGATAAAGCCGCCGGCCGCGCCGAGCATCAGCCCCGCCAGCATCGCGCGAAACGTATTGTAGATGTCCGCGCGGCCGTCCACCTCGTCGTACAGCGCCTCGAGATGCTGCAAGTCGGTCAGCACTTCCTTGAATGCGACGACGCCGGGAATCGTCGCGAGCTTGCCGGCGAATTTCGGCGTGATGTTGAACTTGCTGAGCGCGGGGTTGTGGTAGATGACGACGGGCAGGTCGCCGGCCTCGGCAATCATGCGGTAATGGCGCTCGACTTCGGCCTCGCCGCATCGCCAGTAGTACGGCGGGATCACCTGCTGCGCATCGTAGCCGAGGCGCGCCGCGATTTTGGCATAGCGCAGAGTCTCGAGCGTGGTCGCGCCGGAGGTCATCGCAACGGCGGACAGGTTGGCGCGCTTGCGCGTCTCCTCGATCACGATCTCGAAGACTCGCGTGCGCTCGGCTTCATCCATATGCAGAAATTCGCCGATACTCGGCGCGGCGACGACGCCCTGTGCGCCCGCCGCGATTGCCCACTGAACTTCGCGCCGCAGCGCGTCTTCGTTGAGCCGGTAGTCGTCATGAAACGGCGTCACCAGCATCGCCAAAATTCCATGTGCAAGTTTCAAACGCGCACCTCCGGCAAAGTCGCGCTAGGCAGCGGCGCGCTCGGCTCCGCTGATAGACGGTTGAAAGAAAAAGATCGCCTGGCCGGTTCCAATTGCGGCCTCGTATTTTCCAAACTGCTCGCCGCGCCAGGCCCACGAGTCGCCGCCCATCGCGCCGGCCATCGTGATGTAATGCGAGAAGCGGCCCTCGGGCGAACAATGTGCGCGGTAGTCGTCGGCCGCGGAGAGCACGGCGTCATGTCGCCCCTGTTTAAACCATTCCATGATTCGTTCGTCGTAGAGGCGATTGGCGGTTGACGCGATATCGTCGGGTGACGCCGACGCGCGGTCAAGAATGTGATCGTAGTCCCAGAACTTGTGCGACATTCCGCCCGAGGCCACGATCACGACCCGGCGATTCGATTTCCATATAGCCTGTCCGATCGCGGCGCCGTACGCCAAGTCGTTCTTGACCGACGCCGTCTGACACACGCTCAGTGACAACACGCGGCGGCGCGCTTCATGATTGAAATAGTACATCACGTTGAGCGTGGGATAGTGTATCGGCAAGTTGGTGTGCGCCGACGCGATCGCGCGAATCCCCCGCTCCTGAGCTTCCATTTCGACTGCGCGCGCCAGTTCGGCGTCGCCCCGGTAATCATATTCGAGACCGTGCAGCATCTCCGGCAGCTCTTCCGATGTATACACACCCGACAGCCGCTCGTGAGCATTGAGTACGTACTCCAAAGTAGAGAACCAGTGAGTATCGATTAGTAAGAAGGTGTCGAAGTCGAGATGACGGATGCGCTCGCGCTCGAGCTTCGGCATCGCGTCGTAGAATGTCGTCACGTTGCGGCCCATGTACGCGCGGCGCGCGACCGGATCGGTAATCATCAGCCGCGGAACGTGCGTGGTGAATACGGTCGCGACGACCTTACCCATCGTGGTCCTCCTCGCCGTATGCGACGCACACGAGTTTCGGCTCGGTCCAGAACTCCATGCTGAAGCGGCCGCCCTGCCTGCCGAGCCCGCTCATCTTTGCGCCTCCAAACGGGACGCGCAGATCGCGCAGAAAAAAACTGTTGACCCATACCATCCCGGTTCTGATCTTTTCGGCGACCCGCAGTGCGCGATCGACGTTCGAGGTCCATACGTAGGCGGCGAGGCCGAAGCGCGTGGCGTTGGCGATCGCGAGCGCCTGCTCTTCGTCATCGAATCGTTCGACCGTCAGCACCGGCCCGAAGATTTCCTCGGACACGGCGCGCGAGTTCGCATCGACGCCGTCGAGCAGCGTCGGCGGGTAGAAGAATCCGCGTGCGGGTTCGGCCGGTATTTTTCCGCCAGCCAAAATCTTCGCGCCCTTCGACACGGCTTCCACGACAAAAGAATGAACGCGAGCGCGATGCGCTGCGGAAATCAACGGACCGTACTCGGTGCCGTCAGCGAGCGGGTCGCCAATTTTGAGCGTCGAGATCTCGGCGGCGAGCAGTTCGAGAAAATTCGCAGCGACTCTCCGGTCAACGAGCAAGCGCGAGCCTGCCACGCACGACTGCCCCTGGCTGCGGTAGATGGAGCGCGCGACGCCAGCCGCGGTGCGCTTCAGATTTGCGTCGGCGAAAACCAAATTTGGCGACTTGCCGCCGAGTTCGAGCGTTACGCGCTTGAGCGACTGCGCCGCGGACGCCATCACGCGCCTCCCGGTCGCGACACCGCCGGTAAAGGCGACTGCGTCCACACCCGGGTGCGCGACCAGCGCCGCGCCGGCGTCGCCGAGACCCGGCACGATATTCAGCACTCCCGGCGGGAGGCCAGCCTCGTTTGCGATCTCGCCGAGCGCGATCGAAGTCAGCGGCGCGAGCTCTGACGGCTTGAGCACGCAGGTATTTCCCGCGGCGAGGCACGGCCCGAGGTTCCACGTCGCGAGCATCAGGGGAGAGTTCCATGGAATGACGATCGCGCCGACGCCGACGGGCGGCCGTTGCGTGACGCTCATCAGTTTCAGATCGCGGCCGAGAAATTTCGCGTCGCTATCGGCGGCCTCGTGCGTCCACGTTTGCGCGACGGCCGCGAAAAATCGGATATTGCGCGCGGCCCGCGCGACGTCGTGATTGACGCACTCCGACACCGGCTTGCCGACATCGCGCGCTTCGAGCATTCCGAGATCGCGCGCGCGTTTTTCGATCCCGTCGGCCAGCTTGCCAAGGATGCTCGCGCGCGCATCGGCACTCATTCGCGGCCACGGCCCGCGATCGGCGGCCGCGCGCGCCGCATCGACCGCTCGATTCACGTCGTCATCGCTCGCGCTCGCGACCTCCGCCAGTTCGCGCTCGGTGGCCGGCTCGACGTCGGGGAACCGCGCGGACCTGGCCGCATCGACGTAGCGTCCGGCGATGAACAATCTCGTTTCCATTTCGCTCTTGAATGAAGTCTCGCGGATTCGCTGAAACATAGCAAAACCGCGCGCCGGTGGTATCTCCACGGCGCTCTTCCTTGACGCGTGATCGTAACGGCCCTAACCTGACCACAGGCGCCGACCGTTATCGTGGCTGCATTACCCACTATTATTCCGATCTTCCCGTTGCCCAACCTCGTGTTGTTTCCGGGGTTAAGCGTGCCCCTGCACATTTTCGAGCCGCGCTATCGCGAAATGATCGCCGACGTCGCCAACGCGCATGGCGTGATTGGGATGGCGTTGCTCAAGGGCGACTGGCAGGCCGACTACGATGCCTTCCCGGATATTTTCGAAATAGGATGCGCAGGCAAAGTCGGTGGTCTCCTCAAGCTGGCCGACGGGCGCTACAACCTGGTCCTCGAGGGCATCGGCGAGTTTCGGGTGGTGCGCGAGATTCGCGATCGCTCGTACCGGCAGGCGCAGGTGAACTGGTGCCCGGTCCGGCCCGACGCGCTCGATTGCGACGCCGAGACGATGGACGCCTTGCGCGAGATGCTCTTCAGTTACCTGGGCGATGCCGCGCACGAAGCCTGGCGCACGATCGTTGAGCAGCGCGGTCTGCGCGGCGCCGAACTGATCAACTTCCTGTGCTTTCATCTCGACATCACGCCGCTCGAAAAGCAGACGCTGCTCGAGGCCTTGGCGGACAGGGTCGATTGCCTGCTCGATGTGCTGACCTTCAAGCTTGAAGAGCGCAAGCACGGGCCCGCGGGCACCAGCGGCGGTCCCGACACAGTCCAGTAGCGATACCTTAAAGGCGCGGCATGGCCCGCAGCCATCCTATGGCACCGGCGCGACACATTGCGGGCGGTTTGTGGCCGAATCGTAACGCGTGTCGCAAATGAGTCAGCATGCGCACAAACGCCGCGGGTTTCGCAAAATGCGGAATGATTTGCGAAAAGTTGGCCGAACTCGTGGATTTCCCAATGGAAGGCGAGCCGAGTTGGGGTTCATGATGGCTTAACATATTGTCTTATTCGTATTAGGGCAGTTGCCGATAAATTCGGCATGATCGTTGCTTCCTTTCTAGCCGAACGAACAATAGTCGGAATCCCAGCATCGATCGCCGCGAACCGCCGAACGGCGGGCGCAGGCACGGTCGGGTGAGGACAAAGTACGATGGAATGGGAAAATAGCGCTCTAGGAAATCTCTTCGTGCCAGACGTTCTAACGCCTGAGCAGTTTTACGACAGCCGGCGTGACGACAGCAACATCCGCCCCGTCAAGAAGCTGATGATGGCAATTCTGGAGGACGCCCTGCGATGCTTCCAGAATAACTCGGACGCCAAGGGCGGCCCACGCAAGCGCTTGTTCAGCGAGGCTGAGCAATGGCTGATTGGCGAAGGTGGAGAGGGGCCCTTCTCCTTCGAGACAGTGTGCGAGACGCTCGGAATCGAGCCGCAATTTCTGCGGCGAGGCCTGCGCGACTGGCGTACTCAGCAGCTCGCGGGTGTGTCCACGCGGCGCTTGGCAAGGCGCTCGCCGGTGGTGCGCAGCGGCCGTATCAGTGCTCCAGCGCGTCGCGATGCGAAGCGCACGGCGTCGGCCCAAGCTCGTTAGAAGTCATTCGCCGGCGCGATTCGCGCCGGCTCAAATCCCTGCAGAATAGAAAGGCGGCGCAACATCTCTCACGAGATGCTGCGCCGCCTTCGATCTTTCTTTTGTGCCGCGAGCGGATATCGCCCGTCGGCACTTGCGCCACTCTGGCCTACGCTCTCAAGCGTTTCACTGCGGCGTAGGCGCCGGAGGCGCGCCGGGCGCCGGAGCTTTGGCTGCTACTGCTCCTCCGGGGGGAGGAGGCACGTAGCCCTTGGGCTGCGCCTGCACCCATTGCTCGCAAGCCGGAATGTCGTCTTCTTCGAGCGACTCCTGCTGCATAATCTGCGCATTCGACCAACCGTGCACCTTCTCCCAGTGCACGCCGGGGCACTTGACGGCCAGGTTGAAATTTCTGGACGTTGACGCAGCCGCCGCACTAACCGGTGCCGCCGTTCCGGAACTCCCGCCTCCAGTGCTGCCGCCGCTGGTACTTTGACTCGCGCAACCGGCGATCAACAATGCCAGCCCTGTTGCCAGCGCCAATCCGATCTTCCGTTTCATGGCATCCTCCTTCAATCTAGGAACCCCTCCCAACTACCGAGCTAACATGCCTATTCCGCCGTTCGTTTAAGCAGGGCCAAAATACACCGTCTGAAAAAATTAGCAAACCCCCCGTAATTCGCTCATAACGCCTGAAACACAGTTTGTTCACCCCGCTCTGAGCGTCGCGCCCGGCCTTCAAAACAGGCAAGTTCCAGATGCGCGAGGGTTTCGAAGGTCGCCGCCATCACGTGGAATATCGGTCTTTCTTCGCCGCCAAATACTTGCTGCGCAATTTCGAACGCGGTCTGCGGCGCCTTGCGCGTCAAATCCAGCATCTCGGCCTCTCGATACCGGTGATGCTCTATCAACTGATTCGCGCGATGACGATGGTCGTGATAGACGCCGCCGTGCGCCGGCAATACCAGCTCGACGTCGAACTTCTGGACCTTCAACTGCGACGCGATAAAGTCGCCGAGCGGATTGGTTCCCACCGCGTCCGGATAAATCCCCACGTGTGGCGTAATTTTGGGCAGCAGGTGATCGCCGACGATCATCACCTTTTCTTTGCGCAGATAAATCACGTTGTGACCCGGCGAATGCCCCGGCGTCCAGATCACTTCCAGCTCGCGGTCGCCGATTTTGATCACGTCGTGATCATCGATGTACTTGTCGGGCTGCGTGACCGGCCCGTACATCGAAGTGCCCATCCAGGCCGGGCGCATCCCGGTCGGCGAGAACTGCTCGATCGGAAATCCGTGCTTGGCAAAAAATGCGCGCGACTCTGGCCGGTCGTGAGGCGCCATTTTCCCGAACTCGATCATCCTGCCCGCGCGCTCAGCTTCCAAGCGATGAATATGCGTCGTCGCATGACTGCGCCGCCGTATCTCACCTGACGCGCCGAAGTGATCGATGTGATGATGCGTCGCAACGATCGCATCGAGGTCCTCGATCTTGATGTCGAGTTCCGCCAGCGCTTCTTCGAGCGCCGCGATGCTCTCGGGCGAGTTCATCCCCGTGTCGACGAGCGTCCACGCGCCGTGACAGTCGATCAGATAGACATTGATGATGGTCGGCCGCATCGGCAGCGGCAGAAAAATCTCGTAGATACCCGGATGAACCTCAACTATTTTCGCCATTGATTACTCTCAGTGGCTGGTTTCGCATGACTTGGAAGTCCTTGCGCTCCGCCGCTTGCTTCGTGAACCGATCACTCGTGCAGTTCGTCTTTCACCTGGAAGGTCACTTTGACTCGCACCTTCCATCGCACCACTTTGTTGGCCTCGACCATCGCGTCGATATTCGTGACGTGAGCGGTGTGGATGCCTTTGATCGTGACGCCGGCCCGCGAGATTGCTAATTGCACGGCGTCTTCGACCGAATTGGCCGAAATGCCCGTGAGGTCGATCGTTTTTTCAACCATGACGCTCAGCCGCTCCTGATGGGGCTTCATTTCCGCGCGATTGTTTGACCCTCGCACTCACGCGGCGCTACGCTTGCCCCTGCACAGTGGTTAGCGCACGGCGAGATCTGAAACAAGGTGACATCGCGAACGCGCTCTGCGACGCGCTGAATCGAAGCGCGCGTTTGGTCAGCCCGGCTGGAGAGTCTGTAGTTGGCAGTCAAAATCGAGTCGCCCTCCGGCGAAGAAGCGCTGACCGAGTTCGTACTTTTTCAGCATCGGGTTTACGAATACCGCAGCGCGCGATGGGCCGCGATGGTCGCGGTGCAGTTGCCGATCCTGATGGGGGAAGGACCGTTCGCCGTCGGGCGCAAGATTCGGCCGTTCACTGCGCGCGCAGACGGCAACCTCGTCGCGCGCGCCGTTGCGATTATCGACGGCCACTACCAGCGTCATTGGAACGAACCACTCGGGCATATCGTGATGTTCGAGGCGATGCCCAATTCGCGCGACGCCGTCAACCTGATGATGGACGCGACGTCGGAATGGATGAAGGCCAATGGCGCGACAGCGGCGCGCGCCGGCTACGGACTGCTCGAGTTTCCGTTCGTGATCGACGACTACGAAACTTTGCCGCCGGATATCGCGCGCCAGAATCCAGCGTACTACCACGCGCTGCTCAAGGATGCGGGCTTCGAAACAGAGCGCGGATGGGTTGACTATAAGATTGAGGTGACGCCGGAACTCGTCGCGCGCTACGAAAGCGCACTCGAAGCGAGCCGCCGCGCGGGTTTTCAAATCGTCGCGCTCAAGGACTTGCCCGCCGCGCGCCGCATCCGCGATTTTGAACACACCTGGAACACCGCATTCGCGCGTCATTGGGGTGCGACGCCGTTCACCACCGACGAGCTCACATTCCTGTTCGATTTCTTCGCGATGTCCGGCGCGCTGGACACTTCGCTGCTTGCGTATCGCGACGGCCAGCCAGTCGGCTCGCTGATGGTGACACCGTCGAATTCCGACGGGGCAATCCTCAAGCCCGGCCGCAAGATCGCCGACAACGAAAAATTAAACTTTCTCGGCATCGGCGTACTCGAACAAGCACGCGGCCAGGGCGTCAACCTCGCGATGGCCGCGCATTCGTACCTGAACCTGATCCGCAGTGGCTCGAAGTATCTAAGCTACACGCTGGTCCTCGACGACAACTGGCCGTCGCGCCGCACCGCCGAGAAACTCGGCGCCAAAGTCTGCGCCAACTACGTAACCTACCGCCGCAGCTTCTGAGTAATTGGTCCCGGTTGCCCAAACGGCCCGCGATGCTGTAAGAACGAAAAAGTCCTCGTTCGAGTAACTGCATCGATGGCAATCCAAATCTACAGCATGACTTCAGTGTCCGACGCAGTCGCGACTGCAGACGCCGGCGCCGAGCTGATTGGCCTGGTCATTGCCGAGCCCGGGGTTGTCGCCGAAGCGATCGCTGCCGACGCGGCGCGCGAAATTCTTGCCGCGATTCGCCCACGCTCGCGCGGCGTGGTGTTGTCGCTGTCCGACGATCGCGACGAGATTTGTGCGATGGTCGACGCCGTTCGCCCCGACGTCCTGCACGTCGTCGCGCGCGAGATCGAGCCTGAAGATTGCGCGTGGATCCGCAAGCGCATCGCGCCCGTCATGCTGCTGCGCGCGATCGCCGTGCGCGCCGGGGAAACTCTCACCGAGGCCGACGCGCATCAGGACTGCCTCGACTACCTGATGCTCGATTCGGGCGCGAAAGGCCCGCCGTATGCCGGCGCGACTGGCGAGACTCACGATTGGTCAGTCAGCCGCACCGTGGTCGAGCGCTCGCGGATCCCGGTAATCCTCGCGGGCGGACTTTCCGCCGACAACGTCGCCGACGCGATCGCCGCCGTCAGGCCGTGGGGCGTCGATTCGTTCACGCACACCGACGTTCCCGGGATTCGCGGAAAAAAAGATCCGGCGCGAGTGCGCTCATTCATCGCCGCCGCCAGGCAAGGATTCGCAAATCTGAAAACCTGAATTCGGAGGACGCGATGAATCGCAAGCAGCTGGCACCCTC